>Ga0302193_10000087_pt1 | contig 76403 bp, 55 predicted proteins | sample II_Bog_E3_3_FD_200228 | JGI IMG/M metagenome (GOLD analysis project Ga0302193, IMG submission 200228) | Peat permafrost microbial communities from Stordalen Mire near Abisko, Sweden - II_Bog_E3_3 | ecosystem: Environmental > Terrestrial > Soil > Wetlands > Peat | place: Sweden: Abisko...
GCGCGGGTCTGGAGACCCGCACGACAGCCGGTCTGGAGACCGGCGCTACTCTCTGAGGTGTTGTTCAGTCTAGATGTAACTTGCGACGCAAGTCATGATGCTCCCTATGAACAAGGCCGAAAAGCAGCCGGGGTCCCGCCACTGCGGTCCTAATGAACAAAGGATGTGAGGCGCGGGTCTGGAGACCGGCACGACAGCCGGTCTGGAGGCGGGCGCTACTCCCAAATTCCATGAGTAACTTGCAAGGCGGGTCATGTTGCTCAGGATGACATGCCTATTCTTTATGTAGAGTTTAGCTCCGGGACACTAAGGGGCTTCCTGGAGGTTGGCGGGGATCTCGATTGAGACGAGGGTTCCGCGGCCTGGGTTGCTGACTACTTCAAAGCGGGCGAGGTTGCCGTAGAGCACTTCGAGGCGCTCCTGGACATTTTTCATACCGATTCCGGCCCCGGTGCGGCGCAATGCCGACACAGGACGGTTGCCCATTCCTACACCATCGTCGGCGACCTCGATGAGAATCCGGTCGCCTTCCAGACGGCTGCGGAGCGTGACTGTTCCTCCATGAAGGCGCGGTTCGAGGCCGTGCTTGATGCTGTTTTCAATGAGCGGCTGGAGCAGGATGCTGGGGACGAGCACATCGAGGGTGCGGGGATCGATATCTCGCTCGATGCGGAGCTTTTCGGCGCCAAAGCGCACCACTTCAATATCCAGATAATCGTCGGTAAAGCTGAGTTCGTCGCGCAGGGGCACGTAGGTGTCGTGGTCTTTGAGCAGGGCGCGGAGGATGTTGGCGAGCTTGACGACCATTTCTCGGGCCATCTCAGGCTTGATGCGGACGAGCGAGGCGATGGAGTTGAGGGTATTGAAGAGGAAGTGTGGGTTGATCTGGCGCTGTAGGGCGTCGAGGCGGGCTTCAAGGAGGAGACGCTTCTGCTCTTCAAGCTTGATTTCGAGGCGGAGGGTGCTCCAGACCTTGAGGGCGATGCCGACGTCGATGGGCGCGGAGAGCCAAACGAAGACCTGGACCCAGGATTGCGAGGCGAGCAGGGCGAAGAGGCGGTGAGGGTAGAGGTGGGCGATCCAGTCGCGGGCGGCCTCCATGGCGGCAATGAGGAAGAGGAGCAGAATCTGGCGGTCGATGCGAGGTTGGCGCAGGTTGCGGCGCACCCATCGGTAGAGGCTTAGGTCGATGAATGGGGTGAAGGACCAGATCTCTTCGGGCTCGACGAAGCGGCCGAGGATGCCGGCGGCCAGGCCGAGGGCGATGTTGAAGGGGAGGGCCAGGTATTCGTGGTGATAGACGGCGGGGCCGGCGATGATGAGGCCGCCGAGCATGGCCCAACCGGGGCCGAGCAGCAGGCCGAGCAGGACGACGGTCTCAAAGGAGATGTCGGCGGCCAGGAAGTTGGGCACGATGGTGCGGACCCAGACTCCGAGTGTGAGGGGGACGAGGAAGAAGGCGAGGAGAGCGAGGGTTTGGCGACGCGTGCGGTGCTCGGCGAAGAAGAGGCGGCGGAAAGTGACTACGCGGGCCAGGATGCTGGCCACGGAGGCAACGACGCCGAGGCGTACGAGCAGCGTTATCCAAATGAGGCGGTCGGTCACGGGGGCTCTCCGTCCTTCTTGACTGTATCGCAAGGACGGGGTGTGGGGTACGGGGTGTCGGGTCTGGGGTATCGGCGTGGGGACTGGGGACTCCGGGGTGGCAGTGGTGGCACTGATGACTGACAACTGACCGCTGACAACTGATCTCTGTAGAATGGGTGTATGGGATTTGAGAGCGTTAGGAAGGTTGCGGAGGCGGATTTCCCCACTCGGTGGGGGGCGTTCCGCATTCTGGGTTTCGAGGGTGTGCTGCCGGCGCCGCGGCCGTGCTGCGATGAGGGTGCGCGGACAGGAAAGCTTGTTGAGGGGCTGGTGGCGCTGGTGATGGGCGATGTTCATTCCGCGCCGCCGCTGATTCGGATTCATTCGCAATGCCTGACGGGGGACGTGTTTGGGTCGCTGAGGTGCGATTGCCGGTTGCAGTTGGAACTGGCGCTGGGCAAGATTGCCGCGGAGGGTGCGGGGATTCTGCTGTATGAGCAGCAGGAGGGCCGGGGGATTGGCTTGATGGCGAAGCTCAAGGCCTATGAGCTTCAGGACCAGGGGATGGACACGGTGGAGGCCAATGTCGAGCTTGGCTATGCGGCGGATTGCCGGGGTTATGAGTTGCCGGCCGAGGTGCTGAAGCTGCTGGGGGTGAGCCAGGTGCGGCTGATTACCAACAATCCGGAAAAGGTGGCGGCGCTGGAGTTGGGCGGAATTGAGGTGGTGGAGCGAGTTTCAGCCGAGGTGGAGATGCTGGACAGCTTTGCCGGGTACCTGAAGACCAAGCACGAGAAGATGGGGCATATTCAGGACCTGATCGCGAAGGAATAACTTCGCTTCAGGTCATGGGTTGTGGAGGCTGGCGATACCGCCATGGGCCGCCGTCGTTGGGAAAGAAATTGCCGGCTGCGCGCCTCTTCCTCGATTGCCTCGATGGCATATTCTTCTTTTGGCTTGTTTCCCGCTGAAAAGGGGCTATGGGATGGGTTCAGCGGCAGGGAGCAACGCACGAAAGGCGGGCGATGAACGACTTCTGGACTCGAAGAAACTTTCTTAGCCGCGTAACCGGTTCGGCAGCCGGGATGGCGCTGGCAGCGCCCATTGAAAGAGCATTGGCTTACAGTATGACCTCATCGGGACTACAGGGCCGATATCTGACCCATGTTTCCGTAGTGCGCGTGAATCAGATTGAAGTCACTCCCACGCGCAACCTTGGCGAGGACGAGGTGCCGGACAACAGCGTGAGCCACATCCGTTCGCGACGGGAGGCCTTTGCCCGCGGCTGTCCTGGCGGCAAAATGACCTGGGCAATCAGTTGGCTGGCACTGATTGACGACCGTCAGCAGTACAAGGATGCGCGCCGGCTGCTGGCTTCGTACCATGACCAATTCGGGGACGAGATCACGTTTATCCCGGGCGGATATTTCGCGCCCATGTTCGACACACGCGAGCATAACCGCCGGACCATTCAACGGGCGTTGCAAATGGTGACAGACATGGTGGGCAACGGCTATCGCCCCGAGTGCCTGGTGGCCGGTTACATGGATGCGGAGAATATGCGCGCACTGGCGGCGGACGAGGGCATCCATGTGTGCCAGGGACAGATCTGGAGCCAGCATGGAATCGACAACGGCGACGGCGACGGGGGTATCTGCTATCCCTATTATCCGAGCCGCGAGCACTCTCTGAAACCCGCGCAGGGCAAGGCGGATTTTATCGATTGCGTGTGCCTCGACGGCTGGACTTGCGACTTTCTCACCGCCCGCCGCGAGGGCTTTCAAGGCGGGTTTAACAGCCGCGTCGGCGTGGGTCCGATTGAGACCGTGGGCAACATGGGAAAAGAAGCCGGTCGCAGAGAGATGATGGATACGACGGCGATGCATTTCGACACAGGCCGCGCGCTGAATGGGTTTGGATTTGTGACCGGCATTTGGGAGGTTTCGATTGGTCACGATGAGGATCTGGCCTGGTGGTTGCAGGCGGTGAAAGAAAGATGGCCGGATACACAGGGAATGACCGAAGGAGCGTTTGGCCTGGAGTGGCGGAAGCAAACGCCGGATAACCGCAGGCTGAATTACCGCTTCGATGCGAAAGGGACAGGCGCTCCCGGCTCAGAAAAGGAGCTGGAGATGCAGTGGTTTATGAACCAGGAGTTTCGTCTCGGGCTGCTTCGGAATTGGACGAACGATAGCCCGGTCATGGCCATCGACTTTACGCGGTACGATCTGCCAGCTCATGAACCACAAGGCCTGCAACGGGAATGGAGCCTGATGAACGTGCTGAATCAGAAGGGCACACGTCCGCAGGACAAGCCGATGCGATTGGGACAGTTGCCGGAAGAAGACCGGCGGCTCATCTTTGCGCGGTACCCGGAGTTGAAAGCCCTGGCGTGACTCGGGGGGCGCGCGACCGATCCAGGGCTCTAATCGCGAAGCCCTTTGAGGATTTTGGCGGTGGTGACTACCTGGCCGGCGTGGCGCTGGGTGTGGTCGGCGATGTGGATGAGCGCGCCGCCAATGCTGGTGGGGAGCTGCTTGCGGCCAACTCCGCGGAAGGTGTTGAAGTCGGCTGTCGAGAGGACGCGGATGCGGCCGGCGGCGTTGGAGAAAGAGACTTCGACTTCGGCGAGGAGGGCGGCGAGGGGCTCAGGCGCGGATTCGGAAGGGTGGGTCTGCTCGGATTTGAGGGCGGTTAGCTGGTCGGCGGTGAGCTGGTTGCCTTCGGCGTAGCTGAGCAGCCGGTCGGTGGAGCGGGCGATGTGGCGGAGGTGGAAGGCCAAGCTGGGGAGGCCGAAGGGCTGCGAGTGGACTTCGGCGTCGGTGAGGCCTTCAGTCCATTTGGTGAGGTCGTCGAGGGCCAGGTCGAGGGCGTGGAGGACGGCGCGGGGGACGGCGGGGACTTCAGAGTAAGTGCCGCGGAGCCAGGGTTCGGTGTAGGGGGCGGTGGGCGGAGATGTGGTCATTGGAGGTGCGCTCCTTAAGCTGGAAATTGTGCAACAAACTGCGCCGGGGTCAGGATCGGAATCCCATTCCACGGATGAAGAGCTAGCAGATCGTGGTCGCTTCTTACGATGGCGTCGGCCTGGGCCACAAGGGCCAGGGCGAGAATGAAGTTATCTTTCTTATCGCGACAAGGGGGATCAAGCGAAAAGGACGGCTGTTTCAGGAACGTGAAACGTCTCAAGATTTTCCCGGACAATCGCGAAGAACGTGTCTCGATCAGATTGAGACAAACGGCGGGTGAAGTAACGGCGGTTCAGCACCTCAGCGAACTCCTTCATGGTTTGATCGCTACCGCAAAGCACACAGTGCTCCAGGGCGAGCATGAGCGCCTGATGTGGTTTCGAGCCGACTTTTAAAGCAGCGCCTATGAGGGCGCTGGTATCGACCACGACGCGCCCCATCACCGTGATGCAATCTCCGCGCGCACTTCGTGGACAATCCGGTTGATCTCTTCGTCAGTCAATTCTTCGGCGTCAGGAGCCCTGTTCTTGCTTGCCATGACAGACCATGCCTCAAAGCGCTCGACTGCCTTCTTTCTACGCTCTTGCTCGCGGAGGATCGGTTCCATATCGCGGGGGGAGACGAGGAAGGCAGCGGGGCGGCCGTGCCGGGTGATGGCGATTGGCTCGCGCTGGGCGAGATCGAGCAACTGGCCGAATTTGTTTTGGGCCTCGGCTGAGGTCTTGGTGAGCATGGGCGGCCTCCAATGTAGCTATTTTAGCTAAAATGGCTAGTTGTGGCGAGAGGAACTGTGGTTATGTTTTCGGGGAAGCCAGGGGCAGGTAGGGAGAATCTCAGTCCGTCCCTCCAGGACGGAAGCATTTGTGGGCACGCAAACCCCGGGTTTCACCCGGGGCTATTGTCACCTTCTCCCTCCGGGAGAGGGCAGAGTTGAGGATGGGGTCATGGGAGTGATTCTCGCCATTCAAGCCAGTTTGTGGAAGGCCTTTTTGAGGAGGCCGGCGGCGGTCAGGAGAACCCCACCGCAGCTTGCGATCAGGAATCCGAAAAAAAGCACCCAACCAAATGGGTCGAATCCGCAAGGTCCACCCTTAACGAAACCAAGTTCCCCGAGCAGGCCAAGCAAGACGTAACAGGCCGCGCCAGTTCCGAGCGCGATCAGGCCGATTTTGAGAATGCTGTTCAATTACGCCGCGCTTTTTACGCGGACTACGGTGATTTTGTCGAAGCCTTCTTCGAAGACGGGGGGCTTGAGCTTTTCGCCCATTTTGCGCATGACGTCTTCGCTTACGCTTCGGTCGCGCTTGGAATTGCGCTCGAGGCAAACTTCAAGTGGAACATCAAAGAAGACGGCCTGGACTTCGTATCCAAAGCTTTTAGCCATCTTGATCCATTGGCGACGCTCGTGGATGGAGAGGTTGGTGGCGTCGACGTAGTTCCAGGGCATGCGGGCGATGAGGCGGGCGCGGAGCAGGGAGCGGAGGGTGGAAAAGACGAGGCCCTGGTAGCGCTGTTCTTCGACGTCGTCGAAGAGGATGTTGCGGAGCAGGTCGCTGGAGAGCGGGGTGACTCCGCGGCGGCGGAACCAGGTGGTCTTGCCGGAGCCGGGGAGGCCGATTGCGAGCACTACGTAGCCCTTTGGAGCCTGCGGAGAGCGGCTGGCGGCCTCGGCCTCAGCCGAAGGCGTGCTGGGCGTCTCTGGCTGGGTTTCGAGTTCAAAGCGGCCGGAGCCGACGGGCTCGTCCCAATCCACTCTTGCGGGGCGTTCGGCACGGGGGTGGCGTTCTTGCGCCGGGGGCCGCTGCGCGGGAGGTTGGGCGCGCTGGACGGGGGGCTGGGCGCGTTCGGTTGGGGGCTTTGCGGGTCTGGACTGCTCGGCGGGCTGGGTGCCGGGCCCCTCGTCGCCGTAGAACGGGACAAGCGGAGCGAGTTGATCGGAGGGCAGTTCCTGGCCGATTTTGCCTGTGGACTCAGAGGTATTGGGTGCGCGTCTGGAACGTCTTCTCATTGAGCGTTTTACACCTTCAGTATGTCTACCCGAATACCATACTTGGCATTGGCGCTGCAAATAGTGTGCAGTGCGTCACAGCCAACCCACTATCGGGGAGGGCAAACTAGGAATGCGAGAGTTTGTGTTCTGAAGGCGGAAATTGACGAGTTTTCATCAGATTTCCGTTGACAGGAGTGTTATCCTCATGGGTTTGGTGGAATTGCCTTCTGGACGTATTTCAGGCGCTTTAAGAAAAGTTCAGACGCACAAGGAGCCAGGCTCAACTCATTCAGCTTTACCGACTACGAAGGAGAAACGAAACATGGCAGTTAAGGTTGGAATCAATGGTTTTGGCCGCATTGGCCGCAACGTTTTTCGCGCCGCTCTTGGCAATCCTGAGATTGAATTTGTAGCCGTGAACGACTTGACGAGCCCGGCCACGCTGGCGCACCTGCTCAAGTACGACTCGATTTTGGGCAACCTGAAGAATGAAGTTACCGCAGGCGATGGGTACATCGCTGTCGACGGCAAACAGATCAAGGTATTTTCAGAGCGCGATCCGGCGAAGCTGGACTGGGCTTCAGTGGGCGCGGAGATTGTGGTTGAGTCGACGGGCTTTTTTACGGACGGCGCGAAGGCCAAGGCTCATCTGGGCACGACGGTGAAGAAGGTGATCATTTCGGCTCCGGCGAGCAACGAAGACATCACGCTGGTGCTGGGTGTGAACCAGGACAAGTACGACGCGAGCAAGCACAACATTATTTCGAACGCGAGCTGCACGACGAACTGCCTGGCGCCTGTGGTGAAGGTGATTCTGGAGACGACGGGGCTGGTGAGCGGCATCATGACCACCATCCACAGCTACACCAACGACCAGGTGATTCTGGATACGCCGCACAAGGATCTGCGCCGCGCACGCGCTGCCGCGCTGAGCATGATTCCGAGCTCGACGGGCGCCGCCAAGGCACTGAAGCTGGTGATTCCTGAGACCTCTGGCAAGCTGGACGGGTTTGCGATCCGCGTCCCGACACCGAACGTTTCGATTGTCGATTTGACCTACATTGCAGAGAAGCCGACGACTGTTGCCGAGCTGAATGCTGCGTTCAAGAAGGCATCCGAGGGCGAACTGAAGGGCATTCTTGGCTACGACGAGAACCTGCTGGTCAGCTCCGACTTCAAGGGCAACCCGCTGTCGTCGATTGTGGACGCGCCGTTGACCAAGGTTGTGGGCAACAGCGTGAAGGTGCTGAGCTGGTATGACAACGAGTGGGGCTATTCGAATCGCGTTGTTGATTTGATCGGGTTCCTGGTTTCGAAGGGACTGTAAGAGCAGTGAACACTGGTCAGTGGTCAGGGGTCAGTTTTTTTGACGCTGGCCACTGGCCTCTGTTCCTTGTCGATTACGCACTCATCACTGTTCACTTTGACTGAACTCCCCATGCGGCAAAACATCAGCGGCGGTTCTCCTTACGAGCCCATCATCGGCTTCTCTCGCGCGGTGCGCCTGGGGAATGTTGTGCATGTGGCGGGGACTGGTCCCGTTGGCGCAGAAGCAGAGGACGCCGCAGGGCAGACGCGGCGGATCTTCGCGATTGCCGGTGAGGCATTAGCCAGGGCCGGCGCTTCATTTGAAGATGTTGTCCGGACTCGCATGTATCTTACGCACGTCGAGGATTGGGAAGCCGTGGGCCGCGTTCATGGCGAGTTCTTCGGCGAGATTCGCCCTGCCGCCACGATGGTGGTGGTGGCCGCATTATTGAACCCAGCGTGGCGCATTGAAATTGAAATGGACGCGGTGATTGAAGTCGAGGCCCCTTCGGGGCTAGTTCCGTAGAGGCGCAAGTGAAGGTCGAGATGGTCGAAACGCATCCCTCAGGGGCTAAAGCCCATCGCTCCTTATCAACCATTTTCGGCACGGCTGAAGCCGTGCCCTTTCAAAACCCGGCATTCACCAGGGGCCGTTAGTTCCCTGCCCAAGAAAGGTTTTCGCATCATGGCAAAGCTCTCTATTCGCGATATTGAACTGGCTGACAAACGAGTGTTTATCCGCGTTGATTTCAATGTGCCGCTGACGGAAGACGGCAAGGAAATCACGGATGACACGCGCATTGTGGCTACGCTGCCTACCATCGTCTACGCGCTCAAACATCACGCCAAGGTGATTCTGGCGTCGCACCTGGGCAGGCCGAAGGGCAAGCCGAATCCAAAGTACTCGCTGCGGCCGGTGGTGGATCGGCTGCGCGAACTGCTGGACGAGGAACTTGGCAGCTCAATCAACGTCGCGTTTTCGCCTGATTGTGTGGGCGATGTTGCCACCGAGATGGCGAGGAAGTTGGAATCGGGACAGGTGCTGCTGCTTGAAAATCTGCGCTATCACGCGGAGGAAGAAGCCAACGATCCGGGGTTCTCAAAGGCGCTGGCTTCGCTGGCCGAGGTGTATGTGAATGACGCGTTCGGCTCGGCGCATCGGGCGCATGCGTCGACGGAGGGGATTACGCACTTTCTGAAGCCGGCAGTTGCGGGATTGCTGATGGAGAAGGAAATCACGTATTTGGGCAAGGCTTTGGAAGCGCCGGAAAAGCCGTTTGTGGCCATCATTGGCGGGTCAAAGATTTCAGGCAAGATCGACGTGATCGACAACCTGCTGGACAAGGTAGATACGCTGGTCATCGTGGGCGGGATGGCTTATACGTTCCAGCGCGCGCTGGGCGTGACGACGGGCAAGAGCCTGGTGGAAGAAGACAAGATCGACATGGCGAAGGCGGCGATTGAGAAGGCCAAGGCCAAGGGCGTGAACCTGCTGCTGCCGGTGGACAACGTGCTGGCGGACGCGTTCGCTCCGGACGCGAACACGCAGCCCTGGGACACTTCAGTGAATTTCCCTGCGGATTGGCAGGGGCTGGACATTGGGCCGAAGTCGATTGCCGCGATTGAGGCTGTGATTGCGACGGCGAAGACGATTGTGTGGAATGGGCCGGCGGGGGTGTTCGAATTTCCCAAGTTTGCGGTGGGGACGAATGCCATTGCCCATGCGGTCGCGGCGAACAAGGGCGCGATTTCGATCATTGGCGGAGGCGACTCGGTTTCGGCGATCAACAAGACGGGATTGGCGGACCAGATTACGCATATCTCGACGGGCGGCGGGGCCAGCCTGGAGTTTTTGGAAGGAAAGAAGCTGCCGGGGGTAGAGGCGCTGACGGAGAAGTAGAAAAAGCAGGGATCTGGGGTTCGTAAGAGCGCATCGTGCTGCAATTCGGGCTCGATGCGCTTTCTTGTGTGTTGAAATTTTGGGGCTTACAGGATAGCGTTGCCACATCATTTCCGGTAAACAAATCGGAACGAAGGAGGGCCACGATGAATGAAGTTATTTTCAATCCGACCAAGGAAGATATTGAGGATGCAGGGCGCTGGTTCGACTTTGAGTTTTCTTATTGCGAAGGGGCAATGACGGAACTCTTTCAAGCCTTCCCGCGCAACGAAAACGTTCACCAGGTTTATATGAAGGCTGTCGCCTTGAATGCTCTCTACTCGACCCAGATTCCTCTTTACAACCCGGAAGTTCCATCGCTCTGGGAGGTCGCCGATCATATCGTTTCGGGCAAAATCGACGATTTGTTGGACTCCGGATCGCCAGAAGCGGTGTCGAAAGTTGCAGCAATCGATGTTGAAGGCAAGCACCACCGATTCAACTACTCCTTCGCAACGAAGTATTGCAGCTGGCATCGACCGGACGTTTATCCGATTTTTGATTCCAGAGTCAATGAATACCTGTGGCACCTTAAGAAGCTCGGCACGATTCCAATTGCAAAGCGGAACGATCTGTGGGACTATCCTGAATTCAAGAAGATAGTGAATGAGTTTCGCGAACGGTTTGGCCTTGAAGGCTTTTCGTATAAGGTGACGGACAAGTTTCTATATCGGGAGGGTGGGAAGCTGCTGGCTTCGGCGTCAAGCACGGCACAGTCAGAAGACCAAAGTGAGTCTCATGCATGATTGGACCGGAAGTCTACTTGCTTGCGTCCAGCGCTAACAAGTGGCCTAGGCGGGCTAAATCAAGAAGCGGACCGTCTGCGGTGACTAGCGTTGCGCCCAGGTGGCGCGCGGTTGCGACGAGAATGCGATCGGCGGGGTCGGCGTGCATGTCAAACGGCAGGCTTGAACTCGCGACGGCAATCTCGGGTGAGAGCGGGGTGAAGTTCACTCCCGGCTTCGCCAATGCTTCGCGAGTCCATTCGAGCACATCCTTGTGGAGGTTGATTCGTTTCTTGCTTGCCAGCAGCCCAATTTCCCAAGGAGTAATAGCCGAAACGGCAAGTCTGTCTTCGTGCGATGCAATGTTGATGCTCTTCGCGGCCTGCCGTCCCAGGCGCGTTTCGTCGAAAGTTGCCCAGAGCACGACATGGGTGTCGAGAAGCAGAAGACTTCGTGCTGATTGAGCCGCTCTGGCACTCACTTCATTGCTTCCCATTCAACGTCGATCGGCGAAATGATATCTCCCAGAATCTCGCCCGTACCGCGCATAGAACCGACGAAGTCACCTCGTTCGGGAATTGGCGATAACATCGCCACCGGGACCCCGCGCTTCGTGATAACGAATGGCTGCCGGTCAGCAGCGACTTTGTCCATAAGCTTCAGACACTTGGCCTTGAATTCGCCGGCTGGAATGGTGAGTGGCATTTTATCCCTCCCATGGTCACTGACTATGGTCATATTCTAACATGGATTTCCTTTTTCCCTGTTCTCAGTGCGAAGGAAGGTCTTAGACTGGGGTCTGGACGTTTTCAGTTCTTGGATTGCAGGAGATTGCATTGGCTTATTACACGCGCGTGTTGTCAAAGGATGATGCATTTCCGTCGATTGAGGAGCTCTCCGAGGTGCTTCGGGCTGCGCACCCGGACTATCGGCTGACGCTCGAAAGCGGCGAAGAGGACGAGTGGGAGTCGCTGCTGCTTTCGAGCGTGGACGAGGTTGAGGTTGCCGTGCTGGAGCGGAATCCTGTTTTCAACGGGTCGGTGGGGCAGGATGAGATTGCGGATTTTCTGGAAGAGCTGCGGGATTGCCAGCCGGAGAGCGGCGTGGAGTGGCTGACCGGGTACCTGGCCGAGGTGAAGACTGTTTATGCCTTTCAGCATTTGCAGGGGGCGGAGATGGTGGACGGGGGCAATGCGCTGCATGCGCTTAGGTCGGCGCTGTGGGAGCGCGGGGACGCGATTATTCAGGCGGATGGCGAGGGGTTTACGAACGAGGAAGGGTTTCATATTGTGTGGCAGTTTTCCGAAGACGTCTCCGGGCCGTGGAATATGGGGATCTGGAAGGACGATGCCTGGCACCACTTCAAGATGGACCTGGGAGACCCGGACCATCGGGAAGCGTTTTTGGCAGGCGAGGTGCCGGAGGATGTTACAGGGGTGCAGGTGGCTGGGTCGCGGGAGTGAACATTGGGATCGCTTCCGCCGCTGTGCCCGCCGTCACCCGGTTGCGCGGGTTCGATCCACTAAAATTGAGGTGAGGAGCTTAAGAAAATTATGCCGCGTAAAGCACTGATTGCCGCCAATTGGAAGATGTTCAAGACCCCTGCCGAAGCCAAGGCGTTTGTGGATGCCTTTTTGCCGCTTGTTGCCGGACACGACCGCGACGAGATTGCTCTGTTCCCTTCCCCGGTGCTGCTGCCGACGGTGATTGAGGCCGCCAAGGGATCGAATGTGCTGGTGGGTTGCCAGAATATGCACTTTGCGGAAGAGGGCGCTTATACGGGCGAGACCTCCGTGGGGCAACTGAAGGCAGTGGGCGGGACGCATACGCTGATTGGCCACTCGGAGCGGCGGCAATATTTTGCCGAGACCGACGAGATTGTGAACAAGAAGCTGCACACGGCGCTGAAGCATGGGGTTGTTCCCGTGGTGTGCGTGGGCGAGGTGCTGGCGGAGCGCGAAGCGGGCAAGACGGCCGACGTGTTGAAGACGCAGATTGCAGGCGCGTTTGTGGGGATTACCGCGGAGGTTGCGGGGCCGATTGTGATTGCGTATGAGCCGGTTTGGGCCATTGGGACGGGCAAGACGGCTACTCCGGAGATTGCGGTTGAGGCGCACAAGATTATTCGCGCGGAGGTTGCTGCGCTGCTTGGTGCTGATGTTGCGGCGGCGATTCGGATTCTGTATGGCGGCAGCGTGAAGCCGGATAATGCGACTTCGCTGATTGGCGAAGAAGAGATTGATGGGGCGCTGGTGGGCGGGGCTAGTTTGAAGCCGGATTCGTTTGCGGCGATTGTGAAGTACTAAATTGCGGATGGGACGGCTGGCGCTCGTCAGCCGTCGAACTCACTGGAATTTCCTCACGTTGCTTTCGCCGGGTCGGGATTTGACAAAGGCGTTGCTCTCTTTGAACTTGACCGCCCAGACTTTTTAGCTCGTCGTTAGATCGAGAGCGATGGGAGGCGCGTCAAATGAAGCATTGGCTGGGGTTTCTTGTTGCTGTCGTTTACAACCTGATATTCGGCGCGATTTTTGTGACGCCGGACTTTTCTTCGCCGGTTCCCCGACTGGTCTTGCATTGGCTCGTACGGCTCCTTGTGGCTGTCGGCTTTGCCGTGGTCTATCGGATCTTGGCAAAGGTTCGCGAGGACACATCGGCAGAGCACTATTCGTTGATCGAGCGAGAGGGTCCAAAGGTTGAGCCTGAGCCTGCCGCGTACGAGGTGGCATTCCCCGAAGACGAGGCTCCGCCACCTGCACCGCGATGGAAATTGACGCCTGCAACATTAGTATTCGCTGGGGTCTGGTTTCTGGTTGTCGCGGCCGTGCTTCACCTGGAGATCCTGTGCAAAGTGGCATTTGTATTGATTGGTGTTTTTCTTTGGATGCCCAATCCGTGGCAGGCCTCAGCAGACCAGCCGGAGTTGTATGTGATTGCTCCGAGACGGGACTGATGATGGATTATCGGCAGGGTTGAGGTCATGCTCCAGCAGGAGACGGCATCATTCCGTCCCTACGGGACGAAGTCAAAATAGTGGAATTGCGGTCCCCGGGTTTCACCCGGGGCTATTATCACGCTCTCCCTACGGGAGAGACAGCCAACCGGGACGCTGCTCCATCGGGGCCTTGTATCATGTCTCATGGCTCAGCGGGATCTTTATATTGACCGGCTTCGGTCGGTGATGACGGCTCTTGTCATCCTGCACCATACGGCGATTACTTATGGGGCGCCGGGTGGGTGGTTTTGGACGGAACTCAAGCCTTCCGGGACGCCGACCGGGATTCTGCTCACTCTCTTTGTGTCGACCAATCAGGCTTATTTCATGGGGTTCTTCTTCCTGCTGGCGGGGTATTTTACGCCGGCTTCGCTGGAGAAGAAGGGGTATTGGCACTTCATCTGCGACAGGTTTTTGCGGTTGGGGCTGCCGCTGCTGGCGTTTGGGCTGGTGCTGGGGCCGCTGACGGCGGCGATCGTGGATTGGTTTGAGGGGCGGGGGTTCTGGCCGACGTGGGTCTGGCTGTGGCGGCATCATCGGTTTATCAACGGGCCGTTGTGGTTTGCGCAGGCGCTGCTGATTTTCTCGCTTGGGTACTGCGCGTGGCGGGCGGTGCTGGGGGCACCGCTGGCCGGGTCGGAACGGGTGGCAAAGCCGATTCCGGGAAGCCTTTGGTGGTTGGTGAGCGCGGTGGGAGTGGGGGCTGGGGCGCTGGGGCTACGGCAGTTTTTTCCCGTTGGAGAGAACGTTTGGGGGCTGCAACTTGCGTATTTTTCGAGCTATGTTTTCCTGTTTGCGGTAGGGATTGCGGCTTGGCGGTATGACTGGCTGCGGCAACTGAGCTGGCGGCAGGGGCGGTGGTGGGTTCGGGGACTGGCGCTGACGTGGCCGGCGCTGCCGGTGGGGATGCTGCTGATTCGCAGGCTGGGATGGAGTACCAACACTTCGACGGGGATTTCGTGGGCTTCGATTCTGTATGCGCTTTGGGAGCCGCTGGTGGCCTGGGGGCTGATTGCGGGGTGGCTGCTGCTGTTCCGGGCACGGATGAATGAGGCAACCTCGTTCTGGGGGGCATTCTGGGGGTGGTTGAATCGGCGGGCGTATGCGGTGTATATCCTGCATCCTCCGGTGCTGGTGACGATTGCGCTGCTGATGCATGGCTGGGCGGCTCCGGCGCTGGTGAAGCTGGGCGTGGTTGGGGTGCTGGTTTGCGTGGCTACGTGGCTGGTTGCTGACCCATTTGTGCGGATGCCGGGGGTGCGGCGGGTGGTGTAGCGGGTTGGGGCGTTAGGATGGACGCGACAGATGAAGAGTTTAGCTTTCCCGCCCTCGCGCCAGAAAAAAGGCGCAAGAACGGGGCACGGAGCATTTTTGGCGGTCCGAGAGTATGTTTAACTTGCAGCCCAAGTCAGAATGACAGTTTTATTCTTAAATTGAGATTTGCAGGACTGACTACTCGATGACACGTAAGACACCGCAATCCAGATCCGTTCCAAGCACCATGCCAAAGACGACAGCTCCGCCAACTGTGAGCGGGCGATGGCTGGTGATGGCGGGGTTGATTGCGGTTTTGGCATCGGGGGTGTGCGCGTGGGGGACGCTTTGCCTGCTGTTCTGGCAGGGGAGCTGGCAACTGCTGTATCACCCGAGCGCGACGGTCACGCAGACTCCGGCGAGTGTGGGACTGAGCTTTGATCCAGTGGCGTTTGTGGCGACGGATGCGGGTGTGGCGCGGCTGACGGGGTGGTGGATTCCGGCGGCGGCGGATGGGAAGTATGCGCGGTACACGGTGCTTTATTTGCATGGTCAGGCGGGGAACATGGGCGACTCGGTTGGCGAGTTGGCGGCGCTGCATGAGCTTGGCCTGAATGTGATGGTGTTTGATTATCGCGGGTATGGGCAGAGCCAGTTTGCGCATCCCAGCGAGGCGCATTGGCGTGAGGATGCGGATTGGGCGCTGAATTACCTGACGGGGACGCGGCATTTGGCAGCGGAGACAGTCCTTTTGGACGGCAAGGGACTGGGCGCGAACCTGGCGCTGGAGGTTGGCGCGGAACACGCGGAACTGGGCGGAGTGGTGCTGGAGTCGCCGCTTGAGCGACCGGTGAGCGCGATCTTTGACGATCCGCGGGCGGGGCTGGTTCCGGCGCGGCTGCTGGTGCGGGACCGATGGGATTCCGAACAGGCGGCGGACAAGCTGATTATTCCGTCGCTGTGGGTGAGCCCGCAAGGACCGAAGGCTAAAAATACTCCGCCTTCCGGATACAACCGGGTTACCGCCGGGAAGACGCTCTTCTGGCTGTACTCATCGTCCAGCGAGGATAAAGCGATGGCCGATATGCTCTCGCGGTGGGTGGATGATTTGCCGGTGCGGACGATCGGGCGGTGAGGGTGGGGCCAGTGGATTGTCCGGGGAGACTTCACACCGTCCCTCCAGGACGGGTGGCCTTTGATTGGGCCTGCACCCCGCATTTCATGCGGGGCTATTGTCGGGCGCTCCCTCTGGGAGGCCACCTGCGGCGGGTTGGATGGCGGGGATCGGGATGCAGACCGGCACATATTTTGTGGCATTGCCCCTTGATGTTGTTCAGATTGTCGATTTCCCCTGTCTCAGAAGCGAGACAGGGGGCACCCGACACGATAGGACAGCGTGAAGGATGGAGCACACGGCATTCCTGGTCGCTTGTGAGACGAAATGCAGGTCCTTCGACGCCCTGCGCTACGCTCCGGTTGCTCAGGATGACAGTTCATTCACGAAATCGACCGGTCTCAGCGTGGCATGTCGCGGTGGACGGCTTTTACCTGGTAGCCGGCTTTTTTGAGACGCTTGGCCATCTCTTCGGCCATCATGACGCTTCGGTGCTGGCCGCCGGTGCATCCGAATGCCACGGTCAGGTAGCTCTTGCCTTCCTGCACGTAGTGAGGTAACAGGTAGAGCATCAGGTCGGTGACCTTGGTCAGGAACTCCTGGGTCTGGGGGAATTTGCGGACGAAGGCGGCGACTTTGGGATTTTGACCGGTGAGCTTGCGGAACTCGGGCACGAAGTGGGGGTTGGGCAGGAAGCGGACGTCGAAGACCATGTCGGCGTCGAGGGGGACACCGTTTTTGAAGCCGAAGCTGAGGCAGGAAACGAGCAGGTGCTTGCTTTGATCTTCGTGACTGAAGCGCTCGACGATGTGCGCGCGAAGCTGGTGGACATTGAAGATGGAGGTGTCGATGAGGGTGTCAGCGACGTTGCGAATGGGGTCGAGGAGCTGGCGCTCTTCGACGATGGAGCGGGAGATGGTTTCTGAACGGCTGAGGGGATGGGGGCGGCGGGTCTCAGAGTAGCGGCGGACGAGGACCTGATCTTGCGCGTCGAGGAAGACGACGCGAGTGGGGAGGATTTTGCGAACGCCTTTGAGGATCTCGGGGAGACGGTCGAGGGTTGAGCCCTCGCGTATGTCGACGACGATGGCCGCCTGCTGGACTTCAGTGGACTTGCCGATCAGGTTGGCGAACTCGGTGAGCAGTTCGAGGGGCAGATTGTCTACGGCATGGTAGCCCAGGTCTTCAAAGGCACGCAGCGCTGAGGCCTTGCCCGCGCCGGAGATTCCGGTGACGATGACCAACTCTTTTTCGGGCTTGGATTGGTTGGCGGCGGGGCGCGGCTGAGGTGCCGTTTTGCGGGGCGTCATGAGGTCCATCGTACAACGAACGCATGGGGGAAGGTGTTGCCCCTATAGTGGTTGGCTGGATCAAGGGGAAAATGGGGCGCGTTTGGCCCCAGTGAACACGGTGGGTGGAGAGTCCTGCTTTCCCACCCATTCGCGATGAAACTGCGAATGGATGGGGCACCCGGGATTGTTGAAGGTATTGAATGCTGTCAGGCGCCGCGCGCGAGGGCCCAGCGGCCGAGGCCGGCGAGCTGGGTGGCGCGGGCCGGTTCCAAAGCGAAAGAGAAGAGGTGCCCCTGGCCGAGCAGGCAGCCCATGCGGCACATGGCGTCCAGTTGCTCAGGGGTTTCAATGCCCTGGGCGATGACCTGCATGCCGAGGGTGTGGCCGAGGCGGATCATGGCCTCAAGCACCGCGGCCTGGCGGTCATTTCCAGTGGCGCCGGCGATGAGCTTGGGCGAGATTTTGACGACGTCGATGGGCAGGCGGGCGAGGTGATTGAGCGGCGCGAAGCGGGAGCCGAAGTTATCGACAGCGATTCTGACCTTGCACTGGGCCATGCGATCGAGGATGCCTGCGGCGGCATCAGGATTGCGATTCAGGGTTCCCTCAGTGATCTCAAAGAGCAGGCGGGAGGGGTCGACGGCGTTGGCGGCGAGGGCCTTCTTGAGCTGGCCGACCATTTCAGGATGATAGAACTGGCGTTCAGACAGGTTGAGAGTGAGGTCAAGATCGGATGCGTCGTTCGACCAGTTGAGCAACTGGCGGCAAACGGTGTCCATGGTTTCACGGCCGAGCGTGATGGAGAGGCCGGTATCTTCGGCGACGCCGAGCAGCTCAAGGAAGCTGTCGACGGAGCCGTCTGGGCGGCGGAGGCGGAGGAGCGATTCAAAGCCCTCAAGCTTGCCGCTGATGAGGTGATAGATGGGCTGGTACCAGACTTCGTACTGATGCCGTTCAAGCACGCGGCGGAGTTCCCGCTCGGGGTCCTGGGAGGACTTGCTGTGGGGCAGTGCGAGGTGCCGGTCAAAGACTTCGCTGACGCCGCCGCCGTTCATGCGGGCGCGGTTCAAGGCGAAATCCGCATCGCGGATGAGGATTGCGGCGGTAGAGTGCTCTGGACCGGCGATGGCCAGGCCCATGCTGACGCTGACGCGAACGAAGGTGCCGAAGATCTGGAGGGGCTGCTCCATGTGCTTGAAGATGCGGGTGGCGACGGCCTCAAGATCGTCGAGGTCGAGGATGTTTTCAACCAGGACGGCGAACTCGTCGCGGGCGAGGCGGGAGGCGGAATCTTCAGGTCGCAGGCATGCCTTGAGGCGGTCGGCGACGGCGGTGAGCAGGGCGTCTCCGGCGGCGGAGCCGAGGGCGTCGTTGATCTCGTTGAAGCGGTCGAGATCGATGAGCAGGACGCCGCAGTTCTGGTCGCGACGGCGGGTGCGGCGCTTGAGCGCGAGGGTGAGCCGGTCGAGAAAGAGCGCGCGGTTGGGCAAGCCGGTGAGCAGGTCAAAGAGGGCGTCCAACTGGATTTTTTCTTCGGCCTGCTTTCGGTCGGTGATGTCACGAAAGCTGAGCACATAGCCGACTTTTGCGGCATCTACGCGGAGCGGGCCGATGACGAGGGCGACGTCGATGAGGTCGCCGTCTTTGTTGATGCGGACAGTTTCAGTGTTGACGCGGCCTCGGATGTCGACTTCTTTTTCGAGCATTGCGAGTTCGTGGTGGCGGGTCTCGGGGACGATCAACTCACGGAGGCTTCCGCCACTGACTTCTTCAGCGGTATAGCCGAACATCTGGGTGAAAGCGGGGTTGGTGTAGAGGACGTGGCTGCCGTGGACGATGACCACGGCCTCAGGAATGCTGGCCAGAACGTCTTCCATGAGGCGCGACTTGGGCGCCTTGATGCGGCCGCTGGCGTGGGCAACGATGACGGCTTCCCGGAGTTCGGGATTGAGGATGCTGTAGGTGCCTTCAACGGAGAGCAGGCGGCCGCCGCGGGTGGGCATGGTGGCGTGGAAGGGGCTTCCGGCGCGGGAACCGATGAGCTGGGTCTGCGGCTCCGCGGTGCCGGGGAACAGTCCCCAGAGGATGTCTTCAACGGGGCGGTGGACCCAGTCCACATCCATGAGGCCGAGGGTTTGGCGGGCTTCCATATTGGCGTAGACGATTCTGCCGGCGCGCTCAAGGAAGACGAGGACGGGCAGAGCATCGAGAACTTCCTGCTGCTGTGCGGAGTCTGCGTTCTCAGGTAGGTTTAGACTGGCCGGTTCACAGGGCTCATCGGCTTCGTCAGACATTGTCTGGCGTTCGAGAGGAGCGATCGCGGCTTTCCAAATGGGTATTGCCATAACTGGAATCGTATGCCGAGGGCGGGCGGGCTTCCATCCCCTAAACCGGGTATTCGGGCGTACAAAAGTGCGCAGTTTTGCGCACACTGTTGCATAAAGTTTTTGGCTTGGCGGCACGCGGGGACGGGGCGATTGTGCGGTTGGACGGAGGGACGGAACCGGGCGCCAAGCCTGGGCCAGGGAAATTGGATTATCAGGCTTATAAATCAGCGACTTAAGCAGCAAGGGCGCGAAGGAATCCGCGCCCATTGGAGCGCACCGCGAGCGGTGCAGGCAGGAAGCCTGGGGCGGCTAGGAAACCTCCACCAGTTCCATCTGGCCGTCGCGGCGGCGATGGAGGACGAACATCTCCCCGGCGGGGTTGTGGAAGATGAGCAGATCGCGGTCGCGGAACTCGGTGTCTTTGACAGCTTCTTCGATGGTCATGGGCTTGTGGGAGATGGCTTCGCCGCTTTTGAGGATGTGGGGCTCGACGACGGTGGCCTTGTTGGGGAACGAGTGAACGGCGATGGAGGCGCGGGCTTTGGAGCGGGTGGACTTCCCTGCCCCTTCGGCGGCGGGCTGGGCTGTTCGGGCCTTGGGGCGGGCGACGGGAGGAGCTGTGAGCACCTTCTCTTCTTTGGGAAGGCGTTTGCTCTCGAGTCGTTTGTCGCGGTAGCGGCGGGCCTGGTTGAGGGCGTGGTCGATGGCCGTTTTAAGGGCGGCATCGAGGGCGTCAGCCTTGCCGGTTGCGGCGAAGGTCTGGGTGCGGACCTGGACGGTGACTTCGACGATCTGGATGTGCCTTTGCGCGCCGAAGGTGACGCTGGCGCGGGCCGTTTTGCCCAGGATGCGGGCGATGCGTTCCATTCCCTCTTCAGCCTGCGTGCGCAGAGCCTTGGAGATCTTGACTTGCCTGGCGGTGAACTCCACTTCCATGGACAGCCTCCGCTTCTTGTTTTTCCAGCACGGCGAACGGCTGGAGTGTTTGGGCCCGATCGACCGCAAAGTTGCTGCGGCGATGTTGAGTGGTGCCATTGCCTGGCCTCGAATGCCGGATGAGGTGACCGGCTTTCAGATTCGAGGTCAAGACAGGTCAGTATATGCCTGCGAAGGGGAAGGGCGAAAGCGAGGGGGAGGGCCGATTTATGATCGTAGGCGGAGAATTGGAATCCCGATGGCGACGATGGGCAAGACAAATCCGAAGGTGGATGCATTTATTGCTGAGGCGAAGAAGTGGCAGGAAGAGTTCAAGAAGTTGCGGGCGATATTGCTTGAGAGCGAGTTGACCGAAGAGTTCAAGTGGGGTGGGCCCTGTTACACGTTCAACGGCAAGAACGTGGTGATTATGAATGGGCTCAAGGAGTCTTGCGCGTTCGCGTTCTTCAAAGGCTCATTGCTGAAGGATGTGCACGGTGTTTTGACTGCTCCGGGGAAGCATACTCAGGCTACGCGGTGGATCAAGTTCATGTCGGTGAGGGAGATTGCGGGGATGAAGTCGATCTTGAAGGCTTATGTTGGCGAGGCTGTCGAGATAGAGAAAGCCGGGTTGAAGGTGGATTTCGAGAAGAATCGGAAGGTGAAGGTTCCGGAGGAGTTGCAGGGGATGCTGGATGAGTTACCGGATTTCGAGGCGGCATTTCACGCTTTGACGCCGGGACGGCAGAGGGCTTACATCTTTCATTTCTCCGCGCCGAAACAATCGAAGACGCGGGCGGGCAGGGTGGAGAAACTCAGGCAGAAGATTATGGATGGGAAGGGGCTGCTGGACTAGCGGGTTGCCTGGAGGCTTGGTTTTGAGGGCGAGCTGGGAGGTTCTCATGCGGGGTTCTCCGGGAAGGGTTTGACCTTCTCCCTTTGGTCGTGCGCCGCGAGGGTTGAATTGCATGCAAGAACCGGGAAGGTATTCCGGGCGGTCGGCAAGGCGATGAATATTGGTCTATCCGGTTGTATTCATTTGGGATCGGGGTGCGCGTCGGTGGACGGCCGAGGGGGATCGATCTCGGCGGGGGCTTGACACGAGAGAGCCGAGCGCAGGTTTTGTGGCTTCCTATTCTCGGCGATGAGATCACGGTAGGATGGGGCGCAGCCAACCGGAATCTCTGCGGTGACTCTTGATGTTATTGCACCGGACATTGAGGAGTATGATTCCGTTAACAGAAGTGGAGGCCATCCGTGCCCCGGAGAAAATGGCTGGTTTACCTCACGAGTCTTGCGGTGTTGTGCGCAATCCTCGCAGGGTGCGGAGGAGGAAGCGTGGGTGCCGGTGGGACCACCCCTCCACCCTCCCCCAGCTTCACGGTTTCACTGTCGCCTGCCAGTCTGACGGTGGCACAGGGTCAGTCTCAAAAGACAGAGGTTTCAGTCGCCGCACAAAATGGTTTCACGGGGACTGTCTCGGTGACGGTCACGGGTCTGCCGAGCGGGGTAACGGCACTGCCGGCTACACTCTCCGTGACTCCGGGTACGCCTGAATCGCTGAGCCTGGCGGCGTCCAGTTCCGCGACTCTGACCCAAGCATCCGTGAGTGTTAATGGAGCCGCTCCGGGGCTGAGTGCCGCCGCGACCCTGAGCCTGACTGTTCAGGGAGCGCCCGTCCGTTTCCCGTATCAAGCGGTTGGGGGATTCCTAAGCTCCGGCTTTTTCGACACGAAACGACAGCTTCTGTTTGCCACTAACTCGGAACTGAACGAACTGGACGTCATCTCGCCGACAGACCTGTCAGTGAAGGCACGAGTCCCACTGCCTTCTCCCTCGGGTATTGATCAGATGCCTGACGGGAATACTCTTGTGGTCGGGACGAATGCTCAAGAGGTATTTACGGTGAATGAGGACACCTATGCGGTGACGCGGTATCCGGCACCCTTGGTGACCCCAGAAACCGGTCCTGGTTTACCTATATGGGAAACGTTCTATCTCAACCCGCTTGCGATGGCGAACGGCAAAGTGCTCCTGATCGATCAGCCATTCAACTACACCGGGGGCTACCTTGTGTACGATAACCCCGGGATGACTGCGGTATGGAACTCGAACGCCAATACCTTTACCTTCTGCGCCTTCGGTTCCAATGATCCGAGCTGTCTTGGAGGAGGAGTCTCCGCCCGTAGTGCTGACGGCAAGTGGGCATGTATTGGTTCTTCTCTCTACAGTTCAGATAGCGGCAGCTTTACGTCCGCACCGATTGCGAGCGTGAACCCGCCCGGCGGAATTCTCGACTGCGCGCTCAATTCCGATGGTTCGAAGATTGCCCTTGTCTCCCCGAACCTGGTGACTTTTGTTGACCGCTCGTTCAATGTTCTTGGTACCGTAGCGATTTCCGGCACGAATATCTTTGCCCCCGGCCTTCCTGGCCCTGCCACCTCGGGGCTTGGCGGGGCGCAATTCAGCCCGGATGGGAGTCAGCTCTTTCTTTATTATTGGCAAGTTGACAACCCTGGCGCCTTCTCGTCGGACGGAGTGACCCTGGTCGAGGCAATCGATGCAAATGGCATGGTTCCCCTCGGATACTACGAGGCGGCATTGCCCAAGTTGACCTCGTCGAATAACCTCAGCTTCCTCGGGGTTGACAACAACGGACAGGTTTATTTCGGAAACGGAGGCGGCGTTGCCGCAGTCAACACCACATTGCCGCCTATTGCGATTCCGGCAGGAGAGACTCTTCCCAGTCCTCTGTGCCCGAGTCCGAGCACGACCTCCTTCCCCCTCAATTCGTCCTTTGAGGTTCCGCTCGCACAGGGTGGGGTCACAACTGGCACGGGAGTTTATCTGGGTGGAAGCCTTGCAACCCTTTCGACTGACACGACGGGCGCCGAATCCATGATTGAGATTCCCGCATCGTCAACGCCGGGACCTGTCGGCATGGAGTGCGTTGACCCAAGCGGATATGTGACCTTGATACCATCCGCGATTTCCTATGGGGTTCTGCCAGTGGCATCGAGCGCAACTTTGCTGCCGACATCAGGGAGTCCCACGATTGATCTGTACGGGTTCGGCTTTTATGACGCAAGTCAAACCCTGCCAGCGGTAGCGATCGGCGGAGCGACAGCGACGGTCGTAGGCCCGAACCCAGGTGTTTTCCCGGCTGAAGCGGGAAGCCTGCAGGACGTGCAAGTGCAGGCCCCTTCAGGGTCCGCAGGCCAATCCGCATCGATCTCCGTTACCAGTTCCATCGGTACCGGGACACTGGCAAACGCAGTGACCTACCTGTCGGGAACGACCATTGTTCCCGCTTCCGGCATTGTGCAGCTTCTGTTCGATAGCCACCGCAATTTGCTTTACGCATTGAAGGCGAATGAGGTGGACGTGCTGAACCCTGACACGCTGCAATGGCAGAGGCCGTTGCAACTGCCGTCGTCGGTCACATCCCTCGGCTTTTCATGGATTGCACTGAGCCCTGACGCGACCAAGATGGTGATTGCCGCTAGCGGCGAGAATGTGATTGTGCTCAATCCCGACGAACCCGCACAGGCGGTGTTGGTGCACAACCCCTATGGATATTCCGATATAGTCGCGATCACGCAATCCAATATCGCGTTACTCGGCGGCAACCCCGACGCAGCGCTCGACCTGACCTCATTCAGTTTGACGCCCGAGAACTCCTCATCCAGCTTTTTGGTCAAGGCATCGGCGGATGGGAGCCATCTTTACAATTTCTCGGGAAACGCGGAACCATTTGTTAACTGTGCCATTGACCCCACCACGTTCACACAACAGTGCGACTCACTAGGAGAGGTCCCGCTGGGTGACCTGGCAGTTTCACCGGATGGCAGTCAGTTCGCGGTCGCTTTACAGTCGAGTAATCTCGTCGTCTTCTTTGATTCCACCGTGCATTTTTCGAACACCACTGTGAATCCAGACCTGAGCCCTCCGACGGCTGAAGAGGTGGTCGGCGCCACGTATAGCCCGCAAGGGAAGGTGCTGATGGTCGGGCTTGCCAACTCGATCGAGTTCTGGGATTCCGCCCAGGGAACGTTGCGCGGCCGGCTGATGACTCCTGAGGCATTAGAGGTGGTCGCTCCCCATTTGAATTTGTGGGCGCCGATGATGGCACTTGATCCTGCTGGGCAGACTATTTACGCGGTTTCGGCTTCAGGGATATCTGTGCTGAAGTTGCCGACACCGCTCGATCAAATGGCGGCAACGCAATGGCCGTTGGCGGTGCCTGGCGGTAAACGGGGTGCGTTTCAGGGAACGCTGGCGGAGCGCTTTGCGGCAATGAAGGCGCAGAGTGGTAAAGGCACGGCGGCGCGTCCTTAGGGGAGTTCAGCAAGATGTCTCGGAATCCCCACGGTGGCTCAACAGGCCGCAGCAAAGAGATCTGGTTGGAGAGCGTGCCCCGAAACACCTTTGCAGGGTCTTTGGAGGCTGCGGAAAAACTCGCATCTTGACGATTCCGCCTCTATTTTGCTTTTGCAGGGGCTCAAGAGGCTGCGGAAAAAGGCGAGTTTGTCGTGTGAAATGCCCGAAAGGCATACCTCAAGGGCTGAAGAGGCTGCGGAAAAAGGGCATCAAGAAGGTTGACCGCAACCAGGAGCTTTAGCAGGGGCTGAAGCCCATCGTTGATTCAATTGGCTTTGTCGGCCCGACTGAAGTCGTGCCCTTGTTACAAAGCCGTCGAAATCGGGCGTGGGACCAGTTTTTCCGCAGCCTGTGAAGCCCGATTCATTCTATTGGTTTTGCACCGGGGATGAATCCCCGGCCTACCGCCCGAACGAGTTTTTCCGCAGCCTGTAAAACCCACCTCTGTTTTCATTGGCTTTATCGGCATGACTGAATTCATGCCTTGAAAAGAAACCCGGCTTGAACCGGGAGGTCCACACTGCTGCCGGCCAGGAGGCCAGCGGTACAGTTTCATTCCCCCGTGGGTCGGCAACGCCGGTGGAGGGGTGTTACGAAACGCACCGATCAGAGCGGTTTTCGGGAAGTTGAAGCAGCAGGCGCCAAGAGCTTATCCGCAAATAGCCTGATCCGATAGAGCTGCTCCTCTGAGCACCTGAATTGAAGGTATCTGCGCCCCGAGAAAGGCGGCGTGGGCTATTATTCTGCGGCCGCTGTGGGGCGCTTCTCTGGCTGCATTGAATGAACAAAGCCGGTTGAGAGTCTTGCTTCCCGACCGTTCCGCTATGAGACTTCGGAAGGACGGGGCACTTGGCAATGGCCTATCGACGGCTACCCCAGCAGCGAGTCGACGAACGCTTCAGGGTCGAATTCGAGCAGGTCGCCCATCTTTTCGCCTACGCCTACGAAGCGTACAGGCAGGTTCATCTCCTGCGCAATGGCGACGGCGATGCCGCCCTTGGCGGTGCCATCGAGCTTGGTGAGGACGATGCCGGTGACTCCGGCGGCCTGGGTGAAGAGGCGCGCCTGCTGGAGGCCGTTCTGGCCGGTGGTCGCGTCCATCACCAGCAGCACTTCATGGGGCGCGCCGGGGACGAGTTTGGCGGCGGTGCGGCGCATTTTTTCCAGCTCGTCCATGAGGCCGGTCTTGGTGTGGAGGCGGCCGGCGGTGTCGACGATTAGCTCGGCGATGTTGTGGGCCTTGGCCGAGGAGGCCGCGTCGTAGAGCACGGCGGCCGGATCGCCGCCCTGCCGGGTCTTGATCATCTGCACGCCGGAGCGCGAGGCCCAGACCTCCAACTGCTCAATGGCGGCGGCGCGAAACGTATCCGCGGCGCAAAGCAGGACGGTCTTGTCGCGCTCGCGATACCAGGCGGCGAGCTTGCCGCTGGTGGTGGTTTTGCCGGTTCCGTTGACGCCGACGAGGAACGTGACGCGCGGGCCCTGGGCGGGGGATGGGGCCGCTGGAAGCTGGCTGAGCGGAGCCTCGAGAATGGCGCGCAGCTCTTGCTTGAGCAGGTCACGCAGCTCTTCGCCCCCCTCGATTGCCTGGCGGCGCGCACGGTCGCGCAAGGCATCGAGAATGCGGCTGGTGGTCTGGACGCCCAGGTCGCTGGTGAGCAGCACCGATTCCAGGTCTTCGAGGGCTCCTTCGTCCACGGTGCGGGTAAGCGCGACGAGGCCCTCGATTTTGGAGGACAGCGACTCGCGGGTGCGCGAGACGGCCTGCTTCATCCGGTCGAACAGGCCGGGCCTGGGAGCGTCCCGATCAGGCACGTCTTGCGGGTTGTCTTTTTTGCCGCCAAAGAACTTCATCGTATGTGGGTTCCAGACTTGAGTTTAAAGCAGGAAGGCAGTGGTTAGTGGTTGGTGGTAAGTGGCGCGAAGGCAATGATCGGGCCAACTCGGCCCCCTATTCCCTGTTCCCTGCTTTTAACCCGCCCGCTCGACCTGGTAATAGAACGGGGCACCCTCAGTTTTGGCCAGCGTGCGGACGGTGCGCAAGAACGCCCGTGCCGCATAAGACAGCGTGGCCTGGCGGCGATGAACCAGCCGCAGCACCCGCCGCATCTCCAACTCGTCGACGGGGATGCGCACCAGTTCTCCAATTTCGAGTTCGCGCGCAACCGTCAGGTGTGGAACCAGGGCGACTCCGTTTCCCATAGCAACAAATCGCTTGATTGCTTCGATCGTGGGTAGCTCAATGGCCATGTTCAGCGGCGTGCGGTAGCGCTGGAACGTCTCAATGACCTTTTGCCGCAGCGGCGAGGCAACATTGTGGGCCACAAACAGTTCCTCGCCCAGGTCGCTGATGGAGACCCGCTCCGCCTTGGCGAGCGGATGGCGCGGGCTGACGATGAACGCGAGGCTGTCGGCATAGACGGCGATGGTGCGGAACTGAACGGGGTCCGGCTTGAACGAGATCATGCCCATTTCGAACGTGCGCAGATTCAGCTCTTCCGGAATGCGGCTGGCCAGCATGCGGTGCACAGTCACGCTGACATGGGGGAACTGCCGCCGAAAACGGTCAATGGCGGGGAGCAGATACATGCAGGTGTATTCATTGGCCGCCAGTTGCAGCCGGCCTCGCTCAAGGCTTTTGAGTTCGTCGAGCGCGCTGGTGGCTTCGCGGCGCAGGGCAAGCAGGCGCAGCGCATAGTCGCGCAGCAACACGCCGGCAGCGGTGAGCGATCCGTCCCGTGCCGCGCGGTCAAAGAGCTGCTCGCCGACGGCCGCTTCAAGCTTGCGGATCACTTGGCTCACGGCCGGCTGCGTGCGGTGCAAGCGCACGGCGGCGCGGGAGAAGCTGCGCTCCTCGGCAACGGCCAGAAAGGTTTCGAGTTGGTTGAGTTCCATGGCAATGGAGAGTAGACAGTGAAGCGTTCACTCGTTCGCTTCTTCACTACTTCACTACTTCACTTTACTATAAGCAATACTAATCGCTTCCCCAAAAAGAATAACTTTGCCTTATACGGGTGTCGTACGAGACACTCTCTTAGTTGGCAAGCGAATGCTTCTGATGGCAGGTGCACAAATGATCTCGAATCACCTCAACTTTTTCGACACCACACTCCGCGACGGCGAGCAGTCTCCGGGCTGCAGCATGACCACGCAGGAAAAGCTGACCATGGCCCATGCGCTCGAGGATCTGGGCGTGGACATCATCGAGGCCGGTTTTGCCATGGCCTCGGAGGGCGACTTCGCTGCCATCTCCACGATTACCCAGGCAATCCGCAAGCCGAAGATCGCGTCTCTGGCTCGGGCGAAAAAAGAAGACATCGAAATGGCGGCGCGGGCCATCCAGTTTGCCGACCGGCCGCGGATTCACGTCTTTCTCGCATCGAGCGACCTGCACCTGGAGTACAAGCTCAAGATCAGCCGTGCGGAGGCTCTGGACCTCACGGCCGAGTCTGTCCGCCTGGCTCGCTCGCTGGTGGACGATGTCGAATTTTCGCCGGAAGACGCGACGCGCTCGGACCGCGACTTTCTGGTGGAGATGGTGCGCGTGGCTGTCGAGGCAGGCGCCACGACCATCAATATGCCGGACACGGTTGGCTACTCGACGCCCGAGGAATACGGCCGCATGTTTGCCGAGGTTCGCGAGCGCATTCCGGCCGTTGACGAGCAGGGCATCATCCTGTCTTCGCACTGCCACGACGACCTTGGCCTGGCCGTGGCCAACTCGCTGGCCGCGGTGCAGAATGGCGCGCGGCAGGTGGAGTGCACGATCAACGGCATTGGCGAACGTGCAGGCAACGCGGCGTTAGAGGAGATTGCCGCGGCGCTCTATGTGCGCGGCGATCGCTACGGAATCTCGACCAACATCAAGCTCGATAATCTCTACCCGACCAGCCAGGTGCTTGGGCAGATCATCACCTTCAAGCCGTCGCCCAACAAGGCCATCGTGGGTGACAACGCGTTTGCGCATGAGAGCGGCATTCACCAGCACGGCATGCTGGCCAATCCGCTTTGCTACGAGATTATGACACCGGCGCTGGTGGGCGTTGCGAAGACGCATCTGGTTCTGGGCAAGCACTCGGGGCGCGCGGCGCTGCGGCACCGCCTGGAGCAACTGGGATTCACGCTGACTCGCGAAGAGTTGCAGCAGACTTACTACCGCTTTGTGGCCCTTGCGGACCGGAAGAAAAACATCTACGACCAGGATTTGGTTGGGATTCTGCCTGATCAGATCCGCGACAATCGGCGGGTGCCGGTGGCGGAACTGGACTAATCGCTTTGTATCAGGGCACGGCTTCAGTCGTGCCGAATACGCGATCACATTTAACGGGGCTTTAGCCCCTGAGGGGAAACAACGAATGCACCTCAAACTTCTAGTCACTCCCGGCGATGGCATCGGCCCCGAAGTCACGAGCGAGGCAGTTGCAGTGCTGCAGGAAGTGATGCAGCTGAGCGGGAACACACTAAGCATCGACCAGCGCCTCATAGGCGGCATAGCGATCAAGCAGTTCGGTACCCCACTGCCCGAAGAAACACTCGATGCAGCGCTCAGTTCTGACGCCGTGCTGCTAGGCGCAGTCGGCGGCAACGAGTTCAATTCCCTTCCCCCGGACAAGCGCCCCGAGGCTGGCCTGCTGGGTCTGCGCTCGGCTCTCGGCGGTTTCGCCAATTTGCGCCCCGCCTTCGCCTTGAAGGAACTCGCTGTCAACTCCCCGCTGCGTCCGGAGATCATTGATGGCGCAGATATTCTCTTTGTGCGGGAGTTGCTGGGCGGACTCTACTTCGGCCAGCCGCGCGAGTGGAACAAGACCACCGGCGAGGCATGGAACACCATGCGCTACACAAAGGCCGAAGTGGTTCGCGTGGCGCGGGTGGCATTTGACCTGGCGCGCAAACGCCGCAAGAAGCTGACCAGCGTGGACAAGGCTAACGTGCTTGAAGTTTCGCAACTATGGCGCGCGACAGTGATTGAAGTCTCGGCCGACTATCCGGACGTGGCGCTCGAACACCAGTATGTGGACGCGATGGCCATGCACCTGATGAACCAGCCGCGCAACTACGACGTGGTGCTGACGGAGAATTTGTTCGGCGACATTCTCTCTGACGAATCTGGCGTCATCACCGGCTCGCTGGGCATGTTGCCTTCAGCCACCATTGGCGGCAAGGTGAATTTGTATGAGCCGATCCATGGCTCCGCGCCCGACATCGCCGGCAAGGGCCTCGCCAATCCGTTCGGCGCAATCCTCACCGGCGCGCTGATCCTGCGCCACTCCGGCGGCCTTGAAGCCGAAGCCGCGGCCATTGAAGCCAGTGTTCGCAAGGTGCTGGAGCAAGGCTTCCGCACACCGGATCTCGCGCGCAACAATCCGCAGGGATTCACTGTTCTCAACACCACCGAGATGGGTGCCAAGGTTCGCGAAACGGTAAAGCAGCTTTTAGCTGTTAGCTGCTAGCTGCTAGCTTTTAGCTTTTGATGGGTGCCAGTTAGTAGCCCGATGACCGTTCTAAGAGGACGCTTGAACTCAACATCATCAATTCGGAAGATGGCACTCACTCTGGCAGTTTGTTGTGCTCCCTTGATTGGCCTCACTCAGGCTGGACAAGCGAAGGCGGATCAAAGTGCACGTTGGGTTCTCAGATACAACGAAGCCCTCCTTGCCGCCCAGCAGCATGCAGGGAGCAAAAGAGATATCAGAAATGATCCAAGATTCCTTGCGCTCCTGAAGGCATCGTTCAGAGATCAACCAGATATTTGGAAGTTTGTCACGCAACCCTGGCAAATATCGTCAAGCGGAGTAACGCTAATTGGTGAGCGATACGCTGTCATGACTGGATGCCCAAGGCACGAATGTGGTTCTCAGAATTGGCTTCTCTGGATTGACGCCCAATCGGACTCGTCCGATGTGTTTTACGCGAGTCTGGCGTGTATAGGGAATGACCAAAACGACGAGGGCGCAAAATACAGCTTGGGGATAGTTGGCGGCGAGCCACACCGCAAGACCATCAGTTTGGCTACGTTACCAAAGGGATTCTGGAAAACTTTGCAAGAGTGGTTTTCAGATACCTCCCCTTTCGACGACGGTTTTTTTGCCGGCTATGATAAGCGGCGAATTGTGGCTGCCTCCTTCGACGGGCCGAACCACACGAGCATTCCGTTACCAGCAGGCTCCCTTCGACGCTTTAATCTTTCAGATTCTTCCTCAAACTGAGTATTGAGCACGAATTGGCATAGGAGAACATGTGAGCGCATCACCAAAAACATTATTCGAAAAAGTCTGGCAGCAGCACGTTGTGGTTGAGCCGCAGGGCGAGCCCACGATCCTTTACATCGACCTGCAACTGCTGCATGAAGTGACTTCGCCGCAAGCTTTTGAAGGCCTTCGTCTCGCAGGCAGACAAGTGCGCCGCCCCGATCGCTCCATTGCCACGGTCGATCACAACGTTCCTACCACGCTTGCCGGCCGCCTGAATATCGTTGACCAGATCGCGGCCACGCAGATCGCTACACTGCGCAAGAACTGCGCGGACTTCGGCGTTGAGCTGTACGACGTTGACTCGCGCGACCAGGGCATCGTTCACGTCATCGGTCCCGAGCTCGGGATTACCAAACCGGGCATGACCATTGTTTGCGGCGATTCGCACACCTCAACCCATGGAGCTTTTGGAGCCTTGGCTTTTGGCATCGGCACCAGCGAAGTGGAACATGTGCTTGCCACGCAGACGCTGCCTCAATCCAAGCCGACAACATTCCGCATCGCGGTCGAGGGCAAGTTGCCCATTGGCGTTACAGCGAAGGACATCATCCTCGCCATCATCGGGCAGATCGGCACTGATGGCGCAACCGGCTGTGTAATTGAGTACGCAGGCTCGGCCATTCGCGCGCTTTCCATGGAAGGCCGCATGACCGTCTGCAACATGAGCATCGAGGCCGGGGCGCGCGCGGGCATGATCGCTCCGGATGAGACGACGTTCGCATATCTCAAGGGCCGCCGCTTCTCGCCGAAGGGCGCCGAATGGGACCAGGCGGTGGAAGAGTGGAGCAAGCTACCGACCGAGGAAGGCGCGCCATTCGATCGCGAACTCACAATCGATGCTGCCACGCTGGCTCCCTATGTCAGCTGGGGCACCAGTCCCGGCATGGTCGCGCCGGTCACGGCTTCAGTGCCGGACCCGGCTGCTACCGGCAACGAGCTTGACCGCAAGTCTTTCGAGCGCGCGCTTGAGTATATGGACCTGAAGGCCGGAACGCCGCTTGAAGAAGTGAAGATCGACCGCGTATTCATTGGTTCCTGCACCAACGGCCGGCTTGAAGACCTGCGCGCCGCGGCACGCATCGCCGCTGGATACAAGGTCTCAAGTCACGTGGGCGCGATGGTGGTTCCCGGCTCGCAGGCTGTGAAGGCGGCCGCTGAGGCCGAGGGACTGGACAAGATATTCATTGAAGCCGGCTTCGATTGGCGCGAGCCCGGCTGCTCCATGTGCCTGGGCATGAACCCGGACATTCTGGAGCCAGGCGAGCGCTGCGCTTCGACGAGCAATCGCAACTTTGAAGGCCGCCAGGGCCGCGGAGGACGCACACATCTGGTGAGCCCTGAGATGGCCGCCGCTGCTGCAATCGCTGGACACTTCGTCGATATCCGCACCTGGAAAGTGAATGAAGAGGTGACTGCCTAATGGAACCGTTCAAGACCCTAACATCGATTGCCGCGCCTCTCGACCGCACCAACGTCGACACCGATCAGATTATTCCCAAGCAGTTCTTGAAGCGCATTGAGCGCACCGGCTACGGCGAGTTTCTGTTCTTCGACTGGCGCCGCACCGCGGACGGCGATCCCAATCCTGAATTCGAACTCAACGACCCGCGCTACAAAGGTGCTCAAATACTGATTGCCGGCAAGAACTTCGCATGTGGGTCTAGCCGCGAACACGCCGCATGGGCGTTGAGCGATTACGGCTTCCGGGCGGTGATCGCACCCACATTCGCAGACATCTTTTTCTCGAACGCCGGCAAGAATGGAATTGTGCTTGTTCGTCTAAGTGAAGAAGATGTTGCCAAGTTACTGGACAATGCCAAGACGATTCCCGACTATCAACTCACTGTTTCGCTTGAAGCGCAGACGGTGACCGACGCGCATGGCTTTCACGCTACGTTTGAAGTCGATCCCTTCCGCAAGTTCTGCCTGATTGAAGGGCTCGACGACATTGGATTGACCCTGCGCCACGAGCAAGCGCTTGACACCTACGAAGCGAAGCATGACGAAGCGAACTGGCTCAAAGCCAAGTAGCACAATCACAAGGACAAAATGACCATCGAAGGCAAGCGTCAAAGCATCCCGTTAACTGAAGGCCCAAGTCGCGCCGCAGCGCGCTCCTATCTGCGCGGTGCAGGTTTTGCGAAAGACGATCTGCATAAGCCGATCATCGGCATCGCGAACACCTGGACAGAAATTGGCACCTGCAACGTGCACCTGAGAGAAGTGGCCGCGGCATTGAAGCAGGGTATTCGTGAAGCCGGTGGCACTCCCATGGAGTTCAACACCATCACCATTCACGATGGCATCACCATGGGCACGCAGGGAATGAAGGCTTCGCTTGTTAGTCGGGAAGTTATAGCCGACTCGATTGAGTTAGTAGCTCGCGGTAACCTGTTTGATGGCCTGGTTGGCATTGGCGGCTGCGACAAGAACATGCCCGGGATCATCCTGGCTCTCTGTCGGCTTGATATTCCCGGCATGATGCTTTACGGCGGGTCGATCGCGCCGGGCAAGCTGAGCGGCCCGAACGGCGAATTGATCGACATCACGATTCAGAATGTATTTGAGGGAATCGGCTCTCATGCCGCCGGAAAGATCGATGATGCGGCACTGGAGGCTCTGGAGGCGAGCGCCTGTCCCGGCGCGGGCGCATGCGGGGGCCAGTTCACGGCAAACACCATGGCGATGAGCGGCGAAATTCTCGGCATCTCGCCCATCTATCTGAGCGGTGTTCCCGCCACCAGCCCGGACAAGCCCGCGGCTACACGCGAAGCAGGCCGTATCCTCATGGATGCGGTCCGCGCCAACCGCCGCCCTTCGCAAATCATTACGCGCAAGGCACTGGAAAACGCCATCGCAAGCGTGGCCGCTTCGGGCGGTTCCACCAACGCAGTGCTGCATCTGATCGCCATCGCGCGCGAACTCGGCATTCCGCTCAACGTCGATGACTTCGACGAGATTTCAAAGCGTACGCCCTTTATCTGCGACCTTACGCCGGCGGGGAAATACGTCGCGTCTGATTATCAGGCTGCGGGCGGTTCGAGACTGCTGGCCAAGCGACTGATCGACGCTGGGCACGCCGATGGATCGACGCTGACGATCAGCGGCAAGACGCTTGCGGAAGAGGCTGCACTGGCGGAGGAGACTCCGGGCCAGCTTGTGATCCACACATTTGAAAACCCCATCAAGCCTACTGGCGGGCTGGTCATTCTCAAGGGCAACCTGGCGCCGGAAGGCTCGGTAATGAAGATTGCTGCCGCCAACCGCTACGACCATCGCGGACCGGCACGAGTCTTCGAATGCGAAGAAGACTGTTTTGCAGCGGTACAGTCTGGACAGATCAAGCCCGGCGATGTTTTGGTCATTCGCTATGAGGGCCCCAAGGGCGGCCCGGGCATGCGAGAAATGCTGCAGGTCACAGCCGCGGTTTCATCGAACGCTGAACTGAGCGCGCACGTAGCTCTTCTTACCGACGGCCGTTTTTCCGGCGCAACCCGCGGCTTTACAGCCGGGCACGTTGCCCCCGAGGCGTTCGTTGGCGGACCCATCGCTGCTGTCCGCGAAGGCGACATCATCCATTTCGACATTCCAAACCGCAAGCTGACTCTCGAAGTCAGCGATGAAGAAATCGCCGCGCGGCTCAAAGGTTTCACGCCACCCGCGCTTCGCTGGCCGAAGGGTGTGTTCCGCAAATATGTTGACCGCGTAACTTCGGCGTCGGAAGGCGCAACCACTTAGTAAAAGCAGGAGAGCCTTCTGATCTCTGAAACCTGATCTCTGACCTCTCTAAAGGAGTCACACATGGAAACCAACGCGAACGCTCACCTCACCACACCCACCCGCTTGACCGGCGCAGAGATTGTCTGGGCCACGCTGGTAGGCGAGGGCGTGGAGACCGTCTTCGGCTATCCCGGCGGAGCTATTCTGCCGGTCTACGATGCGCTGCGCAAGTTTCCCATTCATCATGTTCTGGTGCGCCACGAGCAAGGCGCTTCGCACATGGCTGACGGGTACGCGCGCGCGTCTGGAAAAGTGGGGGTTGCCATGGCAACCAGCGGACCGGGCGCGACGAACCTCATCACAGGTATCGCGACCGCGATGCTGGATTCGATTCCGATGGTGTGCATCACGGGCAACGTGTCCAGCAAGGTTCTGGGGACCGACGCGTTTCAGGAAGTCGATATCACTGGCATAACTCTGCCGGTAACTAAACATAACTTCCTGGTCAACCGCACCGAAGACATTGCCGCAGCCATTCGCAGCGCTTTCCAAATCGCAGTGTCGGGCCGGCCGGGTCCGGTGCTGGTCGATATCACCAAGGACGCGCAGCAGGGCACGGCTATCTTTAACTTTGAAGCCGCCAAGCCACGCGCCTATCGGCCGCACCCAATGTTGAGCGTGGAAGACTCAGGCCTGGCGCAGGCGGCCGAGCTGATCCGCAATGCCAAGCGACCGGTGATTCTTGCGGGGCACGGCGTGTCCGAATCCGGCGCAATGGAGCAGGTGCGCACTCTCGCTGAGCGTGCGCAGATTCCAGTTGCGCTTACGCTGCTTGGCCTGGGCTCGTTCCCTGCTTCGCACCCGCTGAACCTGGGCATGATGGGCATGCATGGCGAGTCGTGGGTGAACAACGCGATTCAGGAAGCGGACCTGCTGATCGCATGCGGCATGCGCTTTGACGACCGCGTTACAGGGTCCACGTCCACCTATGCGCTCAAGGCGAAGAAGATTCACATCGAAGTGGATCCAGCGGAGATCAACAAGAACATCAAGGTCGATGTCGCACTGGTGGGCGATCTGCGCGAAGTGCTTGAACAATTGCTGCCGCGCGTGTCCGGTCGTGACGGCTCCGCGTGGATCAAGACGATTGAGAGCAGCAAGGGTGCATCCGCAGTGCGCGATATCAAGAATCTGCCTGATTCCGGACACCTCTACGCGGCGCACGTGATCCACGATATCTGGCGTATCACAGGCGGCAACGCAATTGTTGTGACCGACGTGGGCCAGCACCAGATGTGGGAGGCGCAGTACTTCCATCACGAACATCCGCGCTCGCTGGTCACTTCAGGCGGCCTTGGGACAATGGGATTCGCGCTGCCTGCGGCCATTGGCGCGAAGTTCGCCTGTCCTGATAAGGAAGTCTGGGTTGTGGCCGGCGACGGCGGCTTCCAGATGACGGCGGCTGAGTTGTCGACCATTGTGCAGGAAAAGATCAAGATCAACATCGCCATCATTAACAATGGGTTTCTCGGAATGGTGCGCCAGTGGCAACAGTTTTTCTATGACAGCAACTACGAGTCGACGCCGCTGATCAGCCCCGACTTTGTGAAGCTCGCCGATGCACACGGAATTCGCGGTTTGGCAGTGCACACTCGCGCTGAGGTTGCGCCTGCTGTGGCCGAGGCTCGTTCTGCACCCGGCACATTCCTGCTGAACTTCATGGTGGAAAAGGAAGAGTCGGTGTATCCGATGATTCCGGCGGGTTCCGCACTCCACGAAATGATTCTTCGTCCCGGCAAAGATCCGCTGCTGGAAACGCCGGAAGACGAATAAGAACAGGGGTCAGAGATCAGGGATCAAGATCCCCGTGCCTCATCAAGGAGATTCAACCATGTCGCATTCGTTTCGGGACCTGACCGTCTGGCAAAGATCTATGCAGTTGACGGTTGCGATCTACCGACTCACCAAGGCGTTTCCGCGTGAAGAGATCTATGGACTCAGCAGCCAGATCAGACGTGCGGACGTCTCGCTGCCAAGCAACATCGCTGAAGGGCATGGAAGGCTCAATAGAGGTGAATACCGGCAATTTCTGGGTGTTGCAAGGGCCTCGAATTTCGAACTGCAAACACAAATTGAAATCGCCCGCGCGATTGGAATAGGCGACCCGAAACTACTCAGTGAGGCAGAGGGATTGTCCCACGAAGTAGGAAAGATGCTCTACGCAATCCTGGATTCGACAAAGAAGCCCCGGACCTCCGCAAATGATTTCTGACCTCTGATCCCTATTCACTCGAAAGGCATTTATGCTGCACACATTTGTTGCTTACGTTGAAGACTTACCGGGCGTGCTGACACGCGTCGCATCGTTGTTTCGCCGGCTCAACATCAACATCAACTCGCTGACCGTGGGCCGCAGCGAGCGCCTTGGCCTTTCGCGCCTCACGCTGGTTTGCGAGGCATCCGCCGAGGCAGGCAATCGCATTCGCGCCAGCCTTTTCAAGCTTGAGAATGTTGTGGATGTGGACGACATTGCCAAGGACCCGGCCGTGACGCGGGAACTGGCGCTGATCAAGGTGGCGGCTTCGCCGGCGAACCGCTCGCAACTCTTCGACCTGGTGGAAGTCTTCCGCGCGCGCATTGTCGATCTGACGTCCGAATCATTAATGATCGAGATGACGGGCGTGGAAAGCAAGATCGAAGGGCTGATTGAAGTGCTGCGCGAAGACGAGGGCCGTATCCTGGAGATATGCCGAAGCGGTAAAATGACTATGCGCCGCGGACACCACACGAGCCGTGTTCTGAAGGCTATGGGCGCTGGGCCGGAGGAAGCCGCGGAGCCAGATGCCGGGGATGTGAACGCCCTGGAAGAGATTGTTCCCACCGAGCCGGAGTAGACGAGCCACGCGCTTCTGCACCGCCTGATTTTTGAACGAACACCAACCTGCGCAAGCAAAAGGAAAACCGAGAACACAATGGCAAAGACTTACTACGATCACGACGCCGACCTATCCCTCATCCAGGCCAAGAAAGTAGCCATCATCGGCTACGGCTCGCAGGGCCACGCACACGCCCTGAGCCTCAAGGACTCCGGCGTCCATGTTAAGGTCGGCCTCCCCACCACCTCCAAATCCCGCGCCAAGGCCAAGAAAGCCGGCCTTGAAGTGACCACCCCCGCCAAGGCCGCCAAGTGGGCGGACGTAGTGATGATTCTGACGCCTGATCAGACCCAGGCCAAGCTTTATCTCGAGGAGATTGGTCCCAACCTCAAGCCTGGCGCGCTGCTGCTGTTTGCTCACGGCTTCAACATTCATTTCAAGACAATTATCCCGGCCAAAAACATTGATGTGGGCCTGGCCGCACCCAAGGCTCCCGGCCATCGGGTGCGCGAGGTGTTTACAGAAGGCGGTGGCGTCCCCGGACTTATCGCCATTCATCAGGATGCGACCGGCACAGCGCACGCTTTGAATTTGAGCTACCTCAAGGGCATCGGCTGCACCCGCGCCGGAGTGCTTGAGACCACGTTCAAAGAAGAGACCGAGACGGATCTGTTCGGCGAGCAGGCTGTGCTTTGCGGCGGCGTGAGCGCGCTGATCAAGTGCGGCTTTGAAACACTGGTCGAGGCCGGTTATCAGCCGGAGAGTGCTTACTTTGAAGTGCTGCACGAGCTCAAGCTGATTGTGGATCTCATCTATCGCGGCGGCCTGGCATACATGCGCTACTCGATTTCCGATACCGCGGAATGGGGCGACTACGTGAGCGGTCCGCGCGTGATCAACGACGAGAGCCGCGCGGCCATGCGCGCTATTCTCACCGAGATCCAGAACGGCAAGTTCGCCAAGGCCTTCTTGAAGGACCAGAGCACCGGCCGCAAGAAGTTCGAAGCGTTCCGCAAGAAGGAAGCCAAGCACCCGATCGAAGTGATCGGCAAGACGCTGCGCGCGTCGATGCCGTTTCTTGATCCGGTGACGGTGGAAGAAGTGCGGAAGAGCCGGTAAGCGGCTTCTGACAAGCAGATTGCCCTGCCGGGACGACTTCCGGCAGGGCAATTTGTTTCTGCTTAGTTTTTTCGTTCTCATATCCGCAAGAAGATCTTTCGCCGGTACATCCAGTAGAGAATCCCCCAATAGATCAGCATCACCGCGATGCCCAGCATCAACGGCTCGAGGCTTTTGCCGAAAAACGCAAAGATGCCGTAGCCGAAGTGGATGTGCAGGCTGGTGGTGATGAAGTCTTCCCACAAATGGGCGATGAGGTAGGCGGCGATTGAGTTCATGCCAACGACGACCAGCGGGAAGGCCCACTTACGAAGACCTTTGACGTCGAGGACCCAGGAGAACGCGGCGAGGAACAGGAAGCATACGCCTCCGCTGAACAGGGTCCACGACGGGGTCCAGATGCGTTTTACGATTGGGCAGATACCGGCATAGTGCAGCACCGCGGCGACAGCGATGAGGACGATCCCAGTCAGCACAAAGCGGATGACCGGGATTTTGGGGGCGCTTGAGCGAAACCACTCGCCGGCACGCAGGCCAAGCAGCATGGTTCCGAGTGTGGGTATAAAGCTTAGCGTCAGGTATCCGCCGCCGTTGTAGACAAAGCGCGAGGCCCGCGGCAGCAGGTTGAGGAACCACACATCGAATGCCTGGCCGAGATTGCTGTTCTTGTTCCAGTGGGCGGCGAAACCGTGGAAGTTGTAAAGCCAGTTGGCAGGCACACCCACCGCGGCCCAGTTGAAGTCCGGCGCCGGCGCGGGGTAGAGCGCCCAGGCCAGCCAATAGCCGAAAAGAATAACGCCCAGCGCGGTCCACTGCCACCTGGGCCGGCAATGCGCCAGCAGAAAGGCAAACGTGAACCCGAGGCCGATCTGGGTGAGCGTGTCTTCAAATGTGAAGTAGGTCTGCGATGCGCCGGTGGAACGCAGGAAGAATCCCAGGAAGATCAGCACCAGACTTCGCCAGATGGTGTGAATGAGCTGTCGATTGAAGCTCTGGCCCTTCGCGGTCCGCGCAGCGATGGAATAGGGCAGCGCCACTCCGACAAGGAAGGTGAACCCTGGCTGAATGGTGTCATGCAGCCCCATTCCCGCCCACTCCACGTGTGTCTGGTTGAAGGCGAGGATGCGCCAGAACAGGCTGGCTGGGTATGCCTTGTAGACCTCGGCCCACTGCATCACTTCGCCCATCATGAGCAGCATCACCAGGCCGCGATAGGCGTCGACGGCCACATTGCGCGCGGGCGGCGCGGTTGTGCCTGTAGGCCCTGAAGTGTTTACCGGGGTGACGGCCATGGTTGCCGATGCCTGCATCGGAGCCTCCTTGGGATGATCGAATGCGCAATGCGGGTTTGAAGCGTGGGGAATGATGCCCACGAAAATTATGGCTACGGTAGCATACGCATGGGTAGAATCGCCAGCCGCAGAGGCACGGACTATCATGCTGTTCCGGCTGCTCGAATCCATGCGTGAAGGCCAGCCACCGGACATGGATGTTTACGATACAGTGGCCTGGTCCGCGCAGAGCCGTCGAGCCGCGCATCGGGGACCAACGGCTCTGCGCCGCAACCAATCGGCGTGCTTCAATGGCGCTTGGCCGGCATATCTCTGCCACCCTGGTGCAGAATCAGGGACGCAATCGCCCCGCTTGCATCGGGCACAAATTCAATCTGCGCATCCACCACCGATGTGAAGAACTGCGGATGCCCGTTCTTCAATCCTTCATACTCCACCGGAAATGCGGGCTGTCCAGTGCCCTGCGCCGTCAGCCCATCGGCGGCCACGGCAATGGTCAACGAGAAAGTCGGTGCAAGGTCATAGACGCCGACAAACTTCGCCAGCTCTTGCTTGGCAATTGGGACCACCTTGCGCTTGCCCGCCAGGGTCACCGGCTTGCCCAGCACCACGTCAAGCAGTTGACCGCCCATCTGATCCGGCGCTGCGCCGTTCACGTTGCTCAGCACCACTATGGCGATCTTCTTATCCGGCACATAGGCCAGGTGGGTGTTGAACCCCTCAATACCGCCGCCGTGGTCCACCACCGTGAGGCCATCCTTTTTCGTGATAAAAACGCCGAGCCCGTAATCGCCCTTGCCCGGCGTCGTCATCAGCTTCAGCGAATCGGCCGACAGAATCTTGCCGCCGAAGAGCCCTTGCTCCCACTTCAGCAAATCTCCCGTCGTCGAATAGATCGAACCCGCGGCCCACGGCACGGTCATGGACTCAGACCTCGCCAGCACCAGTCCATGCGGCCCGGGCATGTAGCCCTGCGCACGCTTCGCCAGGATGAGTTCATCCGTGTCCAGGCCTGTATCTTTCATGCCCAGCGGATCGAAGATGCGCTCCCGCAGCAGGTCTGCATATTTGTTCCCACTCACCTTTTCAATGACCGCGCCCAACACCTCAAAGTTCGAGTTGCTATAGGCGAACTTGCTGCCCGGCTCAAAGTCCAGCGGCCGGTCGCGGAAGAAGGCCAATTCCTCTTCGGTGGTGTGCGGACTCATCCGCCATACGCCGAAATCCTTCCCATCTGTAAAGCTGGGAATGCCCGAGGTGTGCCCCAGCAACTCCGCCAGCGTGATCTTCTCCCACGTCTTTGGCGAGTCAGGCAGATACTTGCTTACCGGATCACTGATATTGAGCTTGCCGTCCTGTTGCAACAGCAGCACCAGCGTCGCGGTGAACTGCTTGGTGAGCGAGCCGAGCCGGAACTTCACATCCGGCGCGTTGGGATTTCCCCACTCCAGATCGGCCATCCCGTAGCCCTTGTCCAGCAGCGCCTTGTCGTCTTCAACCACCAGCACGGCACCCATAAAGGCGTTCCCGGCCGTGTAGGATTGCGCAACCTGGTCCAGTCGCGCCTTGACCGCTGCTTCCTCTGTGCTTTGGGCCAGGCCCATCGCACATCCCAGCGCGCACACGCACGCCACTGCCACAGCAATAGAACGCCTCATCGAAGATCCTCCCGGCCCATCCGAGCCGTCGTTTTACATGAGTCCCGATTAAGACTACGCAGAGGCGGCTGGGTTTGTTTCATGTGCGGCGTCCCATCTCATCCCAGCAAGGCTACTTCTTGTCCAGCCGGAACGCCGTTGCCTGGAAATCGCCTTTGAAGCTGTCATCGAATTCGAGACCGTGGTTCATCCACCACGCCCCGCTTGCCATTGCCGGCGTGTCCGTTGCGACTTTGCCTTCAATCGACGTCAGCGCGTAGTCCGCCGCCGGGTCCAGCCCCTTCAACTTGAGCGTCGGAAAGCCATGCCCTTCCTGCGTGGAGTGAATGAAGGCGAAGACCACTGACTGCGTTTTGGTTGCGTTGACGGATTGCGTAGCGGAAAACTCGCTGCCGTTGCGCGGCGAGATCAGCCGGTAAAGCGCGCCCTGCACAATGGTCGGCTGCACCTGGTGGTAAGCCGCAATCAGGCGCTTGGCCAGCGCTGCTTCGTCCGGCGTCCACTTGGAAATGTTGGCTCCGATCCCCAGCGAACCCTGCATCGAACTCAGCATCCGATAGCTCAGCGACGTGCTGCGGCTGTTGAGCCAGTGCGGAGAATCGGTGACCCAGGCCATCATGATTTGTGGGGTATAGGCGTAGGTGAATCCATCCTGAATAGTCAGCCGGTCAAAGGGATCGGTATTGTCTGAGGGCCATACTTCGTCGGTGTAACGCAGAATGCCCAGGTCCACCCGGCCACCGCCGCCGGAGCAGCTTTCGATCTCGACATTGGGGTGCCGCTTGCGCAATTCGGCCAGGATTCCGTAGAGATTTTGGGTGAATGCGACGTAGACGCGCTTCTGCTCTGCGGGCGGCAATTGATCCCAGCCCGGCTCGCTCCAGTTGCGGTTGTAATCCCACTTGAAAAAGGCAATGTCGTTCTCGGTGAGCAGCTTGTCAAGGAAGCCGAGGACGTAGTCGCGCACCTCGGGGCGTGCGAGATTGAGGACGAGTTGATTGCGCGCCTCGGTCTCGGGACGTCCCGCGAAATGCAGTACCCAATCCGGGTGTGCGCGGAATAAATCCGAGTCGGGGTTGACCATCTCCGGCTCAACCCAGAGGCCAAAGCTCATGCCGAGTTGGTGGACTTTATCAATGAGCGGCTTGAGTCCGTTGGGAAACTTGTCCTTGTTTACATACCAATCGCCCAGGCCGGCGTGGTCGTCTTTGCGCTGGCCAAACCAACCGTCGTCCATCACAAAGCGGTCGACGCCGAGGGCAGCGGCCTTTTCCGCCAGCGCCTCCTGGCCGGCCTCGTCCACTTTGAATCCGGTTGCTTCCCAGGAGTTGTAGATGACCGGTCGTGGCTTGGGCAGTGGCTGTTTTGCCGTAGCTTGTGTACGCGGCAGAATATTTTCGAGCTCGAAGCGGTGCAGGAGTCGCGATGCGCCGCCGAGACCATCGGGCGCATAACCACCATAGAAGATCGGTGTCTCCAGTTTCTCGCCGGGCTTGAGCACGTAGCCAAAATCGAAAGGATTGAAGCCGCCCGTAACTCGCACTGCATCCAACTGGTCCTGCTCGACCGTGATGCGCCACGACCCGCTCCAGCCCAGAGCGCCAAACCAGACATCGCCGTGATCCTCGTCGGAGGCGCCGGCCTGAATTGCGAACCACGGATTTGCCTGGTGCCCGGTGGACCCGCGCCGACTCTCGATGACGCGCGCACCGTGCAGCACGGGCTCCTGGTTCAGATTCCACTCGCCCGCCCAGCGGCCGGTGAGGTAGTTGAGCGTGTAGTGGCCAGCGGGCAACGCCCACGCAGCCGCGGCGGCCTGCTCCACGGTCACCGGTTCTGCGCCGCGATTCTCAATGGTCGCGCTGCGCGCCAGAATTCCGCTCGATGGGTCCATGGCGTAGTGCAGGGTCACGAAAATTGGCCGCGAAATGTCCTTCAGCACCACGTCGAATCCGTGCGCCAGTTCCGTCTGGCTCTCGTAGTGCAGCACCAGGTCGCGGTTGCCGTCGGCAAAGGTCACCTTGAGGGCCGGCTCGTTGAACAAGCCCGCGCCCCAGCCCGCATATTCCTGCGGCGTATTTGTGTAACTGCCGTCAAACGAGGCCAGCTCCGGCATCGGCCTGGCCTGGGCAAAGCCATCGCGCGCCCCCAGCCGGCCGCCCCAGTAAAGCTGCTGCAACTCGCCTCGCTGATTGACGCCGAAGACATAGGTCGCGGTCCCGGCATCCATTCGGAAAATCTTCGTGCCCGGATCGAAGCGGACCATGGCCTGGGCGGGTGCGAAGGGGACGAGACTCAACAGTACCGCAGCAAATGTAAAGGCTTTCAACATAAGAGACTTCACTCCTCAAACGGCCAATCTTAACACCCGGCAGGCCAGTCTGTGTTCACGCCATGTGACGATCGTTAAACACCCCAGGATCACCACCAGCGGGTCAAGCGTGCGCATGTGGTATGGCTCGGGATGGCTGAAGTAGTAGACCATGGGAAACAAAAACAGCACCCCCGCAAACCGCACAGCCTCCCACGGCGCGCGCTTCCATGCCAGCCACAACCCGGCCACCGCCAGGATCGTCAGGCAGCTTTGGAATGGCGCGTTGAAGGGGTCCATCGGCTCCATCTGCAGATACTCGGGGCTGAAGCTCCAGTAGCCGGTCCACAGATATACCGCACGCCGCAGGCACATCTTCGCATACCAGCCGCGATGGGCCGCGATATATGCATGCGCCTCGGCAGCCTTCCAGTCCATGTAGGCAAGCTCGCCCATGCGGTTATAGGCGGCCAGTTCCGCGGCATCGTGCAGAGGGTGAACCTGGTCGCTGGTAAAACGCGTGTCGTATCCGTTGTTGCCCATCCACAGCTCGAGTCCCATCGAGTCGCGCATGGGAATGAAGCGATGGAAGTCGAGCTCTTCGCGAATGAGCCAGGGGGCGATGGTCGCGGCCAGCACCAGGGAGGCCACGAGCCCCGGCGCGAGCCAGCGCTTCCCTGCCCTCGCCAGCCGCCACGCAGCCAGCAGCAGCAGAAACGGAACCACCACCAGCACCGACGGCTCGCACAGGCCGGCAAACCCGGCCAGTAGCCCGAAGCCGGCCCACAGACCCAGGCTCGGCTCTACCTCTATTCTCTGCGCCAGGTAGAGCAGCCACAGCAGGCACAGCATCAGCAGGTGCGTGGACCAGGCCCAGGCCGCGGCAAAGTAGATGCCGTAGGGGAAAAACGTCCACGCCCACCCGGCCACCAGCCCCACACGCGGCCCAAAGCTGCGGCGGGCAATCAGGAAGACGGGGATGCAGGCGAGCGCGTTGGTCAGGCAGTCAAAGACGTGCACCGCAAAGATGGATCGCGCCGTATGTACGCCGAAGACCTCAAAGATTCCCGCCACCACCAGCGGATACACCGGCGGCATAATGGCCGAGGTCTGGTCCGACACAAACGGGCTGCCGAAGCCGCGCCCCGCAATGAGCGCCCTCGCCACATTCCCCTGCTCCCAGGCATGGATGTGGTCGGCATCCATCAGATCTTCAATGGTGTCGAAGGGGATGACGGCCACGCGCAGCGCGATGCCAATCAGCACCATCCATACCAGCACCGGCACGGCTCGCAGCTTGCGGAGCAGCCCGCCGCGCACAACCGCACTCAACTTGTCGCCTCAAATCTCACGATCACCATCATAGCGGTGTGAGCCACCCCAGAATTCGACGCTTTAAAGTCTTCTGTCGAGGCGGGAACCGGGACTCCCTGCGAAAGCCGTCATTTGCCTTCCAGTCGTAGAGACTTTCCAAACAGCTCACGACGCCAGCGGTCACTGGCTTCCCGGCTCATGGCATTTTCGCGCTCAGGCCAATCTTCGATTCTGCAATTCAACCGGCTGGGCGGTTACCGGTCTGGCGTGGGCCACCTCGGGTAATCCCGGGCTTTCCATGCGCAATTCATGCAGGTCGCCGAGGATGCTGGCAGCCCAGCGATAGATATTGTGGTCCATGACACGATGGCGCATGCGCTGCATCCTGGTGCGCCGGTCGGCGCGATTCATTTCGAGGCCCAGGTGGATGGCTTCGGCCACTCCATCAATGTCGTAGGGATTTACGATCAGGGCATCGAGCAACTCAGTGGCAGCGCCGGTAAACTTGCTCAGCACCAGTACGCCGTCTTCGTCATCCCTCGCCGCCACATACTCCTTGGCCACCAGGTTCATTCCGTCGTGAAGCGAGGTTACCAGGCACACGGCCGCGGCTCGGTACCACCGATCCACATCGGCATGGCTCAACTGGCTCTCGATGAGCACGATGGGCCTCCAGCGGGAAGTCTGGTAGCGCTGGTTGATGCGCTCCACCGTTTCTTCAACCTGGCGACGAAGATTGACATAGCTGGGGATGCGGGATCGGCTTGGCGCCGCAATCTGCACCATGGTCAGCCGTTCCAGGTACCAGGGGTGCTCTTCAAGCAAATGCTCGACCGCAATGAGCCGCTCTACGATTCCCTTCGTATAGTCCATGCGGTCCACGCCGACGATGAGTGTTTCGCAGCGCAGGCCGAACTCTTTGAGCAACTCGTTGGCCGAAGGACGCGGCGTCTTTCGGTCTGGCTTGCTGCCGTCAAGGGCCACACTCACCGGATAGGGGCGCACTGAGGTGGTGTGCCCGTCGCGCCGCGCTGTCATGTGTTCGCGGTCGGTGCGCGACTCGAGGACGCGGTCTACGGTGGACAGGAAGTTATTGCAGTGCAGCGGAATGTGAAATCCGATGAGGTCCGCGCCCAGCAGGCCTTCGAGCAGGCTCGCCTGCCACGGGCAGATGCCGAATGACTCAGGATTGGGCCAGGGAATATGCCAGAAGATGGCCACGCGCGCATCCGGCCGCGCCGCCTTGATGAGCCGCGGCACCAGTGCGAAGTGGTAGTCCTGGATAAAGACAATGGGGTTCTCGCTGTCCTTCATCTCCTCAAGCAATGCGTCCGCAAACTTCCGATTGACACGCTGGTAGCATTCCCAGTCTGAGGCGCGAAAGATGGGACGCGTGTGGGCGATATGGCAGAGCGGCCATAGCCCCTCGTTGGCAAAGCCGTCGTAGTAGCCTGTCTCCTCGTCGCTGGAAAGCCACACGCGGCGCAGCGTGTAACGGGGATCTTCAGGAGGGACGCGGAGGCGGTTGAATTCGTCCACATTGAGGGTGTCTTCGCTGCCGCTGCCGTGCGCCACCCACACGCCGTCGCAGGCTCGAAGCACCGGCTCAATGGCCGTGACCAGGCCGCTGGGGGGGACAATGCATACGGTCTCCGCCCCTTGAAGCACGTGCATATAGGGCTCGCGGTTCGAGAGCACAAAGATGCGGCAGGGGCCAAAACGTTCGCGTATATGGACGGCGAGCCGCTCGGCTGTCCATTGGTGTTCGCCGGCGTCGCGCAGGCGGGCTTCGGTTTCAGCGGAGGCACGCGCTTCAATCAGGCTGGCGGCCATCGACTCCACTTCGCGGGCCAGCGGCGTAAACAGACTCATCTCCTCCAGGCTCTCGTCCGCATGTTCGTCGGGCTGTCCCATGCGCAAGCGCCTGAGCCGGTCTGCCACACGCAGCATGGGGCGCATCAGGAACCAGCGGACCATGAGCAACGTCACGCAGGAAATGAGCAGAACAAATGCGGCGATCTGCCAAAGACTCTGCCACCATCCCCGCGAGCTCTCGGCGCTAATGTAGGCGGCATCTTCCAAGACGATGAGCGCGCCGGCGATTTGCCCATCGACATGGAGGGGAACGGCGTATTCCAGCCACTCATGATTCTCCAGATGACCAAAGGTGGATGAGTCGTCGCCCTGCTTGATTGCCTTGTCGAGGGGGCCATTCGGCAGCGCGCTGAAGAGTTCCACAGTCCCCGCCACGGTCACTTGTCCGCCCTGCGAGTCATAAACAGCCAGGCCCAGCGCTCCATTGCGCGAGCGCAATTGCGCAGCCTCCGCGACAATCTCTGCGGTCTGATCGGCGGCCGCAACCTTTTCCATCTCCGATTGAAGGCCTTTGCTCTGCCAGGCTGTTCTGCGCTCCAACTCCTGCCGCAGCGCGTGCTTGTGGGCCAGCACTTGAAAGTAGGTAGAGGCTATGGAGACCAGCGTGATTCCCACAACCAACGCGAGAATCAACCTCATGCGAAAGAATTGCATGGAACCCCTCCTGTTTGTGTTGTATACAAACTTCCCGCGAGTCACTGTTCAACTTGGAACAGCATCCCTTCCAAGGCGCACTTCTGCCGGCTTGCTTGTGGCTGGAGCGCCTGAATGGCCAAATGCCAAGTGGTTGCAAACATGGCGGGAATCGGAAAAACCGGCTATGGAATCGTGAAATTTGTGCACACTGCGCGTAATCCTTTCGTGGTTGCAGGGGCTTCGCACTGGCGGAACCCTGATTGAGCCCGGTACCTGACGGGTGACCCGCGGCAGCTTTGAAGGGTTCAGAAATGCCGGATCGGTTCGCTGCTGTTGGCTGCTGCCATGGGCGAATCTGCGAAGCCGCTTTCGCCGGGATGTTCGGCGTGGCTTTCGAGCGATCGGCTGACCAGGTCGCGGGAGCCGAGCCCAACGGCGAGAGCGAGCGTGAGGACGATGCCTCCGAAGAGTATTCCAAAGGCCAGCTCGACGACATGGCCGCCGATCTGGAGGTGATCGAGGGCCATGGCCGCGGTGAGCACAAGCATGAGCCACTTGACGCCGAGCGAAAGAAACCGCGCGTAGTGGAGTTGCGCATTGACTGCTCCGATGAGGACCGAGCGCGCCAGGAACCTCGCCGTGAGCGTTCCAGCGATGAGCAGCAAGGCGGCGCCAACGACGCGGGTGAGGAAAGGCAGAAGTGAGTTGGTGAATCTTGCGGCAGTATCGTAAGAGGCGTCGAAGGCCGAGACGCCGATGATGAGTCCGAGCACAACGCAGGCCCAGAAGGAGATCCGGGCGATGAGCGCAGTGGGAGAAACCGATGGCGACCAGCCCACGCTGCCGCGTCCCCGGGCAAGGTGCTCATCGAACCTGGTCGCTGTGAGTCCGCGTCGCAACAGCGCGGAAAGAAGCATCCCGATGAGGGTGAGAACCACAATGGCGACAACGAAAGCCAGGATGCCGGGCAGGATCGCGATGAGCAGCGAAAGGACCCTGTAAAGGGACTGGTGGAGCGCCTCGGACATCTGGGTCCAGATGGAGGTGTTGTCGGCATTCAGGGGCTGCGCGCCCTGGGACGTATCCAGCGCAAGCATGGTAGCAAGAACGTTTTGCATGGGACTCACTCCTTGAATCGACTCTCTCGTCTGCGAATTCGAGCGGGCTTGATGCGGGGTACCTCATGGATTGAACCTGTCGGGCCATCGCCAGCGCGAGACCAGGTAGGTTTTCTCTGTCTCGAATGCGGTGGCGACAGATTCGATATGAGATTCAGCACTGAGACCGGATGAGGTGATGTTGATGTGGCTGGCGACCCACCCGAGATAGAGCGGGATGAGCGCGCCGAGAAGGTGTCCGCGGTTGATGGTGCGAAGCCGGTATGCAAGCAGAAAGTCATAGACGATTCGTGCCCAGAGGCTATCGGGCATTCGAAATGCCGCGGATTCAGCGGCGGCGAGGCGCTTGAGCCCCAGCAGGGTGTAGGGCGGCAGAACCAGCGACCAGACTTCTTCGAGGTTGGTATGGGCCAGCCGAAAGGCTTGTAACATGGGAGCGATTTCAGCGGCTGCATCGGCCGATGGTTGGGGAATCTGGCTGGGGGGAAAATCGCCGGCGGGGGGCAGGGAACGAAAGCGCTGCCAGAATGCGGCCTTGGCTTCGATATCAGAGAACAGGGCCCCGGTGACGAGGGGGAGAATGACATTGAGGTCGGGTCCGGCGGACTGCGATTGGTTGCGCGGGCCCACGTCAAACTGGTCGACGGTAAACCGCGCCACCGCAGCCTCATTCAATGGCCAGAGAGGCGATTCACCCAGATTGTTCTGAGTGAATCGGTATGCGGTGCCGGCCATGCGTTCGGCCATGCGCGGCGAGAGACACAGGTCGACGGCCAGTGGAAACCGGATGCGTGAATCAAACAGCGCGCGAGTAAGCGGGTAGAGAATGGCGGAGTTGACCAGCCCAGCGTGTGGGGGCAGATCGTAGAAGGCGACAGCCAGATCGGTTTGGGTGGTAAGTATGCTGTCAGCGAGGCTCAAGAGTCCAGACGATCGCACTGTGCCTGCCCCCGGACCGAGCATCAGGATGGCCCGCGCATGGTATTTTTCCGCGAGTTGCGCGGCATTGACAAAATCATCGGCGGTGAGCGTCCATGAGGCGCTGGTTGCGGGGGCGGCGACGAATTGGAGGGACGGATGATAGCCCGAGGCAACAGCGTTTGAGAGCCCGTCCGGTGAAGCGACGATCAATTCCTCCGTGGGGAAACTGGAAGTCAGGTTATCGAGGACGCGCTCAAGCTGATCCGGTGAGATGCCGGCAAGCAGAACCAGAAGCCCGGCGGCGGGGCGTACGGACTGGGCGGTGCTTTCGGAAATGGGATTTGCTGTCGCCATAGTGGTTGAAGAGCCTGACGCTGAACCCAACTGAGACTTTAGATCGCATCGAAAGAACCAGCATTGGTGCGCCGTGGCTCCACTGCTTCCTTTAGATGCCGGAAAACCGGCCGCGGGCTATTCGGATCGGGATCGGCCTTGGGCGGGAGGCTGGATTTCAAGCCACAGGAAAGAATAGGGAGCGAGGGTGAGGACGTAGGGCGCCTGGGTGATGGCTGGAAAGGGAACATAACCGAGCATTTCAACGGGCAAGGCGCCGCTGTAACTGGCAAGGTCGAGCGCGACGGGTTGAGCGAAGCGGCTGAGGTTGGCGACGCAGAGAACGGTTTCATGCGAGCCGTCGCCGCGATCGAGGTCGCGCAGGTAGGCGAGTATTTTCAGATTCGCCGGAGACAGGAAACTGAGGCTTCCGCGTCCGAAGACCTGGAAGAGCTTCCGCAAGGCGATCATGTTGCGGGTCCAGTGCAGCAGGCTGGACTGATCGCTGAGCTGCGCCTCAACATTGATGGCCTGGTAGCCGTAGATGGGATCCATCACGATGGGCAGGTAGAGCCGCGCTGGATCGCACTTTGAGAAACCGGCGTTACGGTCCGAGTTCCACTGCATGGGGGTGCGAACGCCATTGCGGTCGCCAAGGTAGATGTTGTCGCCCATGCCGATTTCGTCGCCGTAGTAAAGAATGGGCGTGCCGGGAAAGCTGAGCAGAAGCGAATTCAACAACTCGATGCGGCGTCGGTTGTTGTCGACCAGTGGTGCGAGCCGGCGGCGAATGCCCACGTTCACGCGCATGCGGGGGTCGGTCGAGTAGGCGATGTACATGTAGTCGCGCTCATCGTCGGTAACCATTTCAAGCGTGAGTTCGTCGTGATTGCGAAGGAACAGACCCCATTGGCAGTTCTCAGGGATGGCCGGCGTCTGCGCCATGATGTCGGTGATCGGCAGCCGATCTTCCTGGCGAAGCGCCATATAGATGCGCGGCATCAGGGGGAAATGGAAGGCCATTTGGCACTCGTCGCCATCGCCGAAATAGGGCCGGACATCGGCGGGCCATTGGTTGGCTTCAGCCAGGATGAGACGGTTGGAATATTCCGCATCGATGGCGGCGCGTATTGTCTTGACGGCACGATGCGTCTCAGGCAGGTTCTCGCAGGAGGTGCCATCGCGCTCCACCAGGTACGGGATAGCGTCAATGCGCAATGCGTCGACCCCCATGTCGAGCCAGAAGCGCATGGCTTTGAGAACCTCTTCCATCACCACGGGATTATCGAAGTTGAGATCGGGCTGGTGAGAAAAGAAGCGATGCCAGTAGTACGCCTTGGCCACGTCGTCCCAGGTCCAGTTGGACTTCTCGGTGTCGGTGAAGATGATGCGGACGTTCTTGTAGAGCTGGTCGGTCCTGGACCAGACATACATTTCGCGTACCGGGGAACCGGGTGGTGCGAGGCGGGCTGCCTTGAACCAGGGATGCTGGTCGCTGGTATGGTTGATGACCAGCTCGATCATCACCTGCATGTTGCGCTGGTGCGCTGCGTCAAGAAACACCTTGAAATCGTTGATGGTCCCGTAAGACGCGTTGACATCGACATAGTTGGCTATGTCGTAGCCGTCATCGCGCAAAGGGGAAGGAAAGAACGGCAGGAGCCAGATGCAGGTGATGCCGAGGTTCTGAAGGTAATCGAGCCGCGAGATCAACCCTGGGAAGTCCCCGATGCCGTCTCCGTTTGAGTCCGCAAATGCCCGGACATGGAGTTCGTAGATAATCGCGTCTTTATACCAGAGGGGATCGGTTGCGCTGGCCGGCTTTTTCACTCTTTGCCACTCCGTAATGTTTGGACGCGAGTCGCCCGCAATTTGCTCACCATGCCGTGAACGTGCCCGGCTTCATGGCGAACCGAAGGTTCTTTAAAACGGCATCCTCGACGGGGAAGATGGAGGAGCCCGGGAAGGCTAGGCCGCACGCTCTTGGGTGAGTGGTCCTTGAGTAGTAGCAGCCGATGTAAGGTTTGAGCGCGTGCCATTCGCGGCCAACTCCGCCCTTCCCAACTCGCGCATGTCTTTTTGGAGTTGTGCAATGATTTCACGTGCCAGTTCGATGCGGCGATTCGTCTTCATCATGAAACCCTTCTTTGAGCGAGTTGATCTTCAGTTGCCTGCTGAATGCCTGTTCGACTCATCCAAGCTGCATTCCGCAGCTTCGGCAACCAGCCACTACGCGGAAAGGCACGAGATCCAATTCCTGGATTCGCGCGTGTGTTACCCCTCGTTCGACCTTGACGGTACGCTGTCGAACCCTCGTCCCTTGTCGGCAACGGTGCAAACGGCGAAATGGCTTGACTTCGAAAAACTAACAAGCGGAAGGTTTTGAGGTCTGTTCAACTATGCTCACGGCATTGCTCCCGGCACGGGAAAAGGACCGTCCATTCGCCGGCGAGGCGCTCGGTTCCGATGTCAAAATCATTGAGATGCGGGGCATGCTTAAAACGGCGGCGAATTCGCTTTTCTGAAGCCGGAACCACCTCGTCCCACTGCTACGGGCGGAAGTTCCTGAGGAGCACGGCGTCCACAGTTTCCGAACCGCGGGAAAGCACGATGCGGCCCTGACGAGACCACTGGAAGTTGAAGATGCGGCCTGAGGCAAAGTGCGTCAGCGGTACTGCCGGACCCCCATCGAGCGGCTGCTCATAAACGTTTCCCACTCCGTCGGGATAGTTGATGAAAGCTACCTCTCGACTATCTGGTGACCAGGCAAAAGGAGGAGGAGAGACAGTGCCGGGTAACTCAACTAACTTCGTTGGCGCGCCACCCGAAATCGGAATAACCGCCAGGCTCGGCGACTTATCGCTGCTTGATACAGTCGAGCAAGCTATCCACTTACCATCCGGAGACACTGAGGGGGAATCCGCTTGATAGTCAGTAAGTTGAATTGGCGCCCCCCCCTGGCTGGACACTTTCATGAGTACAGACCGGTCGCCCTGAATGCTGCCGTACACTACCCATTTGCCATCCGGGGTGATGGAGGGCGGAAAGTCTTGCTTCCCGCTCGTCAATTGCCTTGGGTTTTGACCGCTCATGTCCATACGCCAGATATTTGACCTATCGTTTTCAAGCCACCGCGTAATTGCGATGAAATCGCCGCCCGGCGAGACGGACAGTTGAGAGAATCCCAGGAGTGCGTTTTCGCCCAGCAGGCGCTGGTTGGCGCCGTCCGAATCCATCTCGCGGAACTCCCCGCGCAGGTCCGACTGTGATCCATAGATGATTTTTCCCTCCGGTGTCCAGGCCAACCCATCCACGCCATTCCGGGCTTGATTTTCGGCACTGAGCGTTTGCACTTCAGACTTGCTGCCTGGTGCGAGCACTTGAACGCTGCTCAAGAACAGGTTCTGCACAGCCAGCAAGGCCTTGCCATCGGCGCTGGCACGCACCGACACGTACTGGGAAAGGTCGTGCGTCACTTGCTGAATCTCGCCATCGCTTAGTGACACGGTGAAAATCTGCGGACGTAAGGCGCCTTTTATCTGCCCCACCACAACCAGGTTGCGCCCCGGCGGCAATGCTCCAAGGTCGTCGATGGAAGACCATGCGTCGCCCGGAACCGGTACGGCGGCCCCACCGTCAGCGGGCAAGAGCATCAGATGAGACTCCAAAGGGAAGACGAGGTATTTCCCGTCCGGAGTCCACGTAATTCGGTTGAAGTAAATTCCAGGCGCCCCGTAACTGGCCAGCGTCCTCTCTCCCGAGCCATCCACTCCGGCAGTCACAACGCTGTCCTCGCCATGGGTTGCCAGGGTGCTCCTGATGAAGGCCACATGCTTGCCATCCGGAGATATAGCCGGCTCGCCGGAGATGCTTTCCAGTATTTCGACGGGATTCCCGCCCAGGAATGGGACGCGGTAGAGCACTCCATTGGGGCTGAGTTCCGGTTTGCGAACAAAATACACGTAACTGCCGTCGGGAGAAAATGCGATGCCGGGACAGCGATCGCCGTTCAGGTCGTCGAACTGAAGCACGCGATCCGTGGCAAGCTGCTTGACCCATAGCGTCTGCCGGCCCGCGTTCTCGCGGACGTAGGCTATGAGCTTGCCGTCCGGGGAGATATCGGCGGACCGAATATCGCCGGTGGTGGTTGCATGCACCAGTTCAAGCTCCGGCCTGGGAGCCTTGCGGGCGATTGACGACACGGCCAGCCAATAAAGCAGAATTGAAGCCGGCGCCACAACCACCGCCGCCATCGCGATGCGGACTGCGAACCCGCGCCGAACCGGAAGTGCTGGGGTGGGTGGAACCTGCAAAGAGGGCGCATCCAGGGGGGGTGAATTCACGGCGGCGACGGGCTGAGGCGGCTGAAGCGGCTCTTTCGCCGGTTCTGGAGGATCATGGAACTCCACCACTCGGGCGATGAAGCGGTACCCGGCCCCGGTAACGGTCTCAATGTAGTTGGGTGTGGAGGTGTCGTCTCCGAGGTGGCTCCTGAGCTGCTTTACGGCAGTATTGATGCCGCTCATTACGTCTACGTTCTGGCCTTCTTTCCAGAGACATGCGGCGATCTGATCGCGAGTAACCAGTTCGCCGGGGCGGGTGACGAACAGAAGCAGCAGACGGAAGCGTGAGGGGGGAATCCGGAGCCGGATGCCGCGCCTGCGCAGTTCCACGCGCTCGGAATCGAGCTCGAAGGGTCCGAACTTGAAGGCTCTGCCTTTCATCTTGTGCAATCGGGAAGCGGGTGTCGAAAGGTTCTCGAACCGAGGGGATGGACATAAATATATCAGAATGAGCGGTATGGATGTTCAGATAGAATTCACTTTGAATTTAGCCTAAAACCATGGTCTTTTGCCTGGGGAATGGCGTAGTCTTCGCCAAAGTCAATCAATTCCCCCTGCGACGAAAGTTCCCAATTCCTTGAAGCGGAGCTCAGTAACCTGGATTCCCCATTTGCTTTGCATCGGGAGGTGGAAGGGGCCTTCCCGAGATTCACTTCCCCAACTGCCGAGGTTTTCCCTGGATGTCCGATTTGACTTGCTGGTTACACGGTCCACGCAGGATCGCCGCCCGCACGGCACTGTTTTCGACTATCCCCGGTACTGCATATTCGACCCCTCGTTCCACCAGGTGCGGCACTCCGTTTGCCTCTCATCCCCCGAGAGCGCAGTTGGAGCGGATTTATGAAAACGGAGACAACTCGATGCGCCAGCACGGTGCCTCACTCGTGAAAGTATTTACAACAGCCTTGTCCGCACTGATGTTTACCGGGCTTGCCGGTGTGCAGGTGGCCGGTGCTCAGGTTGCCGTTCCACCCAGCAGCAAGGCTCCGCTCAGCCTGGTCCTGGGCCAGCCCCGGAGCCTGCAGGTTGCCAAGGCCTATGGGATGGCCACCGATAGCCTGCCGATCATCGTTCCGCCGGGCCGCCACGGCGTGGAGCCGCACCTGATGCTTTCCTACAGCTCGGGCGCCGGCAACGGCGTAATGGGCATGGGATGGGATCTGAATATTGGTTACGTCGAGCAGGACGTCCGCAATGGCCTGCCCGCCGCCGTCCAGACGGATACATACAACTTCTCAATCGGCGGCCTGGGAGGCGAACTCTATAACACCGGGAGCGGAGTTTACCGCTCGCATACGGAGCTGTTGTACCGGACTTTTGAAAAAAGCGCCAATGGCGGTTGGACGATGCAGGACGGGCAGGGAAACCTGTATACGTTTGGCTCGACCACCGCCTCGCGCGTCGGCAGTGGCCTGTGGCTGTTGGACTCAGTGACGGACGGCTCCGGAAACAACATTACCTATAGCTATTTGAACGATGAGGGCGCCCTTTACCCGCAGACTATCTCCTATACGGGATACGGCAGCAACCCCGGCGCCAACCAGGTCACCCTCACGTATGGGGCGCGACCGGATGTGCATACCTCGTGGATTCATGGGGTAAGCGAGATCCATCGGCTACGGCTTACGGAGATCGACGCTTCAACCCTTGTCCCCACCAGGCAACTAGCCCGGGCGTACCAGATGTCGTACACGCAGACCGCGATCGGCGAGTCGGTGCTGAGCCAGATCAAGCTTGTCGGCGACGACAGCAAGTCCACCATCCCTTTGCGCACCATGACCTATAGCAACCACGCCGAGGGATGGGATCCGACCCAGAGTGCGGGCGGCTTCGATACTGATATCAGCTTTGACACCTTTGCAAACGGCTCCGACGCAGGAACGAAAATGATCGACGTCGATGGCGACGGCTGCGCCGACATTGTGTATGACGCGCAGATACAGGGTGGCAGTTTTTACTTGAACGGACTCCCTACAACAATCGCGCTGGGTGACTGCACTGGGAATTTCCAACGCCGAGTGGGCGAAAGCAATCTTTGGACCACAGCCTTCGACGCCCTTAAGGCCCCACCGCTTGTGACCCCCTTCTTGACGGGTACAAGCAATACCACCCAGGCCTCCGGCATCCAGTTGTTGGATGTGAATGGCGACGGCCGCCCTGACGTTGTGGTCGCCGATTTGTATAGCCGCCCTCAGGCAGTTTATTTGAATACCTTCACGCCCGGAAACGAATCGTCCATCGGCTGGACGCAGGCGACGAGCTGGACCATGCCTGTTTCGGAAACCAGCTTCGATGCTCAGGACGGGTTGGCGAATTGCAGCGGCGCCATATCGACTCTCTGGCCCTTTTCACTGTCGTTCCAAGGGACCGACAGCAGCGGCAACACTGTAGACGGCGCCCCGACCGGCGTCAATTTTATCGATGTCAACGGCGACGGCCTGCCGGACATCGTCTGGCTGGCGTATCAGTCCGGCAGTTCCGGGAACCAGTGCGTTGCCGCGGTCTATTTGAACACCGGTTCGGGTTGGGTAAAGAACGTCGCGCTTTCCCATCAGCTTGCCCTGGAGGCGCGTGCGGGCCTGTTCTTTGTGAACGACACCTGGCCGACCGGCTGGACATTGGTCGACATCAACGGCGACGGGCTGGCGGACCTTGTGTACATGGGCTCGAACGGCTCGCAGGAGGCATTGCTCTTCAATGGCAGTTCCTGGGCCAAGGACACAAATTACTCTGCCGCCTTGAAAGCCACCGGGCTCTCGTCGGTGGTAGTGTCCACCGGAGTCCCAACCGGCCTTCAATTCTTCGACTACAGCCATGACGGAATGGTGGACCTGATCTACTCCGTGCAGAATCAACCGGCCAAAGCCTTCCGCAACAACGGCGCCGGATTTACGGAAGACACGGCGATGGAAACGCAACTGACCTCGCTAACTCCCTTTCAAGGCACGCAGGGGAGCAATAATTCTGCGCAGACGGTTGCCCTGGCCGACATAAATGGCGACGGAATCGTCGATTTGATTCCCATTAGCAGCTCGGGGGTATCCACTTCGTTCTACCTTGGCGGCTGGTGCCCGCAGAACGCGTGCAGCACAGTGGACACCAACGGGAATGCCAATGGCTTGCTGCTTTCCGACGGCATGCTCGCCTATTGGGTTGGACCGCTGGGCGAGGAGGTATTGCTGGGCTATGGTCGCGCCCCCCGGGACCTGCAGTTGCCAAACTACGTAGCCACCTGGATGCTCCGTGCCGAGGCTCGGGACGACCAGCAGATTCCGTTCATTGAGGCATTCGGCTGGTCGTACTCCGGTGGAAAGTACGCCGACCGAATGTTTTTTGGTTACTCCAACGTCACTGAAACCGATGCGAATGGAAACACTCTTCTTTACACATACGACCAGAGCCAGCTTTTTGCCGGCCAGGAAGACAGCGAATGGGTGATCGACCCCTCAAACTACCTTCGCTATCAGAAATACAACACATGGACGGCGCTGACTGCCAACCAGGGAGCGCTGACATCGACGACGGAAACCTACACCGATCCGCAACCCGATGGCAGCACTGCAGGTTATGGCACGCTGGCCAATTACACCTACAACAGCTATCTGAACCAGACCCAGTTCTACAGGAATCCCAATACCAGCGCGGCAGGGCTCGATTCGACAATCGTCTATCAGTGGGCAAACAACCCTGCGACAGGTATATGGTCGCTGCCTTCGTCGGTAACGGAATACGCAGGCACAAGTACCAACCTGGCGTCGATGTTGAGCAACACCACCTTTATCTACGACAATCAGCCTTTCGGCCAGGCCACACGCGGACTGCTTACCTCGCAGCAGGAGGCGGTGCAGGTAACGCTGCCGCTGAAGTCGGTGGTCAGGACCAGCACCTATGACCAGTACGGAAATGTAGTTGCGGTCAAAGACCGGAACGGAAATACAACGTCGTTCACGTATGACTCGCAGACTTCGACCAATCGCATCAGCGCAACGGACCCGGATGGCAACACCATTGCGAGCACCTTCGATCCCCGGTTCGATTCCGTCCTGACCGATACCGATGCCAGCGGGAACCTCACTTCTTATCAATATGACGCCTTCGGCCGCGTGTCGAAGGTGACCAAGCCGGGCGATTCCGTGGCCAGTGGAACTACGAACTACACGTATTCTCCGATTACCGGGCTCTTCCCCACGGGCTTTTCAGTAACGCGCCGCGATTCCATGCCCAACGGGGCGCCGCTGGTTGGCATCACTCTCTACGACAGCTACGGCCAGGTTTACGAGAACATCCTGTACAACAACGGGAAGGCCATCCGGTCCGCGACACAGTGCGACATCGCGGGATTTCCGATGACGATTTCGCGGCCACACTACGACAACACACCCGCGACTTACACGACGCTGACCAGGGACCCGCTGCATCGAATTACGCAAATTCAGGATTCAGACGGACAGATCACGACGCGGAGTTATGCCGGCCTGCAAGTAACCGAGACCGATCCACGCGGCCTGACCACAGTGACTACAATGAACCCGTTCCAAATGGTAGCAGCAAAGGTGCTGCCGACCGACTCGGGTACGGCAACCACGCAATACGTCTACGATGCGATGCACCAACTTACCCAGGTGATTCGCGCCGACGGCTCGACGAGTACGATGACTTACGACCTGCTGGGCCGCAAAACCAGCATGACCGATCCCAATACCGGCAAGTTCACTTATCAATACGACAACGAAGGCCACATGACCGCCGTCACCGGGCCTGACAGCAAAACGATTCGCTATACCTATAAGCCATCGGGAAGCCTGTTATCGCGTATCTATCCTGACGGCACCACGCATACCATCACTTACGGAACCGCCGGGCAGACCAACGCGGTGGGCCGGATGGTATCGGTCACGGATGCGGTTGGCACTCTTCGGTTTGTTTACGATGCGCGGGGGCGCGCCATACAACGCCTGCGCTATGTTGCCGCCACCCAGAAGGCTTACACCACGGGATACGCCTATGACTCGGCCGATCACCTTACCAGGCTGACTTACCCCGATGGCTTTCAGGTCAATTACACCTATGACGCGCTGGGCAACGTGGCCAGCGTGAATGATGGCTCAGGGAAATTGATTGCCGGCGGGTTCAGTTACAGCGCGTCGGGCAGGCTGCTGGGCGTGGCGTATGGCAACAGCACGTCGTCCAACTACACCTATGACGCGCTCGACCGCATGGTAACTCTGCAAACCAAGCTGCCGGGGGGCGCGCTGGCGCAGAATCTGGGCTATAGCTATGACGCGGACTCGAATGTTTCCGCCATCAATGACAGCCTCTATACCGACACCCAGCAGTTCACTTATGACTCGATGAACCGACTTGTCTCGGCCACAGGCCAGGGATACGGCACTGAGAGCTACAGCTATGACGCGCTGGGCAACCTGCTGACCAAAGGATCGACCACATTCGTCATGGACGCTGTGCACCCTGAGCAGGCCGACTGTATGGTCGCGAACGTTCCCGGCGTGACCTCGTGCAGCCAGCTTCCCTCAATGACGGTGGGGATGCAATACGACGTGCACGGCAACATGACTCAGATGGGGAATTCGCAGTACGCGTATGACCCGGAGAACCGGCTGGTGACCGAGTCGACCGGCGGTTCCGTCATCGAGAGCAATGTCTACGATTTCTGGGGCGACCGGGTGGTGCAGAAGACTTCTGCCGAAACCCGGGTCTTCATCGACGGGATTTACGAAGAGGGCGCCACTGAAGCCGAGCGGCATGTGAGAACGCCGAATCTGCTGCTGGCCACTATCGTCACGCCGCTTGGGGAAACTGCGATCAAGACGCTTGTAACCAGGCACAGCATCAGCGTCCCATTGCACTACCTGGTGGCCGCTCCACCTGCCGGCAACTCCCGCCCGTTCCTGCTCGCCTCAACCGGCTTCTCGCTGCTGGTGCTGGTGCTTGGCGGCTGCTTCCGGGTCTCGCGTTCGGGCAGCAGGCTGCAGGTTCGCATGGGTGCGCCAAGGTTCTTCAAGCCTTTCCGCAGTCTCATCAATCTATTGCTGATTCTCTGCTTTATCGTGTCGGGCGGTCAGGAAGGCTCGGCCCAGATCAGGCCCGCGGAAGCGCTTGTGCCGCCAGCCGGAGCCATGCGAACCGTTACCGTCACAAAGACCGTGAAATCGCAACTGGCGCCCAGCGAAGTGCGCTACTACTATCACCTGAATCACCTGGGCGGCGTGAACATCGTCACCGACGATTCCGGCGCCATCGTAGCCCAGCGGCAGTACAAGCCTTACGGCGAAATGTATGAGAATCAAGGCTCAGTCGCGGTTTCCACACTGCCGTTCGCCTTTGACGGGGAGCGCCAGGATGGGGCGAGTTCCCTCTACTACTTCAACGCTCGCTTTTACAACCCGCTGCTGGGCAGGTTTCTCACCGCCGATACGGAGATTCACAACCCGACTGTCCCGCAGGCGCTCAATCGCTATACGTTTGCCGGCGGCAATCCCATTCGATACGTTGACCCGTCCGGCCACTCCTGGTGGGATTACCTGATAGCCGTTGCCATCATTATTGGCATTGTCGCCCTGGCCGCGGTTTCTGGTGGAGCGGGATTGGCGCTGATCGCCGCTGGCTGCTCAGTTGTCGGATTGGGCGTTGGCATAGCGATAGCCCAGGGCGAGGGATACAGCCCGGGCAGCGACACTTTCTGGCAGATCGCGCTCACCGGAGCCCTGATTGGCGCTGCGATTGGCGCGGGGGGCGGTGCTCTCATTACAGAGGGATCGGATGCTGCCGAGCTGGAAGCCGTGGCGGATGAAGAGGGTGCGGGCGAAGCGGAGGGTTCCACAGGACCGAAATCAGAAAAGCCGCCTCCGTCCACAGCCCGCTCGGTCTGCAACGATATGGTCAAGTCCATGGCCTTCGGCGCCCCACAGTCGGTGGTCCTTCATGAACTCCAGGGAGGGGGCACGGATGGGCTGCTTGACGCCACGATGATTGGGACTGGCGAGTCCGCGGCAAGCGGCGCAGTACTCGGCCGAGTCACATCCGCAGCGAATGAGGCGGTACTGGGCCGTGGCGTTGCCGGAACTGCCTTGACGGCTTTCGGCAAGAAACTGGCTCTGACGCTAGTGATCCAGGGAGTGTTGTGGACCTATGCCGGCCTGGAGCACCAGAGCCTTCCCGCTTACGTCGTTGGGCAAGTTCTTCAAGATGCGCCAATCGCAGCCAAGTCTGAGCGCCCGGCACTGACCTCATTGGGAGGCGATACTGGCGATTTCCTGAAAGACCATGTCGACTTTTAAAACAACGATCGAAACGAAACCGCCCTGTGTGGAACCACTTTAGCGCCACGTATCGGAAACAGTGACCAAATGCCGGATGAAAGAAAACTGACCATGCGAACCCAAATCTCTAATTGCCGAATCGCACTACGCAAGCCACGACGCCTCAGGACCCTGACCACCGCCGCGGGCCTGCTGACGTGCGCGGTTCTTTTTGTGGGTCAGCTCAGTGCGCGCGCTCAGCAAAGCATCAATGTGCCCAACGGCAGCGTGTCCGCCCTGGTCACCGCGATTCAGACGCTGAACGCAGGTGGGGGCGGCACCATCAACCTGGCAAGCGGCGGCACGTATTCGGTGACCGCGCCTTCCGACTGGTGGTATGGCCCGAACGCCTTTCCGGCCATCGCGAGCTTTGTCACGATCAACGGCAACGGGGCGACGATTTCTGTGGCCTCAGGCTCACCGAATTTCCGCTTCTTCTTTGTTTCGGGAGGGTTCAGCACACTGCCGGCCGGGAGTTTGGTTCTGAACAACCTGACGCTGACGGGCGGCCTCGCACTGGGCGGCAGCGGCGGTACGGGCTCAGGCCAGTTTTACAGCGCGGGCGGCGGCGGGGGCGGCGCGGGCATGGGCGGAGCCATTTACAACCAGGGCTATCTTCTGCTGAGCAATGTGAATCTGACGGGAAATCAGGCGGTGGGCGGCGCAGGCGGTGATGTGGACCCAAACTGCAACTGGGGTGGCGGCGGCGGCGGGCTGGGCGGCAACGGTGGCAACTGTGATGGGAGCCTGTTCGCCTCGGCCGGCGGTGGCGGAATGCAAAGCGGCGGGTCCACTGCCGGAAATGGCGGCAACTTCCTGGGATCCGAAGGCGGCAACGGCCCCAATGGCGGAACAAGTTCCTATGGCGGCGCGGGCGGCGGGTCAGCGGGATGCTGGGACGAGGGCGATGGTTTTTGCCTGGCGGCCGCAGGCAGCGGCGGTGGGGGATACGCTCCCTCGCAAATTGGCATTGTGCCCCAGTTCGTGCTGGACTCAAGTAGCCAGGTTTTCGATGGTGGCGCAGGCGGCATCGGTGGCGGCGCAGGCGGCTATACCAATCCAGACGAAACCTCGCAAAACCCCGTAAGCTGGTGGTCCTCGGGCGGTGCTTTTGGCGGCGGCGGCGAGGGTTCGGCATACGGCGCGGGCGGCGGGGGCGGCGTGGGCGGTGGCGGCGGCTCCGGCTCGGGCAGTTATGGCAATGAGCAGGGTGGCGCGGGCGGCTTTGGCGGCGGGGGCGGCGGGGGAAGCATTGGCACGGCCGGCAGCGTATTTGGCGGTGGGGCCGGTGGCGCTGGTTCCCCCGCCGGCGGCAGCGGCGGTAACGGCCTGGGCGGCGCAGTTTTCAACCAATTGGGCCAAGTCTACCTCTACTCGGTCACCTTCAGCGGCAACAAAGCCACGGGCGGCACCACCCCCAGCGATGCACCGGGGAACGGTATCGCGGGCAACGGCCTGGGCGGCGCAGTTGCCAACCTCGACGGAGAACTCTGGATGACAGACGTGACCGCCTCAGGCGACAGCACGCGGAACGGATATGGCAGCGCCGGACAAGGCTCAGAGGTGTACGTCACCTCCGATCCGGGCGGATTGACCTCGGCCACACAGACTCCCACGGCGACCCTGCACCTGGTTGGAACCTCGATTTCCTCCAGCGCCATAGCGCTGAACCAGGTCAGCGGCACGGTCACGGAGACGACAGACGTCCCTGTGGGCCAATCCACGGGTACCTTCACCGTCACCGTGCCCATTACACAGGCCGGCACAATCGGCCCGGCTCCTTATGTTGTTACCGGCGGGGCGCTCAGCCTGGACTTCAACCGGGTTTCTGGCGGCACCTGCGCACAGGGAGCCAGCCTCACCGTGGGACAAACCTGCACCGTCAGCTACACCTTCAATCCCACTGCGGTTGGCCTGCGTGAGGGCGCTGTTTCAGTGATCGGCAGCTCCCTTCAACTGATGGGGAACGTATTCGTGTCAGGCATCGGGCAGGGCACCCAGATCGCCTTCGATCCCGGCACACAATCCACCATCGCCGGCGACTGGGAGGATGGCGTGGGAGCAGCCGCAATCGATGGCTTCGGAAACATCTATGTAGCCGAGGTGTACGACGGCACCATCGAGGTCATTTCCAAGAATAACCAGTACGGCGGCTATTACCCGCCCTCCGTGCTCATCAGTGGCGTGGGCATACCCACCAGCGTTGCGGTCGACGGCTCCGGGGATATCTTCTATACCGACTGGCTTTACAGCGCGGTATACGAGTTGCCGTTCGACGGCTACAGCTACCAGAATACCGTCAGCCTGGGGCTTGACGTCGGCTGGTCCAGCCCGCAGTCGGTCGCGGTCGACGCACAGGGCAACGTATTTGTCACCGATCTCGACCAGAACGGCGTTTTCGAGCTGCCATGGACAAGTACCGGGTTCGGGCCGAGCGTCGCGCTGCCCTCCTACAACTTTGGCTACATGGCCAACCTGGCCGTGGATTCCGCCGACAACGTCTTTGTGACGGACAACGGCAACAGCCAGGTTGTGGAATATCCTTTCACCACGTCGGGGTACGGAACACCTGTTGTCATTCCCGTCAACACGCCCTCGTTGTGGGGAATCGCCACGGATGGAGTGGGCAATCTGTATCTCTCCGACAGCTCCACCGGCACGGTGATGAGCATGCTGGCGCAACCGGGCTGGCAGTTCGGCCCACCCACCACGGTCGCCACCGGCCTGAACGCTCCGCTGGGCATGGCACTTGACCCGAACGGCAACATTTTTGTGGCGCCGGGCGGCGGCACCAGCCTCGTCAAAATCGACCAGTTCGATCCACCCACCATCAACTTCGCCACCGCAACCGTCGTCGGCTCCGTGGACATAGCCGACGGGCCGCAAACAGTAAGCGTTCGGAACGTTGGCAACCAGCCACTGACATTCTCGACACCAGGAGCTGGCGCCAACCCGAGCTACCCGGCCAACTTTATTGCGAACACCGCCGACACCAACCTCTGCACTTCGGCGGGACCTGTTGCCGTGGGCGCGATCTGCGATATTTCAGTCAACTTTTCTCCGGCTGCGTCAGGAGGAATCAACGCCAGCGTGGTGCTGACCGATAACGCGCCGAATCCAACCAATGGAGTGCAAAGCATTCCGCTGTCCGGCACGGCGCTTGGAACGCAGACTATCTCCTTCAATCCGGCCACTCCAGTCAACTTTGGAGTCCCGCCGATCACACTTGCTGCAACTGGGGGAGCATCGGGGAATCCTGTGACCTTCACGTTAGTCTCCGGGCCAGCAACGTTGAGCGGAACCAACAACAGCGTTCTTACGGTAACTGCGGTCGGCACGATTGTGATTGCCGCTAACCAGGCCGGGAACGCGAGCTACCTGGCCGCGCCTCAGGTGACACAAAGCATCGTCGTGCAGACACCCCCACTCGCCGCGCTCACTTCTCCTTCACCGGGAAGCACGCTTGCCGGACCCAGCTTGACGTTCAGCTGGACTGCGGAATCTGGCTCGAACGGATACTTCCTGCACCTTGGGACGACTGGCGTGGGTTCGACGAATCTGCTCAACTCGGCGGAGTACTCGAGCACCACCACGTCTGTGGCGATCAACAATTTGCCGGTGAATGGGGGGAAGATTTATGTACGCCTGTTTACCGACTACTATGGAACGCACCTTTATCAGGACTACGTGCTGACGGCATCCGCACAGGCGGGGCTAACACTGCCAGGCACCAGCGGAACACTTGCCGGACCCACGGTGACGTTTGGCTGGTCGGCGGCTACGGGCAGTGTGAATGGGTACTTCCTGCATCTGGGAACCACCGCTGCGGGGTCAATGAACCTGTTGAACTCGGCGGAGTATCCGACTTCCACGACTTCGGTGACGGTGAACAATCTGCCGGTGAATGGAGAGACCATTTATGCGCGGCTCTACACCGATTACAACGGCACGCACCTTTATCAGGACTATACGTTTACGGCTTCGGCGCAGCCTGTGTTAGCGTTGTCTGCCACCAGCCTGTCCTTCGGCTCGGTGTTCATCGGCTCGTCAAGCACCTCGCAAACGGTGACCCTGACCAATACGGGATTCGCGGCGCTGTCAATCTCCAGCATCGCAGTAACCGGCGCGAATGCTTCGTCGTTCGTCTTCGCAAACAGCTGCGGGACGAGCCTTGCGGTGGGAGCGAACTGCACCATCCACGGATATTTCCACCCCACTGCCGCAGGCGCTCTCACTGCGGCTGTCACCATCACAGACAACGCATCAAATTCCCCGCAGAGCATCGCACTCAGGGGAACGGGATTCGCGAATGTTCTGTCGACCTCGGCACTGAGCTTTGGCAACGTGCCTTTCGGCCAAACTCCCACGCTGCCAGTGACCATCACCAACTCCACCTCGGCGAACCTGGTGGTTACCGCAATTGGCAACAGCGGCGCCAACCCTTCCGCCTTTACAACGACCAACAACTGCACCGGCAGTCCGATTCTTCCAAGCGGAACATGCACCATCCATGTGACGTTCGCGGCGCCCACCGTTGGCAGCTACGCGGCATGGTTGAGCGTTGCCATCTCGGGGTATCCCGCAGCTCAGGTGTCACTGAGCGGAACCGCCACGGGGGCCAGGGTTGCGTTTACCCCAGCGTCGCAATCCACAGTAGGCAGCGGATGGGGGTTCCCCGTCTGTACCGCGGTGGATGCGCAGGGAAATCTGTATGTTGCCGATCAACGTAGCACTTACGTGGAAGAGATACCGGCCGGCGGGGGCTCGCCGATCGAACTGGGCACTGGCCTGTCCAACCCGAATTGCGTGGCCGTGGATGGCTTGGGGAATGTCTATATCAGCGACCTCGGCAACGGTCGCGTGGTCGAGGTCCCGGTCGGTGGCGGTACGCAGATTGTGCTCACCACCGGGTTGACGCACCCGGAGGGAATTGGCGTGGACGGAAGCGGCAACGTGTACGTGGCCGACACCTTCGCTTCACGCGTCGACGAAATTCCGGCCGGCGGCGGGACTCCGGTTGCGCTGGGTAGCGGGTGGATAAATCCATCAGGGCTCGCTGTCGATGCGGCGGGAGATGTCTTCGTATCCGACGGCGCCGCGAACTCCGTAGTGGAACTGCCCGCGGGCGGCGGTTCGCCCATCACCATCATCGCTGCCGGGATATTGAATGACCCTTCGGGCCTGGCCCTGGATGCGGTTGGGAACCTCTATGTGTCCGACACACTGCATAGCCGGGTGATTGAAGTACTGGCCAGCGGCGGTGGTCAGATCACGGTGGCAAGCGCCGGTCTGAAGTATCCCTACCAGGCCTCGGTGGACTCCGCAGGCAACCTGTACATACCTGACGGCGGCGTTTACAGCATCTTCAAGGTCGGCACCGCGCATGCGCCCTCGCTGAGCTTTGCCACAACAAATGCAGGTTCGGCCAGCAGCGATAGTCCGCAGGTGGTGACAGCCTACAATTCAGGCAATGCATCCCTGGCTTTCACCGGCCTGAATGTGCCGGCAAATTTCTCGCTGGTTACGGGCAGCGGTACGCCGCCAAATTGCAGCATAACCTCGACCGTGGCTGCGGGTGCATCCTGCGAGTTGCCCATCGGCTTCACACCGGAAACGTCCGGCATCCTCAGTGGTTCCGTGGTGCTGACAGACAATTCCTTGAGCGTGAGCAGCGCAACCCAATCCATCGCAGTGAGTGGAACCGGCGTGGGCGGACCATTGGCATCTTTCACTGCCACCAGCCTCTCATTTGGCTCAGTCAACTTAGGCGCAACCAGCAACTCACAGACCGTCACGTTGACGAACACCGGGACCATCCCTTTGCCGATTGCGAGCATCGCAGTAACCGGCACGAATGCTTCGTCGTTCGTCTTCGCAAACAGCTGCGGGACGAGCCTGGCCGTGGGCGCCAACTGCACCATTCACGGACACTTCGCACCCACCGCGATAGGCGCTCAGGCCGCAGCCATCACCATCACCGACAGCGCACCCGGCTCGCCGCAGACCATCGCTTTGAGCGGCACGGGACTCAAGGGTCCGGTGACGCTGTCGGCTTACAGCATTGCCTTCGGTTCGGCAACCACGGGCACCTGGAGCGCGTCGCAATCGGTGGTTTTGACCAACACCGGAACGGCGGCGCTCACCTTTACCAGCATCGCCGTGACCGGTACAAATGCTTCGCAGTTCGCCATGGCCAACAGTTGCGGGGCAACCCTCGCGGTCGGCGCCACATGCACCATCCACGGCCATTTCCAACCCACGATTGTGGGTGCAATCACAGCCAATGTCACCATCACGGACAGCGCCACAACGTCGCCGCAAACCATCGCGTTGACCGGCAAGGGCGTGGCTGCGGCAACGCCGGTAACGCTGTCGCCCGCAAGCCTGTCCTTCAGTAGTGTCACCGTTGGCACCATAAGCGGCTCACAGACCGTGACCATAACCAACACTGGCGCGGCGACGCTGACCATCACCAGCATTGCCGTAACCGGGACAAACGCGTCGCAATTCGTCTTTGCCAACTCCTGTGGCACAACGCTCGCAGTCGGCGCCGCCTGCACCGTCCACGGCCATTTCGCACCGACAGCCACCGGAGCCATGACCGCCGCCATCACCATTACCGATAGCGCCGCCGGCTCGCCACAAACTATCGCTCTCAGCGGGACGGGCGATTAAGGCAGCGAGGTCGCCCTTTCAGCCAATCGGCCGCGATTGGCTGAAGCCTTACGCCGGGAAGCATGCTTGGCCGAGCAGGGCGTCAGCGCCATTCGAGGTATCTCCCTCCAGAAGCCGGGGCCTTCGTCCGACGGCTCACCCATAGTTCGCGTCTGCCCGATCAGACCGCCAAGGTGGAGGACGCACGCTACAGGATCGGCTATCCTATCCTTGCACCCCCGGAGGTCGCCGGATGCTTTCCCCAGCCGTAACCCCGCCTGCCTGTCCTACCCCCGTGGAAACGATCGCGGAGGCCATCAATCGCATTGGGCCGCTGACTGGCTTGCCCTTTGAAGACCGCTTTTGGCTGGCGAAAAACGGCAATGAGCTGATCGCCAGCGCCGGCGATGTCTTGTTTGAAGAAGGTGCGCCCGCCGAGCAGATGATGCTCATCCTGAAGGGCGAAATCCACGTCCGCCGCCAGCAGGGCGGCCCGATGGGCCTGTTCATTGGCCGCACCGGCCAGATGACCGGCCTGCTGCCCTTCAGCCGCATGAAGGGTTACGGCGGCCAGGGCTTTGCCGTCACAGACTGCTGGGTACTGGCCGTACACAGGTCGAAGTTCGACGAGATGCTGCGCGCCATTCCCTCCATGGGGCAGCGAGTCGTCTCCACGCTGCTGGACCGGGTGCGCGAGGTGACGCGCATTGAGCAGCAGGCGGAAAAACTCAGCGCCCTGGGCAAGCTGGCCGGCAACCTGGCCCACGAACTGAACAACCCCGCTTCGGCCGCGCAGAGAGCCGCCGCTGGGCTGGTCAGTGAACTGCGCGCCAATCGCGCCAACCGCTTCAAACTGGTAAACCTTTGCCTGACCCACCATCAGGCCGAGCAGATTGAGGCATGGGAAGAGAAAGTCTTCACCCGCAAACCCCGTGCCGCCGATCAGCAGGCCGGCCCCCTGATCGTCCGTGAAGAGGCTCTGCGCGACTGGCTCGACAAACGCTCCTGCGAGGACTCCTGGGAGGTGGCCGCGCAACTGGCCGAGCAATCGGTCACCGTGGCCGACCTTGATGAGATCGCCGCGTTTCTGGGTCCGTCGGAGATTTGCGTGTCTCTCGGCTTTTTTGCCCGCTACCTTCGCTCGTCGCGCTCGGTTGAAACGCTGGTCAACTCTTCCGCGCGCATCTTTGCCCTCATCAGCGCCGTGAAAGCCTACGCCTACATGGACCGCGCGCCGATTCTCGACGTAAACGTGCCGGCCGGCCTGGACGCCACGCTGCAAATGCTTCAGTCGCGCATTGGCCGCGTGCGGGTGGTGCGCCACTACGCGCCCGACCTGCCCACCATCAGCGCCTACGGCGGCGAACTCAACCAGGTGTGGACCGCGCTGATCGAAAATGCGCTCGAGGCCCTGGCCGAAATGGGGGATGAGGAGGATCCAGGCGAGCTCCGCATCTCCGTCCGCCGGGAACCGGAGATGCTGCTGGTGGAGATTCAGGACTCCGGCCCCGGCATCCGCACCGAACTACAGGACCGCATCTTCGAGCCGTTTTTCACCACCAAGCCGCCCGGCCAGGGGCTGGGATTGGGCCTGGACAACGCCATGCGCATCGTCCGCAAGCACCGTGGCCACATCGGCGTCCGCTCCGAGCCGGGGAACACCTGCTTCCTGGTACGCCTGCCGCTCGATCAACTGCAGGCGTACTAAGCCATATCGCCCGATGATATGGAATAGATCTAAGCTCTGCTCAATGCCGCCGGACGCCGCAGGATCAGATGTACCGCTGGCCTCCCGGCCGGCTGTAGCGTGGGCCTCCCGGTCCACGTTACACCCTGCACCGACAGCAAAAACACAGAGCCGCGCCCAACAGCAGCTACTGCCCCGGTGTGTGGCCGATAAACTTGTCGGCCCACTGAATGAACCACTTCATGTTGGGCGCGTCGGTGTGGCCGCCGTCATGCTGCCGCCACGCCAGTTGCCCATCCAGATGCCCCTCGTTGATTGGCGGCATCTTCGCGGTCCGATAGTCACCGGGGATGTCGAGCCCCTTGGCCCCGAGCAGTTCAAACACCCGGCTCGCGTCGATCGTCGCCATGAAGCTGCCTTCATGGTCCAGCCATTTGGCGTCGCCTTTTGCGGGAGCGCCATAGCTGATAAATGTGAGCCGTGGCGCGCACAGGGCGATCAGTTCGTTGGAGTCGACCGGAATGTCGTTGGGCGTTTTGCTGCCAAACGTCGCCTCGGAGGCGCCATACTTCATGAAGTTTCCAGCCATCCAATAATATTCGCCGCCCGTCAGGCTCTCAACCGCCTCGCCAAAATTGCGCCGCAGCAGCGTTGCTCCACCCTTACCGGAGGAGCCCACCAGCACCATGGCAAAGCGCCGATCAAAGGCCATGGTCACCAGCGCCGCCTTGCCGTAGCGCGAAACGCCGTCGATGCCGACGTGTTTTGCATCGACCGCCGGATCGGTTTCAAGATAATCGAGGCCGCGGGCCGCTCCCCATCCCCACGCTCGCAGCGCACCCCAATCTTCCGGCTTGCGCGGCTGGCCTTTATTCACCAGGCCAATGATGCCCCGCGTGATGCCCGCCCCATTGTCGGCCTGCACGCTGGCCGGATCGAAGAGAACAAATCCCCAACCCGCACCAATCAACTGCCAGGTGTTGGGCAGGTCGCCATCCGCATTCATCTCGGGGAACGTGAAGGGCGTCGCCTTTACCGGCTGCCACGCCGGATGCTGCGCCATGACATCCTTGAGCGAGGGGTCCTGCTGCTCCAGCACGGCCTTCCAGGCTGCGTTCACTCGGTCCAGTTCGTCGGGCGAGGGCTCATGCGGTGCGGGAAACCCGGCCCGGCCAAACATCATCAGCACAGGCACCGGGCCCTTGGCATTGGCGGGCGTTACCAGCGTCATGTGAATGCGCACCTTGATCGCCGGATAGGCCGAGTTGTCTACCTCGCCAATCAGGTCCTTGGCGATCACCGGCGAAAAGCCGATCATCTCGTGATCTACCGCGGTCACCGTCCATTTCACATTGGGCACGTCAGCCGGCTCGCGGCCATAGACATACTTCGAAAGCGCTTCGACAAGCTCTGGACGGCGTTGGTCCCACCACACCTTCGCCGTCGTCACTTTCTGGCCGTCGTTCAGCGTGAGCGGATCGGGAATGTTGGGAAAAGGGTTGGCCAGGGACTCATCGTTGTTGGCGTGGTTGGGCGCTTTATCATTTCCACTCGGCCCCGGCCTGAGCGCCTTGATGCCCAACTGGTCCATCATGTTCTGGTGGTCCTGGTCGTCGGTGAACGTGACCGGAGGCGGCGCCGCGGAACTCTGCGCAATGGCAACCTGCGTGATTGCGGCGATTGAAACTCCCAGGCAAACGAGACGGACGGTCAGTCGGAACGAACGATTCACGGCGATACTCCAGAAGTGGTATGCTTGCAGCGCTCATTGAAAAAAGCGATTTACTACCGGCGGCAATGGTATACCTTTCCCGATGAAACAGACACTAAGAATCTTGACGTTGGCGGCATGCGTTTTAGTTGCAAATTGCGGTTGGGCACAAGCCAATTCTCCGGCTGTGCCCCCCGCACAGCACTGGGTCGCCAGTTGGGCGGCGTCGCAGCAGATTCCCGAACCGCAGAATGCGTTGCCGGCTGACGACCTGCGCGACGCCACGGTGCGGCAGATCTTCCATTTGTCGTTGGGCGGTGCAGCACTGCGCGTGCACCTGAGCAACGTGTTCGGACGGGAGGCGCTGCACTTTACTTCTGTGCACGTCGCGCGACCGGTTTCCACCGCATCTTCGGCAATAGTCCCGGGAAGCGACCGCCCGCTGGCCTTCGCGGGCAGCCCCGATGTCACCGTCCCTCCCGGCGCGGAGTTCGTCTCCGACCCGCTGGAGTTTGCCGCGGCTCCGTTGTCCGATCTGGCGGTCACCTTCCACATGGACGCGCTGCCAGCCGGCCAGACAGGCCACCCCGGCTCGCGCGCCACCTCGTATTACGTCCACGGCGAACAGGTCAGCGCGCCAAGTCTCGCTGACGCCAAACACATCGACCACTGGTATCAGGTTGCCGGAATCGATGTGCTGGCCGCGTCCGGAGCTGCCGCGGTTGTGGCGCTTGGCGACTCCATCACCGACGGCCACGGCGCCACCACCAACGGCAACAACCGCTGGCCGGACGTGCTGGCGGCACGGTTGCAGAACTCAACCGGCACGCGCTACATTGGCGTGGCCAACGAGGGTATTGGCGGCAATCATCTGCTGACCGATGGCCTGGGCCCGAATGCATTGGCTCGCTTCGACCGCGATGTGCTGGCCCCGCCAGGCGTGCGCTGGCTGATCGTATTTGAGGGCGTGAACGACCTCGGCGGACTGGCTCAGAAGGGCGATGCCACCCCCGCTGAACATGCCAATCTCGTCCAGCGAATTCTCGAAGCGTATCAACAGATCGTTGTCCGCGCCCACGGACATGGGCTGCTGGCCTATGGAGCAACGATCACCCCGTACGTCGGCTCAGGCTACTATCATCCCGGCCCGGCCAGCGAGGCCGACCGCCAGGCCGTCAACCAGTGGATTCGCGCCGCAGGGCATTTCGACGCGGTCATCGATTTTGATGCCGTGGTGCGCGACCCCGCGCATCCCGAGCAGTTGCTGCCCGGCTACGACTGCGGCGACCACCTGCATCCATCGCCGGCAGGGTACAAGGCCATGGGCGACGCCGTTCCGCTTGGGTTGTTTCTCCGCTAGAACGAAACGTCCACCGCCTGCGTAACGCGCAACACCGACTGGTCGCCGGTCATCTTCTTCCATGCGGCCCTGATCGCATCCACCTTGGCCTGGTTTTCGGGTGAGTCCGGGTAATCCACAATCAGCATTTTCGACCGCAACCGCTCCGGCGTCGGCTGCTTGGCGCCCTGCCATTGACCGTATACATCCACCACGCTCAGGCCGTCTGGAAACCGCGGCGTTACCTCTTTGTCGAGGAACGTGCGCCAGGCTGCCTCGCTCACGCCCTGTTCGGGGCGATCCGCCGGGCCCAGCCCGAAATAGAGCTTGGTGTCGACCCAGCCTGCGGTCTTTGCCGGATGGGCCGCGTCGCCTGACAGCGTTGGCGCCGCAGCTGTTTGAGGAAGCGGAGGTTGAGCATCACGGTGCGCACACCCAGCAAGGCAAGCAGCCAGAAGGGCTGCTGGAAGAAAAGATACCAGGAGGGAGGTGCGGCTACTTTTCAACTTCCACGCCCCGCCAGAAGGCCACATATCCCTTGATCTTGCGCGCCGCCGGCTTGGGGTCCGGATAGTACCAGGCCGCATCCGGATTATCCTGCCCATCCATCAACAGGTTGAAATAGCGTGCCTGGCCCTTCCAGGGGCAGGTCGATGTGGTGCTGCTGGGGCGAAAGTACTCCCGCTTGAGGCTGGATTCGGGAAAATACACGTTCCCCTCCACCTCTTCTGTCGTCTCGCTCTCGGCAATCACCTTGCCGTTCCAGATTGCTTTCGCCATGGCGTTTACCCAGTCAAAATCCGCTGACCGCCCCCCTCACTTCGTTGGGGAACGAGTGGAAGCAAAGTCAACGGATATGACATTACCAGAGTTTATGCGCCGTGGCGAGTCCAATTATGCGCAAAACTTGCCTCATGAGCCTATTTCGCGTCGGCGATTGAGCTGATATGTACGGTCTTCTTGTCGGCGTCCGCCGTGGCTGTCACCGTCACGTGGTCTCCGTAAAAGCCCTTCACCGCATCCGGGTTGTCGATGGTCCAGACTTCTTTCTTGGCCTCATCCACAAACACCGGCGCCTCGCCGCCCTCGATGCACTTCTTTACGCACGCCGCGCCGCTGCCGGCATGCTTGGCTCCGCACATTGCGTCGGATATCCATCCGTTGATGGTGGTATCTGCCGCCATAGCTGAAATGGGGGCAAATGCAAGCACAACCGAAATCAAAGCTGCTACACGCTTCACGCTAGACCTCCAGGGGAAATACGATGTCTCGATCCGTATCAATCATCCTCTTCAAAAAGTGTTTCCGCAAGGATATTGCATTGCCGGCTTTCGCCCCGCAAAATCTCTACCCGTTCTCTTGCACTGCGGCGGCCATCCTTGCCTGCCGGGCCTGCATGCCTTTCAGCGCAACTTCGAAGCGCTGCGATGCTGCGGAAAAGCGTGTGATCAGTTCCGAAGTCTTGATCAGGAACCCGGGATTTTTCTCCCGAATCTCGGCCAGAATCGGCGTGAACTTGGCCAGCAGAAAGAATCCCTCGCCGTTGCAATCGACAAACAGCTCGGCCGACACCGCTCCGTGCAGCACCATGGCCGCCGCCATCTCCCAGTAGGTAATCACCTGGCGAAAGTGGGCATTGTGGGCGTGGGAAGGGTTGTTGCTCACGGCAAAAAATTCTTCGGCTGTGGCCGGCCACCATTCGCCCCCGATCCACGCACGCGCTTCGCGCATCAGGGTTTCGGTGCGCAATTGGTACAGTTTCAGAATGATCTCAGCATCGGCCGGTGTGGCAAGCATACGTTCCATTGGGCTTTTCTCCGCTGAAACATAGTAACGGATTGAGCCCGCAATGCGCTGTGCCGGAATGCACGCGCCTGATTCGCGCTCGGCTTCCTTGTTGTGAAGGCAAATTGGCCGACGCAGACTGCGCCGGCCAAACTGCCTTAAGCGAGGCAATTTCGCTGATGGATGATTTCGGTTTGCTCTACGCCGGCTGCAGTTCCCGGTTGCCGCCCTTCTTCTCCACCACCGGCCCATGCGTCTCCGCTGTGGGCAAGGCCGGCGCGTCACCAATGCGCTCGCTGAAGCTGCAAACGACCGGCGCATCCGTGCCGGCGGGAGCAGCGTTTTTTCCCGCGCCCTTTGATGCGAATTTCCTGGCTGCCTTTTTCGGCGCGAACTCGTCCTCGCCGGCTTTCTTCTTGTTGGGGCATTCCAGATAAATCCCCGACCGCAGGACCTTTTCCACCAGGTACGGGCTCGCGCACTCCGGGCATTTCTGCGCTACCGGCTTGTTGTTCGACGTGAAGTCGCACTTGGGATAATTCGTGCAGCCCCAAAAGATGTTTCCGCGCCGCGCCTTGCGCTCGGCCAGGTCCCCGGTGCCGCACTTCGGACACTTCATGCCTTCGATCAGGTTCTGCTTCACATACTTGCACTTGGGATAGCCGGAACAGGCAACGAACTCCCCATTCGTTCCCTGCCGAAGCACCAGCGGCTTGCCGCACACCGGGCAATCCTCACCCGTGGGTTTCGGCGCGGACTGCTTCTGCTGCTGCTTCTGGCTCAGCTTGCGAATCGTCTTGCATGGCGGATCTTCGTTGTATCCAGGGCATGACATGAACGGCCCAAATAGCCCGCGCTTGAGAATCATCACCCGTCCGCAGTTGTCGCAGTACTCTTCCTGCTCGCCTGCTTCCTGCACTTCCGGCGTATTCAAGTCCGGCTTGCCGGCGGTGTTCTCCTTGGTAAAGTCGCAACTCACCTGCTCGACAAATACCTTCTTACCCTTCGCAGCTGATTCATCGGCCGCCTCTTCAATCGCTGCAACCAATTCCTTGGTGTTGGCCACTTCCTTTGAGTAGAGGCTTGTGTCCTCAATGCTGGCTCGAACCGTCATCGGGAAACTCAGCGCCGTCGTGATCTTTTTCGTGACTGCCTTCGAATCCTTCTTCCACGGTCCCATTGCAACTGTTACCGGCGCATTCTTGCTGAAGTTGGAGCAGGAAAAGAAACTGCCGAACTTGCCCCACTTCAGCACCAGCGGACTTCCGCATTTTTCGCAGATCTCCTCGGTCGGCTGTTCCCTCCGTTTGATGTTTTCCATGTTCTTGTCTGCATCTTTGAGTTCCTCC
>Ga0302193_10000093_pt1 | contig 74194 bp, 66 predicted proteins | sample II_Bog_E3_3_FD_200228 | JGI IMG/M metagenome (GOLD analysis project Ga0302193, IMG submission 200228) | Peat permafrost microbial communities from Stordalen Mire near Abisko, Sweden - II_Bog_E3_3 | ecosystem: Environmental > Terrestrial > Soil > Wetlands > Peat | place: Sweden: Abisko...
CTCCAGACCAGCGGTCTGGAGCGGCTTCCAGCGGTTCAAGCAGTCTTCAGGGGCGTGGACGCCTTGCGCCGACGGTTCCACAGGGCAGCTACGGGGCCGGAGGCGGCATAAACCAGCGATACCGAGAGCAGGCCTACGGGCAGGTCATAGAGCACGATGCCCAGCACCAGCACGATAGGCAGCATGACGGCAAAGGGTACACGGCTGCGATCCAGCTCCTTGAAGCTGTAAAACTTGAAGTTGCTGACCATCAACAGGGCATTGGCCACGGTCGCTATCGCAATCGGCAGCACCAGCAGGATGTTTTTATGCGGTACGTCGTACTCCACACCCGCCCAGACCATGCTGGCGATCACGGCAGCGCCGAGCGGGCTTGAAAGGCCGATGAAGAAGCGCTTGTCCACCACGCCCATCTGCACATTGAAGCGCGCCAGACGAAAGGCCGCGCAGGCGGTGTGAATAAAGGCGATAAACCAGCCGTGCTTGCCAAGGTACTGCAACGACCACAGGTAGATCAGCAGGGCCGGAGCAACGCCAAAGGACACCAGGTCTGACAGCGAGTCATACTCGGCACCAAAGGCGCTCTGGGCGTTGAAGCGCCGGGCCAGCCGCCCGTCCATGCCGTCAAAAATGGCGGCCAGAAAAATCCACTCGGCCGCCACCACGAAATCCGCGTTGATGGCCGACACAATCGAATAGAAGCCCGAGCACAGCGCTGCCGTGGTAGCCAGGTTGGGCAGCAGGTAAATACCCTTGCTGCGCACCTTGCGGCCGCCCTCGTCATGCTCGTCCTCGACCACTTCAAAGGTGAGGCCGTCATGCTCCTCTTGCTCTTGCTCTTCTATCGCCCTACTGCCCTCAGGGTCATTGTCAGACATGCTCATCGCCTATTCTCGTCGAGTGCCGGGAAGAAAATCATAATCAGCCCACACGGCTTTGGCCAATATGGTAAGCCCTGGGTGATGGTTTAGCACGAAAGTAAAAAACGCGGCCGTAGCCGCGTTTTTTACCATACCGGCTAGCCGATATCAGTTCTTGCTCTGGTCCACCAGCTTGTTCTTGGCGATCCAGGGCATCATGCCGCGCAGCTGGGCACCGACCACTTCGATCGGGTGCTCGGCGTTCAGGCGACGGCGGGCGGTCATTTCCGGGTAGTTGGTGCGGCCTTCCAGGATGAAGCGCTTGGCGTAGTCGCCGTTCTGGATGTTCTTCAGGCACTCGCGCATGGCAGCGCGGGCTTCTTCGCCAATCACGCGCTGACCGGTGACGTACTCACCGTATTCGGCGTTGTTGGAGATGGAGTAGTTCATGTTGGCGATGCCGCCCTCGTACATCAGGTCGACGATCAGCTTCAGCTCATGCAGGCACTCGAAATAGGCCATTTCCGGGGCATAGCCGGCTTCGGTCAGGGTTTCGAAGCCCATCTTCACCAGCTCCACGGCGCCGCCGCAGAGCACGGCCTGTTCGCCGAACAGGTCAGTCTCGGTTTCTTCGCGGAAGTTGGTTTCGATCACGCCACCCTTGGTGCCGCCATTGGCAGCCGCATAGGACAGGGCGATCTGCCTGGAGTTACCGGAGGTGTCCTGGTAAATCGCGATCAAGGTCGGCACGCCGCCACCCTTCAGGTATTCGGAGCGCACGGTGTGGCCAGGGCCCTTGGGGGCGATCATGATTACGTCGAGGTCGGCGCGCGGCACGACCTGATTGTAATGAACGTTGAAGCCGTGGGCAAAGGCCAGGGTGGCGCCCTGCTTGATATTGGGGGCGACGTTGTGCTTGTACACGTCCGGGATGTTTTCGTCCGGCAGCAGGATCATGACCAGATCGGCGCCCTTCACGGCGTCGTCCACTTCAGCGACCTTGATACCAGCCGCTTCCACCTTGTGCCAGGAGGCGCCGCTCTTGCGCAGGCCAACGGTGACATCAACGCCGGAATCGCGCAGGTTCTGGGCATGGGCATGGCCCTGGGAGCCATAGCCGATGATGGCCACTTTCTTGCCGCGAATGATGGAGAGATCAGCGTCTTTGTCGTAATAAACTTGCATGTCGTTCACCTTATGAGCCGGCTTGTGACCGGCATTGTTTCGATTCGTTTAAAGTCCCCGCTCCTCAAGGAAAGGGGAAAGCTTAAATACTCAATACCTTTTCACCGCGAGCAATACCGGAAACCCCCGTGCGCACCACCTCCAGAATGGCGGTTTCGCTCAGGGCCAGGATGAAGGCGTCCAGCTTGTCGCTGGCGCCGGTCAGCTGGATGGTATAAACGCTGGGCGTTACATCAACAATCTGGCCACGGAAAATATCGGCCGTGCGCTTGATCTCGGCACGCTGGGCGCCGGTAGCCTTGACCTTGATGAGCATGAGCTCGCGCTCGATATGCGCGCCCTCGGTCAGGTCCACCACCTTGACCACCTCGATCAGCTTGTTCAGCTGCTTGGTGACCTGCTCGATCTTCTGCTCGTCACCCTCGGTGGTCAGCGTCAGGCGCGACAGCGTGGGGTCGTCGGTGGCCGCCACGGTCAGCGACTCGATATTATAACCACGCTGCGAAAACAGGCCCACCAGACGTGACAGGGCGCCCGGCTCATTCTCCATCAACACGGAAATGATTCTTCTCATTTCAGGTACGCTCCGTCTTTGACAACCACATATCCCGCATGTTTCCACCGGCAATCAGCATCGGGTAAACGTGCTCAGCGGGATCCACATAGACGTCCATGAAGACCAGCCTGTCCTTCATGGCGAGCGCCTCGCGCATCTTGCTTTCAAGCTGGCTGGGGTCGGTGATCTTCATGCCGACATGGCCGTAGGCCTCCACCAGCTTCACAAAGTCCGGCAGCGACTCCATATAGGAGTGCGAATGCCGGCCCTCATACTGCATGTCCTGCCACTGCTTGACCATGCCCAGCGAGCGGTTGTTCAGGCACAGGATCTTCACCGGCAGGTCATATTGCAGGCAGGTGGAAAGCTCCTGGATGTTCATCTGGATGGACGCTTCACCGGTGATGCACACTACCTGCTCGCCGGGGTGGGCAAACAGGCAGCCCATGGCCGCCGGCAGGCCGAAGCCCATGGTGCCCAAGCCACCCGAGTTGATCCACTGGCGGGGCCGGTCGTACTTGTAGTAGAGCGCGGCAAACATCTGGTGCTGGCCTACGTCGGAGGTGATGATGGCCTTGCCCCCGGTCACCTTGTAGAGCATTTCCACTACTTGCTGCGGCTTCATTTCGCCGGGCGCGGCAGGCGCGTAGCGCAGGCCGTGGTAGGCGCGCCACTCGTGAATCTGCTTCCACCAGGCAGTAATGGCCTCGGCATTGGGGTGGTTGACGCCCTGCTGCTTGAGGATGGCCAGCATTTCCGTCAGCACCGGCTCCACCGCGCCGACGATGGGAATGTCGGCGATGATGGTCTTGGAGATCGAGGCAGGGTCCACGTCGATATGAATGATCTTGGCGTTGGGGCAGAACTTCTTGACGTTATTGGTGATGCGGTCGTCAAAGCGCGCGCCAATGGCCAGGATCAGGTCAGAGTGGTGCATGGCCATATTGGCTTCATAGGTGCCATGCATGCCCAGCATACCCAGGAACTGGTGATCGGAGCCGGGGAAGGCGCCCAGGCCCATCAGCGTGTTGGTCACGGGGAAGTTGAGCAGGCGCGCCAGCTCGATCAGCAGCGGGCTGGCATTGCCCTGCACCACGCCGCCGCCGGAATAAATGACCGGACGCTTGGCCAGCACCAGCTCATCCACGGCCTTCTTGATCTGGCCGGCGTGGCCACGGGCGGGCGGGCTATAGGAGCGCAGCTTCATCTTGGCCGGGTATTCATAGGGGAACTTGTCGGCCGGCAGCGTGCAATCCTTGGGAATGTCGATGACCACGGGACCGGGGCGACCGGTAGCCGCTATATAGAAGGCCTTCTTGACCACAGCCGGAATCTCGGAGGCATGGCGGATCTGGAAGCTGTGCTTCACGATGGGCCGCGACACCCCGATCATGTCGGTTTCCTGGAAGGCATCGTCGCCGATCAGGTGGGTTGCCACCTGGCCGGAGATGATGACCATGGGAATGGAGTCCATATAGGCCGTGGCAATGGCCGTCACCGTATTGGTGGCGCCTGGGCCGGAGGTTACCAGCACCACGCCGGGCTGGCCGGTGGAACGGGCATAACCATCCGCCATGTGGCCGGCTGCCTGTTCATGCCGCACCAGGATGTGCTTGACCTTGTCCTGCTGGAAGATGGCGTCGTATATATGCAGCACGGCGCCACCGGGATAACCGAAAACATACTCCACACCCTCGTCAGCGAGAGCACGGATGAGCATTTCACCGCCAGATAGAAGTTCCACGATTCACCCTTGAATGGCCAATGCCAGGTCACGGCTTGCCTGCCGCATACCTTGGCGGATTACACAATGGGGGTTGAAGCCGGGTCGGTCCTGAGCAAAACAGCCGGGGTGGGCATTGCAGCTGCGGCGCGCGTGCACGCCACAGTGGACCAACGGGGATGACGGGCTGCGCGTAAGCAACCCGGGCAGGGCAAACGCCCTGGCGCCGGCTGGTGAAGAGGGTGACTTCGTAAAGCCGGCACCCCTCATAGGAACCCGTAATTGTTTAAAAGCTGACGCCAAATGTCAAGTATTAACACTAACCTTATCAAAACTATAGTGACGCGTTATAGTGTTCCGCCTACGGACTTGCTATAACGGTGTTGCAAGTCATAACGAGAACAAGCACATGATGAAACCTGCCGGTCTGCTCGCCTGCGCCCTCTGCCTCAGTGGTCTGTTCGGCGCCTCCGCTTTTGCCGCGACCCAGGTCTACAAATGGATCGACAGTAGTGGCTCCGTCCACTATTCCGAAGAGCCGCCCCCCGCCGACGCCACGACCAAGACCGTCATGATCATCCATAGCGGCGCCCCCGACGACGACAGCCCGATGGCTGGCGCCAGCTCCGGCAGCCCGGTCGCCACCGCCAGGTCTGGCAAGACCGACAAGCAGAAAGCTGCTGACGCCGCCATTGCCGAAGAAAACAAGGCCAATTGCCCGAAGTGGCAGCAGGATATTCAAACGCTGGGCTCGATTGGCCGTGTGCGCACCCCCGATGCCAATGGCGATATCCACGAGATGACAGAAGATGAAAAGAACGGGCGTATCGCGCAGGACCAGGCGCAAGTAGACCAGTATTGCAGTAACTGAGCCCCAGGCCCGGACACGCTACACCCTCCGAAAAGGCTGCCCATGCAGCCTTTTTGCTACTCCACACGGTTACAAGCACAGGAGCCTCAAGCCCGTCATGGATCACAGCCCCGCCTTTTTGCAACTGGTGCAAACCGCCCTTGTCGGCGTAAGCGAAATCAGCATTGAAGCCCTGCAGCAAAAGCAGGCCGTCGGCGCTGCCTTCCACTTTGTCGACGTGCGCGAAGACAGTGAGTGGGCCAAGGGCCGCTGCCAAGGCGCCACCCACATCGGCCGAGGGGTACTGGAGCGCGATATCGAAACCGCCATTCCCGACAAGGCAGCCGATATCGTGCTGTACTGCGGGGGTGGCTTCCGCTCGGCGCTGGCGGCCGAGTCTTTGCAGAAGATGGGCTATACCGGGGTTACATCCCTGGCCGGGGGCATTCGCCGCTGGCGCGAGCTGGGCCTGCCGGAAGATCAGGGCTGAGCACGTTGCCCTGCTGACGACTCTCTTGCCGGCTACTGCGCCGGAAACAGATGCGCTTCCAGCGCTGGCAGGCTGGCGGCCATATCGCTCCCCACAAACATCTGCGGGTTGGAGGCATCAAAGCCCTCGGCCTGCTCGCGCTCGCGCACGGTGGCGCGGGCCTGCTCAAAGGCGCCCTTCAGGCTGTGCTCATGGGCCAGGGCCTCGTCCACAAAGGCACGGCCAAAGTAGGTAAAATCGGCATCGTCTGAACAGCCAAACGAGGTGTGCCTGGCGTCTGACGCAGTGATTACCACAGTATCCGGGGTGCTCAGGGCGGGAATGAAGCCACCGGAGTAGCAGGAGGAAATGGCGATCACCCGGTGCTTGATGCCGGCCTTGTCCAGTTCCCCGCGCAACCAGTCGGGCGTGATCGGGTCCAGTTGCAGCGGGTCATAGCTCAGCTCGAACTCATGATTGGCCGAACCGTGCGAGCTGAGGTAAAGGAAGAGCACATCTTCGTCGCCATTCATTTTTTTTGCTACCGCCTGCAGGGCACGGTCCAGGCTGGTGCGGGTGGCGATGGGCTGGGTCAGCGCGGTCTCGTCATTGTTGATCAGCACCAGCGAGCGCCCCGACGTGCCGAAGCGCGTGTCGAACAGGGTACGCGCTGCCTCGACCTCATGGCGGAATACGTTCTGGTAGGAGTCACCGGCAACACCCACAAAATACCAGTCCACCTGCCCGGCCTGGCCCGGCTGCAAATTGGCCAGGGCCTGCGCCAGCAGGGCTGGCTGGGCGTAGAACACCTCTTCGTCGGTCAGGCGCGACTCGGCGGCATCGGGCTGGCTGTCGTCAGGGGCCGTGGAGGCCCACATGCGCTGGTCACTGAGGCCGAGGAACCAGGCAAAGAACACGGCAATCATGAAAGCGGCGATCAGGCTGTCCTGCCACCAGCGCCAGCCCAGGGCACGCCCGAACAGGGTCACCACGGCCGCCAGCGGCCAGAAGAACAGGGCGGAGTACAGATAGGGCATCCAGTCCAGCACCCGCGCCGGCCACCAGTTTTTCTGGCCACCCAGTTGCAGCAGCAGCTCCACCAGACCCAGCAGGATATCCGCCCCCAGCCAGGCCACCACCGGGGCAAAACCCAGGCGCCAGGCGCCATAGCGCTGGCACAGCCAGGCCCCGAACACGGTCATGAAAAACGGCGGCATCAGGTAGACGGCAAAGCCCAGCAGCTGCACTTCGCCGGGCCGGCCCTCATTGATGAAATCAAAGCAGAAGCTGGCAGACAGGCTGAGCGCCAGCATGACGAGAAACTGCATGGGCGTGGCCGACAGCCAGCGCAGGGCCGAGCGGCGGAAGCCGAGCATCAGCAGGGTGGCAAGAAAGTTGCCACCCAGGGCACGAAAGAAGCGGCTCACCGGCAGTCCGGACATGAAAGGCTCACGACAGGCATAACAAGGGCTGCATGATAGCAGCGCAGCTTGCAGATGTTGATGGTAAGTTCAGGGGACTCAGAGCCTGTTTAGTCTCCATGTCACCCTGCGCCCAAGACAGTAAACAGGGCCTCTAAGCCTGGCCGACGCGGTTAATGGTGTCAGCTACGGTAGCGCCCTCCGGCATGGACAGGCGGAGGGACTGCTGCACGGGCCAGCGCATGGTGAACATGGCGCCGCCAAGGTCGGGGCTTTGCGCTACCTCGATGGTGCCGCCATGCCAGAAACAGATGCGCTGGACGATGGACAGGCCAAGGCCATAGCCGCCAGAGCTGCGGGTACGGCTGTCGTCAAGGCGGGCAAAGGGCTTGAAGATACGCTCGCGGTCTTTTTCCGGGATACCGGGGCCGTCATCTTCGACCCGTATATAGGCCCAGTTACCACGCACGCCGCCCGACAGCCGCACCTGGCTGTTGGCATAGCGCACGGCATTGCCGGCGAGGTTTTGCAGCACCCGGTGCAGGTAGCGCTGCTCGGCCTCGGCCAGGGTGCCCACCTGCAGGGGCAGCGTGGTAATGGCGACGCCACGGCCCAGGGCCTGGGTCTCAAGGCGCACGCGCTGCATCAGCATGCCAATATCCACCATGTCGAACTTCAGCGAGGGAGTGCCCTGCTCCAGCTTGGCATAGGTGAGGATTTCATCAATCAGCTGGTTGAGTTGCTCCACATCGCGGTCGAGCAGGCCGAGTTGCTCGTGGCGCTGGTCCAGGTCGTCAGTGTCGGCCAGCATCTCCATGCCGAAGCGCAGCCGCGCCACGGGCGTGCGCAATTCGTGCGACACGGCGCGGGTCAGCTCGCGCTGGGAATCGATCAGGCGCTGGATGTGCTCGGCCATGCCGTTGAAGGTCTTGGCCAGCTGACTGATTTCGTCGCTGCCGGCCACCTCGGCACGGGCGCTCAGGTCGCCGCCACGAATGCGCCGTACCGTCTGCTCCATCATCTTCAGCTTGCGCTCCAGCGGGTGCACGATGAGATAGGCGCCCACGGTAATGATCAAGAGCCCGGCGATGGCGGCGACGATCAGCACCTGCATGGGCATCCAGTCAAACAGGAAAAGCGGGCCGATGAGGAGCACCCGGTTGGGCTGGTTTTCGAGAGAAGCGACGATACGCACCGAGGAATTGCGCGTGCCGGAACCCTCATGCAGCACCAGCACCACCTCGTTGCGCTTCACCCGGCCACGCTGGTCGGGGTCGAGCGCCGCCCGGTCGATGGTGTCCACGGTGACCGGGAAGCCCAGGAAGGGCAGCAACTCCTGGATGCGCTTGTCTTCCTGTTGCGGGTAGTGCGCCAGCTCCTCGACAAAGAACACTGCCATGGCCTTGGCCTGCTGCTCGGATACCTTGCTCATGCGGGTTTTTACATAAAGCTCGGGCTGCCCCGGCAGGCGGGCATAAATATCGGCGAAGTTCTGGTTGGCGAAGACGCGAATAATGGCCCGGCCCTTGGCCATGTGGCTGTATTCGGTGCTGGTGAAAGCTTCTTTGGTGGCGGGCACCACGGACAGGTCGGTGTCCATGAGACGGCTGGCGTCAGCCAGCCAGGCATCACGTGCAGGGCCGGGGGCCTGGCGCGAGGCACCGAGGGCAATCAGGTGGAAGACGCCGGTGGCCATGTCCTCGCGATAGGATTCGGCGCGGTACTCATTGACCGCCTGCACCGCATAATAGGTGCAGCCGGCAACCAGGGTGATGACCAGCAGCAAGCCGCCGTAAATGCGGACAAATATACTGCTGGGCATGTGGTCTCCACTCAATGGCCGGCGCAGACGGCAGGATCAGGCAACTCGGTCAAGCAACGGAGTCAGGCGGCGCCCGACTCCTTGACGAACAGGTAACCCTTGCTGCGCACAGTCTTGATGCGGCGGGGGTTATCGGGATCATCGCCGATCTTGGGGCGAATGCGCGAGATGCGTACGTCAATGGAACGGTCCTGCCCGTCGTACTCGATGCCGCGCAGGCGCTCGAAGATGTCCTCACGCGAGAGGATCTTGCCCGCATTGGAGGCCAGCAGCCAGAGCAGGTCGTATTCGGCGCTGGTGAACTCCACCGCCTGTTCGTGCAGCAGCACGGCGCGGGCGCCGTTGTCGATGACCAGTTCGCCAAAGTCGAGGCGCTGCTGGCCTTCTTCCACCTTCTCCGTGCGGCGCAGCAGGGCGCGGATGCGGGCCAGCAGCACACGCGGCTGCACGGGCTTGGCAACGTAATCGTCGGCCCCCATTTCCAGACCCAGCACCTGGTCCATATCATCGGTACGGGCGGTGAGCATGAGGATGGGCAGGCTGTAGTGCGGGCGCACTTCGCGGCAGACGGTGAGGCCGTCAGCGCCGGGCAGCATGAGGTCAAGCACGACCATATCGGGCTGCTCGTCGATAATGCGACGGATGGCGCGGCTGCCATCTGCCTCGACGCCGACTTCGAGGCCGTTGCGAATCAGGTACTCCTGGGTCAGCGAGGCCAGCCTCTCGTCATCCTCCACGATCAGCACGCGCGGCATTTTTTCCTGGGGTTGCGTCATGGTTTAAAATTCCTTCCAGATATCAAGCAGATACTAGCGTTGTTACAATCATATAGGATAGCTCGGCCCACCCCAAGCAGGGATAACCAAATGCCTACACGAAGCGCCTCCAGCTTTACAGGCCCCAAACGCCCTGCTTTCCCCCGATTTTTTCCCGCAAGCCCTTGATTTTGCTGAGTGAGTCTGCCCTGTTACCAATTCAGGCCGGGACTGGCGCCGGCCGCCGGAAAACTTTTGTTTTTGTGCACTGCAACACAATATGTTGTGTCCACACCATGCGCCCGCTGTAAGCCGCGCCAGCACTGGCCCTCCGGGCCCGGCCAGCGGCCTTGCCCACAACTTATCCACACCATTCGCCCGACACCAGCCCCTTGCGAAATCCCGAATAACGCCGTATCTTGTATGCACAACGAAGAACAAACACCATATGTTGCGTTGTGACCGGGCAAGTGGCCCGACAGGCAGTCTGGCAATACCCTTCCTTATACAGAGCGCCACACCAAGAAAAACCAGGGAAAGGTCCGTGTAACGCCAATAACAACAAGGTTTAGAGGGAGTTCCGGCAGCTGTCACGCCGGTTTTCGGGCAAGGATTTCAGCGTAACGGAACACAAGATGTAGTGTTTTACTTGGCAGTCTCCGTGTTTCTTCGCCGCCCGTCGCCCCTCCAATAGCCAGCACAGCATCCGGGTTTGTTCTTGCGTCACCTGTTTTAAAGACTCATTTGAGGGACACTTCTATGTACACGGAATCCAGCCGCGGCGATGCCGCCCCCGCTCTCAAGCCGGCCCCGACCATGGCCAGCGACGTGCTGACCACCGCCCCCGGCCAGTTGCGCGTGATCAAGCGCAATGGCACCGTGGTGCCCTATGAAGACAGCAAGATCGCCGTCGCCATCACCAAGGCCTTCCTGGCCGTGGAAGGCGGCGTGGCTGCTGCCTCCTCGCGCATCCACGAAGTGGTGCAGCAGCTGACCGTGGTGGTGTCCACCACCTTCAAGCGCCGCATGCCTACCGGCGGCACCGTGCATATCGAGGAAATCCAGGACCAGGTCGAACTGGCCCTGATGCGTTCGAGCGAGCAGAAGGTGGCGCGCGCCTATGTGATCTACCGCAACTCCCGCAGCGAAGCCCGCGAGGCTGCGCAGGTCAGCAAGCCCAAGGTGCACCCGACCCTGAACATGACCCTGGCCGACGGCAGCCGCCAGCCGCTCGACCTGGCCCGCCTTGAGGCCCTGGTCAGCAATGCCTGCGAAGGCCTGGAAGGCGTCGATGCCAACCAGATCGTCGAGGCCACCCTGAAGAACCTGTACGACGGGGTAAAGGAAGACGACATCAACACCACCATGGTGATGTGCGCCCGCGTGATGATCGAGCAGGAGCCCAACTACACCTACGTGACCGCCCGTCTGCTGCTCGACCACCTGCGCAGTGAAGGCCTGGAATTCCTCGGCATCACCCATTCCGCCACCCACGCCGAAATGGCCACCTACTACGCGCAGGCCCTGCCGATCTATATCAAGAAGGGTATCGAGCTGGAGCTGCTGGCCCCCGACATGGCCGGCTACGACTTCAAGGTGCTGGGCGCCGCCCTCAGGCACGAACGTGACTTCCAGTTCACCTACCTCGGCCTGCAGACCCTGTACGACCGCTACTTCATCCATTCCAACGATGTGCGCTTCGAACTGCCGCAGATTTTCTTCATGCGCGTGGCCATGGGCCTCGCCATGCAGGAAAAGCAGCGTGAAGCCCGCGCCATCGAGTTCTACAACCTGATCTCCAGCTTTGACTACATGGCCTCCACGCCCACGCTGTTCAATTCCGGCACGCGTCGCCCGCAGCTCTCCAGCTGCTACCTGACCACCGTGCCCGATGACCTGCACGGCATCTACGGCGCCATCCAGGACAACGCCATGCTGTCCAAGTTCGCTGGCGGCCTCGGCAACGACTGGACACCCGTGCGTGCCCTTGGCGCCTATATCAAGGGCACCAATGGCAAGTCACAGGGCGTTGTGCCCTTCATGAAGGTGGCCAACGATACCGCCGTGGCCGTCAACCAGGGCGGCAAGCGCAAGGGCGCCGTCTGCGCCTACCTGGAAACCTGGCACCTCGACATCGAGGAGTTCCTGGAACTGCGCAAGAACACCGGCGACGACCGCCGCCGCACCCACGACATGAACACCGCCAACTGGGTGCCCGACCTGTTCATGAAGCGCGTCTTCGAAGACGGCGTGTGGACCCTGTTCTCGCCCAGCGATGCGCCCGACCTGCATGACCTCTACGGCGCCGCCTTCGAGGCCCGCTACAAGGAATACGAAGCCCGCTGCGACGCCGGCACCATGCGCCTGTTCAAGCGCATCCGCGCCCAGGACCTGTGGCGCAAGATGCTGTCCATGCTGTTTGAAACCGGCCACCCCTGGATTGCCTTCAAGGACGTGTGCAACCTGCGCTCGCCGCAGCAGCACGTGGGCGTGGTGCACTCCTCCAACCTGTGCACGGAAATCACGCTCAATACCTCGAAGGACGAAATTGCGGTGTGCAACCTCGGCTCGGTGAACCTGGTCAACCACGTCGGCCCCAACGGCCTCGACGTGGACAAGATCAAGGCCACCGTGAAGACCGCCGTGCGCATGCTCGACAACGTCATCGACATCAATTACTACGCCGTGAAGACCGCCGAGACGTCCAACCTGCGCCACCGCCCGGTGGGCCTTGGCATCATGGGCTTCCAGGATGCGCTCTACGTGCAGAACCTGTCCTATGCCAGCAAGGCCGCCGTGGAATTTGCCGACCGCTCCATGGAAGTGATCAGCTACTACGCCATCGAAGCCAGCGCCGACCTCGCCCGTGAACGCGGCGTGTACGAAAGCTTCGACGGCTCGCTGTGGAGCCAGGGCATCCTGCCCATCGACTCCATCAAGCTCGTTGCCCAGAACCGTGGCGAAGGCTATGTGGACATGGACAGCAGCCAGAGCATGGACTGGGCCAGCCTGCGCAGCCGTGTGCAGACCCGTGGCATGCGCAATTCCAATGTCATGGCGATTGCGCCGACCGCCACCATTTCCAATATCTGTGGCGTGTCGCAATCCATCGAGCCGACCTTCCAGAACCTGTACGTCAAGTCCAACCTGTCCGGCGAATTCACCGTGGTCAACCCCTACCTGGTGCACACGCTGAAGGCGCGCGGCCTGTGGGACAACGTGATGGCCAATGACCTCAAGTACTACGACGGCTCCCTGCAAAAGCTCGACCGCATTCCCGACGACATCAAGGCCGTGTTCGCCACCGCCTTCGAGATCGAGCCCAAGTGGCTGGTGGACGCCGCCTCGCGTCGGCAGAAGTGGATAGACCAGGCGCAGTCGCTGAACCTGTACATCAACGGCGCCTCCGGCAAGAAGCTCGACGTGACCTACCGCATGGCCTGGTACCGTGGCCTCAAGACCACCTACTACCTGCGCGCCGTGGGCGCCACCACGGCAGAAAAGTCCACCATTTCCGATGGTGCGCTGAACGCCGTGAAGACACAGATGAGCGAACCGCTGGAAGCCGCGCCGGTGCCCACCGCCTGCTCCATCGACAACCCGGATTGCGAGGCCTGCCAGTAAGGGTGCGCTTGGGCGGGTGTAAGCAATTACTACCCGCCCTGCCCTTGCCAGCAACGCCCCCAAAGCACAGTATCGAGGATTACGAACAGATGATTTCCTGGGACGATTTTTATGAGGACGAGAACCCCGCTGCGCAAGCCAAGCCTGCGCCGGCCAAGTCAGCGCCAGCACCTGCGCAAGCACCTGCGGGCCCAGCACGGGCGGACGCACCAGCAGTGGTATCTGCTGGAGCAGCACCAGCAACTGGACCTACAGTTGCTGGCGCCCATCAATCCGCTGGCGCAGGAACCCCTGCTGGCCTAGCCCCCGCTGGCGCCGTAGCCCCCGCCGTAATCGCCGCCGCCCTCAAGCAGGTCGAGGCTGAAGAAGCCCTGGCCAACCCCGACGCCAGCCTGCTCGAACGCGCCGCCGCCGCCCTCGCCCAACTCGACCCCACCCCCGGCCTTGAAGAGCTGGAAATGGGCGCTGCCCGCGTGCAGGTCGACGACAAGCGCATGATCAACTGCCGCGCCGACCTCAACCAGCTGGTGCCCTTCAAGTACGACTGGGCCTGGCAGAAGTATCTGGACGGCTGCGCCAACCACTGGATGCCGCAGGAAGTGAACATGGCCAAGGATGTGGCCCTGTGGCGCTCGCCCGAAGGCCTGAGCACCGACGAGCGCACCATCGTGCTGCGCAGCCTCGGCTTTTTCTCCACCGCCGATTCGCTGGTGGCGAACAACCTCGTGCTGGCCATCTACCGCCTCATCACCAATCCCGAGTGCCGCCAGTACATCCTGCGCCAGGCCTTTGAAGAAGCCATCCACACCCATGCCTACCAGTACTGCATCGAGTCGCTGGGCATCGAGGAAGGCGAAGTCTTCAATATGTACCGCGAAGTGCCGTCGGTAGCGCGCAAGGCCGCCTGGGGCCTCAAGTACACGCACAGCCTGAGCGACCCCACCTTCAACACCGGCACCCCCGAAGACGACCAGCGCCTGCTGCGCAACCTGATCGCCTTTTATTGCGTGCTCGAAGGCATTTTCTTCTATTGCGGCTTTACCCAGATTCTCTCCATGGGCCGCCGCAACAAGATGACCGGGGTGGCCGAGCAGTTCCAGTACATCCTGCGCGACGAGTCCATGCACGTGAATTTCGGCATCGACGTGATCAACCAGATCAAGATCGAAAACCCCCACCTGTGGAGCCGCAGCTTCCAGCAGGAAGTCACCCAGATGATCCTGGAAGGCACCCAGCTGGAAATTGAATATGCGCGGGATACCATGCCGCGCGGCGTGCTGGGTATGAATGCGGCGATGATGGAGGAGTATCTGCAGTTTATTGCCAACCGCCGGCTGGCGCAGTTGGGGCTGGGTGAGCAGTTTGCTGGCGCTAAAAACCCCTTCCCGTGGATGTCGGAGATTATGGATTTGCGGAAGGAGAAGAACTTTTTTGAGACGAGAGTTACGGAGTATCAGACTGGGGGGGCGTTGAGCTGGTAGCTCTTTAGCGCAGATCGAGAAAGAAGAGCCGCAGGACTACATGGCGGCTCTTACAACCTACTCAGTAGACTTACGACGAGCCAACACAAAAATGACAGAATCGGTTGGATTTTCATCCCATCACACCTTTATTGAGCTAGCCCTTAAAGAGACATGGAAGTCTTTCGAAGGTCTAATGACAAAAGATAAAGAATTTTCGCCACTTCCATTATCTGCGTTCCAAGAATTAAGAGACTCAGAAGTTAAAAGGTTGGCCAAACTAAACCCGGGAGCAGAAACTGGAGAGCTCGAGGAGTTAGTAGCTCCCGGAATTGCACTACAAGCAGACCCTGCATACCAGCACCACACACTAATTTTTCGGCCGATGCGAGTTGTCTTTATTCAGGCCATCTTTAATAGTCATGCATTATGCGAAGCTATAATCAATATTGCGATGTCAATTTATTTTGCAAAATCAGGAACCCCAGAATTATTTGAAATTTTAGAAAAGTCAGACCTTAAACAAAAATGGACGCATGGGCCAAAATTAATAAAAAATTCTTACTGCCTTGAAAAGGGAAAAGAGCTCTATGAAACACTGAGCAGACTAATAAAGCTGAGAAACTCCTATGTGCATTACAAGCCAAATGTCGAAGTTAACGGTGGCATGAAGATAAGATCAAACAATTCGCACCTAGATGAAATGGACTTTTCGGAGCAAAACCGATGGATGATCAAGTTTTTCAATCTTCCATATGATCTTGCAGAGCACATCACCTATTCAACCATGCATCCCGCCATGTTATTGCTTAGCCATAGGCTCCCTATTAGACCATTAAAATCATTTCACAGCTTATAGCGGTCGCAGAACTGTAGGGCGGAATCCCGAAGACCTTCCGCCGAATGAAAAGGAGAGTTTGAGGCCGCAATGCGGGCTGAACTCTGATTGAAGTTGTGGCTTGAGCGCCCTTGTGCCGGGCGGGCACTTAGGGGGCGCGTCGCGGCACCCCCTAAGTGCCCCACGCGCCCCGAACGCTCGCCCCGCCTGCGGCGGAGTGCCCTGCGATGCTCAAAAAATCCGGGTTTTTGAGACAGGACGTCCCTGTCCAGTCTCAAAAATGAGCGGCGTCCCTGCCGCTCACCCTTCGGGCTATTCCGGATTTTTCTGCGCTTCTCGGCTCACTCATGGGGGTTCGGGAGGTCCGCCCCGTTGATGAACCGCTGACGGGGTTAATAACGGATTGCCTCTCCCTTCGGGATGCCTCCCTGGACGGGAGGCAGTCCGGGCTGCGCCGGGAGCGCAGCCGGTAGAGGTCGCCGCGTAGCGGCGGGTGAGGGGAATCTGAGATGGAGCTTACTATTTTCTCCGTCATCCCCGCGAACGCGGGGACCCAGTGACTTTTGGCGGGGCTGAGAATTTGAGGAAGGATGGCGAACGGTGCGCGGTAGTTTTTTACCCCCGTTGGTCGTCCACGCTCGGTCCCTCACCCCTGCCCCTCTACCAGCTGCGCTCCCGACGCAGCCCGGACTACCCCCCATCCTGGGGGGCATCCCGGAGGGAGAGGGGATAGTGGGCATTGCGATGGATTGTGGTTGATTTCAAAATAATTGCTGTGATGTGTTGAATTTGTGACGGGGTTTGCTGTCCAAGATAAATGACGTTATTTCCCGCACCGGGTGCTGGACAGGGAACGCTGGTGGCGGAGCCGCCTGCCCGTTGTGGGCGCTGGCACGTAAAACCATAAAACATAAAAACAGGTTGCCGGAGGTCGAAATGGAACTTAGCGACGGTGAAAAACTGATTCTTACCATGTTGTGCGAGTTGTCGGCCCACCTGAAGATTCAGGGCAAGGTTGACCCCAAGCTGGTGTCGGCGGCGCTGACGTCGGGGAATACCTGGGGCATACGGCATGAGTACCCCGGCATTTTTGAAACCAAGACGGCAAACGAAGCGATCACCGACGAGGTGCGTAACTTCCTGGACATGTGGGCGTATATTGAAAACGCCTACCGGGAACTGACCCCCACGCAAAAGGAAATCGTGGAACGCGAGGCGGCGCCGGTGGGCAGCAATGTGCGCTTCAGCGGCTTTGACCCCAACTACGAAGTAGACCACTGGGCCACGGCCAATTTCCTGGTCAACCACACCGGCCGCTTCAACAGCTTCCGGGGCCGCAATATAAACACCCCCACGCACAGCATCGACATGCATCGCCGCATGTATGCGACCTATCGCAAGCTGGTGACGAATGGCTCACTGATCGGGCGGGCGAATGTGACTTATCTGATTGCGATATTGCGGGCGGCGCGGGTGGCGGTTGGGGCGTAGACTGGTGTCATGAGGCGGGCAAGCTTTTTAAAAGCAAAGGCAAAGGCGCTGGGTCCCCGCGTTCGCGGGGATGACGGAGAAAATAGTAAGCTTCATCGCAAATTCCCCTCTCCCGCCGCGTCGCGGCGACCTCTCCCGCCGCGTCGCGGCGACCTCTCCCGGCGCAGCCCGGACTGCCTCCCGTCCAGAGACGCATCCCGAAGGGAGAGGCAATCCGCACAAACGCCACCGGGCGTCATGCCAGCAACAAGCTCAGCGCCGATAATACCCGTCGCCCCCATAATAATACCCATGATGATAGCCCCCACCACACCCTCGCCACATCGGCCCGCAACAACCCGTCAGCAGGCTGGCCAACAGCACGGACCCGATCAGATAAACCGTTACTTTACGCATGATGCTTTCCTCCTGGCGGGCAGCACGCTCAAGCGTGCCTGCCCTGTTTTACCGTGCGCCACAGCAATAAGGCGCTCATAAGGTAAGATGCGCCAACGCGGCAATAGTTGCGTGTCGTGTTGTAGCAGCTTGTATAGGGTCGGGTAGCGCCCTGTGGTGGCGGCGTAACCGCGAATGTGACAAGGGGCCTGTGCCGGGGCTAGACTGGCACGATCAAACTGAGCGGCTTTTCATGCCATGAAAATGACGACGGCGCGACTGGTGTTGCGCAGCATGGTGGAGGGCGATGTCGCTGCCATTCTCGCCATGGAGGCCGACCCGCATGTCATGCGCTACACCACGGGGCTCATCAATCCCTCGCCGGAGCGGCGTGCGGAGTTGCTCGATCACATGCGCGAGCCACCCAGCCGGCTGGGGCACCGGGTTATCACATTGGGGGAAGCATTCACAGGCTGGGTCAGCCTGACGCCGCTGGAAGATACCGGGCGTATCCAGTTGGCTTACCGGCTCGTACACGATGCCTGGGGCCATGGCTATGCCACCGAGGCGGCGGGCGCGATGCTCAACTACGGGTTTACGCGGCTGGAATTGCCGGAGATTGTCGCGGTGGTGTGGCCGGACAATGTAGCCTCGGTGCGGGTGCTGGAAAAGCTGGGCTTTTGCTTTGAAAAAGCCGCCTGGTACTACGGCGCGGCGGTTAGCCTGTTTGTTGCCCGGCCCTGAGACTGACTCGCTTGCGTCACCAAAGCCTGTCCTGAACTGCCTTTTCCGCCTACATATTTGCTCAAACTTATTTAGCCCGATGCAGCCTGCCTGCCCTCAGCCAACGATGAGGCACAACTCCCCCGCCCTGCTTCATTTCCGTGCGAAAAATACAGTCCCGTTACCAGCACTACCGTCATTACACGCGAGTTACAGCGCGAATTACCAGAACAAGACCCTAAACCCCCCGCAATAAACAGCATTTCTTTTCTTTGGCACGGCTTTCGCAATATCTCTGCCAACGGAGTCATGTTCCTGGCCGCCTCCCGGCACTTTCACCCACTCAGGAACCTCTGCCCATTACAGCAGGCTAGCGGCCCGCAGCTCTCGGCTGCGGAATGGAGTACCGCCCTGTTTCGTCTTGATTCAGGCCCTGCTTAGCCCCGCAAGGATGCCGTCTGTTCCACCACCATTTGATTGCTTTTCTTTGCAAGGGGAGACTGTGTCTTGAGAAATATACTTGCTGTGCTTTTATTGGCCGGGGGGCTCATGGCGCCCCTGGCCGCGATGGCCGACGACAGTTCGTCGGCCCCTCCTGCGGCGTCAGCAACAGTAGCGGCAACCGCCGCCTCGGCTGCCCCCGCGCCCACCGCCACCAGCGACGCAGCCGCTGCACCCGCTGCTGCCACACCACCCGCCAAGATTGACTCCGGCGACACCGCCTGGATGCTCGCTTCCACCGCACTCGTCTTGCTCATGACCATTCCCGGCCTGGCCCTGTTTTACGGCGGCATGGTGCGCAAGAAAAACGTGCTCGGCACCATCATGCAGTGCTTTGCCGTTACGGCGCTGGTGACGGTGTTGTGGACAGTCGTCGGTTATTCGATCGCCTTCAATACTGGCGGTCCTTATCTCGGCAGCCTGAGCAAGGCCTTCCTGAATGGCATCGGCGTTAATACCGTGCTCGCGGGCGGCACCATTCCCGAGTCGGTGTTCGTGATATTCCAGATGACCTTCGCCATCATTACGCCCGCGCTGATTTGCGGTGCTTTTGCCGAGCGCATGAAATTCTCCGCCATGCTCATGTTCATGGGTATGTGGAGCATTCTGGTGTACTGCCCCATCACGCATTGGGTCTGGGCTACTGACGGCTGGCTGGCCAACTATACCCCCGCCATGCTCGACTACGCCGGCGGCACCGTGGTGCACGTCGATGCCGGTGTGGCCGGCCTCGTCTGCGCCTTTGTGCTGGGCAAGCGCAAGGGCTACGGCACCGAACCCATGCCCCCGCACAACCTGGTGCTGACCGTTATTGGCGCCTCGCTGCTGTGGGTGGGCTGGTTCGGCTTCAACGCCGGTTCCGCTGTCGCTGCCAATGGCCGCGCCGGTATGGCCATGGCCGCTACCCAGATCGCCACCGGCATGGCCGCACTGTCCTGGATGTTTGCCGAGTGGTATCGCAAGGGTGTGCCCACCGTGCTCGGCATCGCCTCCGGCGCCGTGGCCGGTCTCGTGGCCATCACCCCGGCAGCCGGCTTTGTCGACCCCAAGGGCGCGCTCATCATCGGCCTCGTGGCCGGCGTGATCTGCTACTGGGGCGCGACCAAGCTCAAGTCCTTCATCGGCGCCGACGACTCCCTGGACGCCTTTGGCGTGCATGCGGTGGGTGGTGCGGCGGGCGCCATCATGACGGGTATTCTGGTGTCGAAAGACGTGGCCGGTGTCGAGTCTTCGGGCGCCCAGGTCATGACCCAGGTGATCGGCGTACTTGCTACCGTCACTTACGACGCCTTCATGACCTTCATCATCCTCATGGTGGTCAACATCTTCATCGGCCTGCGCGTGTCGGAAGATGATGAACAGCTGGGCCTCGACCAGAGCCAGCACCACGAGTACGTGGAATGACAATGTAATACTTCCCCTGCACAGCAAGAGGGCCGGATTGGATATCCGGCCCTTTTTTATGCGCGCGCATTGGCCACCGACAGAAAAGCCGCCAGCCGGCGAGTAGCACCAATGCTGGCAAGCGCCTGCGCCACAAGCCCGGACCGACAGGCAAGGCCACGAATCACTACACGAGCTTGCAGAAAACTGACTTCAAAATGTGGCCATCCTCCACAAAAAATCCGGAACATTGACCGCAATACTCTGTCAAAATGCTCAGATCGGGGGAGGAATATAATGCGGATTTTGCTTGTAGAAGACGATGCACTGCTGGCCGAGGGGATTGCGGACGGCCTGCGCCTGTCCGGGCACGACGTTGAAACCGCCAGCACCAGCCAGACGGCACTGGCGGCGCTACACAGCCGGCGCCACGAAGTGATGATTCTTGACCTCGGCCTGCCCGATCAGGACGGCATCGACCTGCTGCGCCGCATTCGCCGCCTGCACGAAGACCTGCTGGTACTGATCCTGACCGCGCGTGACTCACTGAAAGACCGCGTGCGCGGCCTCGACATCGGCGCCGACGATTACCTCGTCAAACCGGTGGCGCTCAAGGAGCTGGAAGCCCGCGTGCGTGCCGTCGCCCGGCGCCGTCTGGGCCACCGTGATGCGCAGGTGAGCAACGGCGCCCTCGCCCTCGATATTTCCCGCCACGTCGCCCTGCTCGCGGGCGTGCCGCTGGCCCTGACCCCGCGCGAATGGGACCTGCTGGAGCTGTTCGTGCGCCATGCCGGCGAGCTCATCCGCAAGGAAAAAATCATCAGCTGCTTCAACAGCTGGGACAACGAAGTCACGCCCAACGCGGTCGAGGTTTACATCTCGCGGCTGCGCAGCAAGCTGGAACCACACGCCCGCATCCGTACCGTGCGCGGCTATGGCTACTTGCTGGAAAACAGCAATGACGCCACGGCATAGCCTACGCAAGCTGCTGTTGCTGTGGTTGTTGCCGTCGGTGCTGGTCATGCTGGCATTGAGCATGCTGGGCGACTACATGCTGGCCATCAAACCCGCCACCAAGGCCTATGACCAGGCGCTGCTGGACGATGCCCTCATCGTCACCGACCACCTGCGCCTGACCGACAGCGGCAGTATCACCGTGTCGCTCTCGCCCGACTCCGAGCGCGTGCTGCGCACCGAAGAATACGACCACGTTTACTACGCCGCCTACGACGACAACAAGCACCTGCTGGCCGGCACGCCCGATCTGTTCCCCCTGGGCAACAGTGCCCGCACCAGCCCCGTAAAATTCTACAATGTGCACTGGCAAAACCAGGACCTGCGCCTGCTGGTGCTGCACACCACGTTTGCCAACCGCCCCATTACCATTCACGCGGCGGAAACCACCAACAAGCGCCGCCGGCTTTCCGGCCAGATCGTGCTGGGCATGTTCGTGCCGGAGTTTCTCACGGTCGCCTCGGTGATGATCGCCGTCTGGGTGGGTGTGAGCCGGGGCCTGGCACCGCTGGAAAGACTGCAAAGAATGGTGGCCGACTCCGGGCGCACGGCAACCGGCCCGCTGCCCGAGGCGCAAACACCCAGCGAGCTTTACGGACTTGTGCACATGCACAATGTGCAGTCGGAAAAGCTGCTGGAAGCGCTGGAACTGCAGGAGCACTTCATCACCAATGCCGCGCACCAACTGCGCACGCCGCTGGCCGGCCTGCAAGCGCAGAGCGAACTGGCGCTGAAGCTGCTGGACCAGCCGGCCCATCGCCACGACCTGCGCAAGACCATCGTCAATATCCACACCGCCTCCATGCGCTCCTCGCGGCTCGTGCAGCAGTTGCTGGGGCTGGCCCGCTCCCGCACCAGCGAGGCGGCCTTTCACGAATGCGATCTGGCCGCCATGGCGGAAAAAGTGGCAAACCGGTTCATGGACAAGGCCGTGGCCGCCAATATCGACCTGGGCCTGGAGCTCGACAGCACCATCGTACGCGGTATCGATATGCTGCTCGAAGAAATGCTCAGCAACCTGCTCGACAACGCCCTGCACTACTGCCCGCACGACAGCAGCATCACCATCAGCACCGGCGCCGAAGCAGGCAAGCGCCTGCTGGTAATCGAGGACAATGGCCCCGGCATTCCGGCCAGCGAGTACGACAAGGTGTTCGAGCGCTTTTACCGGCTCAATGACGCCAAGCAGGGCGCCGGCCTTGGCCTCGCCATCGTGCGCGAAATCGCCACCCTGCACGGCGCCACCGTCACCCTGGGCAGCGGCGCCGGGGGGCGTGGGCTGCGGGTTGAAATAAACTTCGGTTAGTTCTTGTCGGTTAGTTCTTGAGCGAACTCAACACCCGCCGCGCACCCACGAAATAATGCTGCCAATAGGGCTCGCCCAGATCATCCAGACGCACGGCGCTATGCGAGTTGGGAGCATGCACAAACTGCTGGTTGCCGACATAGATGGCGACATGATTGACCCGGCGCCCGTGCCGCCCTTTGCCGATATGGAAAAACAGCAGGTCGCCGGCCTGCAAGGCATCGCGGCGCACCGTCGGCAGCCCGAGATCATAGATCTCCTGCGAAGAACGCGGCAGCGCGGCGGTATAGCCCGCCTGGTTGTACACATAGTGCACCAGGCCACTGCAATCGAAGCCGCCTTCCGGGGCATCACCACCGTAGACGTAGGGGGTGCCGATCAGGCTGAGGGCCGAAGCCACCACGTCGCCGGCGGCGGCATCCAGAGGGGTACTGTCGGTGGTGTCGGCCTCGGGGCCAACGCTGACAGGCTGCCTGTCGAGCATGGCCACCGCCGTATCAGGCAGGGTAATCACGGTGTCGTCCGCCCGAGCCAGCGGCGGCAGCAGTAGCGCCAGCAAGGGCAGCGTTTGCATCAATCTCAATGTTGGTATTCCGTATTACCCAAAAGGGGCGGCAGTTTGCCAAACTCCACCGGTTAACAATGTCGGCCCTGGGCCACCGCAACAGATCAGGGCCCTACAACCCAGATTCCACCGCGCCGGGCTGGCGCTGCCGGTCGTAGTAGCGCACCAGCAGAACCTGCAAGAACTGGCTCAACAACAGGCACAGTGTTTCGGTCAGGGCATCAAGCAGCACCCTTAGCGGCAGCGAGGACAGCCCGGTAATCAGACTCGCGGCAACCGTCACCAGCAGCCCCATCATCAGGATGCCCGCAAAGGCCAGCACCAGCGCCATCAGCAGCTCCCAGGCCATGGGCCGGAAGGTGACAAAACTGCGCTGCATGGCCTGTGGCACCGGCTGCCGCTCCGCCACCACATAGACCGAGGCCGGCAGCAGGCAGGCCAGCAGCCAGAAACCGGGCACGATGAAAAACAGTGCGCCGCCAAGAAAGGCAAAGAATACAAGCAATTGCAGTGCCATGAGCGCTGGCACGGCCAGCAGCGCGCCGCGCATCAGGTCGGTGCGTGAGCGGAGGTCGCCGTCAATCTCGGCTACGGTGTAAAGCGTGGTCAGGGCACCGGCAAAGACGCCGACCAGGGCATTCACCACCATGACCCAAGGGTCTTGTGCAGTCAGCTTGTCGTCTCCGTGCAATACCGCGAGAGTGCGGTACTCTGACAACACAAAAAAAGGCAGCACTACCGGCGCCAACAATCCGGCCAGCACAAAAAAATGCCGACGGAAGAAAAACAGGCTTTCCCCAAGGGTTTGCCACACACGCCACATAAGAATTTCCCGGAGCTGTTTGACAGCACCCAGCTGCGTCTGCACCATTGCAGGCTGGCCGGATGAAGCCGCGTTGCGGAGCATACCAAAAAAACACCGGCGCCAAAGGCCACCATATGTGGCAGGGAGAGCTTGATTGAAGGACACGCAACAGCGACTGCTGGCCGGGGGGCTGCTAATGGCCGCTTGCGCCAGCGCTGACGCCAGCTGGCTACACCGCTCGCACCATGTTGCGCCCCACCCTGCTCCCGTCGCCAACCCTGCGCCCGCCCTCAGCGCCACGCCCGTGGTCAGCCGCGATTACGGCAAGGTGCAGGAAGACCGTATGGGGCCTGCCTCCCGTCTCGTGCCCAATGCCGATGCCCTGCTGGCCAGCGAAGAAGAGCTGGACCGGCTGCGCCTGGAGCACGACGACCTGATGTCGCGCATCCAGAGCCTGCAACAACAGCTGCGCGATGAGCAACAGCTGCTGAAACTGAAGCAAAAGCAGATTCACGAACTGGAAACCGAGCTGAAAACCCAGAACGCCCAGTAGGCCCTTTGTAGAGTTGCCTGGGCCGCCCTGGCGCGCCTAGCATGGGGCCATGAATCGACTCCGCCCTCTCCTGCTGGCCGTCTTGTTACCCTTGGCCAGCCACGCCAGCAGCCTGCCCTCCGGCAGCCCGCTGCTGCTCAAGCCGCAGTGTAGCCGTATTGCCACCGGCCCCGGCCCCGAAGACATGGCCGTGCTGCCCGGCGAGCCTGCCCGCCTCCTCATTTCCAGCCATGATCGCCGCCACTTCGAAAGCACCGGCAATCTTTACCTCTACAACACCGCCACACAGGACATGCATATCCTGCCGCGCTTTGACGAGCCAGCCGGCCTGCAACTGCGCCCGCACGGTATCGACCTGGTGCAGGATGCGCAAGGCCACAACCTGCTCTACGTCATCAACCACGACGACCACCAGCCCAACAGCAACCTGCACAGCATCTTGATCTACGAGCTGCGCGCCGACGGCCTGCACCTGCGCCAGCGCCTGCAAGACCCGGTGCTGACCTCGCCCGACGACGTGTCGGTGGCCGGCAATGGTGATGTTTATGTGACCAATGACCGCAAGGACGGCGAGTCGGTGATGGAACTGGCCCTGCACCGCTCCCGCGCCAATGTGGCGCTATACCAGCCCGGCAAGGGCTGGAGTATCGCCGCCGACCATCTGGAATACCCCAATGGCGTGAAGGCGGAAAATGACCGTGTGCTGGTCAGCCTGACCTTTGGCAGCGCTCTGCTGCTCTACCCCCGCCATGCTGACGGCAGCCTGGGGCCGGCTGAACAAATTGCCGGGAAACCCAATCTCGACAACATCATGCCCGGCCTCGGGCCCGACAATTACCTGATCAGCTCCCATCTGTCCTTCGTGGATTTCATGCGCCACAAGGACAGCAGCACCCACCACTCCGGCAATATCGTCTACCAGTTCAATGTGAAAACGCGGCAGGCGGAGCCCTTCTTTGTGGACGACGGCAGCCTGATCAGCGCGGTGTCCACCGCGCTGATCGCCGACAAAGCGCTCTATCTCAGCCAGGATTTTGACGCGTTTATCGTGCGCTGCCCGCTGAAAGAGTAGTTATTTGGCAAACGCCAGACTGAGCCAGGGCAGATAGGTAATCAGCAATACTGCCAGCAGCAGGATAAAATTGAAGGGCAGGGCCGCCACCGCCAGCTCGGTAATCGGCTTGCGGAAGCGGAAGCTGCTGATGGACAGGTTCAGCCCCACCGGCGGCGCCGAGTAGCCAATTTCCATATTGGCCAGGAAAATAATGCCAAAATGGATGGGGTTGATGCCGTAGCCAAGAGCCAGCGGCAGCAGCAGGGGCACCATGATGACGATGGCGGAAAAGATGTCCAGCATCATGCCCAGCACCAGCAAAAAGCCGTTCAGCAGCAGCAGGAAAACATACTTGTTCTCCACATGCGCTTTCACGAAATTCAGCAGGGTGGTGGGAATCTCGGCATCCACCATCCAGTTGGTAAAGGCCATGGCCAAACCCAGGATCATGAGCACGCCGCCGACCATGACCATGGCCTCGCGCATGACCACGGGCAGGCGCCGGAAGGACACTTCGCGGTAGATGAACACCTCGACGATGACCACGTAGAGCGCCGTCACCGCCGCCGCCTCGGACACCGCGAAATAGCCGCCATAAATACCGGCCAGCACGAACAGCGGCAGCGGAATTTCCCATTTGGCTTCCCACAGCGCGGCCTTCACCGCCGGCCAGTCAAAGGGCTGGGTCGGCACCGGGTATTTGCGCGTATTCCAGTAGCCGTAGAGGCTGAGGAAAGTCACCATGAGCAGCGCGGGCAGCAGTCCGGCCTTGAAGATTTCCTGGAAGGTGACCGCGCTGCCACCCGGCAATTGCTGGGCGATGACGGCATACAGAATCAGGGGCAGTGAAGGCGGCAGCAGCAGGCCGAGCGAGCCGGAGGTGGTGACAAGGCCCAGCGCAAACTTGTCGCGATAGCCGGCCCGCGTCAGCGCCGGATACAGCAGCGCGCCCAGGGCAACAATGGTGACGCCGCTGGCGCCGGTAAAGGCGGTAAAAAACGCGCAGATGGTAAAGGCCACCATGGCCAACCCGCCGGGCAGCCAGCCGACGCTGGCCTGCGCAAGCCGCACCAGCCGGTCCGAGGTGCGCGACTCACCCAGCACATAACCCGAAAACGCAAACAGCGGCAGGGCCAGCAGCACCGGCGAATCGGTGAGCTGGTAGAGATCAATGCCCATCACCGAGAGCTCGGTGCCCTCGTGATAAAAACCGAGCATGGCCGCCGCGGCGATCACGGCAAAAATCGGCGCCCCGAGCAGGGCAAGAAGAAGCAGAACGGCAACCGCCAGCAGGATCACAGGACAGCCCCCACCGCCGGTACCGGCTCCCGGCCCAGCAACACCAGCAGGGCATGCACCAGATAGCGCAGGCTGATGAGACTGAAGCTCACCGGCATGATGGACTCGCAGACCCAGGTCGGCACGCTGGCAAAAGCCATGCTCGGCGACTCATGCTCGATCAGCACAAAGCTCAGGGAATACCAGGCCAGGGTACCGCAAACCCCGGCGGTAAACAGCGCATTGAGCACGCGCACATAGCGCCGTGCGGCCAAGGGCAAAAACCGGCTGATGAGGTCGATGCTGACATGGCGCTGCTGACGGCTGCCGACCACGGCGCCCCACAGCGCAATCCACAGCACCAGAATACGCAGCATGGGGTCCAGCCAGAGCAGGCCGCCCTGAAAGCCGTCGCGCAACACGATCTGCGCGACGGCAAACACGATCATGGTCAGCAGCAGGCCAACCAGCACCGCATCTTCGGCTCGGTACCAGACCCACAGGACTTTGCCGGCGGCAGACTTATTTTTGACCGGCACGATAGGACTTCAGGTAGCCATCCATCTCGCCCAGGATTTGCGGGCTTTCAATACCGGCGCTCAAGATGCGCTGCGAGGCGAGGTCGCCATAATGCGCCCACTCCACCTGCTCCGCCGCACTGGGCTTGACCGGCTTGATGCCCTGCTTGAGCAGGGCATTGTAGGCGGACACATTGTCCTTGCGGTTTTGCTGGTCAATCTGCTTGAACTCGCGCGTCATCACCTCGCGCACTACAGCCTGGTCGGCGGGCGACAACCGGTCGAAGACCTTCTTGTCGATGGTCAGCGTGCCGACAAAGTATTCGATGGGCAGGTCGGTAATGTATTTGACCTCGGTATGCCATTGCAGGGCCAGGGTGGCGATCGGCGAAGAGGCCACCGTGTTGACGATGCCGGTGTGCAGGCTGGTCAGCACGTCGGCCAGGCCCAGCGGCACGGGCGTCACGCCGAAGGCGTGCAGGGCCTCTTCGGACTGGCGGTCATTGTCGGGAATCCAGACCTTCTCCCCACGCAGGGCTTCGACCGAGGGCACCGGCGCATTCTTGGACATGGCATAGGCAAAGCCGCCTTCGGCAAAACCGAAGCTGACCAGGCCGGCATCGTCCAGCATATGCGAGAGCTGGCCGTCCATCTTGCCGCGCACATAGTCCACTTCGTCGAAGTTCTTGAACTTGAGCGGCGTGGAATACACCTCCACGTCCTTGGCATACTCGGTCAGGCTGCCGGCGGTGACTGCCCCGCCCTGCAACTGGCCGATCTTCATCTTGCTCAGCACAGCACGGTCGGTGCCCATGACACCACCGGTATAAAACTTGAACTCGACGCGGCCCTGGGTGCGCGTCTTGATCTCGTCGGCGCCGGCCCGCATGGCCGTCATCCAGCCGGAACCATCCGGCGACAGGGTGGCAATCTTCAGCACCTGTGCGGAGGCCTGCACGGCCAGCAGGCCCAGCGTCGCCGCCAGCGCGATTTTCTTGATGACCACCGACTTCATGAAGTTCTCCGACTCTCGATAGTGGAGCCTGTTTACCCTCTTTTTCATCCTGCGCAAAAGAGGGTAAACAGGCTCTTGCTGCCCGCCCCACCGGGGCGCGCAGGGTAAAACAAAAACTCACGCAGCACAAAGGCTGCGCGGAGCCTCAGCCTAGAAATACTCATCCGCCGACTTCAGTAAGTCCCTGGCCTGCTGCTGCGCCAGCACATTGCTCAGCGTCCAGCCTTCGGCATGCGGGTCAGCCGCCAGCACCTCGTTCAACAGGCGGTCGTGCAGCTCGCGATTGAACACGCTGCGCGCATAGTTTTTGGCATAGTAGACTTTCACCAGCAGGTTGCGCCCCTGTGACAGGGTGAGGGCCTTGTCAAAATAAGCCCTGCCCTCCTCCGGATGCCCGCCCAGCGCGGGCGTCAGCAGCGTCGCCAGCACGCCTAGGTAAAGATCAGCGGCGCCGTCCTGATAGCCCTCGTCAAGTGCTGCCACCCGCTCCATGAGGGCCCGCACGCGGGGCAGATCGGCCACCGCATTGAAGTCGCCGCTGCGGGCCTGTATCCAGCCCGCCCAGGTGGAGCCCACGCCGTACAGCAGGGGCACATCATCCTTGTCCATCCTGCCAAGTTCGGCCTTGAAGCTGTCGATATCCATCTGACGGGCATTGCACAGCGCCTTGCGTTCGGAGCAGAGCGCCGCCAGCGCGTAGTTCATGGCCTTGTCGGTCAGCAGCAACGCGCGCGGCTGCTCATGGACAAAGGCCGACACATAGGCGCTATTCAACTGGGCCGCCGCCAGTTTGATCTCGCCATTGTCGGGATCATTGTGCACCAGGCCATCAAGCGCGATCAGGTAGGCTGGCAGGCCGGCTTCGACCGTTGCCGGATCATCGTTATCGAGTACCGCCTGGCTCAGGCTCTTGGCCACCTGCCCGGTCAAGCCACCGCAGGCACCAAGGCACAAGGCCGCGAGCAGGAGGATGATCCGACGTAGCCAGACGCAGCCTACAGATGTTCGAGCATTCATAATCGTCCCGGTCTATAACTTGTGCGCTGGCTCTTATAGCAACCAGCCAGACCTAACACAACTACGCTACCCGCCTTTGATCGCCAGAAGCGATGAAGCCCGCCCGGCGCCTTCCGGGCAGTGCAGGCGGGCCGGGTCTGCAAAACGCCAACCTGGCCCGATAAAAGTTGTGCAGAGGTTTCCTGACAGCCGCTATGATTGCAGCAGGCCCGCCTCCAACCAGAATAATGCCCATGCCCTCGATCGCCGAAGTCCAGAACACCGACTACCTCGCCCTGCTGCGCAACCCACCCCGTGCAACGCTGGGCCTCTGTTTGGTGCTTGGGCTGGTTTTCGTGCTCTGGCACAGCGCCGATGTGCGGCGGCAAAGCAAGCTCGACAACTTCTATATTGAGCACCTGCTTGCCGTCGAGTGGCCCAATTACGACCCCTACCTGCGACAGCACCGTGAAACTGCCCTGGCCAATCAGCTTGACGCGCTCTACGACAAAAAAGACTTCGTCAGCCTGTCCCATCAGATCGGCGCCGACCAAGGCTTCGTGACCAGCTTCACCGGCAGCTCCTTTCTCGACGCTGACACCATGGCGCAATGGACCGGCCAGCGCCACAGCTATGACCCTGACCACAACCGGCTCAGCCGCTTTGCGCTGGGCCTGAGTCCGCAGGTGTTTCGCCCCATCACCTTCTTCACCTACCAGCTGGTGCCACAATTCCTGCCCTCGCTGCTGGCCAACCTGCTGCTGCTGCTGATTTGCGGCGGCCTGCTGGAACGCCGGATCGGCGCTGGCATCGTGCTGGCAACCTACACTCTGGGTGGCATCGGCGGTGGCCTGGTTTTCCTGGCCCTTAACAGCCAGAGCGTATTTCCGCTGGCCACCGCCAGCGTCGGCACAGCGGCGGTGGTGGCCGGCTTTGCCATGCTGTTGCATAGTGGCGGGCTGACCCTGCCGGGCAGCGCCCGCCCCCTGCGCCATGCCAGCTGGATCATCTGCGCGCTCTGGCTGGGCAAGGAGGTGGCCGAGTATTTCCTGGAACACCTGCCAGCAAGCATCCTGATTCCGCATGCCGCAGGCTTTGGCACCGGCATTCTGGTCTGGCTGGGCTACCAGCGCTGGTTTCTGAATCGCGGAGAGGAGGAAATCACCGAAGCAGAAACCGACGCTGACGAGCTCTATCGCGGACGTCTCGATCAGGCGCTGAAGGCTATCAGCAAGCTGAACTTTGGTGAGGCCAAGCAATACCTGCGGGCGCTGGCCGACAGCTACCCGCAAGACTTGCGTGCTCTTGAGCAGCTCTACAATCTGGAAAAGCTCAAGCCTGACAGCACCGAGTTCGAGGTGGTGGCACAGCGTCTGTTTAGCGCCTCCAATACCGACGAAGCCGCCCATGTCTGCCTGACCGTTTATCGCGAATACAGCCGCCTGACCGAGTCGCGCCTTGCCCTGGATACCGAGACCAGCCTGAAGCTGATCATGCGCTTTGCGCGGCTGGGCGAATTGAAAGAAGCCGACAAGCTGATGCGGGCGGTGCTTGGCAGCCATGAGCAGCACGGCCTGATGGCCAAGACCGCCAACACCCTTGCACAGGCCTACGAAAGAATGAATGACAATAGCCAGGCGGCCTTCTACCGGGACATGGCCGGCAAGGCGAGCCCAAGCTGATTAAGCGTCAACCGAGCCAGGCTTTTGCATGAGCACGTTCCGGTAAGCCAGTACCTCCGGAAACGCCTTGTGCGTCTTGAAACGCCCTTCCAGGAACTGCACGAGAGCCAGTGATTTTTGTGGCAGGCCCAGGTTTTCATTGAGCACCCGCGCCGCCAGCAGATAGGCCTCAGGCAGGCGGATGTAGTGCGGCGCGTCCTTGTGCAGGCCGCTGACCATGTGCACAGCCATCTTGTATTCACCCATGGCCAGGAAGGCCTGCGCCATGTCGAAGCAAACGTCAGGGTCTTCAGGGCGGAACGCGCTGTCGCGCAGCAGATATTCGCGCATCATGGCCAAAGCCTGGCTATCACGGTTGCTTTCCAGCAGGAGCTTGAAATAGGCGCTGGCATGCTGACGCATGGCCGTATCGTCGCCCAGCGCGGTAATGAGGCGGTGATAGCGTTCATGTACGGTCAGGGTGGCGCCCTTGCGGTTGGTTTCCGAGCGCAGGGTGGACACAGCCTTGGCGTAGGCCCCCTCCTTGACATAAATATCCACTGCAATCGCGGCCGGATCGAGAAGGGGCCCACGGCTGCGGCGTGCACGCTGCTTGCCATGCTGGGGCGTAAATCCCAATTCGGACTGGAAGGTGTATATCAGATAGCCGCTGGCGGCCATCAACACGACGAAAAGATAACCGTAGGCCAACACCGCCAGCGCACGGCTGAACTCCAGTGGCACGATGTCGGCAAACAGGGACACAAAAGACTGCAGGCATACCGTCAGCAGCATCAGCAAAAACACGTAGGCGCCGTAAAGCAGGCCCAGTGCCGACAGCACGGCCTTGAGCGACTCGCCACTGAACGCCGAGGCGGCATTCTTGTCGACGGCGGCCGCAATAATCATGGCCGGCAACACCACCAGCTCCAGCGCCGCCACAGCCCCACCCCAGAAGGATGACTTCAGGCCCAGGTAAATCACCACCCCCACCGCAGCCAGCACCAGCGTGCCCAGGCTCACGGCCAGTTCGGTATTCTCCGCCTGACCCAACTGCCCGGCCGTCACAGGCTCCAGGCGCCCGCTCGCCGTGTACTCCAGTGCGGTATAGGCGTATTTCGACAGCAGCAGCAGGACGACAGCCAAGGCCACCAAAAGGGGTATGCCATCAAGCAAAAACGGCGGTACCGCCCCAAGAATCAGCAAACCAAGAACAATCGGCGTCAGCGGGTAGCGCAGGAAGTCCAGCGGGCGCTGCCACAGCGGCACGGCGCCGTGGGCACCGGCCATGATCTTGAGCTCGCCCCCGCACATCTGGCAATAGTGGGGGACACCCTTGGCGTCGCCGGGCCGCTCGGGAGAGCACTGTTCACAACACATGATACGGCACGCCGGACAATGCCAGGCTGCCGCTTCCAGAGGATGGTATTTGCAGAAATGCGTCATGGTGTTGTTGATTTGTGAGCGTCAGGCCAGAACCATAACGCCTTTTGCAGCCGTGCGCCATCACCCGTGCCGCAAGTTGCCGGGCCTGTCGACAATCCCGAGACCCGGCACAAAAAAGGACTGGCGAGAAACGACTCAGCTACCGACACCTGCCGCGTGCAGGCGCGCCAGCGTAGACCGATAAAGCTCGCCCATGTCATCGCCAAAGCCCACCAGGATGATTTTTTCCAGCTGCCCATATTGGTGGGCAGCCAGCAAGGCCTCGCCCACGGCAATACCGGCGGCAGCCGCATGGGGGTAGCCATAGACACCGCAGCTGATGGCGGGAAACGCCAGCGTGCGCAAGCCATGCTCTGCCGCAAGGGCATAGCAGCGGCGATAACAGGATTTCAGCAACAGGGGTTCGCGCTGCTTGCCGCCGGACCATATGGGGCCGACAGTGTGAATGACATGGCGGGCCGGCAGGGCAAAGCCGGGGCTCAGCTTGGCGTCACCGGGATTGCAGCCCTGCAATTGCCGGCAATACGCCAGCAACTCGGGCCCGGCGGCGCGGTGAATGGCGCCATCGACACCGCCGCCGCCCAGCAGGGAGCTGTTGGCCGCATTGACGATGGCGTCTACCGCCAGGGTGGTGATATCGCCCTGCCAGACCTCGATCACGGCGGTCATGGCAGGATCAGTTACTGGCGGTGGGCGTGGTGAAGCGGAAGTCGTGGAACAGGCGGCTCCAGCGTGCGTCCTTGTCGCGGCCCGCACGCAGGTACTCGCGGTAGTCAGGCTTGGCCAACTTGGCGCGCAGGTTGTCCAGCGACAGGCGCGGCAGCACAGTAATGAGCATGTTGGACGCCCAGATGGGAATGGCGCCACCCGGATCCACGGAGCCGGACAACTCGATCTCGGTGACGGTGGGCGAGATTGGCTTGACCCGGAAACCGGCGGTCATGTCAGGAATACGCACGATGCCGCTGTGCACGGGCATGCCGTTGTCCACCGAGTGGCCTTCCATGCTCATTTCCATGGAAATGGGGTCTTGCCACATCTCGGCCTTGACCACTACGTCGCGGTCGGCGACCGGGGGGATGCCGTCGATATGCAGGTAAAGGAAAATATTGTCCAGGTCCTTGTCGCCCAGGATCTTGGTTTCCTTCATGTGCCAGAACCAGTCCGGGTAGTGCTCGACGTCGGCCAGTGCCGTCACCGAAGTCTCGAAATCGCATTTGACCCGCATGACAGCGCGGAAGTCCAGGGTTTGCTGTCCGGGCACGCTACGGGTGTAGGAGGTAATGCCGTCGCGGGTGCTGTCGAGCAACCAGCCATCGTCATCACCGTCTGCATATGCCAGTCCGCTCAGTAATAGCGCCAGTACCACCAAAAAACGCATAAAGTAACCCTGTATGTTGTCACCGATGTACGGCCCGATCCAAGAGCATACTGCTCCCCAAGCATAGCCGCCAAACGACCGAAAAAAAACGACTCCGTCCGCAGATTGTCCCTCAGCCCGCTTCCTCCGGCGGAGGCCCAATGCGTAAACCCGCGGTCGCCAGCTGGATTTCCCGCAGGAAGCTCAGCAGCCCACCGATAAACGCACTCATCGCGAGTATAAACAGCACCGGCACAACGCCGCGAAAATACGCACGCAGCAAAGCCTCCAGGAACAAGACCACGATGCTCAGGCTGACCAGCAAGGCACAGCTGGTGCAGAGGGTAATCGCCCAGCTCATCAGGCGTGACCGTCGCGACAGCAGGGTCAATTCGGCATACAACTGGCGCCGCAAGGGGCTACCCCCGGCCGCAACCTCGCAATGCTGCTGCAATACCCGCGCCCGGTCGATGATACGGGCAAGGCGGCTGGTCAGCACGTTGATCATGGTGCCTACGCCGGTCAACAGGAAAACCGGGGCCACCGCCAGCTGAATGATGGACGCAACATTCAGGACGGCATCAGTAGGCAGGGCTAGGGGAACCATGGCATCCGCAAGCAGGCAAAGGGCAGTGCATAGTAACGGCTTGCGCCCCCGCCGTCACACCCTGAACACGATTCTGACCATGCGAGATGACAGGTGCGTGGCCGGAAATGACGAATTTTGGAGGCACCGGTCACTGTCGGCGCGACAGGCGTGGCTATCATCCCCGAAAAAGAGAAAAGGCGCCGAAGCGCCTTTTCTCTTTTCACGAAAGACCTCAGTGGCCGCCGCCACCGATGGACTTGATCATCTCTTCCACAACTTTCTTGGCGTCGCCGAAGATCATCATGGACTTGTCCATGTAGAAGATGTCGTTATCAAGGCCGGCATAGCCCGGGCTCATGGAGCGCTTGATGACCATGATGGAACGGGCACGCTGGGCTTCAAGGATGGGCATGCCATAGATCGGCGAACTGGGGTCGTTCTTGGCTGCCGGGTTGACCACGTCATTGGCGCCGATGATGAGCACCACATCGGTAGAGGCGAAATCGTTGTTGATCTCGTCCATTTCCTTGACGTCTTCATAGGGCACGTCGGCTTCGGCCAGCAGCACGTTCATGTGGCCGGGCATGCGGCCTGCCACCGGGTGAATGGCGTAGCTGACCTTGACGCCCTTTTCCTTGAGCGCGTCGGCCAGTTCCTTGACGGCATTCTGGGCGCGGGCCTGGGCCAGACCGTAACCGGGCACGATCACCACGGAGTCGGCATTGGACATCATGAAGGCCGCATCATCCGGCGAGCCGGATTTGTAGTTCTTTTCCTTGCCATCACCCGCCGCACCAGCCACCGCAGCAGTAGCGCCGAAGCCACCGAACAGCACGTTGAGCAGGGAGCGGTTCATGGCCTTGCACATGATGTAGGAGAGAATGGCACCAGAGGAGCCCACCAGCGAGCCGGCCACGATCAGCATGGAGTTGTTGAGCGTGAAACCGATGCCCGCCGCTGCCCAGCCGGACAGGGAGTTGAGCAGGGACACCACCACCGGCATGTCGCCACCACCGATAGGCGCAATCCAGAAATAGCCGAAGACCAGGGCGATGCCGGTCATGGCGTAGAAGGAGCACAGGCTTTCGGTGACGAAGTAGTTCATGCCAAAACCGATCATGGCCAGGAACAGCACGGCCTGCACCGGCTTCACCCAGGCGCCCTTGAGCGGCTTCGCGCCAAGCTTGGCAGACAGCTTGCCCCAGGCGATCACGGAAGCGGTAAAGGTGATGGCGCCGACGAAACAGCCCACGAACAGTTCGAAGCGGTGCACGCCATCGTGATAGACACCGGCATGGTTGACGGCGGCAATGGCGATGACCACGGCAGCCAGACCCACCAGCGAGTGCATCATGGCCACGGTTTCGGGCATTTGCGTCATCGGCACGGTGCGGGCACGCCAGATGCCGATGACGGCACCGAGGGCGCCGGCCACCAGGATCATGATGATGTTGGGCGTGGTCGCGTCCTTGGCCATGACCATGAAGGTGGTCAGGATGGCCAGGGTCATGCCGATCTTGCCGTACAGATTGCCACGGATGGCCGAGGCCGGTGACGACAGGCCACGCAGGGTCAGGATGAAGAGGATGGCGCCGATCAGATAGACCCAATCGCCGTATTGCGCGAGATTATCCATTATTTGGCCACCTTCTTCTTGCTCTTGAACATGTCCAGCATGCGCCCGGTGACGGCGAAGCCACCGAAGATGTTGATGCAGGCAAGGAACACGGCAATGGCGCCGAGCACGCTGGTCAGCGTGATGGCATTGCCTTCGATGGTGACGGTTTGCAGCATCGCGCCCACCACGATGATGCCGGACACGGAGTTGGTCACGGCCATCAAGGGCGTATGCAGGGCGGGAGTAACACTCCACACCACGTAGTAGCCGACGAAGATCGCCAGCACGAAGATGGTGAACACGGTAACGAAGGGCGTGCCGCTGGCCGCCTGTTCAACCGCTGACTGGATGACAGCTGGATTCATGGATTATTTCCTCACGTAGAGCACAGCGCCGCCGTCGACGATGAGCGTGGGCTTGACCATCTCGTCGTCACGCTTGAGCTTGAGGCTCTGCGACTCTTTGTCGTGCTGGGGCTGCAGGAAGTTGAGCAGGTTACGGGCGTACAGGGCCGAGGCCTCGGTGGACACCAGCGCCGGAATATTGCCAATGCCGATGATCTTGACACCGTTGGCGGTGGTCACGACCTGATCGAGCACGGTGCCTTCGACGTTGCCGCCGGAGCTGGCCGCCATGTCGACGATCACGGAACCTGGCTTCATCTTGGCGATGGTTTCGGCCTTGACCAGCACCGGCGCCTTGCGGCCCGGAATCTGCGCGGTGGTGATGACGATGCTGGCCTGCGACACGGCCTTGTCAACGATCACGCCCTGATCACGGATGTACTCGGGGCTGGGCTGCCAGGCGTAGCCGCCGGTGCCGAGCGCTTTGGCTTTTTCTTCGTCGGACATGGGCACGTCGAGCCACTTGCCACCCAGCGATTCCACCTGCTCCTTGGCTACCGGGCGCAGGTCGGTGGCTTCCACCACGGAACCGAGGCGCTTGGCGGTGGCGATGGCCTGCAGGCCGGCCACACCCACACCCATGACCACGGTACGGGCGGGCTTGATGGTGCCGGCCGCCGTCATCATCATGGGGAACATGCCGGAGTATTCATTGGCCGCCAGCAGCACCGCCTTGTAGCCGGCCAGATTGGCCTGCGACGAGAGGATGTCGGAGCTCTGCGCGCGCGTGATACGCGGAATCAGCTCCATGGCCACACAGGTCAGGCCGCGCGCCGCGTAAGCGTCAAGATGCGGGTTCTGATGCGGGGCAAAGGCTGCCAGAACAATGGCGCCCTGCTTCAGAAGCGGCACTTCCTCGGCGCCCGGCGCTGCCACCTTGAGGACCAGATCGGCGTCCTTCAGGGTTTCGGCGGCAGTGGCCGCAATAGTGGCACCGGCCTCGGTATAGGCCTGATCAATATAGCTGGCCCGCGTACCGGCGCCAGACTGCACGACCAGCTTGTAGCCGAGTGCGGCAAATTTTTTAACCGTTTCTGGCGTAGCGGCAACACGTGTTTCGCCGGCCAGTGTTTCGGTAGGAACCCCAATTTGCATGGTCAACCCTCACCTTGTGGATTGGAATAGGCTTTGCCGCTGTGCGAGCAAAGGGCCGCAATTGTAATCTACGACCCTGTGCAATGTGAGCAGCTAGCGGTCGAATTTGTAACTTTTTTATGGTGGGGTCTGCTGCTGGCACAGCCGCCCCTGCCCCTCTTCTTCGCCGCACAAAATACTATAAAACCCATTATAATCAATAATATAAAGAAAATTACCCCGTCCGGGCCCGGCGTGGACCGGGTACTCAGCCCAGCAGCGGATACAAAACTGTCTACGTCGGTTACTCAGCACCGGGCAGTCGTAAACCCCGGCATTTTCCCTTTCCTGGGCTTGCAGATGGCGGCAAAAACCACGCTAATAGCGCTTTTTGCGGACCCGTCATGTCTTCCGGCCCCAGCCTTTCAAACAATCGCCTTGCCGGCATTATTCTGGTACTTGTCTCCGCCGTGCTGTTTTCGGCCAAGTCGGTGCTGATCAAACTGGCCTACCGCGAACAGGTTGATGCCATCAGCCTGCTCGCCTTGCGCATGGTCTTTGCGCTGCCCTTTTTCCTGCTCATGGCCTGGCTTTCAAGCCGGGGGCAGGCGCGGGCGCCACTCACCCGGCGCGACTGGCTGACCCTGAGCCTGCTCGGCATTGCCGGCTATTATCTGGCGAGCCTGTTCGACTTTCTCGGCCTGCGCTATATCAGCGCCAGCCTGGAGCGGCTGATTCTATTCCTTTACCCTACGATCACGGTCTTTATCAGCGCCCTGTTCCTGCACAAACCCATCCGCCCGCTGACCTGGCTGGCCATCGCTGTAAGCTACGCGGGCATGGCCGCCGTCTTCGGCGGCGAGCCCTTGCGCCATGGCCCGCACCTGCTGCTGGGCAGCCTGCTGGTGTTCGGCAGCGCCCTCGCCTATGCGGGCTATCTGGTGGGCAGCGGTGAAGTGCTGCCCCGCATAGGGGCCACGCGCGCCACCGGCATCGTGCTCAGCATTTCCTGCCTGTGCTGCCTGCTCAACTTCACGCTGGTCAACCCGCTAGTCTCGCTGCTGGTTAGTCCCCGCATCTATGCCATCGGTCTGGCCATCGCAGTGTTCTGCACCGTACTGCCCGCCACCCTGCTGAACAACGGCATCAAGCGCATCGGCGCCAGCCAGGCCGCGCTGATCGGCGGCGTCGGGCCGGTTTCCACCATCTTTCTGGGCAATATCTTCCTCGGGGAAACCATCAGCGCCCTGCAAGGCTTGGGAGCAGCGCTGGTGCTGGGTGGCGTGCTGATCATTTCGCTGAACAAGTAACTCCAGAAACCATAGGCTAATTTGGCCAGAACGCGCACAATTTGACGAAACTGGCACGATAGTACTTGATTGATGCGCCAACGTGGTTCACATTGAGGACATGTGAACGGTGATGGCCTTGGGCCACGGGCGAGGCAGTAATGAAAACCCTGGATATGTGGCTGGACGAATACGGCAAATCGCACCGCAACCACCTCAACAAGAATATTCACTGGGTGTGCGTGCCCATCATCCAGTTTTGTGTGCTGGGCCTGATCTACAGCATCAATCCTTATCTGGCGCTGGCTGCAGTGCTGGCCACACTGCCCTTTTACCTGCCGCTCTCGGTACCGCTGGCCGTGGGCCTGCTCGGCATCAATATCGGCATGCTGGCCTTGCTCAGCGCCATTCCCCATGTGCTGGTGGTGTCGGTCGTGCTGTTCGTGCTGGCCTGGATCGGGCAGTTCTACGGGCATATGGTCGAGGGCAAGAAACCGTCCTTCTTCAAGGACATGCAATTCCTGCTGGTCGGCCCCCTGTGGCTGCTCAATTTTGTGTACCAGCGCCTTGGCCTGAAGGCCTGAGCCTCAACCCCAGCCTGCCCTCACCGTGAAGATTTGCCGGGTAGCCGGCAAATCTGTCATGCCAGCAAACCCACAATTCCTGCAAAAGCCCTAGACTGGTAGACAAACCACAAGAACGGGCCTGTTCCATGATCCTGCGCCGCCTGCTGCCATCGTTGCTCCTGCCTGCCCTGCTGCTGGCCACTCCCTTTACGTCGGCACAAACCGCCCCCGATGCCGCCAGTGTGGCTGCCATCCAGGGCGACGCCAGGAACCTGATTACGCCGTTGCCCCAGCCGGTGCAGATGAGCTTCTGCATTTTTGACCTTGAAGGCAATAACGGGGACATCGCCAATATGGCGCGCAGTGTGGCCGCTGATGCCCGCATGTGGAACCTGTTCATCAACGTCAAGGTCTACACTGACGAGCGCGTGGCTGCCGAGGACTTCAAGGCCGGCCAGTGCGATGGCGTGGCGATTTCCACCCTGCGCGCCAAGGAATTCAACCGTATCGTGGGCAGCATCGATGCCCCCGGCAACCTGCCCAGCTATGATGCACTCAAGGAGTTGCTGAGGGTGCTGGCCACGCCGGCGCTGGCCAGCCTGGGCATCAATGGCCGCTACCAGGTGGTAGGCGTGGTGCCCATCGGCTCGGTGTTTGTCATGGTCGATGACCGCAACATCAACTCCATTGAAAAAGCCGCTGGCAAGCGTGTGGTGGTGCTGGACTGGGACAAGTCCGAGGCCCAGATGATTTCCGCCATCGGCGCCCAGCCGGTGCCGGCCGACCTGACCAACTTCGGCGAGAAATTCAACAACGGCCAGGCCGACATCATCGCTGCGCCGGCCATGGCCTATCGCCCGCTGGAGCTGTATCGCGGGATTGGCAGCAAGGGCGGGATCATTCGTTTTCCGCTCATGCAGGCCACCGGCACCATCCTGATCCGGCGCGACCTGATGCTGCCCAAGATTCCCGACCTGGACATCCGGCTGGCCCAGATCCGTCAGCTGGGACTGAATCACCTGGATGAAATCATCAAGATATTCCAGCGGGCCGAAGGCGATATTCCCGCGAATGTGTGGATCAACCTGAAGCCCGCCGATGCCGACCGCTACTCGCACATGCTGCGCGAAGCCCGCCTGCGCATGACCCAGGAAGGCATTTACGAGCCGATGATGATGGGCATACTCAAGCGCGTGCGCTGCAAGCTGAACCCCACCGATGCGGAATGCTCGATGTTTGACGAGTGAGCCTGGCGGCTTTCCTGATGTGATATGGCGCCGCCGCTATTGCAGCGACAACCCGGCCTGATTGCACAACACGGTGCAATTGCGGCCCCGCTGCTTGGCGGCGTATAGGGCGCTGTCTGCCGCCTGTATCAGCTCGGCGCCATTGCGGCCGTGCTCCGGAAACAGGGCCAGCCCCACAGACACGGTGACCCGTGGCAACTCGCGCCCCTCCCAGGCGATGGTCAGCGCCTGCACGCCCTTGCGCAGGGCTTCGGCACGCTCCCACAGCACCTCGCTCCCCGCCTGCATGACCAGCAGCAATTCCTCGCCACCGTAACGGCAGAGCATGTCCTCGCTGCGCACCAGCGACTGCAGATAGCGGCTGACCTCTACCAGCACGACATCGCCGGCCACGTGCCCATAGTTGTCGTTGCAGTGCTTGAAGTGATCGAAATCAATCATCATAACACCCAGCATCTTGCCGTCGTGCGCGCAGCGCTGCAAGGTGCGCTCCAGCGACAGCTCCAGGTAGCGGCGGTTATACAGGCAGGTCAGCGAATCGTGCAGGGCTTCTTCGGTCAGGCGCACATTGGACAGGCGCAGAGCCTCCTCTGCGGCCTCGCGCCGGGCAATCTCCCGCTCCAGAGCGGTCACCGCCATATTGAGCTGCCGTGTGCGCTCTTCCACCCGCAGTTCCAGCTGGGCATTCAAGTGGCTCAGCGCGCCCAGCTGACGGTGCAGCTTGTTGGCAAGCAATTGGGCATAGTCGTGCAGCAGGCGGTTTTCGGAAGGACAGGTCTGCACCGCACCCGGCTCGCGCAGCAACAGGTCGATGCTGCCCTGCAATAGTGGCAGATTGATGGGTTTGGTCATGTAGTGCGCCACACCGCAGGCCTCGGCCAGAATGCGCGCATCTTTTTCGAGATAGTCCGCCGTGATGAAAATAACGGGCGGCTGCGGCAATCCAGGATTGGCGCGCAGGGCAAATACCAGCTGGTAGCCGTCCATGCGCGGCATGAGGATATCGCAGATCAGGAGATCGACGGGCTCGCGGGCGAGCACTTCCAGCGCTTCCACCCCGTCGCACGCCTCAAGGAAGCGGTACCCGTTATTGCCCAACATCCCCTTGAGCAACTGACGGTTGCTGGCATGATCGTCCACCAACAGAATCCTTGCCGTATCCATTTCATGGTCCTGCCGGCGTCAATCCAGTCAAAGCGGTCAGCCCTCCGTCTTTCCATCCGGAGCTGTGCGCAAAAATGCGCGGGTGACACATACCCTTGCGCCGCAACGTGGCGGTGCCGGGGCCAACCGGAACGCAGGCATGGGCACACCTGCACAAGTCAGCCCCGGCACACAAATCTGCCCTTCACGATTTACTATAGACCCTGCCACAGGCCCCGCCAGCCCGCAAAAAATGCAGCGACTAACGGCGGCAATACTTTTGTTTCACGCTATTTCAAAAAAGCGTTGCGGAACACCCGTACCAGATACCGCCACGATTTCTGTCAAGGACGCAAAGGGTTGCAAATGACACAGGCAGTCTTGAACGGCAGGCATGAAAAAGGCGACCAAGGTCGCCTTTTTCATGCCTGCCGTTACTTATAAAACCTCGGGACGCATATGCGGGAAGAGAATGACATCGCGAATCGACGGCGCATTGGTAAACAGCATGACGAGGCGGTCTATACCTATGCCCTCGCCCGCCGTCGGCGGCAGGCCATATTCCAGGGCACGAATATAGTCGGCATCGTAGTGCATCGCTTCGTCGTCGCCGGCGTCTTTTTCACGCACCTGCTGCAGGAAGCGCTCCGCCTGGTCTTCCGGGTCATTCAGCTCGGAAAAGCCATTGGCGATTTCACGGCCACCAATAAAGAATTCAAAACGGTCGGTGATGAATTCATTGTCGTCATTGCGGCGCGCCAGCGGTGATACTTCCGCCGGATATTCAGTAATGAAGGTGGGCTGGCGCAGCTTCGTTTCCACCGTTTCTTCAAAAATGATGGTGTGCAGCTTGCCAATACCCCAGATGGATTTCACATCCATTTTCAGCTTGCTGCGAATGATCGCTTCGGCCTGCGCGCGATCCCATAGCTGTTCGCGCGTAATCTCGGGGTTGTATTTGAGAATCGAATCGACCATGGACAGTCGCTCGAAACGGGCGCCAAAGTCAAAGACTTCGCCCTGATATTCAATTTTCGTTCGTTCCGCTTCCGGCTTGTCCCTGAAAATATCCAGGGCCAGGGTGCGCAGCATGTCTTCGGTGAGATCCATCAGGTCGCGGTAATCCGCATAGGCCTGATAAAATTCGATCATGGTGAACTCGGGGTTGTGGCGCGCCGAAACCCCTTCGTTACGAAAATTGCGGTTGATTTCAAACACACGCTCAAAACCACCGACCACGAGGCGCTTGAGGTAAAGCTCGGGGGCGATACGCAGGAACAACGGCATGTCGAGCGCGTTGTGGTGCGTGTTGAAAGGCTTGGCTGCGGCGCCACCGGGGATGACGTGCATCATCGGCGTTTCCACTTCCATGAAATCACGGCCGGCCATGAAGCGGCGAATGCCATCGACCACCTGCGAGCGGATGCGGAAAGTGCGGCGGGTGTCTTCGCTCATGATGAGGTCGACATAGCGCTGGCGGTACTTCAGTTCCTGGTCGGCAATGCCGTGGAACTTGTCCGGCAGCGGGCGCAGGGTCTTGGTCAGCAGGCGCAGTTTTTCCACATGCAGCGACACTTCGCCGGTCTTGGTGCGGAACACATAGCCGACAGCCCCGACAATATCGCCGATATCCCAGTGCTTGAAGGCGGCATAGGTTTCTTCACCAATGGCATCGCGGGTGACGTAAAGCTGCATGCGGCCCGACATATCCTGGATCGACACAAAGCTGGCCTTGCCCATGACCCGGCGCAGCATGATGCGGCCGGCCACGCTGAAATACTGCTTGTCGGCCTCCAGTTCTTCATTGGTTTTTTCTGCAAAGTCCTTCAGCACATCGGTGCAGCAGGCATTGCGGCGAAAATCATTGGGGAAAACCTGCCCCTGCTCGCGCAGCGTGGCCAGCTTGGCCTTGCGCTCGGTCATCAGCTTGTTTTCGTCGACGGGGAGGTCGGTATTCTGCGTGTTGTCGCTCATATGCTTCTCGCATTTGTCCCCTCTCCCCTCGGGAGAGGGCCAGGGAGAGGGGGTTAATGACTTACAGCCCCATTTTCAGGGAGGCTTCAATAAACTCGTCGATATCTCCATCCAGCACGGCGCCGGGATTGGAGTTTTCGATATTGCTGCGCAGGTCTTTCACGCGGGACTGGTCGAGCACATAGGAACGGATCTGGCTGCCCCAGCCCACGTCGGACTTGGTTTCTTCCAGCGCCTGCTTTTCGGCATTGCGCTTTTGTATTTCCAGTTCATAGAGCTTGGCGCGCAGCAGCTTCCAGGCACGGTCGCGGTTGGCGTGCTGCGAGCGCTCGTTCTGCACCGCCACCACGGTATTGGTGGGAATATGCGTCAGGCGCACCGCCGAGTCGGTCTTGTTCACGTGCTGGCCGCCAGCGCCGGAGGAACGGTAAGTGTCCTCGCGCACATCGGCCTTGTTGATTTCAATTTCGATATTGTCGTCCACTTCCGGCGACACGAAAACCGCCGTGAAGGAGGTATGGCGACGGTTGCCGGAGTCAAAAGGCGACTTGCGCACCAGCCGGTGCACGCCGGTTTCGGTGCGCAGCCAGCCGTAGGCATAGGGGCCTTCGATACGGATGGTGGTGGACTTGAGGCCGGCCACTTCACCCACGGACTCTTCGAGGATTTCACCCTTGAAGCCGTGGCGGTCGATCCAGCGCAGATACATGCGCTGCAGCATGGAGGCCCAGTCCTGAGCCTCGGTGCCACCGGCGCCAGCCTGGATGTCGAGAAAGGCATTGCTGGAGTCCATGGCGCCGGAGAACATGCGGCGGAATTCCAGGCCGCTGATGGCCTTTTCCAGGGTATCGAGCTCGCTGACGACATCGTTCAGGGTGCCTTCGTCGTCTTCTTCCACGGCCAGATCGAGCAGTTCGCGCGCATCGGCAAGGCCGCTTTCCAGCTGGTCGATGGTAAGCACCACGGCTTCCAGCTCGGCGCGCTCGCGGCCGATGGTCTGGGCCTTTTCCGGCTCGTTCCAGATGGCGGGGTCTTCCAGCTCGCGCAGGACTTCTTCGAGGCGCTCTTGCTTCAGATCATAGTCAAAGATACCCCCGGAGCGTTTGCGTGCGCTCGGCGATGTCTTTGATACGGTTTACGTGGGCGTTGATTTCCATGGCGACTAGATTACACGGCGGCGAAAAGGCGCGCATTGTACCGGAAAGCGGAGTGTAGAACCAGAAAGCTTGGCAGCGCGCCCTACGACAAGCTCCAGCCTGACGCCCCCAGAGGCACTCCATCCATGGGGGCAAAAGAAGGCCGCCAGGGAGGCGGCCAAACAGGGGTCAGTTGGGACATTCACTGTGGCGGGAATGCCCGGAATGGAGAGCAATCAGGAAGTCGCGGCAGGGCCGTTACCGGAGAGCTGGCAGCTGACGGCCTTGGTGTGGTGCACGGCAGCATGATGCGTCGTGGGGCCGGCAGCGCCTTCGGCGGCATAAGCCACGCTCGCGGCCAGCAAGCCCCCGATAAGGGCGGTAACGATATCGCGTAGTGTCAGCATTACTGCTCTCCGTGCCTGCAAAAAACGGTTTCCCCAAGTGCCTCCCCAATCTGGTATGGCACGCTCGCGGGATGAGTCCTGATTAAAGCAAAGAGCCTTGCCGGCAATGTTTCTGTTTTGTCGGCGAGGTGTAGTCAACACGATGGTTTTACGGGGACTGTGTTGCCAGCTGGCTGACGTGGCTCAGTCCAGCAGCTCCAGATACTCCACCCGCAGTTGCAACGTTCGGGCCCCGCGAAATTCGTTGATGTCGAGGCGATAGGCCAGGCGCACATGCTGGGCGCCTGAGGACCAGCTGTCGCGGTCGATATTGAAGGCGATGGCGTCCAGCAGACGGTCGCTGCCCTGCTGCCGCAGTGAGAGTTTTACATGCTTCTCCTTGAGCACACGCTGATCCACCACGGCAAAGTCACCATGGAACAGCGGCTCGGGGAAGCCCTGCCCCCAAGGGCCGGCTTCGCGCAGCAGATCGGCAAATGGCTCGCTCATATGCTCCGGCGCCAGTTCGCCGTCAGACAACAGCACGGCTTCAAGGTCATCCACATCGGCCATTTTCTCGACCGCCGCATCAAAGGCGTCGCGAAAGCGCGCCAGGTTGGCCGCCGGCAGGGTCAGGCCAGCCGCCATGGCATGGCCGCCAAAGCGGCTGACAAGACCGGGGTTTTGCGTGGCCACATAATCCAGCACATCGCGGATATGTACGCCGGGAATGGAGCGCGCCGAGCCCTTGAGCAGGCTGCTGTCGCTGGCCGGGGCAAAGGCCACCACCGGGCGGTGGGTGCGGTCCTTGATACGCCCGGCCAGAATGCCGATTACGCCCTGATGCCAGTTGGCGTCAAACAGGGTGATGCCACGGGGCAGGTTGCGCTCGTTGAATTGCAGGGCGCGCAGGGCCAGCAGCGCCTGCTGCTGCATGTCGGATTCGATCTCGCGGCGCTCCATATTGAGCGCGTCCAACTCACCGGCATATTGCTCGGCCAGCGGCACCGAGTCGGTCAGCAGGCATTCGATGCCGTGGCACATATCGTCGAGCCGGCCTGCCGCATTCAGGCGCGGCGCCACCACAAAGCCAAGGTCACTGGCCACCAGCTTGTCGGGGCTGCGCTTGCCCACTTTCAGCAGCGCGGTAATGCCGGGCCGGCAACGCCCGGCACGAATACGCGCGAGGCCGTTATGCACCAGGATACGGTTATTGCGATCCAGCCCCACCACGTCGGCCACGGTGCCCAGCGCAACGATGTCGAGAAACTCGGCCATATTGACTTCGCGCAACTGCTGGTCGGCAAACCAGCCGCTCTCCTTCAGGCGCGTGCGCAGCGCGGAGAGCAGGTAAAACACCACCCCCACACCCGCCAGATTCTTGCTGGGGAATTCACAGCCCGGCTGGTTGGGATTGATGATGGCGTCCGCCGCCGGCACTTGCTCGCCGGGCAGGTGGTGGTCGGTAATCAGCACTTTCACACCCGCCGCTTGCGCCGCCTGCACGCCCTCATGGCTGGCGATGCCATTGTCCACAGTGATGATGAGTTGCGGCTGCTTGTCGCGCAGGGCCACGGCGACGATTTCCGGCGTCAGGCCGTAGCCGTAGTCGAAGCGGTTGGGCACGAGGTAGTCGATATGTTGCGCACCCATGGCGCGCAGGGCCAGCACGGACAGCACGGAACTGGTGGCGCCATCGGCGTCAAAATCGCCGATGATGAGGATACGCTGCTGCTCGCGCAGGGCTTGCTCCAGCAGGAGCAAGGCGGCGGGCAGGCCTTTCAGGGCCTGGGCCGGGGCCAGGGATTTGAGGCCCCGATCCATGTCGTCGGCGAGGTCAATGCCGCGTGCGGCATAGATTTTTGCCAGCACCGGGTGCAGATTGGCAAGCCCTTGCGGGATGGCGATGGCGGGGCGGGCGCGGATTGTCTTTTTCATGGTTTTGACTCCCTCTCCCCTCGGGAGAGGGTGGGGGAGAGGGGAAGTTACCACTGTCAGTGCAGTATTCCCCTCTCCCTAGCCCTCTCCCGAGGGGAGAGGGGATAAAAATTCACAGGGTTGCTACTGCCCGGTTCAACAAACAAAAAAGCCCGCTCAACACGGGCTTTTTCATCAGGCTGGCGCTTACTTCGCCATCTGCTCCAGAATGCTGTCACGCACCTGCACCAGTGTGGCATCAATCGTCTTCAGCACCGCATTACCGCATTGCTTGATGGCCGTATCCGGGTCTTTCAGGCCATTACCAGTGAGCGTGCACACAATGCGCGAGCCTTCGGGAATCTTGCCGTTGCGAATATCACGCATGGCGCCGCCCAGCGAGGCCGCCGAAGCGGGTTCGCAGAAAATGCCTTCGGACATGGCCAACAGGCGCTGGGCGTCGAGGATTTCCTGGTCGGTCAGCTCGTCAAACCAGCCGCCGGACTCCTTTTGCAGGGCCCAGGCCTTGTCCCAGGACTGCGGATTGCCGATACGGATGGCGGTGGCGACAGTATCCGGGTTGGCCACGGGGCCGCCACGCATGAAGGGCGCTGAGCCGGCGGCCTGATAGCCGACCATCTTCGGGCGCTGGGTGACTACGCCGCTGGAAAAATATTCGGAATAACCCATCCAGTGCGCGGTGATATTGCCGGCATTGCCCACGGGCAGGCAGTGGAAATCGGGGGCGAAACCCAGCTCTTCGACAATCTCGAAAGCGGCGGTCTTCTGACCCTGCAAACGGTAGGGATTGATGGAGTTGACGATGGTCACCGGCGCCTGCCGGGCCACCTGCTTGACCAGTTCCATGCCCTCGTCGAAATTGCCACGAATCTGCAGGGTGATGGCGCCATACATCATGGCCTGGGCCAGCTTGCCCATGGCGATCTTGCCTTCGGGAATCAGCACGAAGGCGGTGATGCCGGCACGCGCGGCATAAGCGGCGGCAGCGGCGGAGGTATTGCCGGTAGAGGCGCAGATAATGGCCTTGGAGCCCTCCTCCACCGCCTTGGTCACGGCCATGGTCATGCCACGGTCCTTGAAGGAGCCGGTGGGGTTCAGGCCTTCGTACTTGACATAAATATCGACGTTCTTGCCGAGCAGCTTCGGAATATTCTTGAGCTTGATCAGCGGCGTATTGCCTTCGCCCAGGGAGATGATACGGGTGTCGTCAGATACCGGCAGGTGGTCACGGTATTTGTTGATAAGGCCGGTATAGCGGTTGCCAAAGCTCATGGTTGTTCTCGGGTACTGTGCAAAATTTGGTTTGGTCCCCTCTCCCTTCGGGAGAGGGTTAGGGAGAGGGGAAATCGGCACTGACAGTGGTAACTTCCCCTCTCCCCCGCCCTCTCCCGAAGGGAGAGGGAGTAAAAACATCAAGCGTCCAGCTCTTCCAGCCGAATGCGGGTCACGCGCCCCACGATGTCTTCCAGCTCTTCCATTTCTGCAATGGCCTGGTTCATTTCCCTCTCAACAACAGGCTTGGTGAGCAGGATAACCGGCACGGTACCGGCCTCATGGGCGGGCTTTTGCAGGATGGCTTCAATGCTGATGCCGTGCGACGACAAAATGCGTGTCACATCGGCCAGCACACCGGGGCGGTCATTGGCCAGCAGGCGCAGGTAATAGGAAGTGACCACCTCGTCCATCGGCAGGATGGGCGTGTCGGCGATGGCATTGGGCTGGAAAGCCAGATGCGGCACAAAGGCGCTGCCGGGCGTGGCGAGCGAGCGCACCACATCGACAATATCCGCCACGATGGCCGAGGCCGTCGGGCCGGCACCGGCGCCAGCGCCGTAGTACAGGGTCGGGCCTACGGGACTGGACTGCACCAGCACGGCATTCTTGACGCCGTTGACGTTGGCGATCAGGCGCGCGGCAGGAATCAGGGTCGGGTGCACGCGCAGCTCGATGCCCTTCTCGGTACGCCGCGCCACGCCCAGGTGCTTGATGCGGAAACCCAGCTCTTCGGCATAGGCCACGTCGTCGCGGGTCAGGCGGGTGATGCCCTCGGTATAGGCCTTCTTGAATTGCAGAGGAATGCCGAAGGCCAGCGAGGCGAGGATGGTGAGCTTGTGCGCGGCGTCGATGCCTTCCACGTCAAACGTGGGGTCGGACTCGGCATAGCCTAGTTCCTGCGCCTCCTTCAAGACCTCGTAAAAGTCGCGGCCCTTCTCGCGCATTTCGGTCAAAATGAAGTTGCCGGTGCCATTGATGATGCCGGCAATGGAGTCGATGCGGTTGGCCGCAAGACCTTCACGCAACACCTTGATGATGGGCACGCCACCGGCCACCGCCGCTTCAAAGGCGACATAGACGCCCTTCTTTTCGGCAGCGGCAAAGATTTCATTGCCATACTCGGCCAGCAGGGCCTTGTTGGCGGTGACCACGTGCTTGCCGTTGGCGATGGCCTGCAAGACCACTTCACGTGCGGTGGTGGTGCCGCCGATGACCTCGACTACGATGTCGATTTCGGGGTCGTTGACCACCGCAAAGATGTCGCGGCTGACGCGGGTGTTACCCAGCACATGCTTGGGGTTGTCGCGGCGGGCGCCGATATGGGCCACGACGATCTCGCGCCCGGTACGCCGGCTGATTTCCGCTGCATTTTCCTTGAGCAGGTTGAAGGCGCCACCGCCTACCGTACCCAGGCCCACGATACCTATATTGACCGGTTTCACATCATCACCTGAAAGACTGCCCGACCTAATGGGGCCGGATTTGCAAGGCCGCAACATTATGGCCGGACCCTCGGTTTGTCAAATCCGGCGGCATGTTTTTAAGGGTAAACGGGCGCGGTTTGAATAGAGGGGGCACTCATCAAATGTGGCCCTGCTGCCAACTGACCCACAGTCCCTCATCCGCCCTGCGGGCACCTCGCTTCGCGCCCCGGCCAGCCGCCTGCATGCGGCTGGCGCTACAGGGGAACGAAGCGAGGCTTCGTTAATTTCCCCCTTCGCCCCGAAGGGAGAAGGGAAAGCACCTACTTGATGATGCCAATGTCCTTGGCCAGTTCGTCGGCGGTCACATAGCCACCCACCTCGTCGCCACTTTCGAGCATGACCGAGGGCGTGCCGTTGACGCCCAGGCTGATGCCCAGCGCGGACTCCCGCTCCACCGGCGACTTGCAGCCAGCGCGCTGGGGGCCCGGATCGGTATGGCCCATCTTGGCGTCGGTCAAGGCGGCGCGGGGGTCTTTCGCGCACCAGACCTTGTCCATCTTGGCGGCGGCGGCTGACTTGGGGCCGGCGCGCGGGAAGGCCAGGTAGCGCACCTCGATACCGTACTTGTTGATCGCCGCAATCTGGCCGTGCAGCTTGCGGCAGTACGGGCAATCGACGTCGGTAAAGACATAGGCTACGCCCTTGGCCTTGCCGCCCGCCGCCGGGAAGATAATCATGTCATTGGGGTCAATGGCAGCCAGACTCGCCTTGCGCTGGGCGGTCATGGCCTCGTCGTAGACGTTGACGATTTCAGCGCCGCGCATCTCCATGACATTGCCCTGGATCAGGAAGCGGCCATCGCCACTGACAAAGATGGGGTCGTAGTTGTCCGAGGTGACCAGGTAAAAGCCGGGCAGGCTGGCAGGCTTGATGGCTGCCACCACCACCTCGGGAAACGCGGCCTTGAGCTTGGCGGTGATGATTTCCTCGGGCGTGGCAGCAAAAGCAGCCCCCGCCAGCAGCATGAGCGCCAGCAGCAGCGTCGAAAAGCGAGACAGCATGTATCCACTCCAGAGTTATGCAGGGCTATATGATAAGCCTTTCCGCAACTCCCGTCTGAGAACAAAAGGTAAACAGGGCGTAGCCACCGACGATCAGCCCCGTGGATGGTGCTCGGCGTGCAGGGCCTGCAAACGGGCCTTGGCGACATGGGTGTAAATCTGCGTGGTGGACAGGTCGGAGTGCCCCAGCAGCATCTGCACCACGCGCAGGTCGGCGCCATGATTCAGCAGGTGTGTGGCAAAGGCATGGCGCAGGGTGTGCGGCGACAGCGGCCGCTCGATACCGGCGACACGGGCATGCAGCTTGATACGGTGCCAGAAGGTCTGTCGCACCATGGCGGCGCCGCCCTGCGCCGGAAACAGCGCATCGGAAGCGTTGCCGCGCACCAGCGCCGGCCGGCCCTCGTCGAGATAGCGCTGCAGCCACTCCGCCGCCAGCTCGCCCATGGGCACCAGCCGCTCCTTGCTGCCCTTGCCGGTCACCCGCACATAGCCACCGCGCAGGTTGGGCTGCCCCACCTCCAGTCCCACCAGCTCCGACACGCGCAGGCCACAGGCGTACAGCAGCTCCAGCATGGCCCGGTCACGCAGGCCCAGGGGCGTGCTTACATCCGGCGCGGCCAGCAGGGCCTCGACATCGGTCTCCGACAAGTCCTTGGGCAGGCTCAGGCCCAGACGCGGCGAGCTCAGCTTTAGACTGGGGTCGGCATGCATACGGCCCTGTGCCAGCTGGCCAGCATAAAAATGCCGCAGGGCCGACAGCAGCCGCGCCACCGAGCGCGGATTCTTGGCCAGCATGGCCGGCGTGTTCAGGTAGTCCGCCAGCGTGTCATAGTTCAGGCCCGACAAGGGCCGCCCTTGTACCCATAGCTCCACTTGTGCCAGATCGCTTATGTAGGAGCTGATGGTGAGCACGCTCAAGCCCTCCGCCGCCAGCTTGTGGCGGAACCAGGTGAGTTCGGGGCTGTAGGTCTTGGGCATGAGGTGGGTTTGCGGCTGGGTAGTGCGTGGAGATTACGCTGTTTTGCCGGGTAATTACAAAAGCTGGCGGCGTGAAAGATCAGTGGTCGCCGCCTTGAAACTGTCCCGCTTGAAGCTCATGCAGCAGGTCCGCTGACGTGCGCTGGACTGGAAACAGGCTCCTGAACAGCAAAGTCACTGGGCACCCGCGTGCGCGGGTGTGACAGAGCTCCTTTTATGGTTTGGTTTTATTTTTTGTAGTTCGGTTAATTACTCAGTGGGTCGGCTGCGCACTGAAGGGGGCTCCCGAGAGCCCGTTTAATGAGCCGAGGCTCGCAGCGCTCCCGGCGCTGCTCTGCACTCCCCACATCCCTGTGGGTCGAAGCGCAGAAAAATCCGGAATAGCCCGAAGGGTTGACGGCAGGGACGCCGCCAATCGAAAAGACTGCACAGGGGTGGAGGCCGATAAAGGCAAAGCGCAGCTTTGACCGGCCGGAACGACACGCGCATGCAAGCGCGTGGCTGGAGGCGAAAGTCTGCTGTCTTTTCGACCCGGATTTTTGAGCATCGCAGGGCACCCCGCCGCAGGCGGGGCGAATGACCCGGGGCGCGTGGGGTTTTTAAGGGTGTCGCGACACACCCCTAAATGCCCGTCCGGCATGAGGACGCCCAAGTGACAGCTTCAATCAGAAACCAGCCTGCTCCGCAGCAAAAAGTCAGACATACAAGCGCTACAAACCGGCGGAAATGGCTTTCATCGATTCAGTTAGCCTTGAGCAGGCCAGACTCGCCATCGACAGCCCCACAGGGTAATAACGCCTCCAGAAACTCTTTGAAGCTGTTCGCCAGCCGAACTTCCTCGCCCATTTCAACATCAATCCAGGCAACGGCAGGCACTGAGCTACCCCGATAGTCCAGCGCAATCCACCAATGACCATCACCGGCGAGTAGTATCTGCCTCTGGGGCAAACCCCACTCCACGGTCATATAGGCACTATTGAGGATATTATGAATGCCAGATGGTCCTTCACTGTTACCGATGCCAAATAACTCATCAAACGGCACATGATCCTCAGCCCAGCTGGTACGCCGATTTGTCGGGAAGACAAACCCTTGTGTATAGCCGCCATTTTGTACTTTCAGCAGGCTAACAAGCTCAAGGGGTAGCGTGACACCCAGAATACTCTCAACCTCCCGAATACGATCATCGGTCAGGGAGGGATTGTGGTCGTAATCAGTCCCCCAAAAGCGGCTGGCATATTTATCCACGATTATTGCTCGTTAGAAACCATGTCTAGGGTCTGTTGACGTTTCATTGGTCGTGGCGCCGGAGACTGTAAAGCCCTCCCCCGAAGGGAGAGGGGACTAAAACCAACCCGCAATAAAAAGCCCCGCACAAGGCGGGGCTCTTCAACAACAAGCAAAATCTCAATGCTTTGCAGTGAGCTTTTCCTTGATGCGGGCAGACTTGCCGGTACGGTCGCGCAGGTAGTACAGCTTGGCGCGACGCACATCACCACGACGCTTCACTTCGATGGAAGCGACAATGGGGGAATGGGTCTGGAACACACGCTCCACACCAATGCCGTTGGAAATCTTGCGCACGGTGAACGCGGAGTTCAGGCCGCGGTTCTTGATGGCGATAACAACGCCTTCATAGGCCTGCAGACGCTCGCGGTCGCCTTCCTTTACCTTTACCTGCACGATGACGGTGTCACCGGGGGCAAAGCTGGGGACGTTCTGCTTCAGCTGGGCGTTTTCAATCTGTTGAACCAGGGGGTGCTTGCCGCTCATGGCATTTTCTCGCTGTAAGTGGTTGCAGAGGCTGTGAACCCATCGCGGGGTTCGGCGCATTCCAACCGTTGCACTGTCTGTCGCTCTGCGACAGATCCGTGTATGGCACACCACATCAAGTGGCATTGCCCTCACCGTTTTCACGGCGGATTTCATCAAGAAGCTTGTTCTGCTCCTTGTTCAATTCAAGTCGTTCCAGCAGGTCGGGCCGGCGTGCCTGCGTGCGCGCCAGACTCTGCTTCAGGCGCCAGCGGCGTATGGCCGCGTGATCGCCGCTGAGCAGCACCGCTGGCACCGCCTCGCCCTCGTACTGCTCGGGGCGGGTATAGTGCGGGCAGTCCAGCAGACCGGCGCTGAACGAATCTTCGTCAGCCGAATCCGCATGGCCCAAGGCCCCCGGCAAGAGCCGGGTTACCGCGTCGATCAGCACCATGGCGGGCAGCTCGCCGCCCGACAGCACATAGTCACCAATCGACCATTCGGCATCGACCTCACGCGCTATCAGGCGCTCGTCGATGCCTTCGTATCGCCCGCAAAGCAGGATATACGCCTGCCCCGCTGCCAATTCCTTCACCCCGGCCTGATCCAGCCTTCGCCCCTGCGGGGAGAGGTAGATCACGACGGGCTGCACGCCCTGGCTTGCCGCCTCGGCACGCGCCGCGGCTATCGCCTGACGCAGTGGCTCGATCAGCATGACCATGCCGGGGCCGCCCCCGTAGGGCCGGTCATCCACGCGCTTGTAGCCGTCGTCGGCGTAATCACGCGGGTTCCAACTGGCCACCGTCAGCAGGCCGTTCTTCACCGCACGGGCGGTGATGCCGGACTCGGTCACCGCCTTGAACATCTCGGGAAACAGGGTAATCAGGCCCAGCCACATAGCTTTTTCCTCAGTTCTGCACCAGTCATCCTGACTGGCGCAGAACCCGTGCTTTCCGGCACATGTCCGGAAAGCACTCACGCCAAATAAATGATTGAAGTCATTTATTTGCGGCCGGCACGTCCCTGTGCCGGGGAGCGTCCGATCTTGCGGAGTGCTGACTAAAAGTCAGCGTCCCAATCCACCGTAATACGATGGGCGGTCTGATCCACCTGCTTCACCACCTGCCCGGGCAGCCAGGGAATCAGGCGCTCCTGCTTGTCGATGCTGCCCTCGCAGGCGCGCACCACCAGCACATCGTTGGAGCCGGTTTCCATCATGCCGAACACCTGGCCGAAGAAAACACCCTCGGTGTTGTACACCGCGAGGTCTTCCAGATCAGACCAGTAGTAGTCGTCACCGGCCAACTCGGGCAGGCAGGACTTGGGCACCCAGATCTCTACGCCACGCAGGCCTTCGACCGCATTGCGGTCATCAGAGCCCTTGAGGCGGGCCACCAGACCCTTGCCCTGCACCCGCCACTCCGCCACTTCGGCCAGCTCGAAGCGGCCGGCGCGGCAGAGATACCACGGGGCATAGCCGAACACATTGTCTGTGGGGTCGGTGAGCGCATGCACCCAGACCCAGCCCTTGATGCCATAGGGCGACTGGATATGCCCTACTTTCAGCAAGCTGTCCGGTTCAACCGGCCCGACAGGCATGTTGCTCAGGCAACAACCCTGGCGGCATCCTTCACCAGCGCGGCAACACGCTCGGAGGGCTGGGCGCCATGGGAAATCCAGTACTGGAAGCGCTCAGCATTGACGCGCAGCTTCTCGTCCTTGCCGGTGGCAATGGGATTGAAGAAGCCGATACGTTCGATGAAACGGCCATCACGGGCATTGCGGCTGTCGGTGACTACCAGCTGGTAGAAAGGACGCTTCTTGGCACCGCCACGAGCTAAACGAATGGTTACCATAATATCCAACCTTCAAAATACGTGCACACCGGAGCACCCGGCCGGGTCTACCCCGAAAGGCGGCGGATTGTACAGGAAATAAACGGGTGTTGAAAGCGCTTGGCGGGCATAAACTGGGCAGGTCTGAAAGCGCCCGCTCGGGTATCATGGCGACCACGCCCAAAGGCCCGCCATACGTGGCCTGTGACACCACCGAACCGACTCCGATGCCACGCCAGTCCGTCCTCAAGGGCCTTGCCCTGCTCGCCCTCTCGTCCCTGCTGTTTGCCACCATGGGCGTTTTTGTGCGCCTGGCTTCGCACACCGTGAACAACGAGATGGTCGTATTCTACCGCAACCTGACCGGCACCCTGCTACTCCTGCCGGTCGGCCTGCTCAGCGGGCCCGGCTTCTTCCGCACCGACAAGCTGTGGATGCACACCTGGCGCGCCATGGTGGGCCTGGCCGCCATGTATGGCTTCTTTTATGCCATCGGCCATATGCCGCTTTCCAGCGCCATGGTCTTTACCTACTCCTCACCGGTGTTCATCCCGTTGGTCGCGTGGGCCTTCCTCAAGGAAAGAATCACCCCGCTCATGCTGTGGGCGGCGGGCATAGGCCTGATCGGCGTGCTGCTGGTGTGCAAGCCCAGTAGCGGCATCTTCAACCGCTTTGCCCTGATCGGCGTGCTCTCCAGCTTTCTCGCTTCCATGGCCTTTGTGACCGTGCGCGCCCTCACCGCCACCGAACCGGCGGTGCGTATCGTGCTGTTCTTCGGGCTGATCGGCACCGCGCTGTCGTCCATTCCCCTGCTCTGGGCCGGGCGCTGGCTGCACCCCATGGAGTATGTTTATGTGGGCGCCGCCGGCACGCTCGCCACGCTGTCGCAGGTGGCCATGTCCAAGGCTTATTCCTATGCGCCGGCTGGGCGTATCGGGCCGGCGACCTATCTGGCCATTGTCATTGCCGGCATTTATGCCTGGGGGCTGTGGGGGGAGATTCCTGATCGCTTTGCGCTGGCGGGTACGGGGCTGATTTTCTTGGCTATGTTGCTGTGTTTGAAGCGGGAGCGGCCAGCGACAACTGCCGGGGGTTAGCGCCCTCTCCCTTCGGGAGAGGGCGGGGGAGAGGGGAAATTACCACTGGCAGAGCCGGATTCCCCCTCTCCCTTCGGGGAGGGGGAATAAAGCATGGCGCCGCGCGAAAGCGCCAGACACGCCCACCAATAACCAACAGCAATTAAATCCCAACGGAAAGTCATAAGGACTCGTCTTGGTAGACACCCGCCCTTCCGCTACTATCAGGCCCACTCGCTGGCCCCGGCTTAGGCCGGAGTGCCAACAAAACACGCCACGCAGGAAAAAACCATGAGCGTTTCCCTCTACACCGCCTCCGTCCCCGTTTTCAAACAACTGCTGGGCAGCCTCGGCACCATCCTGACCAAGGCCCATGCGCACAGCGCCGAAAAGAAGATCGACCCCAGCGCCCTGCTCCAGGCCCGCCTCTTCCCCGACATGTTCCCGCTCACCCGGCAAGTGCAAATCGCCTGCGGCCACGCCCGTGGCGCCGCCGCCCGCCTGACGGGCCAGGAAATTCCCGGTAACGACGACAAGGAACAGAGCTTCGATGACCTGCTCGCCCTGATCGCCCGCACCGTCGCCTATCTCGACAGCGTCAGCCCGCAACAGTTTGAAGGCCGAGACGACAGCGAAATTGTCCTGCGCCCCGGCACCCCGAATGAAAAACGCCTGAGCGGCGAAAATTTCCTGCTGCATTTTTCACTGCCCCAGTTTTTCTTTCATGTGACCACCACGTATGCCATTTTGCGGCACAACGGTCTGGATGTGGGCAAGCGGGATTATATGGGAATATATTGATTAGCCCGGGCCGCACAATATCGCAAGTTGGGCTGAGCGCCAGCGACGCCCAACCTCGGAGCCTGACGCTTGTTGTTGGCCTTGACAGCCCAAGCCACGGTTATGTATACGCACGGCTTACGTTAATTTCTTAACTCCCTGTACCAAGGGGTATTTGCCGGTGTCGCAAAATTGAACGACTCACTGAGGTCCACTACGCGGAGTTGGCGAACCCCTTCCGCCGGACAAAGCGTGTAGAGAATATTATCGCCGCCGTAAATCGGCCCGAAACAGTGCTGCCGAGTTAACCGCACAAACCATCAGCAATATAATGCTGGCCTCGCCAGCGGAGGCTCTAGCCTCGCTTGAGGCCCAGCAGTGCCTTGATCTTGCGGCCATACTGGAAAAACAGCCGCACCAGCAGGGGCGGAAACAGGTCCATAATGAACTCCTTGCGGCGCAGGGCGGCGTCACCCGCGTCCGTGGTACCGGCCCGCTTCTTGAACACGGTCGTGTGCCGCTTGTATTCGCGCAGGATATGGTCGGAGGCTGTGTAGTAATACAGGGCGATAGAGCGGCGGCAGCGGTCTTCCGGGCAGGTCAGCGGCTCGGGGTGGCCGTGAAAGGAGTCGTCGTCGGTATTGAAAATCACGCAGCGGTTGAAGGCCGGGCTGACCTTCTGCCGCAGCACCTTCATATCGCGGTCCCACAACTCCAGGTGGCCGCCAAAGGCGTCGGGCCAGTCCTTGTTCAGGTAAATGATGACATTGATGCGGCGCTTCAGACGCATCTTTTCGTGCAGGTTGAAATCGGCATGAATGCTCAAATGACCGCCGGCGGCGGTCTCATGCAGGCCAGCGCCCAAAAAATAGGGGTCAGGGATCAGCCCGTCAATACCGGTGATGTTTTCCAGAATCCGGATAAAGGGCTGCTCGTTGAAAAAATTCAACAGGCCACGGATATGCGGGCTGGAAATACGGGCGGGCGAATAGGAGCGCTTCTTGTTTTCCTGGTTGCGCTGATAGAACTCGTCGCTGTTATTGCGCTCGGGAAACTCGTCGGCCACCTTGTTCAACACGTCCGGCGGCAGGAAGTCGTCGATAATCACGGAGGGAAAGGGTGCTGCGTCGTTATAGCCTTGACGCAGTTCAGATCCGATTGTCCTGGCATCGCCAAGCACATCAAAAATATTTTCGTTGGACTTTAACGCCAGATAGCTCATTACACACCATCGCAGGGAAAAAATTGAGGCCCATGGAGCGAGTGTCCATCGGCAAGCGCCGGGGCCAGACTGTACGTTTGGTGGGCTCCGGTCACATTATATTCCGGTATGAAATGCAGCAAAGCAAGAAGGGGCAGGCCACAATTTCCTGATACATTTCGGCGCTGCACCGCCGCTCGCCCAACAAGGAGCCGGCGCCCGCCGGCTCCTTGAACACGCGACAGCATCACTTCTTCTTCGTAAACCCGCTGGGCAATTTAAACCCCGGCGGCAAACCCATGCCCCCCGGTCCGCCCATGCCACCGGGACCTCCCATACCGCCATCATCCGGACCGCCCATGCCACCCATTCCGGGCATGCCGCCAGCGCCCTTCATGCCGCGCAGCATCTTCATCATGCCACCGGGCGAGGCGAGCTTTTTCATCATCTTCTCCATCTGCATGTGCTGCTTGAGCACACGGTTGATGTCCTGAATCTGCGTGCCGGAGCCGGCGGCGATGCGGCGCTTGCGCGAGCCGTTGATGAGGTCGGGCTTGTGGCGTTCCTGCGGAGTCATGCTGAGGATGATGGCTTCCATCTGCTTCATCATCTTTTCCGGCATGCCGCCGGACATGGCTTTTTGAATGTCGGCAGAGTTCATGCCCGGCAGCTTGTCGAGGAAGCCGGCCATGCCGCCCATGTTCTTCATCTGCTGGAACTGGTCGAGCAGGTCCTGCAAGTCGAAGCCCTTACCCTTCTTGAGCTTCTTGGCGAGCTTTTCGGCCTTTTCCTTGTCGATCTTGCGCTCGACTTCTTCCACCAGCGAGAGCACATCGCCCATGCCGAGGATGCGCTGGGCAATACGGTCGGGGTAAAACGGCTCCAGGCCGTCGAGCTTTTCACCGATACCCATGAACTTGACCGGCTTGCCAGTGATGGCACGCACGGAGAGGGCGGCACCGCCACGGGCATCGCCGTCGGTCTTGGTGAGGATGACGCCGGTCAGCGGCAGGGCATCGTTGAAGGCCTTGGCGGTATTGGCGGCGTCTTGCCCGGTCATGGAGTCAACCACGAACAGGGTTTCGACGGGCTTGATGGCAGCATGCAGGCGCTGGATTTCGTCCATCATGTCGGCGTCGATGTGCAGACGGCCGGCGGTATCCACGATGACCACATCGACAAACTTGCGCTTGCCCTCGGCAATGGCCGCGAGGGCGATGGACACCGGGTCCTGGCTCAGGTCGGAAGGGAAGAAGATGGCGTCCACTTCGCCCGCCACCGTTTCCAGCTGCTTGATGGCGGCGGGGCGATACACGTCGCAGGACACCACCAGCACCTTTTTCTTCTCGCGCTCTTTCAGGTAAAGGGCGAGCTTGGCGACGGTGGTGGTCTTGCCAGCGCCTTGCAGGCCGGCCAGCAGCACCACGGCGGGCGGCAGGGTGGCAAGGTTCAGCGACTCGTTGGCGCTGCCCATAGTGCGCACCAGCTCATCGAATACGATCTTGACGAAGGCCTGGCCGGGTTGCAGCTGCTTGAGCACCTCCTGCCCCAGGGCCTGTGACTTGACGCGATCGACAAAGTCCTTGACCACGCTGAGGGCCACATCGGCCTCCAGCAGGGCCATGCGCACTTCGCGCAGGGTGTCCTTGATATTGTCTTCGGTAAGACGGCCGCTGCCGCCCAGGTTGCGCAGGCTTTGTGACAGGCGGTCGGTAAGATTATCAAACATCAGCAGAGAGTTCCGTGTGTAGGGCCGGCGTGGTGGCTTGTGTCAGGCGAGGCAGTTTAGCCCCCTCTCCCCAGCCCTCCCCCGGAGGGGGAGGGGTCATGGAGCCAAACCCCCGATTATAGGCCCATCGCCCGCCCGCGCACAGCCCGCCAATGCGCTGGCTGGCTTCAATTGCCCTGCTTCATATGCGACACTGCCAGCCCCATTATGGAAGATTCCGGAAAAATGATTGCGTCCGTGGCGGGCCTGCTGGCCGTCCTGCTCTATCTCACCGCCTGTTTCCTGCTGGCGCGCCGGATCAAGCGCCGCAACGGGCTGCCCATTCGCGTGGTGCTGGTTATGGGCGCAGTGGCCCTGCCGCTGCACCTGCTGTCGGTGCAGGCGCACATCTACCAGCCGCTGGGGGTGGACCTGGGCCTGTTCAACGTAATCTCGCTGGAAGGCTGGCTGATTGCCACCCTGGCCATCCTCGTCAATCTTTACAGGCCCGTGATCGGTATCGCGCTGGTGGCCTACCCTCTGGCGGCCCTGGGCGTCCTGCTTTCAACCTTCCTGAAAGCGCCGTATACGCCGCTCACCGACCTGCCACGGGGGGCCGAGTCGCACATCCTGCTGTCCATACTGGCTTATTCGGTGCTCACCATCGCCGCCATGCAGGCCCTGCTGCTGTCAATACAGGACCATCAGCTGCGGGCCCGCCAGCATCGTGGCTTCCTGGCCGCGCTGCCGCCCTTGCAGACCATGGAGTCCATGCTGTTCGAGATCATTGCCATTGGTCTGGTACTGCTGTCCACGGCCATCATCACCGGTTTCCTGACCATGGACAATATGTTTGCCCAGCACGTAGTGCACAAGACCTTCTTCACGATTTGTGCCTGGCTGGTGTTTGCCGTGCTGTTGACAGGCCGCCACTTCCTCGGCTGGCGCGGCCAGACCGCCATCCGCTTCACGCTGGCCGGCTTTGCTCTGCTGCTGGTCGGGTTTTACGGCTCGAAGGTGGTGCTGGAGCTGATTCTGCACAAGCCGGTTTGAGGCAGGGATCAGAGTCACTCCAACAGCTACCGCTTCTTTATAGCGCTCACAACACCGGCCGGAACGACACGCGCATGCAGGCGCGTGGCTGGAGGCGAAAGTCTCCTGTCAAAAAAAACGGATTTTTCGAGTAGCGCAGGGAACCCCGCGAAGCGGGGCGACTGGCCCGGGGCGCGTGGGGATTTTCAAGGGGCGCGCGCGACCCACAGGAATGTGGGGAGTGCCATCTGCCAGCACCCTCTTGAATGCCCGCCTGGCATGAGGACGCCCAAGTAACAATTTCAATCAGAAGTTCGCCCGCGCAGGCGGCAACCGCAGCCAGCCGCACTCATTGGCTTAGCCAAAAGCCCACCAACCGCCCCGCAACATCCCCTCACCCTTTCCACCTTGACCCCACTCGCCATGCCCGGTACAACAAACCTTCCCGCCCCACTCAGGTCTCACCCTTGGACGAGACTCCCTTAGGCATGCTGTTTGGCCTGCTGGCCCTGTTTATCGGGCTATCCGCTTTCTTTGCCGGCGCCGAAACCGGCATCATGACGGCCAACCGCTACAAGCTGAAGCACCAGGCCAAGACCGGCAGTCGCCGGGCGCAGCGCGTGCTTGGCCTGCTGGCGCAGCCGGAGCGCTTGCTGGCCCTGCTGCTGATCGGCAACACCATGGCCAATTTTGCGGCCTCCTCGGTGTCCACCCTGATCTGGCTGAGGCTGTTTGGTGACCGCTGGGTGGCGGTGGGCGTCGGCCTGGCTACCTTTGTCGCGCTTATTCTTGGCGAGGCTGGCCCCAAGACCTTTGCCGCCTTTCATTCGGAGCGCGTGGCCTATGCCGCTGCCTGGGTGCTCAAACCCCTGATGACCGTGGCTCATCCGCTGGTGTGGCTGGTGAACAGCACCACTACCCTGCTCTTCCGCATCAATTTCTTCAGCAGCGAAAAGCGCGACAAGCTCAATGCCGACGAGTTGCAAACCCTGGTGGGCGATGTGTTCCTGCCCAAGCAGCACCGCAACATGCTGCTGGGCGTGCTGGAGCTGGACAATATCACCGTTACCGACATCATGATCCCGCGCCAGGAAGTGGTGGGCATCAATATGGATGACGATATGGAGCGTATCGTCGCCCAGTTGCGCACCACCCACCACACCCGCCTGCCGCTGTACAAGGGCGAACTGCACAACACTATCGGCATCCTGCATATCCGCAACGCCACCCGTTTCCTGGGCAAGCCTGCGCTCAGCAAGGAAGAAATCCTGCGGCATGCGCGTGAGCCCTACTACGTGCCCGAAGGCACACCGCTGCCCACCCAGCTGGTAAGTTTTCAGAAGCAGAAACGCAGGATGGCGCTGGTGGTGGACGAGTACGGCGATGTGCAGGGCATTGTCACCCTGGAAGACATCCTGGAAGAGATCGTGGGTGAGTTCACCACCAATGTGTCGGAGCAGCACAAGGACATTACCCCCGAGCCCGACAACACCTGGCTGATCGAGGGCAGCGCCAGCATTCGTGACATCAACCGCACCCTGCACTGGCAGCTGCCCAACAAGGGTGCACGCACGCTCAACGGCCTGATCCTGGAGTACCTTGAGACCATTCCCGAGTCAGCCCTGTGCCTGCAAATCGACAACTACCTGATCGAGGTTCTGCAGATCAAGGACAATGCCGTAAAGATCGCCCGTGTCTGCGTGCCATTGGCAAAGGTGGCGGAATAGCGCGGCAAACACATTCTTGCCTTTCATCATTGTTTCTATAATATTGGAACTATGGAATCAAAAGACGCTATTCAAGCCTTGGCCGCCCTCGCCCAGGAGTCCCGCCTGAGCATTTTCCGCCTGCTGGTCAAACAGGGGCCAGGGGGCCTGACTGTGGGCAAGATCGGTGAGGTGCTGGGCCTGCCACCGGCGACGCTGTCCTTTCATCTCAAGGAACTGAGCCACGCCGGCCTGCTGCAGGCCCGGCAGGAGGGGCGCTTTATCAGCTACAGCGTCGATTTCAGCCAGATGAACGCCCTGCTCGGCTTCCTGAGTGAAGACTGCTGTGGCGGCCAGGCTTGCCTGCCGGCGCTGGCCACCAAAGCCTGCTGCTAATACAACGCTACGGACCACCCCCATGACCACGCTCAACGTACTCTTTCTCTGCACCGGCAACTCCGCCCGCAGCATCATGGCCGAGGCCCTGCTCAATACCCTGGGTGGTGACCGCTTTCGCGCCTTCAGCGCTGGCAGCCGGCCTGCAGGCCAGGTCAACCCCTATGCCGCCGTTATTGCCCGCCAGCTGGGCTACCCGCCTTCGGCCTTGCGCAGCAAGAGCTGGGACGAGTTTAGCGGACCCGATGCGCCCAATATGGACATCGTCGTTACCGTCTGCGACAACGCCGCCGGCGAGGCCTGCCCGCTGTGGCCGGGCCAACCACTGCGGGCGCACTGGGGCTTTCGCGACCCGGCGGCGGCGCAGGGTACGCCCGAGGCCATAGAGAAGGAGTTTGCGAGGGCGTGCGAGCAAATCCGCCAGCACATCCGGCGCCTGCTGGCCCTGCCCCTGGTCAGCCTGGACCGCGCCGCACAGCAGCAGGCGCTGCATGCCATAGGCGACCCATCATGAGCCTGCCCCGGCGTCTGGCCGCCGAAGCGCTGGGCACGGCCCTGCTATTGGCGGTGGTGGTCGGTTCCGGCGTCATGGCGCAGCGGCTCGCCGGTGGCAACATGGCGCTGGCGTTGCTCGCCAATGCGCTGGCCACCGGCGCCGGCCTGCTGGCCCTGATCCTGAGCTTTGGTCCGGTTTCCGGGGCACATTTCAATCCGCTGGTGAGTCTGGCGATGCTGCGGCAGGGCGAGTTGTCCAGGTACGAGGCTGCCGCCTATGTGGCCGTTCAGTTTGCCGGAGCCATAGCGGGCATATTGCTGGCCCACCTCATGTTCGAGCTGCCGCTGGTCAGCCTGTCCACCCATGTGCGTAGCGGGTTTGGCCAGTATGTCAGCGAGTTTGTGGCCAGCTTTGGGCTCTTGGCCGTCATCATCAGCACGGCACGCCTGCACCCGCAACGCACGCCGCTGGCGGTAGCCGCCTATATCGTGGCAGCCTACTGGTTTACCGCCTCCACCGCGTTTGCCAACCCGGCGGTGACGCTGGCGCGCTGCCTGAGCGACACCTTTGCCGGCATCCGCCCGGTGGATGTGCCGGGCTTCATGCTGGCCCAGCTGGCGGGGGCAGGCACCGCCAGCCTCTTCATGGGCTGGCTGCTACCGGTAACCCGCCCACAACACCAGGCCGTAAATAGCGCTATATTGCAGAGCGGCGCTCAGTCATAACCCGCTCACCCACCCCGAATCTCGTCGGCTGCGCGCATCAGGATGGCGGCAATGCGCTGGTATTCCTCCGGCGAGCTATGCTTTTTTTCGTGCAAAGCCATTTTCAGGGCGCGCCGCGCCATCAGGATCTCGCGCACGCCACGCCCCTTGAACTCGCGTTCGCCGCCTTCTTCTTCCTCGCCTTCAGCCCCGGCAAAGGCCTTGCGCACGCTTTCCATACGCTCGCCAATCTGCGCCAGCTGGGCCAGCAGGCCGTCTGCCGCTGCCCGGTTCTGCTCAAGATGGGCGCGGCCTTCGGTGGTGATGGAGTAGAGCTTCTTGGCGCCCGCCGCTTCCACCGTGGCATAGCCGATTTCTTCGAGGAAGGTCAGGGCCGGGTAGACCATGCCGGGGCTGGGGGCATAGAAGCCGCCGGAGCGCTCTTCCAGTGCCTTGATCAGTTCATAGCCATGGCTGGGCTTGTCGGCCAGCAGAGCCAGGATCAGCAGTTGCAGATCGGCCGAGCCCAGCTTGCGCCCGGTGCGAAACTCCTGCCCGCCGCCCATGAAGCCCCCCATAAACCCGCCCATGGGGCCGAAACCACGCCCGCCACGGTGCCGGCCGCCTATGGCCCAAAAGCCTTCACGGCCCTCGTCGCAATGCCTGTGTTGAAAAAAATGTCTCATGATGTCACTCCGTTTATTCAGTAATTACATCTTAAAACATATATCTTAAGATAGTCAAATCGTACAGGACGGCATTCCGACAATCGGCAGACACCCCTCTGGAAAGGTCGTTCAGACGACGCCGGCGCCACCTGCCGCAGGCTGGTACCAGCCCGTAAATAGCGGAAATGCTGGCCAAACCCGACGATCGGCTGTAAATTTTGCTGGGTCTGTAGTGAGTTGCGTAAAATCTGCTGCTTACTCCTGCAGTCCGCAAGCTCCTGCAGTCCGCAAGCCAGCACAAAAACAATAGGGTTCGAAAAAGAGCCCATACAACAAGGCCTGAACAATGACGAACAAGACCTGCGCGCCGCTGTGGCGCACAAGGGCATGGCAGCCGCTGCTGCTGGCACTGGGGCTTTTGGCGGGAATCGGTGCCCAGGCCAGTACGGCCACCTACTGCGTGTTCGATCCGCTGGGCACCCAGGGCGACTATTTCGCCATGGCCAGGGATTACCAGCTGGCCGCGAAGCGCTGGAACGTGGATCTGGTGCTCAAGGGCTACAACAACGAAACCATCGCCGTGGAAGACTTCAAGGCCGGCCAGTGCGACATGATCAATGTCACCGGCCTGCGCGCCCGCTTGTTCAACCAGTTCACCGGCACCATCGACGCCCCCGGTGCGGTCGAAGACTACCCGGAAATGCGCAACGTGATCAGCCTCATGGCCTCGCCCAAGCTGGCTAACTTCATGATCAGCGGCCAGTTTGAAGTCGCTGGCGTCATGCCCCTGGGCGCGGCCTATGCCTTCGTCAATGACCGCAACATGAATACCATCGCCCGCTTTGCCGGCAAGAAAATCGCCGTGATGAGCTGGGACAAGACTGAATCCATCCTGGCAGAACAATTCGGTGCCCAGCCGGTGCTGTCCGACATTGTCGACATGGGTGGCAAATTCAATAATGGGGTGGTCGATGTGCTCATCGCCCCTGCCGTGCTCTACAAGCCCTTCGAGTTGTACAAGGGTCTGGGGGAGAAAGGCGGCATCATCCGCCGCGCCGTGCTGCAACTGACCATGCAGTTGTTGATCCGTCGCGACAAATTTCCGGCCAATTTTGGTCAGGAAAGCCGCGAGTACTCTGCCAGTGTGGCGGACCATGCCTTTGGCGTCATCCGCAACGATGAAAACGAGGTGGAAGCCCGCCACTGGCTGTACATGACCCGCGCCGAGCGCAACGAATACTATTCCATGGTACGCACCGCCCGCGTGCGCCTGTCCAGGGAAGGCTTTTATGACAAGCGCATGCTCAACCTGCTCAAGCGTGTGCGCTGCAAGAGCTACCCCGAAGACAGCGAATGTGCCGAGGGTGACGAATAAGAAGCCTCTCCTGCGCAATCGCCTGCTGAACGGCTGGCCCTGCGCGGCAACAGGCCGCAAAACCGGGCCGGCTTAACGGCCCCGCCTGCGGCCCAGGTTTGGCAACAAGCACCGCAATATATCTTCCTGCCAATCAATTGCCGGCGTAACCTCAAGGCAAATTCAAGCAGGTGACTCCATGCAACATGATGACAAAGGTCCTGTCGGGGTAATCCTGGCGGGTGGCGGTGCGCGTGGCGCCTATGAGGCCGGGGCGCTCTCGGTATTGCTACCCGCGCTGGAGGCCCGGGGCCAGCGCCCCACGGTTTTTATCGGCACCAGCGCCGGTGCGCTCAATGCCGTGCTGTTTGCAGCGCACGCCCACCAACCGGCACAGGAAGCCGCCGATGCGGCGCTGGCGGTATGGCGCCATGTGGGCCGCGCCCAGGTCATCAAGCCCATCCTGGGTAGTGGCCTCAAGGCCGGCCTGCACTACCTGGCACAGCTGCTGCGGCTGCCCGTGCAGCTCAACAGCGTGCTGGACGCCTCCCCCCTGCAAGACACGCTGGGCAGCCAGCTGGACTGGCAGCAGCTGCACAGGAACACGCAAGACCCCAGGATACTGGCCGCCGTCGCCGTGGTAGCCACCGCCTGCTCTACGGGCCGCACTACGGTGTTCGTACAGGGCTCGGCCGCCGCCGCGCTGGCGCCGAATGACGACGAACGCGCCATGGACTATGTCTGCACACCGCTCGACATTTCCCATGTCATGGCCTCTGCCGCCATTCCCGTCCTGTTCTCCCCCATAAAGATCGACTCCCCGGCGGCCAGTGCCGGCTGGTATATCGACGGCGGCGTGCGCCTGAACGTGCCCATCAAGCCTGCCGTGGCCCTTGGCATCAGCCGCGCCATCATCATCGCCACCGACCCGCTCAAGCACTCTGTTCCCGCACCAGGCCCCGTGGGACCCACACCGGACATTTACGCGGCTGTTGCCGAAGTCATCCACGCGGCGCTGGTCGACAGCATGGTCGAAGATGTGCGCACGCTCGGCAAGGTCAATGAGCTGCTGCTGGGCTGCCCCGGCATGAGCCCTCCCCCACGCGCTGGCGGCAAGGACCGCAGCCACCGGCCCATCCCCTACCTGTTCGTCGGCCCCAGCCTGCCCGGCCAACTGGGCAAAACGGCCCATGTCGCCATCCAGCGTCGCTACGGCGGTGGTAAATGGCTGCTCAACGGCATCGACTACCCCTTGTTGCACCAGTTGCTCGGCGGCGGCAAACAGGCACGCAACGAGCTGCTCAGCTTCCTGCTGTTTGAGCACACCTTCATTGAAAGCGCGATAGAAATGGGCCAACGCGATGCGCGCCGGATACTGGAGAAGTCAGCAGAAGGAATTCCCTGGCAGATGACGGGCCAGGACGAATAAAACATCAACAAAAAGGGCGCCCGCAGGCGCCCTCCTTCACACAAACCGGCCCTGCCGAAGCGGGGCCGGGCCCTGCTTTTACCAGTGAATCCCGCGCAACACGTACTGGAACGCCACCTGCTCGCTGGACGGCGCCACCTGCACGACCTCCTTCTCGCCCTTGGCAGCGGTAGAGTCCGGGAACATCTTGAAGCCGGTGTTGAGCACGATCTCGGTAACCTTGGGCGCCAGCGTATGCATGACGCGACCGAAAATACCGAGGCGCGTGGCAATGCGCTTGGGCTTGCGCACAATGGCATCGCAGATCATGTTGGCGGCTTCTTCCGGGGAAATGGCGGGCGCGTAATCATAGATCTTGGTGGGCGCGATCATCGGCGTGCGCACCAGCGGCATGTTGATGGTGGTGAAGCGTACGTTGCGGTCCGAGAATTCCGCCGCCGCACACATCGAGAACGCATCCAGCGCCGCCTTGGAGGCCACATAGGCCGAGAAGCGGGGAGCATGCGTGAGCACGCCGATGGACGAGATATTGATGATGTGGCCGGCATGGCGCTCGGTCATGGAGGGCAGCACACCCATGATGAGGCGCAGCGCCCCGAAGTAATTGAGCTGCATGGTGCGCTCGAAGTCATGGAAGCGGTCATAGGCATTGGCAATGCCGCGGCGGATGGAGCGGCCGGCATTGTTCACCAGCACATCCACCTTGCCGTGATCGGCCAGCAGCTGCGCGGTCAGGCGGTCGCAGTCGGCCAGATCCGACACGTCGCAGGTGTAGATATAGCCGCGGCCACCCTTGGCGGTAATCATCGCCAGGGTTTCTTCCAGCTTGTCGAGCTTGCGCGCCACCAGGATGATCTTGGCCTCGGTTTCCGCGAGACGCAGGGCCGTGGCCTGACCGATGCCGGAGGAAGCGCCGGTGATGACAATGACCTTGTCCTTTACATTGCCGGCCAGGGTGCGGTCCACGAACAGGTCCGGGTCCAGGTTGCGGGCCCAGTAGTCCCACAGTGTGCCGGCATAGTTGTTCAGGCGCGGGCAGACGATGCCGGCATCGGCCAGCTCCTTCTGCGATTCGCGGCTGTCGAACTTGGTCGGGTAGGTAATGAAACCGAGGGTTTCCTCGGGAATCTGCAGGTCGTGCAGCACCTGCTTCTTGATACGCTCCACCGGCGGCAGCTTGCTCAGGCCGTTCTTGATGACCGGCGGCACAAAGCCGAACATGCGTGCGTCGATGCGCATGGAGAACTGCGGAGCCCCGGCCGAGCGGGCAAAGGCATTCAGCACTTCGCCAACCTTCAGCGCCTGCGGGTCGGTCAGGTGGAAGCAGCGGCCATCCAGGCCCGGCTTGTGCGCCAGGTGGGCCATGGCATTGGCCACAAAATCCACGGGCACTATATTGATGCGGCCACCTTCGATGCCCAGCATCGGCATCCAGCCCGGCAATGCACCACGGAGGATCTTGATCAGGCGGAAGAAGTAATAGGGGCCATCGACCTTGTCGATTTCACCGGTAACAGAGTGCCCCACCACCATGCCGGGGCGGAAGATACGCACGGGCACCCTGGCCTCGGTGCGCACGATCTTTTCGGCTTCGTGCTTGGTGCGCAGGTAGGGGTTGTTGAGCTTTTCGGCCTCTTCAAACATGTCCTCACGGAAGGTGCCGGAATAGAGGCCGGCCACCGCGATGGAACTGGCATAGTTGAAGCAGCCAGCCTGCAGGGCCGCCGCCGCCTGCAGGGCATGGCGGGTGCCTTCCACATTGGCCGTGATCTGGTCGGCCTCGGTGGCGGCGATGTCATAGATGGCAGCGAGGTGAAAGAAGTGGTCGATCTTGCCAGCCAGTTGGCTGATGGATTCGGCGCTCAGGCCCAGCGAGGCGCGGCTCAAGTCGCCGCTCACCGCGTGCAGCTGTTCGGCATGGTAGGGAAAGCGTGCCTGCAAGGCGGTAAATTTCAGCTCACTGCCAGGCCGCACCAGCACATAAACCTGGCCTCCCCGTTTCAGCAGGTTTTCGGTCAAAAACTTGCCAATGAAGCCGGTGGCACCCGTCACAAAGTAATTCATTCCCGCTCTCCTTGGTTTGTGGGGTCACCTGGACCCCGTTGGGCTTGCCCCACCTGCCCTCAACAACCTTAGCACCGATACTCCATAATTCGATCCAAGATGAGGTGCGCCATGAGCTTGCAAGCAAGTGGCACCAGTGTACCAACTTGCCAATGGGGCGCCACTGAATTGTGCGAACCGCTGGTCATAAAACCTATAAAAATCATTAAGTTAGAGTAATTACTCAGATTAGAGCAAATACCCGTCAGACAAGTCTTGCTGAAATCTGGCAAATTTCCAGTGTAAACAGGCAGAACTGTCCGACAAATACTGCCTTACCAAAGGGCATTCATAAAAAACGACTGTATGGTCTTAAAAGACGATCCGACGAACGGTAAGGAGGGAGCTGCAATTGGTGTGCAGCAGAAGGCGGAAATGGCAAATACGCCCGTGGTTCAGCACAGCCCAACAGACCCGGCACATAAAACAAAGCACTGAATCCGTCGGGATGACACTTCCAGAGCACTCTCAGTCCCCAATGGCCCATCCATTCACAATGGGGTAGCGCCGGTCCTTGCCAAAGGCACGGCCGGTGATACGCGGCCCCACCGCCGCCTGCCGGCGTTTGTACTCGTTGAAATCCACCATGCGCAGCACCCGCCATACCTGCTCCCGGTCAAAGCCGGCGGCGGTGATGGCTTCGGCGCTTTCGTCCAGCTCCACGTAGCGGCGCAGGATTTCGTCCAGCACCGGGTAAGGCGGCAGCGAGTCTTCATCCTTCTGGTCGGGGGCCAGCTCGGCCGAGGGCGGGCGGTCTATCACGCGCTGAGGTATCGGCGGATTGTCGGGGCTCAGGCTGTTGCGGTAGCTGGACAGGCGGAATACCAGGGTCTTGGGCACGTCCTTGAGCACATCGAAGCCGCCGGCCATGTCGCCATAGAGCGTGGCATAGCCCACGGCCATTTCCGACTTGTTGCCGGTGGTCAGCACCAGATAGCCCTTCTTGTTGGAAATGGCCATGAGCAGCACGCCACGGGCGCGGGCCTGCAGGTTTTCCTCGGTCTTGTCCCTGGTGGTGCCCTGGAATTCGCCCTCCAGCGTGGCGCTGAAGGCGTTGAAGATGGGCTCGATACCCAGCACGGAATACTTCACACCCAGGGTGTGCGCCTCAGCCTCGGCGTCCTCAAGGCTCATGGCGGCGGTGTAGCGGAAGGGCATCATGACCGCCTGCACCTTGTCGGCGCCGATGGCGTCCACGGCGATGGCCAGGGTCAGGGCCGAATCGATGCCGCCGGAAAGCCCCAGCACCGCGCCCCGGAAGCCGTTCTTGCCGACATAGTCACGCACGCCCAGCACCAGCGCCTGATAGACCTCGGCCTCGGTGCCCAGCGCAGGCGGACGCTGCTGCGGCAAGGGCTGGCCGGCGACGAGATCAACGGCATACAGCCCTTCGGCAAACAGCGGGGCCTCTGCGGCTACACGGCCTTGGGCGTCCATGGCGAAGGAGCCACCATCGAACACCAGCTCGTCTTGCCCGCCAACCATATTGACGTACACCACCGGCAGGCCGGTTTCACGCACGCGCTCGGCCACCACGGCCAGCCGCTGGGCCTGCTTGCCGGCGTGGAAAGGCGAAGCGTTGATGTTGACGAGCACATCGGCTCCTGCCGCCCTGGCCCGCGCTGCCGGGCCGGCATGCCAGATGTCCTCGCACACGGTCAGGCCCAGGCGCAGGCCATCTGCCTCCACCACCAATGCCTCATGGCCGGGCTGGAAATAGCGCTTTTCATCAAATACATCATAATTGGGTAGCTGGTGCTTGGCATACTCCCCCAACAGCTGCCCGTCACGCCAGACGCCCGCCAGATTGTGAAAACCGTCGGCCCGCTGGCCGGGGTAGCCCAGCACCAGGGTAATGCCACTGACCTCGCCCAGGCGCGCCAGCGCGGCCTGGATGCGGTGCTCAAGGCTGGGGCGCAACAGCAGGTCTTCGGGCGGGTAGCCGATCAGGGCCAACTCGGGAAAGACCACCAGCGCCGCTCCCAGGCGGTCACGCGCCTCCAAGGCCAGACGGATGATCTTGCCGATATTGCCGGGAATGTCGCCAACCAGGAAGTTGGCCTGCGCGAGCGCGATGCGGAACGGGGAAGCAATAGACATAGTAATGGAAGGAATCCGGCAGCAAGTTGATAAGGCGCATTGCGGAAACAGTCCGAGTTTCCGTAGGATAGCAGCCTGTCTGACTGACTATCGCTCCAGCCACGGCTGATGAAAGGCAGCAGCTTTGAGTCTGGACATTATTCCATCAGGGACAGCCGGGAAGAAGGACTTTAGCGCATGGGCGAGCTCATCAAGCTGGTTGTAGTCATCGGCATACTCTGGTTTTTCTACCAGATGCTGCTGCGCGCCGTCAGCTCTGCCTCCAGCCAGACCAATGGCAACGACGCGCCACCGCTCAGCCATGCCAATCGCATGCACCAGTGTGACTACTGCGGCGTGCACATTCCCGAAGGTGAAAGTACGCAGTCGCGTGGTCACTTTTTCTGCTGTGAAGCCCACCGCAACGCATTCTTTGCCAAAGACCAATGATAAAACCCCTGACTGCTACCACGCCCGCCGAGCGAGACGCCGACTGGCGCCTGCTGCGCGTTTACATCCATTACCGGGTATTCCTGTCGCTGCTGCTGCTGGGTCTGTTCGCCCTGCCCAATGGCAAGGCCATAGTCGGCGGCAGCAACAGCCTGCTGTTCCTGGGCAGCTCGGTGTCTTACTGCGGCTTTACCCTGCTCGGCCTGTGGTTTACCCGCCAGCCCGAGCCTGACCTGATCTTCCAGTCGCTCTTGCGCCTGCTCATCGACATTATCGCCCTGACCCTGATGCTGCATGCCTCGGGCGGCCTGAATCCGCAGTTTTCCATGCTCTTTCTGGTCACGGTGGCAGCCGGCAACATCCTGCTCACCGGGCGGCTGGGGGCGTTTGTGGCCGCCGTGGCCGCCATCGCCATTCTTTACGAGCAGTTTTACTTCGCGGTCAGCGAGGACACGGGGCTCTCGCCCAAGATACTGATGCAGACCTCGCTGCTGGGCCTGAGCTTCTTTGCGCTGGCCCTCTTCAGCCAGCTCATCAGCCAGCGCATGCGCATGAGCGAGGCGCTGGCCGACCAGCGCGCCGAGGACATCGTTGGCCTGCAGACCCTGAACGCCCAGATCATCCAGCGCATGCGCACCGGCATCATCGTCATCACCGAAAGCCGGCGCATATTGCTGATCAACGACTCCGCGCGGCAGCTGCTGGGCGTGGAGGACCTGCCCGGCCTCGGCCAGGCCCTGAGCGAGGTGTCGGAGCTGCTCGACGCCGGCTTCAATGCCTGGTGGCAAAACCCCACGCTGCGCCACACGCCCTTTCGCAACAACCCCAGCGCACCCTCGGTGAGCGCCAGTTTTGCTGCGCTGGGCGAGAATATCCGCAACCATAACGTGCTGATTTTCCTCGAAGACATGGCGCAGATGGCGCAGCAGGCCCAGCAACTCAAGCTGGTATCGCTGGGCCGGCTGGCCGCCAGCATTGCCCACGAAGTACGCAACCCTCTGGGCGCCATCAGCCATGCCACGCAGCTGCTGGCCGAGTCACCCGTGATTGTCGGCCCGGATCACCGCCTGCTGGAAATCATCCAGCAGCATTGCCTGCGCATGAACGGCATTGTCGAAAACGTGCTGCAGCTGTCACGCCGGCAAAGCCCCACCCCCCAGCTCTTCAGCCTGGAAGACTGGCTGCGCACCTTTGCCGACGAGTTCAACAGCGGCCGCGCCGCGCCCGCCCTGCTCAGCATCTATTGCGGCATTGACAACCTGCAGGTGCGTTTTGACCCGGAACAGCTCTATCAGGTCGTGGCCAATCTGGTGGGCAATGGGCTACGCTACAGCCTGCAACACCTGGGCCGCGAGGAAATACGCCTGGTGGCAGGGCAAGTGACACAGGACGACCTGCCCTACCTGGACATTATCGACAGCGGCCCCGGCATTCCGCCCAGCACGCGCGAGCACCTGTTCGAGCCTTTCTACACCACCGAAAACGGTGGCACCGGGCTCGGGCTCTATATTTCGCGCGAGCTGTGCGAGGCCAATCAGGCCCGACTGGACTGCCAGGGCCCGGAACGCGGCGGCGCCTGCTTCAGGATAACCTTTGCACATCCGGGACGGGGCAGCTAGGGTCTGTTGACGTTTCATTGGTCGTGGCGTTGCTGGTCAAAATCGCGCCAGACAAGGCACGACCGACGACTTGTGGTGGCTCCACACGAGGAGG
>Ga0302193_10000110_pt1 | contig 70556 bp, 63 predicted proteins | sample II_Bog_E3_3_FD_200228 | JGI IMG/M metagenome (GOLD analysis project Ga0302193, IMG submission 200228) | Peat permafrost microbial communities from Stordalen Mire near Abisko, Sweden - II_Bog_E3_3 | ecosystem: Environmental > Terrestrial > Soil > Wetlands > Peat | place: Sweden: Abisko...
AACAACACAGAGAGCTTGCTACAAGATACCAACCGGATGACTGCCTGCGCGCCCCAGATCGACCACCTGCCCAGCAAACCGCTGGATCGGTCTTGGCTAAACGCTATGCCCGACACACACCTAGGTCCCTCGATTTTGGGCGCCTGGGAGACCACGAACCCCAGCCAAGCGGGTGGCCCGCCTATACAGGCACAAAACTGCGGGTGCCCCATCCTTTGCGCATTTTGCGAGGGGTGGGCTGGCACCACAGTTCGCCGACATGGCGGGAGAATTCTGCAACGACTCCCGCCATGCAACAGATTGACCGAGCCGGAGGCATGGGTTGACTGCGCCCCCACCCACTTCGTGGGGGGGAATGGATGGGGCACCCGCCGCCCAGGTTCATGGTGACTTGAGCGAATCTTACGCCGCGACCGCCTGCGCCAGCCGGCGGACGGTGAGGACGGTGATGTCGTCCTCCTGGCCGAAGACCTTGGCGGCGTCGGCAATGTAGTAGGCGGACTGGTTGCTGAGGTTGTGGACGCGGGTGAAACCGAAGAGTTCGCCGGAGGGATTGCGCGCCTCGACCACTCCATCAGAAAGCATCAGGAGGCGGTCGCCGGGGTGCAGATAAAGGCGCACCTCTTCATAGCTCACCTCCGGCAGGACGCCCAGCGGCAGGCCGCCGGGCAGCGCGACTTCCTGGCTGTTCAGGTAGGGGGGCAGGTGGCCCGCGTTGGCAAGGATGACCTCGCCGTCGGCGCTGAACAGGGCCGCCTGGCAGGTGGTAAAGCTGTCGCTGCCGGTGAGCACGTGGTTCAGGGATTCGAGGATGCGGGCGGGGCTTCTTTCCGGAATGCGGCGCAGCGCTCCCATCAACATCGAGACGTTCATGGCCGCCTTCAATCCCTTGCCGGCCACGTCGCCCACCACCACCAGCAGGCCGCCGTCGTCCGTTGGCTGCACGTGGTAAAAATCGCCGCCCACCTCGTTGGCCGGGTTGTAGATGGATTCGACTTCAAACCCTGGGGTCTCCAGCTTCTCCTGGGGAATCATCAGTTCCTGTACGCTGCGGGCTGCGGCCAGTTCGCTCGAGGCCCGCTCGCGATCGTGGTGGATGCGCAGGAAGCGGTTGAAGATGATGATGACAATCGCCAGCAGGCCGGTGAAGTCGGCGATGGAAGCAAAGTGGATGGGAATAGGCCCGGCCTGGATGGTGAGCGGCGAGTGATAGGCAGGGCCGCCCCAATCGACCATGCCCGCGGTCAGCACCGGTTCGAGGATGCCCACCAGGGTCAACAGGAAGGGGATCAGCAGCAGGCCTGCCTCATAGTTGCGGCGCAAGGTGGCCGCGATCAGGGTGCTGAGGGCAAAGACCAGCCAACCCAGAAACCAGAGGACAGTGCCCACAGAAACCACGGCCAGCGCAATCCCGGCAGCCCCGCCATGGCCGACCAGCAACAGGGTAGGCGCGATGCCGGCCATGATAGGCGCGGTGAAGCGCAGCAGCGAGATATACCAGCGCCGGCGTAAGGCCAGGAAGGCGATGATGAATTCAAAGTAGAGGTAATTGGAGATCGCCGCCAATTGCAGGAAGACGGCCAGGTACCACATGTGGTCGAGGCGTGCGGTGCTGCCGGCCAGTTCAAGGAACCAGATGGGGGCCTGAACAACGAAATAGAAGGCCAGCCAAAGGTATTCGGCGTGACCCTTCTGGGTGTAGTAAAGCGCCAGCAGAAAGAAGGCCAGCACGGCCAGCATGACGTCGTTGATGAGCCTGGGGAGCCGCTCGAAGAGGCTATGAATCGACCACAGTTCCAGTGAGCGGTCCAGGTCTTCGCGGTTGCCCAGGCGGAATCTGCGGGTGCCAAAAAAACCGGTATAAGAACCGGTCCCGAAGGCGACATAGATGCTGCGCACCACCAGGGTGAGGGAAGTCTCATTGGGAGCAAGGTTCAGATCGTAGATGCGGGAGATGGCCTGATAACGGTCCGGGGCGTCTCCGTGGGGCCCCTCGGGCTGAATCAGCTTGCCGTTGGCAAAGACATCGACGCCTGGGCCCTGGCCAACGCCCATGGAGGCGTTCTGGCTGACCGGTAGCTCCACCAGCAGGGAAACCGGTCCGTGATTGGGAGCCAGCTTGAGATGGAGCCGGAACCAGACAAAGGGACGCTGATGTCCCTGGGGGTGGCCGGACTTGGGGTTCCATTGCGGGGTGCCGGCGGGGTGGTCCTCGTCGGGAACGTCGGCAATCGCTTCTTTGGCGTCGCGCTGCGCCCAGGTGGAGTCGTCGAAGGCAGGCAGCGCCGCCGCCGCGTTGGCCGTAATACCCACCCGCCAGCCCTTGTCGAGGGTCAGCGGGGAGCCGAGGCTGCTGGCGTCGAAGATCACTTCGGGAGTGCGTGGGACGCTGGGCAGCGCCGGCCGCGAATGGGTATGCGGTGTTAGCAGGTCCTCCAGGGGAGGAACCGGGTGCGGGGTGTTTTTTTGGGCCAGCAGCGGCATTGCTCCGCAAACCGCCATGACGGCCATTACCAGAATCGTTCGCCGCAAGAGACCTCCCCAATTCCGCGTGCACTCCACTTTAATTCAGACGGATGCCAGCTCCAAGAGGAACGCAGCGGGGGGACAAGTGAGCTGGACGGGCGGGCGTTTCCAGACCTGGGAGGAGATTTGTTGGCGAGATCGAATATTTCCCGGCTGCGGTTGCCCAACGGAAGGGTGTTAGCGTCTAACCTATTGGAGCGAAGCGGACCAGCCAGCAGGGGTGCGTTCGCCCCAGAGGTGAGGTCATGAGGGCAACTTTCAGGGATTTCAAGGCGATGGCGCTGGTGGGAATGGCGCTGGCGCTGGCCACCACCGTGTGGGCGCAGTCCACTCCTTCGAATACGCCCACTGCCAGCACGCCTACAGCTCAACCTGCCCCCGGCACATCCCCTGTCGGAGGCGACACTCCTGCCAAGGCGCCCGATGCCAAGCCCGCGCCGGGCACAACCCCCGTGGGCGGCGATGTTCCCGCCACTGCCGTCAATCCCGACAAGGTGGTGGAGGTTGGCAGCCAGAAAGTCAGCGTCAAGCCCGGCAGCATCGACGATGTGAGCGCGGTGGGCAATCGCGACATTGGCGGCCGCGGCATGGGCAACTGGTACTCCACCGACACCGAGATCAAGATGGGCAAGATGTACGCCATGGAGATCGAGAAGAGCACCAAGTTCATCACCGATCCGGTGGTCACCGAGTACGTCAACCGCATCGGCCAGAACATTGTGCGCAACTCCGACTGCAAGGTGCCGTTCACCATCAAGGTCATCGATTCGGATGAGATCAACGCCATGGCGCTGCCGGGCGGCTTCTTCTACGTCAACTCCGGGCTGATTTTGAACGCCGACGAGGAAGCGGAGCTGGCCGGGGTGATGGCCCACGAGACCGCCCATGTCTGCGCCCATCATGCGGTCCGCGAGCAGACGCGCATGAACTACGCGCAGCTGGGCACCATTCCGCTGATCTTTATTGGCGGCTGGACGGGCTACGGAATCTATGAGGCGGCCTCCATCGGCGTGCCCCTCACCTTCCTTCACTTCTCCCGCGAGTTCGAGGCGCAGGCCGACTACCTGGGCGTGCAGTATATGTATCGGGCCGGGTACGATCCCCAGGCCTTCATCAGCTTCTTTGAGAAGATTCAGGCGTTGGAGAAGCGCAAGCCGGGCATGGTTTCCAAGGCCTTCTCCGACCATCCGCAGACGCCCGACCGCATTCTGCACTCGCAGGAGGAGATTGCCCGCATCCTGCCGGCCAGGGACGAATACACGGTGACCACGTCGGAGTTCGACGACGTCAAGGCGCGGCTGGCACGGATTGAAAACAAGCGCCGTCTGACGGACTCCAAGGATAAGAACAAACCGTCGTTGCGGCGGGCCAGCACCGGGACAGGTGACCCGACCAGCCCTTCGACCAGCGACAGCGGCTCCAGTTCCGACGACAAGCCCACGCTGCATCGCCGCGACGACCAGAACTAGCGCCCCGACCGTATCGGGATGCACCTGCCCAGGTCTCGGAAACGGGACCCTTCGACAAGCTCAGGGCACCCTTCTGCGTTCTCAGCACTTGTGTCGAGGGTTGCGCTGCGCTATACATGGATTGCGGGAGACGGGTAGCAAGACGCCACCGCCGGAGGGCAAGGTCATGCCGGTGATGCGCGTTCACGGCTCACCCCCAGGACACGTTCCTACCATGAAGAAACTTGTCGTTTTTGCCGCTGTGTTTGTATTCATTCTGCTCCTGACCAAGATCGCTAACCAGGTGCCTCCGCCAGCGCCCTCTGGTACAACGTTCTCCCTCATGGCCCAGCATGTGGTGCAGTGCTCCCCCGACGAGATCACGCTGGTGGATGGGCACGACAAGTCAACCCACCTGGAGAAGGACTCCAGTTGGCCCGATTGCTCGGTATTCAAGAAAGACGATGTTCTGGATTTCTACCTCTCACGGGGCGAGAAGACCAGATTCCTCAGCTTTGAGCGGACCGCGTGGTGGCGGAAGAGCATTTAGACGGCCCCGAAGGCTGCCCTGCACCAAGAGTCTGAGCATTGGGTTTCCAGCTTGGTTCCCCAGCTTCGGCCAATGGCGCCACTCCAGCAATTCATGTTAATCTCACGTTAGACACTGAAGAGTGGACCTGAGAAGACAAGAGGAGTATCACCGCCGTGCTGGCGACTGCTAAGAAAACTACCCTGATCGAAACCTTCCGCACCCACGATACGGACACCGGTTCGCCGGAGGTCCAGATTGCAATTCTGAGTGCGCGCATTGCCGAACTGACCGAGCACTTCAAAACCCACAAGAAGGATCACGCCTCCCGGCGTGGTCTGTTGATGCTGGTCAGCAAGCGCCGCCGTCTGTTGGATTATCTGAAGACGCACGATACTGACCGCTATCGCGAAGTGATCGGCAAACTCGGTATCCGCAAGTAATCAGAAAGCCAACTTTGAACCGGAAGCGCCCAGACCGGATATTGGTCACGGCCCCCGTTCTACCCGGAACCTGGGGTCTTGGTGTACCTGGCGAACTGCAACCGCCGCCAGGGTCTGCGCACAGCTATGAGCTGTGCGCAGGCCCGGCGCGTTGGCCGGCACGCAGGCCGGGAGAATCCGCTCCCCCGCGCACATCCCACTCTTTTGCGCGCGCCCTGCTCCCTGTCAGGCCCTTCGCCAGTTTTTGCACCCCCTCCGGCGCCTTCCCTTTACAAGTTTCCCAAGCGAACAAAACGAAACGAGGACTCTATGTCTAAGCATGAAATAGCTGTCGAGCTTGCTGGCGGCAAGCGGCTGGTTTTTGAGACCGGGCGCATGGCCAAGCAGGCCTCGGGCGCCGCACTGGTCACCACGGGCGAAACCGTTGTTCTGGCCACCGCGGTGGCTTCTCCCGACCCCAGGGAAGGCATCGACTTTTTCCCCCTCACCGTGGACTACCGCGAGTACACCTATGCCGGTGGACGCATTCCCGGAGGCTTCATCAAGCGCGAGGGCCGTCCCAGCGAAAAGGAAGTCCTCACCTGCCGCCAGATCGACCGCCCCATCCGCCCTCTGTTCCCCGATGGATTCCGCAACGAGACCCAGGTGATCGCGCTGGTCTTCTCCGCCGACAAGGAGAATGACCCCGACGTGGTGGGTATTAACGCCGCCGCCTGCGCCCTGGCTCTCTCCGACATTCCCTTCAGCGCCACGGTAGGCGCCGTTCGGGTGGGCCGCGTGGATGGCGAGTTTGTCATCAATCCGACCTATACCGAGCGCGCTGCCACCACCGTCAACATCATGGTCGTCGGTCACAAGGACGGCATCGTGATGATTGAGTCGGGCGCCAAGGAAGAGAGCGAAGAGATCATCCTCGAGGCCATCGAGTTTGGCCATACCGAGATCAAGAAGATTGTCGCCGCCATCGACGAGTTGGTTGCCGTGGCCGGAAAGCCCAAGCGTGCCTTTACAGCGCCGGAGTTCGACCAGGCGTACTACGACGAGTTGGTTGCCAAGGTCGGCGATCGCCTCAAGGACGCCCTCGACACCAAGACCCACGCCAAGCTGGAAAGTCAGACCCTGGTCAAGCAGCTCAAGGAAGAGCTGGCAGTCGGCGTTCCCGCCGACGATCCCGCGGCCAAGAAGAAGCTGGCCCACTATTACGAGCATCTCCGTGAGCGGACCTTCCGTGAGCAGGTGACCAAGGACCGCATTCGTCCCGATCGCCGCGCCTTCGACGAGATTCGCGAGATCACCATTGAGAACGGCGTGCTGCCGCGCGTTCACGGCTCGGCGCTGTTCACCCGCGGCGAGACCCAGGCTCTGGTTACTGCCACGCTGGGCACCGCCGACGAAGGCCAGCGTTTGGAGAGCTATGAAGGCGAAAAGAAGAAGCCCTTCATGCTCCACTACAACTTCCCACCCTTCTGCGTGGGCGAGACGGGCCGCATGACCGGCACCGGCCGCCGCGAGATCGGCCACGGAGCTTTGGCCGAGCGCGCCATCACCGCGGTTCTGCCCTCTGCGGAAGAATCGCCCTACACCATCCGCATCGTCTCCGACATTCTGGAGTCCAACGGCTCTTCGTCGATGGCTACGGTCTGCGGCGCGAGCCTGGCGCTGTTTGACGCCGGCATCCCGCTCAAGGGCGCGGTGGCGGGCGTGGCCATGGGCCTGGTCAAGGAAGGCGACGACTACGCCATCCTCACCGACATTGCCGGCGCGGAAGATCACTACGGCGACATGGACTTCAAGGTGGCAGGTACCCGCAAGGGCATCACCGCCTTGCAGATGGACATCAAGATCGGCGGCTTGACCCGCGAGATCCTGAAGCAGGCCATGGAGCAGGCGCGCAAGGGCCGCATCTTCCTGCTGGACAAGATGGACGCCGTGCTGGACGGACCCAACAAGGAGCGCTCGGCCTATGCGCCCCGCATTGAGACCGTGATGATTCCCACCGACAAGATTCGCGATCTGATCGGCAAGGGTGGCGCAACCATCCGCAGCATCATCGAGCAGACCGGCGCCAAGATCGACGTGGACGACACCGGCCGCGTCAATGTCGCCTCTTGCGACAGCGAGGGCCTGAAGAAGGCGCTCGAACTGATCGGCAACATCACCGCCGTGCCAGAAGTTGGGAAGGTCTACCTTGGCAAGGTGGTCCGGCTGGCGGAGTTCGGCGCGTTTGTCGAGCTGTTCCCCGGCACCGATGGCCTGCTGCACATCTCCGAGATCGCCGAGCATCGCGTCAAGGAAGTGAAGGACGAGCTGCGCGAGGGCGATCAGGTGATGGTGAAGGTTCTGGCCATCGAAGGCAATCGCATCAAGCTCAGCCGCAAGGCGCTGATCAAGGAGCAGAAGGCAAAGCTGGTTCAAGCGGCTCCTGCCGAAAGCTCCGAGGTGGAGATCGAGGCCTCGGAAGCACCCGTAGCGGCGGCCAAGCCGCGCAACGAGTTCGACGAGCGCCAGCCCAGCTCCAACCAGAGCACCATCCTCATCGAAGGCGGCGAGGATTTTGACGAGGAAGATGGCGAAGAGTTCGACGAGGAGAACGAGCCGAACTTCAACCGCGTCGATGGCGCGCCGGTACCTGTTGCTCAAACAGCGGGTGCGGCACGTCCTCCGGCGGCCAACAACAATCGCCGTCGCCGGCGTCGTCGCCCAGGCGGCCCAGGTGGCGCAGGCGGTGGGCGTGGTCCGGCCGGAGGCGGCCAGGCTTAATCGCCAACCTGCCTGAAAACAACAGCAAGGCCCGGGCCAGAAGTCCGGGCCTTTCTGTTTGTGTTTGCCGTCAATAGGGCCGCAACCCGAGAGAAGCGAAAGCGGCTTTTTTCTGTCGCAAGGATGGGAAAACAGGAAGCCCCGTCAGCCCCGCTCATCGCGAGAGGCGTAGTCGAAGGACCTGCGGTTTGCCCTTTGCACCAGGCAGGTTCACCTTCTCTTTAACTGCCCTGGCCGGTTTATATTCCGATCCAGCCTAATGCATTTCCGGCGGGCTTCTCCTCTGCTGGGGAGGGGGAGGAGCCGCAAGAGGAGGCAGAGAAATGGGAAAAGCGGCATTCTCGCGCTTGGTAGCGGCGTCATGCTTGGCGCTGTACATGCGCAAGTCGGCCGCAATGCACAAGGCCTCCAGATCGGTCGCATCTTCAGGAAAGATGGCAACGCCGACGCTGGCGCCTATTTGGACAATATGCTCGCCAAGCTGCATGGGAACGCTGATCAGCCGCCTCAATGACTCGCTGACATGCAGGGCATCCTCACGGCTGGTAGGCTCTTCCAGAATCACTGAGAACTCGTCGCCACCGGTTCGGGCTGCGGTGTCGGAGCGGCGAACCCGCTTGGCCAAAATCGTTCCAACGTGCTGCAGCAGAAGATCGCCCACATGGTGGCCCAGGGTGTCATTGACCCGCTTGAACGCGTTCAGGTCAATCAGCAGCACCGCGGCCCGCGTTCCAGTGCGGCGCGCGCGCTCGATGGCGCTGGCCAGCCGGTCCTGATATAACCGGCGATTGGGCAGCCCGGTCAAATCGTCGTGCAGCGCAAGATGCTTGTTGTGGCTGATCTGCTCCTCCAGCATCAGCAGCATCATGCCCACCGCCACCAGATACTTGGGCAGGTTCCAAACTTCGCCTTCGATGTGAGCCTGGGGAAGATAAGACTGCATCACTGGAGCCACCAGGAAAACCGCAGCCCAAGCCAGAAAACCGGTAATAGTAATGAAGTTGCCGGCCGTGGCGCGCCGATAGCGATAGATGAAATGCACGCAGCAACCGAGATAAATGTTGAAGAGCACTGCGTTGATGGCCAGCGTGCCGCCATTACCGGGCCGGTTCTGAAAGACCAGCAGGAAGACCGCGAGCGCGCAATACTGAGAGATGGTAACCCAGCGAAACGGGTGGTTGAACTTGCGCATTCTGACCAGTCCGACGGCCAGCGGGCCAGCCGGGATGAAGATCGCTGCTGGGATCAAAGCCCAGTCCGGGCCGGCGATAAGAAGCGCCAAATAGAGCGTATGGGAGAGAAGCAGCGAGGCCACAAACCAAAGGCTGGAGATCTCCTTGCGAAAGGATACCGTGGCCCACATGAACAGGATCCCGGCCCAGGTGAGGGCAGCACTGCCCACAATCTCCGCCAGGGCTCCCCAAATACCCGGAGCCGGCAGAAACAGGAAAGCGGCAAAATGCACCACGATCATCAGCCAGCCGATGAGCCAGATTCCGGCATCTTGCCCGCGGCTGCGCCGAACCACGGACGCGAAGGCCCACGCCAGCAGTGCTGAGACAGCCAAGTCCGGGAATTGCGCCCAATTGATCAAAGCCACCCCTGTGCGGAAATGCCGTCATCCCTACTTTCGTCCATTGCTCTGTCGATTTCATAGCTCTTTTGTGGCACTTAGCACACCTTAGGTTAAACCAGCGTAACCTCCGCCACAATCTGGGCCCGGTGATTCATTGGATGACCGTCCCGGATTCTTGCCGGCTTCCGCCTCGGGTGTGCACTAGACTCAAGAGAATGGCCGCCAGTTTGTACATTGTCGTTGAAGGGGAAGACCCAGGGTTCGACATCTTTGTGAACGGCCAGGCTCTGGCCCGCAACGAAGACGCCCTGGAGCGTCTGGCCGAACGGCTGAACGTGAGGCCGCTGCTGGAGTACTTTTCCGCCGATCGGAATTCGATGGCGCTGTTGCTGGAGCAGGGCGCGGCCAACCCCGACTGGGCCGGTCATCTGCCCGAGCCGCAATGGTTCAACGCCCAGGACGGTCTGCTCACGGTTTGCGCGCTGAGCGGCTTTCTGGCGGAAACTCCCGCTGGCCTCGGTTCGGAGACCAGGCCGGTGCTTTTGGAACTTCTTGAGTATGAGCGGGTGCTGCGCAAGACTGCCCAGCACGGTTTGCATTGGCACCTGGCCGTCAGCTGGTGCTAGGGGTCAGTCTCCCGGAAGCTGTTCACCCTTAGGCTCGAAGATGTTGCCCATGCGCCGGATTTGTGCCCCCACGCTGGCCAGTTTCTGCTCGATGCGCTCATAGCCGCGATCCATGTGATAAACGCGGTCGAGGATGGATTCTCCGTCGGCCACCAGTGCGGCCAGCACCAGCGATGCCGAGGCTCTCAGGTCCGAGCACATCACGGCCGCCGCCGAGAGCCTGGCCGGGCCCAGGACGGTGGCCGTGCGGCCATTGACCTTGATGTCGGCGCCCATCCGCACCAGTTCCTGGACGTGCATGAAGCGATTCTCGAAGATGTTCTCCTGGACCACGCTGACGCCTTCGGCCTGGGTAGCCAGCGCCATGTATTGCGCCTGCATGTCGGTGGGGAAGCCGGGATACTCCTCGGTGGAGATGTCGGCCGCCCGCAACCGCCCGTCGGCGCGCACGCGCACTGTGTCGGGCCCCAGGATATCGATTCGCACGCCGGTCTCTTCCAGCTTGCCGATGACCGCACCCAGATGATCGGGGTTGCAGTTGGCCACAATCAGATCGCCGCGCGTGATGGCGCCGGCCACCAGAAATGTCCCCGCCTCAATGCGATCGGGGTTGATGCGGTAATGCGCCCCATGCAGACGGGTTACGCCATGCACGCGGATGGTGGCGGTGCCCGCGCCTTCGATCTGCGCGCCCATGGTGGTCAGCAGCGCCGCCAGGTCGGTGACCTCAGGCTCACGCGCGCAGTTCTCCATCAGGGTGTCGCCTTCGGCCAGCACGGCGGCCATCAGCAGGTCTTCCGTGCCGGTAACGGTGATCTTGTCAAACACCAGGTGCGCGCCTCTGAGCCGTTCCACCCGCGCCTCCAGGTAGCCGTGTGCCTGGGTGATGGTAGCGCCCATCTTTTCCAGGCCCTTGATGTGCAGATCGATCGGGCGGCCGCCAATGGCGCATCCGCCGGGCATGGCTACGCGTGCCATACCGGTGCGCGCCACCAGCGGACCCAGCACCAGGGAACTGGCCCGCATGGTCTTCACGATCTCGTACTTGGCTTCGGGGTCGGAGAGAGTGCGGCAGCAGATGGTGGTGCAGTTCTTCGCTTGCCCCTCACCTAGGCGGACTTCGGCGCCCATAGACGACAGCAGCCGCCGTTCGGTCTCAATATCCCGCACCTGGGGAATGTTCTCCAGGGTGACCTCGTCCTCGGTCAGGATGGCCGCAGCCATGCAAGGCAGCGCCGAGTTCTTGGCGCCCGATACGTGCAGAGTGCCCACCAGCGGATTGCCGCCGCGAATCACGAATTTATCCATGAAGAATCAACAACTCCTAGCCTTTTTAGAGTGTAAATCCGGTTGCAGCGTTGCCGTGGGACGGAAGGCTATACTTGCAGCAATCATTTGGGCGAACGGCTGCGGCCGTATGGAGGAGAACAGCGATGCGGCAATGCGGATTCTGGCGGTGCCAGACAGTAGTGGTGGGTTTGTTTTTGGCGATAGTGGAAACGTTTGCAGCACGGCCTGCGGCCACGGCCCAAACCCCGCCTGCGGCAGCCCCCTCCAGACCGATTCCCGCCATTGTTCAAAGGGACGGCCGCTACGCTCTCATGGCTGACGGCGAGCCCTACCTCATGCTGGGCGTGCAGGCCAACAACTCCAGCGCTTGGCCTGCCTACCTTGACAAGGTGTGGCCGGCGGCCGAAACACTCCACGCCAACACCGTCGAGCTGCCCATCTATTGGGAGCAGCTTGAGGCTACCCAGGGCAAATTCGACTTCAGCGTGGTGGACCTGATCCTGAAACAGGCACGCGAGCATCATCAGCGCCTGGTCCTGCTCTGGTTCGGCACCTGGAAGAATGGCAGCTCCCACTACACGCCGGAGTGGGTCAAGCTGGACCAGACCAGGTACCCCTTTGTGCGCAACCAGGACGGGCAGACGGTGGACTCGCCCTCGCCATTTTCCCCTGCTCGCCTGGAGGCCGACAAAGCCGCTTTCCGCGCTTTGATGCGCCACCTCAAGCAGGCGGACGGCCAGCGCACGGTGCTCATGGTGCAGGTGGAGAACGAGGCAGGCGAGTGGGGCGGCGTTCGCGACTATGGACCGGAGGCCGAAAAGGCCTTTGCCGGGCAGGTGCCGGAAATGCTGGCCAAAGGGCTGGGCAAGCGGCCAGGCACCTGGCAGCAAGTCTTTGGAGAGGATGCCGGCGAGAGCTTCGAAGCCTGGTACACGGCGACCTATATCGAACAGGTTGCCGCCGCGGGCAAGGCCGAGTATCCGCTGCCGCTTTACGTGAATGCGGCGCTGCGCGATCCCTTTCATCCCGGCAAGGCGCCCGGCTATGAGTCCGGCGCGCCCACCGACAACAACATCGATTTGTGGAAGATCGCGGCTCCCTCCATCAGCGTGGTGGCCCCGGACATCTATATGCCCGAGTACGCAAACTACATGAAGGTCATGGAGTTGTACAAGCGCGAGGACAATCCGCTGCTGATTCCCGAAACCGGCAATACGGCCAACTACGCGCGCTATGTTTACGCCGCCATCGGCCAGGGAGCCCTGGGCTGGGCGCCCTTCGGCCTTGACCTGAGCCGTTATAGCAACCAGACCGAAGGGCCGCAAGCGATGGAGGCCGACGCCCTGAAGCCTTTAGCGCAGCAGTATGCCCTGCTGGCTCCCATAGCGCGCAGGCTGGCCAAGGGGAATCTTGAGGGCAAAGTGCGTGGCGCGTGCGAGGCCCCGGACAACCACACCCAGGCCCTGGCCTTCGCGCGCTGGCAGGCGGTCATCAGCTACGGAATGCCTTCCTTCGGCAATTGGATGCAGCCCAAAGGCAACACGCCTCCCGATGGGGGAGCGGTGATTGAGCAGCTTGGGCCGGATGAATTCTTGATCGCCGGCCACCATGTGCGCGTGGACTTCACCCCTACCTTCGCGCCGGGCAAAAAGAGGCTCTGGCTCAAGGTGGAAGAGGGAAGCTACGACGCCGCCGGCGCATGGAAGACCGTCCGCATCTGGAACGGCGACCAGACCGACTACGGCCTGAATTTGAAGTCCGATGAGAATTTGCTGCTGAAGGTGCGAATGACGACTTTTTAGGTGATGAGAGGCTAATTGTTACGTCAACCTGTCATCCTGAGCAAGCGCAGCGAATCGAAGGACCTGTGTTTTCATAAGTGTGCGAGCTCCCACCTTGGCCGCAGAAGCGACGATGCGGCCAAGGTGGGCACCCAAGATATTGGACAATCACTGCGAACCCTCTACAGCTCCAGCACGTTGTCTTCGATGGCCAAACGTACGTTGCCATCGGACTTGGCTAGGCGGCGCACAGCCTCCGGCTTGTCCACTCTGGCTTTGAGCATCACCAGGGCTACCGGCACGCTCCGGCCGGCGCTCTTGATGGTCTCCACGGCAACGGCGCGGTCAATCCCGCAGGCGCACATGAGAATGCGAATGCCGCGCTCCACCAGCTTGGAGTTCTGCATGTGCACGTTGACCATCAGGTTTTCGTACACATAGCCCAGACGGGTCATGGCGCCGGTGGTGATCATGTTCAGGATCATCTTCTGGGCGGAGCCGGCTTTCATGCGGGTGGAACCGGAGATGACCTCGGGGCCTACGTCGGCAATGATCGCAATGTCGGCAGCCGCGGCCAACGGTGCGCCCTGGTTGCAGGTGACGGCGGCGGTGCGTGCTCCGCGGGCGCGGGCATAGGCCACTGCTGCCACAACGTAGGGCGTGCGGCCTGAGGCGGAAAGCCCCACAACCACATCCTTGCGCGTGGGGCGGCGGCGGGCGATGTCCCGCTGGCCCAGCTCTTCGGAGTCTTCATTCACCTCGACGGCCGAGGCCAGAGCCTTGGGGCCGCCGGCCATGATGTACTGTACCTGTCCGGGAGCGGTCGAGTAGGTGGGCGGACACTCCGAGGCGTCCAACGCTGCAATCCGTCCGCTGGAACCTGCGCCGACATAAATCAGCCGGCCGCCATCGCGCAAGCTGCGGGCCACCTGGTCAATGACCTGGGCAATCTCCGGAAGCGCCTTCTTCACCGCCGCCGCAACCTTTGCATCCTCATGGTTGATGATGCGCGCGATCTCGATTGCGGATTTTGTGTCAAAGCCTTGAGACGCCTCGTTTTGGCTCTCGGTTGTCAATTGTTGAAGCAGGGAGGCCTGGTCTCTCTTCGTATCCACTCGGGTGCCGGCTGTCTCCTGCGTCGTCGAACTGGTTAGCATCGCATATGCCCCCAATTACCCATTGTATCTGGAAAGACGGCAAGGTCCGAGAGAATTCTGCTGACCGGAACTGCCATGGAAAGCGCAAGTTGCAGGATTGTTACAAGGCCTGGCGCAGGGCATCGTGAAACCTCGGCCTCACCTCGCGAATCAAATAGCACTTCCGGTCTGGCCACGTGCGGTTGGTGAGCAGAGCGACGGCGACCCCGGCCTCCAGGTCAATCCACAGCGAGCAACCACTGTATCCCAGGTGCCCGATCGAGCCTGGTGAGAAGTAGTGGCCAGACGAGGAATGCTCCGAAGGCGTATCCCATCCCAGCGCCCTGGAACTGTCCTCCGGACCCTGCCGCCGGGCAAAGGAAGCGACCGTTGCCGGGTCGAAAAGGCGCGGCCTTCCGGCTGCGGATCCCGCTTCCATCACCTCAATGGCAAAACGCAACAGATCCGGCACATTGCAGAAGAGCCCGGCGTGTCCGGCGGCGCCGTTCAGCACCCAGGCATTCTCATCCTGCACTTCGCCCTGGATGCGGCGCTGGCGGAAGCTGAGGTCCTCTTCCGTAGGCGGAATCGCCAGGCGGGCAGCGGGCGGCGGACAAAAACCCGTAGCCGCCATCCCCAGCGGCGCAAAGACCTCTCGCTTCACCCAACTGGCCAATGGCTCGCCGGTCAGCACTTCCAGCGCCTTGCCCAGCAGGATGAAGCCCGGATCGGAGTACTCGGCGCGCGCGCCAGGCGCGGCTTCCAGAGGCAGCTCCAGGCAGGCCCGCATCAGCGCCGCCGGCGAGGTCGCCGTGCGGAAGAACTGGACGTAGCCGGGCAGCCCCGAGCTGTGGGCCAGCAGGTGGCGCAGTTTGACGTGGCGAGCGGGGTCTCCCGCAGTGCGGCCCACCACAAAGCCGGGCAGCAGGTCGCCCAAGGGCATCTCCACATCGAGCCGTCCGCGCTGGTAGAGCAGCATGGCCGCCGCTGTGGTGCAAACCACCTTGGTGAGGCTGGCTACGTCGTAGACGGTCTCAGCAGTGACGGCAGGCGCTCCCTGATCGTAGGTAAAATGGCCCAATGCGCCCTGGAGCGCGATTTCGCCCCGGGCGGCCACGCCAAAAGCGCAGCCGGGAAAGGCGCGGGCGGCGATGGCGTCAGCCAGCACCCGGTAAACGGGCGCAAACCGGCCAGGCGGGTCGCCGGCGCCGTGCGAACTGCTTTCAGCTTGCATTCCTGTCTTGCATCCTAACGCCGATTGCGCACGGGCCGCAGGCGCAATCTCATTTTTGGTAGGTTGCCGGGCAGCGCAGGCGCTATCCTTGGGGGCGGGTCGCCCGTCTACCACAATGAGGGAGTCCGCGGAGGATGGCATGAGCCCCATGCACGGGTCGTTGACAGCAGCAATCATGCTGGGACTGGCGGCTGCGCTCTGCTGCCCGGTGATTGCCCAGGATGCGCCTGCCGTTCAGACTTCTGCTTCGGACGCTCCTCAGCCCGCCGCGTCGAAAAAGGTCTACACAGTCCCCGCCGGCACCAGGGTTCTGTTGCAACTGCGCAGCGCCATCAACACCGCCAGCGCCAAGCCCGGCGATGGCATCTATCTCGCCTCCACCTTTCCCGTTGTGGTGGGGAACCGGGTCATGATTCCGGCCGGAGTTTACGTGCAGGGCGTCGTGGATCGGGTTGCCCGCGCCGGGCGCGTGAGGGGCAAGGCACAGCTCGACATGCATTTCACCGCCATCATCTTTCCCAACGGCACGGTGGTGCAGATTCCCGGCCTGGTGAACAGCCTACCCGGCGCCAAAAAGCAGACGGTCAAGGACGACGGCGAGGGAACCATCGAGCAGGCCGGGGACAAGGGGCGGAACGCCGGCGAAGTGGCCAAGATTGCCATTCCCACCGGAGGAACTGTTGGTTCCATCGGCGGGTTGGGGGCAGGGCATCCGGTTGCCGGCGGGATTGCCGGAATCGGCGCCGGTCTTGCAGCCGCCGGGCTTACGTCGCTCTTTACCCGCGGGGCCGATGTGAACATCGAGAGCGGGACCCAGGTGGAGATGATCCTGCAGCGGCCGCTCCTGCTGGAAGAGGAAAACCTCAACGGCTCGGGGTCGGCGGGAACCGCGCCAGCGCTGGTTCCTGCGGCCAATCAGCCCAGACCAATGAGCAAGCCCCGCATCCTCTGCCCACTCGGAGGGCTCGGTTGCGAGTAATCTAAAAGAGAGATGCCTACGGTTCCCCAAGACACCCCACCCAATGAATCGGCCGCCCCTCAGGCGGACACCCTTCAACCGGCAATTAACCCTGCACCCGTGCCCACCAGCAAGGCGGGAGGCATTGGGCTGTGGCTGCGCGACCTGCTGGTTTCCGCGGCGGCCTCGGTGCTGATCATCACCTTCCTTTACCAGCCCGTCCGCGTGGAAGGCACCAGCATGTTGCCGCGGCTGGAAGACCGCGACCGCCTGTTCATCAACAAGTTCGTCTACCGCGTCGAGGCCATCGAGCGCGGCGACGTGGTGGTCTTCCATTATCCGCGCGACCCGGAAAAGAGCTACATCAAGCGGGTGATCGCGCTGCCTGGCGACCGGCTGCGCATTGACCACGGCCGCGTCTGGCTCAACGGTCAGCCGCAGACCGAGCCTTATGTCCCGGAAAAGTACCAGGACACCCGCTCCATGGCGGAGATCGTGGTTCCCGAGGATACCTATTTCATGATGGGCGACCACCGCTCCATTTCCTCCGACAGCCGCGACTTTGGCCCGGTGGAGCGCGACCTCATCTATGGCAAGGCCGTCTTCGTCTACTGGCCCTCGCGGGATGCCGGCGTGGTGCACTAATCCGGTTGAAGAGAAGCCGGAAATTCACCGCCAAAACCTGTTAGAATCACTAGAATCTACTGCGCGGAGAGACGATGCAGGCAATTCTTGCGCTCGAAGACGGGCGCTTATTCCGTGGCCACGGCTATGGCGCCCCTGGCGAATGTCAGGGCGAAGTTGTTTTCAATACTTCCCTTACCGGTTACCAGGAAATCGCCACCGATCCCTCCTATGCCGGGCAAATCGTAGTTCTCACCAACCCCCAGATCGGCAATTACGGCACAAATCAGGCGGATAATGAGTCGGCCAAGCCCTATATCGAGGGCCTGATCGTCCGTGAATTCTCGCCCATCAGCTCCAATTGGCGTTCCGAGCAGGTGACCGACGAGTACATGGAGCGCTACCAGGTTCCGGTCCTGTCGGAGATCGACACCCGCGCCCTGGTGCGGCATTTGCGCACTCACGGCGTCATGCGCGGCGTCATTTCGACCGATGTCGCCAATCCCGAGGCGCTGGTCCAGAAGGCCAGAAATATCCGCAAGATGGACGGCACGGATCTGGCAAGGGTGGTTTCGACCAAGTCGATCTATACCTTTGATTCGAAGGACAGCCGCAATCAGGCGGGCGACCCCTACCTGGACCCAGGCTTCCTCAAGAACGAAGAAGAGGGGAAGCTCCTTCATGTAGTGGCTTATGATTTCGGCATCAAACTGAACATTCTGCGCATGTTGGCCCGCGAGGGCTGCCGCGTCACGGTGGTTCCGGCCGAAACCAGGGCCGAGGACGTGCTGGAGCTGAAGCCCGACGGCGTCTTCCTCTCCAACGGCCCCGGCGATCCCGAGCCGGTGGACTACGCAGTGCGCGCCATCAAGCAGTTCCTGGGCCGCGTGCCGGTCTTCGGCATCTGCCTCGGCCATCAGCTCACCGGACTGGCCCTGGGCGGGCGCACCTACAAGTTGAAATTCGGCCACCACGGAGGCAACCACCCGGTGAAGAACAACTCCACCGGCAAGGTGGAGATTACGGCCCACAACCACAACTTCGCCGTCGATCCTGACTCGATCAACGTGAACGAGGTTGAGTTGACCCACGTGGACCTGAACGACAACACGCTCGAGGGCCTGCGCCACAAAACGCTGCCCCTGTTCAGCGTCCAGTACCACCCCGAAGCCGCCCCCGGCCCGCACGACTCCAACTACCTCTTCCGCGACTTCCGCACGATGATGGAGGAGTGGAAATCATGAGCGGACTCGCAGCCAGAAGGGAAGAGCCGCAGCCCGGAGGGATCGTTATTCCGGAGTTGGACCTCTCTTCCTTTCTGCCGGAGCCGCTCCAGTCTGAGCCGCTTGAACAGACCGAGATCCCCCGGCTGGCCCGTGACTCCGCCGCAATGAGGCTGTTGGAGGAGTCGCTTTTGCGCATTCCCACCAGCCACTATCTGGTGCATGGAGATGCGCGGGAGATGCGTGCTCTCGCTGATGAGAGTGCGCACCTGATTTTGACCTCGCCTCCGTACTGGACGCTGAAGAAATATGACGATGCGGATGGGCAACTTGGCCATGTGCGCGAGTACGACGAATTCCTTGCGGAATTGAGCCGGGTGTGGCAGCGTTGTTTCGATTTGCTGGTCCCTGGCGGACGGCTGATCTGCGTCGTCGGCGACGTGTGTCTTTCGAGAAAACAGAATGACGGCCGACATACGGTTGTGCCTCTCCACGCCTCGATCCACGAGCTTTGCCGCAAAATTGGATTTGATAATCTTGCGCCGATTATCTGGCACAAAATTGCCAATGCCGTTTATGAGGTCTCAGGTGGGGGCGGCTTTCTGGGCAAGCCGTATGAACCCAACTCGGTCATCAAGAACGATGTGGAGTACATCTTGATGTTCCGTAAGCCGGGCGGCTATCGCAAGCCCTCCGCCGCGATGCGGTTACTCTCGGTCATTAGCGCGGAGAATTACCAGAGTTGGTTTCAGCAGATTTGGACCGGACTCACCGGCGCCTCGACAAAGAGCCATCCGGCGCCATATCCGGTCGAACTGGCCGAACGGCTGATCCGAATGTTCAGTTTTGCCGGAGATGTTGTGCTCGATCCGTTTTCCGGTTCGGGAACCAACGCCATTGCGGCTGCTCGTACCGGGCGGCACAGCATTGGCTACGAGATCAGCAACAAGTATCACAAGATGTCTGTGGCTCGTTTCTATCGTGAAACTGGCGGGCTGTTCTGGCGGCCGGAAGTGGCGGAGGTGGAGGAGCCATGAGCTTGCAGCCCATTTGGGAAAAGCGCCTCCGCATCGCAGTAAAGCGCTTTTGGTCGACGCGCGGGAATCAAACCATGCGCCAAGGGGCCAAGTCTGGAGCGCGGGACGCAGGAAACCGCACTGCGGTCACCGGTGGCAAGCAATTGGATGGTTTTGTCGAACTGGTCCGGGACTTCCTTGTCGATTGCGGAATCGAAAAGGCCGCCGTTTTCTGCAATCAGGCCATCGAACTTCCGGGCTGGTTTCGAGCGGAAAAGAAATGGGATTTGCTGGTTGTAGTCAAAGGACAGTTGATCGCCGCGATGGAGTTCAAGTCGCAGGTTGGCTCCTTCGGCAATAACTTCAATAATCGCTCCGAAGAGTCTTTGGGGAGCGCGACCGATATTTGGACGGCATACAGGGAAGGCGCATTTGCCCTCTCGCAACGTCCGTGGCTGGGCTATGTGATGGTGCTTGAGGACGTTGCTCGATCACAAAACCCTGTTGGCGTGAAGGAACCTCACTTTCCGGTGTTTCCCGAGTTTCGCGAGGCATCCTATGCCAAGCGATATGAGATTTTGATGACCAAGCTGGTAAGAGAACGGCTCTATGACTGTGCGGCTCTTCTGCTATCAAACCAGGTATCCGCGGAAGATGGAAGCTATCGCCAACCATCAACTGAACTCAGTTTCGAAAGCCTTCTAACCTCGCTCAGAGCGCGAGCCATGGCAATTACAGGAGCTTCTAGCTAGACTATGCCACGCAGAAATGACATTCAGAAGATCTTGGTGATCGGCTCCGGGCCGATCGTGATCGGTCAATCGGCCGAGTTCGACTACTCCGGAACGCAGGCCTGCAAGGCTCTCAAGCAGGAGGGCTATGAGGTGGTGCTGGTGAACTCCAACCCCGCCACCATCATGACCGACCCGGATCTGGCCGACCGCACCTACATCGAGCCGCTCACCCGCGAGTACGTCGAGGAGATCATCCGCATCGAGGCGGATATGCTCGCCGCCGTTCCCGGCTCCGGCAAGTTTGCACTGCTGCCTACTGTGGGCGGGCAGACGGCGCTCAACCTGGCTGTCGATCTGGCCGACGCCGGCATCCTGGACCGCTACGATGTGGAGCTGATCGGCGCGAAACTCGAGGCCATCAAGAAGGCCGAGGACCGCCTGCTCTTTAAAGACGCCATGCTCCGCATCGGCCTGGACGTTTCCAAGTCGGCCCTGGTGAACAACCTGCGCGACGGCATGGACTTTGCCGGCAAGTTGGGCTTCCCGGTGCTTATCCGGCCCAGCTTCACGCTGGGCGGCTCCGGCGGCGGCATCGCCTACAACCGCGAAGAGCTGATGGAGATTCTGGCCCGCGGACTGGACCTTTCTCCCGTGCACGAGTGCCTGATTGAAGAGAGCGTGCTCGGGTGGAAGGAATACGAGCTCGAGGTGATGCGCGACCTGGCAGACAACGTCATCATCATCTGCTCCATTGAGAACTTCGACCCCATGGGCGTGCACACCGGCGACTCCATCACCGTTGCCCCGGCGCAAACGCTCACCGACCGCGAGTACCAGAAGATGCGCGACGCGGCCATTGCCGTGATGCGCGAGATCGGCGTCGAGACCGGCGGCTCCAATGTGCAGTTTGCCGTGAATCCCGTCGATGGCCGCATGACGGTGATCGAGATGAACCCGCGCGTCTCGCGCTCCTCGGCGCTGGCCTCCAAGGCCACCGGCTTCCCCATCGCCAAGATCGCCGCCAAACTGGCCGTGGGCTACACGCTGGACGAGATTCCCAACGACATTACGCGCAAGACGCCGGCCTGCTTTGAGCCCACCATCGACTACGTGGTGGTCAAGATTCCCAAGTGGCAGTTTGAGAAGTTCCCCGGCTCCGACGACACGCTGGGCCCGCAGATGAAGTCGGTCGGCGAAGTGATGGCCATGGGCCGCACCTTCAAGGAAGCGCTGATGAAGGCCTGGCGCGCTCTTGAGACCGGCAAGAAGACCGGCGCCGAGGTCCTGGAGCCGCGCCGCTTGACGCAGATGCTGGTAACCCCCAAGCCGGAGCGGCTGGGCTACATTCGCTACGCCTTTGAACGCGGCATGAGCGTTCGGGAAGTTGCCCGGCTCACCGGCATGGACCCCTGGTTCCTGCACCAGATTCGCGAAATCACCCTGGCCCAGGCTGCGATTGCCGAAACCACGCCGGAAGCGATTTCCACCGACGAACTTCTCCGCCTCAAGCGGCTCGGCCTCAGCGACGAGCGCATTGCTACCGAGTGGAAGCTGGAAGGCCACGCCGGCACCCAGCAGGTGAGGGAACTGCGCGAAAGCAAGGGCATCAAGCCGGTCTTCAAGCTGGTGGATACCTGCGCCGCCGAGTTTGAGTCCATGACGCCCTACCTCTACTCGACCTACGACGAAGAGGACGAGGCGCCGCCGACCTCCAAGCACAAGATCATCATTCTCGGCTCCGGCCCCAACCGCATTGGCCAGGGCATCGAATTTGACTACTGCTGCTGCCATGCTGCATTTGCGCTCAAGGAAGACGGCTACGAGACCATCATGGTCAACTGCAATCCCGAGACCGTCTCCACCGACTACGACACCAGCGACCGGCTCTACTTTGAGCCGCTCACGCTGGAAGACGTGCTGGCGGTTTACAACCACGAGGCCCAGTCCGGCGCACCGATCGGCATGATCGTGCAGTTCGGCGGGCAGACGCCGCTCAACCTGGCCAAGCGATTGCTCGCCGCCGGCGTGCCCATCATCGGCACTTCGCCGGAGTCCATCGACCTGGCCGAGGATCGCAAGCGCTTCGGCAAGCTGCTCGACGACCTGCATATACCGCAGCCCGCGGGCGGTACCGCCACCAGTGTGCAAGAGGCGCTGGCGGTGGGTGAGCGCATCGGCTATCCGGTGCTGGTGCGGCCCAGCTATGTGCTCGGCGGCCGGGCCATGGTCATCGCCTATGACGCCGAAGCGGTTGCCCAATACATGCGCGAGGCGGTCGAGTACTCCCAGGAGCGGCCGGTGCTGGTCGATCACTTCCTGGAGAACGCCATCGAGGTCGACGTCGACGCGCTGTGCGACTCGGAGGACGTGCTCATCGCCGGCATTATGCAGCACATTGAGGAGGCCGGCATCCACTCCGGCGACTCCTCCTGCGTGCTGCCTGCCGTCAGCATTCGTGAAGAAACCCTTGACGTGCTGCGCACCTATACGCGCAAGCTCGCCTTGGCCCTCAAAGTGGTTGGTCTGGTTAACCTGCAATTCGCTATCCAGCGCGACGCTCAGGGTCAGGACCACGTCTACGTGATCGAAGTGAACCCGCGCGCCTCGCGAACCGTGCCCTATGTCTCCAAGGCCACCGGCATTCCGCTGGCCAAGATGGCGGCCCGGCTGATGACTGGCCGCAAACTTCGCGAGTTGCTGCCGCAGCAGCTTGCTACCGGCAAGGATCTGGAAACCGGCACGCACTACTATGTGAAGTCGCCGGTCTTTCCCTGGGCCAAGTTCGCCGGTGTGGACACGGTCCTCAGCCCGGAGATGAAGTCCACCGGCGAGGTAATGGGCGTGGCCGCCAGCTTTGGTGAGGCCTTTGCCAAGGCGCAGCTCTCGGCCGGCCAGCTTCTGCCCGCCAAGGGAACCGTCTTCTTCAGCGTCAACGATCACGATAAGCCGGTCGCCATCGGTCTGGCCCGCCGCTACGTGCATCTGGGCTTCAACATCGTCGCCACCGAAGGCACCGCCAACGTGCTGGAGAAAGCCGGCCTCAGCGTCGAGCGGGTCTTCAAAGTCAAGGAAGGCCGCCCCAACGTGGTGGACCTCATCAAGGGCGACCGCATTCAGTTGGTCATCAACACCCCGCGCGGCCAGGACACCTTCTTTGACGAGAAGGCTATCCGCCGGGCCGCGGTCATGGCGCGGATTCCCACCATCACCACCATCGCCGCCGCGCAGGCCGCAGTAGAGGGCATTGCCGCCATGCAGAAACCGCACATCACGGTCTACGCCTTGCAGCATTTGCACGCAAACTTCGTTCCAGAGACGGCTGGTGTGAAGGGTCTCTGATGACGATCGAGGAAGAAGAGATGATCGCTTCCTTGGAGAGAGGGCCGGTAGCCCTCTCCGAGGCTCTGCACGGTGTGAGCGTCGAGTTGGCCCTGCGCTCTCCAAGCCCCGGCAAGTGGTCCATCCTGGAGTGCGTGGAGCATCTGGCGCTCTCCGAGGCCTATCTCTTTTCCGGCATCCAGGCTGCCCAGGTGGCCGCTTCGCCGCTGATCGATGCGGAACGCGAAGCCCGCTTCAAGGCGCGCGGTGTGGACCGCAGCAGACGGGCCGAGTCTCCGCAAATGGTGCGGCCGCGGGGTAGTTTCCCCACTCTGGCCGATGCGCTGCAAGCCCTCCAGAAGGATCGGCAACGGACCGTCCAGTTTGTCAAAGACCACGCTGGCGAGGACTTGCGCAGCCGTGTGACCTCGATCCCGCCCTTTGGAACCCTCAATTGCCATGATGTCCTGTTGCTGATGGCTGCTCATATGGTTCGCCACGCCATACAGATCGAGGAGATCAAAGCCGCCCTGGCTTGATGGCGCACGGTTCTGCCCCTGATCAAATTTGAAAATGAAGCCCCCTCTGCCATTGCAGGCAGGCAGGGCCGGATTTTGTTCGCCATCATGCGCATATTTTGCGAATCTTAAGTTACAGCTGTGTTAAATTCAAAAGACGGCAACAAATTGAAGTAGCTTCCACACCCGCTTCCAAGGCAGGTGCAAAGCTGTTTCGCAACGGAAACGAACGTGCAACCCCGGCGGATATCACACCCTGGGATTGAAAGTCACGGATGACACCGGCAAAACGAGGTAACCTCATGATCCCAAAGCGTTTGTGGTCAAGTGGCGTGGTGAGCAGCTCCAGGATGTAGACCTCCAGGTTGAATCCCTTCTCGCTCCTCACGCCGGGTAACAGAACCCGAGTGGCTGAGATCGAGAATGGGCTGGCCCCGCGCCCCGTGCGCCTCCGGGCTCTTCCATCGTGTATTCATGCCTCTTTGGCAACGTCTCAAGACACACCGAACCGCGCATTGCGGTGCGGACTGTTGCGCCATTCCATCAGAATGCGCCTGCTGCACTTCGGTGCCTGGGCGAGTCGTGGCTTGTGAGGAAGCCTCTGTGCTCGCTGGCCGCCTTTGGCCGGCAAGGAGGAGCCATGTTCACTGCAAAGCAGAGTGTCTATCGCCCCCTGGAATGCCTGTGGAGGATTTCAGGCAGGGGACTGGAATGCGTTTGGATCGAGCGGCCTGCGCCATCAAAGGCCCATGAGAGCCGCCCCGACAGCACCATCGACGCACATCGCAAGGTCGCGTAAGCCGGCGAGGTTTCAACTCCCCCGGTGGGTCTAGTCGTCGCTCGGTTCGGGGCGCTTCTTCAGTCCCAGCCGGGCCCCGATTGCGTACCCGATCAGGGCGGCGGCGGGCCAGGTGCAGATGAATGGCCCGTCGTTGTCGATAAGTCCGCTCGGTTTCGGCAGGCTGAAAAACGTACGCGTCAACTTCTCCGTGGCGTCACATTGAAAGCACTCGTTGGGGCCGGTCGGCATGTCCAGTATCCACAGGCTGATGATCAGTAGCCAGATGAGGCCGATCAACCACACTAGCGGCGCCATTTCGTCCTGCTTGAAGCGGATGATGAGGTTGCCCACTCCCAGCGGGACCAAAAAGGAGAGGAGCAGGATCAGAAACTGCGAAACCTCAGGCGGGTTCAACGCATAGCCCACCAGCATGAGCGCAAACCACGTTCCAAGCGCCAGCACGATATGCAGGGAAAACGAGATCGCCTGCTGGGTGAACTGGGAACTTGTGCTTTCGTCGCTGTGCAGCAATGAATCCATGCGCCCGGCTCCTGAAGATTCGACTCTTTTATCCAAGTCTATTGTCTATTCAACGCAAGCCGAGCGCAACCTTATAAGTATTCGGTATTTCAACGGAGCGGGGAAGAGAACAGGCCAAGCCCAACGCTGAGGTTTTAGAATAATGCCATGCTGATCGAGGGCGTCTTTGCCGCTGTTCCCACGCCGTTTTACTCCGACGAGCGCGTCTATTTCCGCAAACTTGAGGCCAACATGGCCCATTACTCGCGCAGCCTGCTGGCGGGTATGGTGGTTCTGGGATCCACGGGCGAGGCCGTCATGCTGAATGAAGCAGAATCCCTCAACGTTTTGCGTGTGGCCGCCGAAGCCACGGCGCCGGACAAGGTACTCATTGCCGGGGTTTCGCGAGAAAGCGTCAAGCTGACGGTCGAGATGGCCGAGGCGGCGGCGCGCTTCCAATACGATGCAGTTCTGGTCCGCACCCCCGCCTATTACTGCGAGATGTCCCCGACGGCCGTCCTGCATTACTTTCGCACGGTGGCCGACCGTTCGCCGCTGCCGGTGCTGCTCTACAACATCCCCAAGTTCGTCCCCTACCAGATGCCCGTCGAGCTGATAGCGGAGTTGGCCCAGCACCCCAACATCATTGGCATCAAGGACTCGGCCGGCGACGTCGAGCGCATTCGGGCGATTGTCGGGGCCACAAAGGCTGCACCCCGGCGAACCGCGACCGTGACACCCGTTTTTGAAGCGGTGACGGCGCGCATGCTGGCGCCCAGGGCGGAGTCAGCCAGTACATTTGTTTCGGCAGGCGATTTGGCAAGCGGCGTGGCCCTGGCGGGCGCTGCTCCGGCCGCTGCCATCAAGACCAGAACCAAGGAAGTGGGTTTCCAGGTTCTGGCGGGCTCGGCGTCCACCATGTTGCAGTCGCTTCAGGCGGGAGCCTCTGGAGTCATTCTGGCCTTTGCTTCCTGCGCCCCCCAGGCCTGCCAGGAAGTCTATCTCGCCTGGAAAGACCACGACCCGAAGCTTGCGGAAGAGAAGCAGCAGCGGCTCGCCCGGCCGAGCGAGCGCATCGTTGGCGAACTGGGCATCTGCGGCCTGAAATGCGCCTGCGACTTCAACGGCTACTTTGGAGGCCGCGCGCGCTCTCCGCTGCCGGGGATTTCGGCAAACCAGAAGGCGGAGATCGAAGGCTTGTTGTCCAACATCCGTAATTAGCCCGCCTATTGGCGTCCCGCTCCTGGCAAAAACACCGTCACCACCGCCCCAATCTGCCGTGGTGACGGTCACAGCCCGCGGCTTTCGTCCCTTCTACAATCTAAATAATTTGTCGAATCGTGTTTCGTTTCAAGGTGTGTCCTGGCAGCAGGCTGGCCAGGGGCAGGGATTCGAGCGCCCTTCGGAAGCGGCCGTTTGCCTTGGTTGCTTCTGACGGCGAACGACAGCCCCTTTGCTGGCGCTGCGGGTTAACGCCCTCCCCGAGAATTCATCCGATGAAACGCCGGCGCCTTGGTGCGCCATGGAACTTGATGAAACGCTTGTCTTAACCCAACCGAACAAAGGAGCGCAACTCCCGATGCATACACATGAAATTGAACAGATGTGCGTAGTTGCCAAAGGACCGAATCACGGCCCGGCGCCTATTCCACAAGAAGGCCGTTGGACCAAGGTCAAGGAAGTAACCGACGTCTCGGGTCTCACCCACGGAGTGGGTTGGTGTGCTCCCCAACAGGGAGCCTGCAAACTGACGTTGAACGTCAAGAACGGCATCATCGAGGAAGCGCTGATTGAGACAATCGGCTGCTCCGGCATGACGCACTCGGCCGCCATGGCCGCTGAGATCCTCCCCGGCAAGACCATTCTTGAAGCCTTGAATACCGATCTGGTTTGCGACGCCATCAATGTGGCCATGCGCGAACTGTTCTTGCAGATCGTCTACGGCCGCACCCAGACGGCGTTTTCTGAGGATGGGCTTCCCATCGGCGCCGGCCTTGAAGATCTGGGCAAGGGCCTGACCAGCGTGACCGGCACCATGTACGGCACCAGCGAAAAGGGCGCGCGTTATCTCCAATTGGCTGAAGGCTATGTCACCGAACTCGCTCTCGACGAGGACAACGAAATCATCGGTTACAAGTTCGTTCGCCTGGGAGTCATGATGGACTCGATTGCCAAGGGAGTAGATGCACAGACCGCGCTGACCAAGGCAACCGGCAGCTATGGCCGCTTTGCTGACGCCGTCAAAACCATCAACCCTCGCAAGGAATAAGGAGAAGATCATGGCTTTGTTTGAAGGATACGAAAGACGGATTGCGCAGATCACTCCCTTCCTTGCTGCTGCCGGAATTGAGTCGCTTGAGCAAGCTGAGAAGATCTGCCTCGAAAAGAACGTCGATGTGCGCAAGATCGTGAAGTCCATCCAGAATATCTCTTTTGAGAATGCTGGCTGGGCCTATCTGATTGGCGCGGCTGTCGCCATCACCAAGAAGCAGAGCGTGGCCGCTGAAATCGCCGAAACGCTCGGCACCGGCCTGCAGGCCTTCTGCATCCCGGGCTCCGTTGCCGACGACCGCAAGGTTGGCATCGGCCATGGCAACCTGGCTGCGATGCTGCTGCGCGAAGAGACCGATTGCTTTGCCTTTTGCGCGGGACACGAATCGTTTGCCGCCGCTGAAGGCGCCATCGGCCTCGCCCGCTCCGCGAACAAGGCACGCAAGGCTCCCTTGCGCGTCATTCTCAACGGCCTGGGCAAGGACGCGGCCATGATCATCTCGCGCGTCAACGGATTCACCTATGTTCAGACCGAGTTCGACTACAAGACCGGCAAGCTGAACGTCGTCAAGGAAAAGGCATATTCCAAGGGCGAGCGCGCCGCGGTTCGCTGTTATGGCGCCGACGATGTGCGCGAAGGCGTTGCCATCATGCACCTCGAGCAGGTCGATGTGGCCATTACCGGCAACTCCACCAACCCGACCCGCTTCCAGCACCCGGTGATGGGCGTCTACAAGAAGGAGCGGCTGCTTGAAGGCAAGAAGTTCTTCTCTGTTGCTTCCGGCGGAGGCACGGGCAGAACGCTTCACCCCGATAACATGGGAGCGGGTCCTGCTTCCTATGGCATGACCGACACCATGGGCCGCATGCACTCGGATGCCCAGTTTGCCGGGTCGTCCTCCGTGCCCGCGCACGTGGAAATGATGGGCCTGATCGGCATGGGCAACAACCCCATGGTCGGCGCATCGGTCGCGGTCGCGGTCGCGGTCGAACAGGCCATGAAGCAGTAGCTCGAATCCACCGGCCCTTTGCTCAGCGCATAGCTTCGTGGGTGCCCCATCCTTGCCGCGTCTTTGTACTAGCGGCAAGGGTGGGCTGGTATGCTCTCACGTGCCGAAGCATCAGCTCATTGACGAGTTGCGGTGGAAATAAGCGCGGCGCCTGAAGCCGCACAAAAGCTCCGTGCCCCCTCCTTTTTCTTTTTTTCTGGCGAAAGGGTGGGAAAACACAAACCTTCACCGGTCTCGCTCATCAGAAGAGAACGCAGCGAGTCAATAGCTTGCCCCGCGCAGCCGAATGACCTGCGGCTTCTTCTGTTTACGCGCAGCTTTCCTTCTGCAATTGCGCCAGCAATAACTTACACGCCGTCATCGCCATTTTCCACGGTGATGACCACCTTCCCTTGCGCATGTCCTTCTTCAACATAGCGGACGGCTTCAGCCAGGCCGCTGAACGGGTAACGTCGATCAATGACAGGGACAATCTTTCCCGCTGCAAGGAGATCTCTCAGCAGGGCCATGTCCTCCTTGCTCAGCTTGGCTATAAAGCCACGCAATTTCCTGCTTCCGGTCACTGACAGCATCAGCGACAGTAATGGCTCAAGCAGCATGGCCGGGACGGTTGCCTTCCCGCCGGACTTGACGCAAATTCCGTCCCGGCTCAGCGCGCGCCGGTAAGCGAAAACCGAATGAAAGGCGTTGGCCGCCAGAATCAGGTCGTAACGCCGCCCGCTGCGCGTGAAATCCTCTTGCGTGTAATCGATCACGTGGTCCGCGCCCAGCGACCGCGCCCTCTCCACATTCCTCGTGCTGCACACGGCGGTGACTTCCGTCCCGAACCATTTCGCAATCTGGATCGCAAACGTACCCACTCCGCCGGAGGCGCCATCGATGAGCACCCTTTGGCCCGGCTGGATTTGTCCCTTGTCGCGGAGCCCCTGAAGTGCGGTGATTGCCGCGATAGGTACGGCCGCCGCTTCTTCAAAAGAAATATTTGCCGGCTTCAGCACCAACCGATCTTCAGTGACGCAGACATACTCGGCAAAGGCCCCACGGCAGGCGCCGAACACCGCATCGCCGGGCTGGAACTGAGTGATCTTCCTGCCCACCGCTTCCACTTGGCCGGCCACATCCACGCCCAGCCGCGTCTCCTTGGGGCGGCGCAGACCCAGCATCAGGCGGATGAACAGCGGCTCGCCTCTCATGAAGTGCCAGTCCAGCGGGTTCACGGACGCCGCGCAAACCCGGATCAAGACCTCATTATCCGCGGGGACGGGTGTTGCCACTTGCTTGAGTTGCAACACCTCCGGCGGCCCATAGTGCGTGTACACGTACGCTTTCATGAGCGGGAGTCTCCTGACGCCACGATACGCTTGGAACTGCGCTGAAGTTCCCCTGGCGAAGAACAATACTGCCAATGCTCGGGCCGTATGATTTAGAAGGGAACTGCCTTGCGCGCGCTTCCCCAGGCTCGCTATCGTGATGAAGAACTTCGCGCAATTCCAGGAAAGAGAATGATGGACGTTCTGAAAAGGCTCTTCGAGCAGCACTACCAAGTTCCGGCTGAAGATGTGCTGCCGCTTCAAGGCCAACTCGGCGGCTCTGGCCGCGCCATTGTGCGGCTCACCGGCGGAGGATTCAGCGCCATCGGCATTCTCTATCCCGTGCGGGAAGAGAACCTGGCTTTCCTCGAATTCTCGAGGCATTTCCGCCGTCATGGGTTGCCCGTCCCGGAGATCTATGCGCAGGACTTGAGCCAGGGCGCCTACCTGGAAGAAGACCTGGGCGACACCACGCTCTTTGAGTTCCTGGGCAGAAATCGCACCGGTGACTCCATTGCGCCGCCGGCGATTGAAGCCTATCGCAAGACCGTGGCTGCCTTGCCGCGCTTTCAGGTCGGGGCTGGCCGCGATTTGAATTACAAGGTTTGCTACCCACGTTCCAGCTTCGATCGCCAGTCCATTGCCTGGGACCTGAACTATTTCAAGTACTACTTTCTGCGCCTGGCCGGCATCCCCTTCAATGAACAGGCGCTGGAGCAAGACTTCACCCGCCTGACCAAGTTTCTGCTGACTGCCGAGCACGATTATTTTCTCTATCGCGATTTCCAGTCCCGCAATGTCATGCTGCGCGACGGGCGGCCCTACTTTCTGGACTACCAGGGCGGCCGCAAGGGCGCGCTGCAATACGACATCGCGTCTCTCCTTTACGATGGCAAGGCCGATCTGCCGCCGGAGTTGCGCCAGCAGTTGCTCGACCACTATCTCGACTGCCTTGGCGGCTTCATCAAGGTGGATCGCGCAGCCTTTCTGGAGCACTATTACGCGTACGTTTACGTGCGCATTCTCCAGGCCCTGGGCGCCTATGGCTTCCGTGGCTTCTACGAGCGCAAGGCCCACTTTCTGCAGAGCGTCCCCTACGCCCTCAAGAACCTGCGCTGGCTGGCCGAGAATGTCAGGCTGCCCATCGCGCTGCCGGCGCTGATGGAAGCCCTCCAGGGCATGGCGGTCTCTGAAAAACTGCTCGCTCTGGCCTCTTCAGCCGACGGTTTGAAGGTGCGGATCTTCAGCTTCTCCTTTCACCGCCAAATGCCCGCCGATGAGACAGGGAACGGCGGCGGATTTGTCTTTGACGCCCGCAGCCTGCCAAATCCGGGAAGGGAAGCACGCTTCCGCTCGATGAACGGCAAGGATGCGCAGGTGATCGACTATCTCAGCCAGCAGGAGAGCGTACACCAGTATCTTGCCAGCGTTCTCTCGCTTGTAGATGCCAGCGTGAGCGCCTATCAGCGCCGGGGATTTAAAAACCTGATGGTCTCGTTCGGCTGCACCGGCGGCCAGCACCGCTCCGTATACTTGGCCGAACAGTTGGCCAGGCATTTGCGCGACACCAGCGGAGTAGACGTGGTTGTGCGGCATATCGAGCAGGAGAAGCTGGGCCGATGAAGGCAATGATTCTGGCTGCCGGCCTGGGGACGCGCCTGCGGCCGCTCACCGACGACCGCCCCAAGGCGCTGGTCACCGTGGCTGGCCGCACGCTGTTGCAGATCGCGCTTTGCCGCTTGCGCTCCTTTGGCGTAACCGAGGTGATTGTCAACACGCATCACTACGCGGAGATGATCGTCGAGTACCTGAAGGCCAACGGCAACTTCGGCATGAGAATCGAGGTTTCCCGCGAAGACGTTCTGCTGGATACCGGCGGCGGCTTGAAGAAGGCCGCACCCTTCTTTCTTGACGCCGACAACAACCTTGACGAGCCGTTCATCCTGCACAACGCCGATGTCCTCAGCTCAATCGATCTCGGCCGCATGATGCGGTTTCACACGGAACACGCCGCTCTGGCCACCCTGGCCGTACAGGAGCGCGAGACCTCGCGCTACCTGCTCTTCGACCGGCAGGGCCTGCTCTGCGGCCGCCGGGCAGGGCGCGAAGGGAATCCTGAGCTGGTGCGTTCCGCGCCCGATGTGCAGGCGCTGGCTTTCTCCGGCATCCACATTATCTCTCCCCGGCTGTTCGCGAGGTTGGAAGAGGAAGGCGCCTTTTCCATCATTACCGCCTATTTGCGTCTCGCCGCCCAGGGAGGGCAGGTCGTCGCTTTTCGCGCCGACGATTGCTATTGGCGCGATCTTGGCCGACCCGAGAGCATCCTCCAGGCCGCCCAGGATTTGCAAAGCGGAGAATACACCGAAGTTTGATCCGGCCGCGGGCCTGGCTTCCGCGCCAGTTCGCGAGACGCAGGCTCTACCTTATCGCGCCTGAGACTGGCCCACCGGCTGGCAGGTCCAGGGTATACACCCTCTGTGTTGCCGTCAGCACCAGCAGGTGTCTCTTTTCCGGAACAAACCGCGCCGCCAAGGGGTAGTGGTCCAGGGTGACGTGTTCCACTTCCTTGCCTGAGGCAACGTCGTAGATGCTCACGTCCTGGGGCTGGTTGGTGGCGGCAATCAGGCCCAGCCCGGCGTCGCCGGCAAGGGCGCGGCCGAAAAACGCCAGTAGCCGCTTTCCGTCAGAGAGGCGATAAACCACCGTATTGTCATGGTCACCCTGGACGGCCAGCAGGTCGCCATAGAGAGCGGCGCCGCGATCGTCCCCGCGCTCGGAGCGCGTCTCTGGAGCCACCACCAGCCTCTGAGGAACCCCGGTGCGGCGTGACACCACCTCGATCACCAGCCCGCGCTCATCGAACTCCTTGTGCTCATCGCTGGTGCGCACGGTCAGCTTTCTATAGCGGTTCAGCTCATCGCCGCCGGTTAAGCTGCGCCGGTCCATGAGCAGCAGAAGCTGGTCGCCGTAGGTGTCTAGCAGCATCGGCGGGTTGTTGGCGAAGCGCCTTGACCACAGTGGCGCTCCGCTGGCTGCGTCGACGGCGTCGATCTCCACATTGAAGTAGAGTTCCTGATCCGGCTCCAGCGGCTTGTAGCGCACCAGGACGCTCCGATACTGAATGTTCTCGGTTGCGATGCTGAGGGTAGGCGCCATCTTGCCGGTCCGCCGGTCAATCCACGGGTCCAGGGCCGGCTTGAGTTCGCGATTGGCGACATGTGCCTGCAATTTGTCCTGCCCATCGAACTGCGCATTGCGAAAAAGGACCCGTCAAAGAGACCTGTTTGCCGGTGCTCAGCTCCCAGACCGCGCCGCGGGCGCGATCGGAAATGGCCAGGAAGCGGCCGTCGGCCGAGAAAGCTCCGGCCTCAAGGGAGGGAAGGGGGGTAGCGGGCAGGGTGATCGTCTCCAGCCTCCCGCCCAGCGGCCCGGTCGAGACTCCTCCGCGCTCGGCCTCTTCGGCCAGAATGTTCCCCGAGAGGTGGACCGGTTCCAGCTTGAACGAGGGGCCGGCTGTCCCGGTGGCCGAATCGAAGAGCGCTGCCGCCGCGTCGGCGGTTGGGCCGGTCAGCAGGCGCGATCCGCGGGTTACGCTGGCCATCCAGGTGCGGCCCATGGTGAAGGTGTTGAGGGAGAAGCCGCTGGGGAAGCTGCTGTAACACATCTTGAATGTGTCCCGCGGCCCGCCTTCCTTGAAGCCCCAGTCGCACTCGAATGCCAGGTTGTCGGAGTCGACAAAGGCCATGCGGCTCTCATACAGGTGCGCCAGGGAGTTTCCCGGGGCCACCGTCTTGCTTTCCTTCAGGTCGAAGCCCAACGCGGCCGTCCCCGACGCGGCCAGAAAGTAACGGCCATCCTGGCTCCAGGCTACCGACGCCTGGCGCGGCTCGTCGATAGCGCGCCGAGCCACGCTGGGGGCCTGGGGGCCGAAGTTGGGAAGGTAGAAGTTCGTGTTCTCGTACAACATCTTGCCGGTGCGGAGGTCGCTGAGCTTCAGCCAGCCATAGCTCCGGTTGGATCCTCTAAGCGTGAACCGGGTATCGCCGTAATTGCGGCTGAAACAAGCAAACGTCCTTCCGTCCGGAGAGAGGCTGGCCTGCAGGCAATCGGCGTAGTCGGCAAAGTCCAGCACACTGGCGCGCTTTCTCGTGGCCACATTCCAGTCCTCGAAGCACAGTCCGCTGTAATAGAACGCCACGTCCGCCGAGTCGGGAGTAAATCGCGCCATCTGGGCTCCGGGAGCATCGATGGAAAAGAGCAGCTTGAGCGGCGTGCGGCTGAGCACGTGAATCTGCAACTCATCCTGCGCCAGCAAGAGCTTGGCGTCGGGGCTGAGACGTACGTTCTCAAGTGCCGGGCTCATGGGCGGGTCAAGCTTGATGGCCCTGAGGCCAGGGGTCGGAGCCACCAACGGGTTGACCGTCTGACGGATCAGGAAATCCTGGAAGGCCTTGAACCCCGGGCGCTCCTGGGGTTGGCCGCTGCGGCAGTCCGGGGGAAGCGACCGGATCATCTTCGCCGCCAGGCGTATGCGCAGGCTGACGGCCCTCGTCATGTCGAGGGCGTCCGTAAGGACGTTGCCGGCAAAGCCCTCGTTGAGGCTAGCGCGGTCGAGAATAGCCGCAAAGGCCTGCGGATCGTAACCGGCCTTGACCATGGCGTAGAACCCCACCCGGTCGCCCAGCAGTTAGTCGCTCCGTTCTTCATCGATGCTGAGCCGCGGGTTCCACTTGGTCACCAGCACATCTTTGGGGATATTCAGCATCCGCTGGAATTTGTCGTTGAGATCCGCCTGGTCGCCAATCGATTTCACCCCCATCAGCTTGTCGAACGCCCGCGTGTACACGGTGGCCGCGTGGTGGGTGTCGACGCGGCCGATCTCCTGGGCAAGGGCTCCGGCCAGTTCGTCCTCATTGTGCGCATCCAGGATGAGCTTGCGGCTCACATAGACATGGCCGCCGGCCAGAGAGAAGGAGCGAACCTCAGGGGACTCGAAGATGCGAAACGAATAGTGCACCGGCGTGGGCGGAAGTTGCGCCAGCAGTTTCTCGCCCAGTTCGGTCAAATACCGGCTCTTCGACTCGGGCAGCAGGAGATAGTGCGGCTCGAACCTCTCCGCCTGGGCTTCACCCAGCCACTGCTCCTGCTGGGCGGTGAAGATGTTGGCCCGGTGAATTGTCAGAGTCGGCTCAGGTAACGTGCACCCGGTAGACTGCTGAGCGCCTGCGGGCGTGAGGGAGCCCGCCAAAAGGAGGAAGAACGCAATTGCAGAAATTCGCTGCATCATCGCACCACCTCGACAATAGCATCTGTGCAAGCGAGCGGGGTTGGATGGCATTGGCCCGGAAGGGAAGGTCTTGCCCTTCAAAGGTCACTGGATTGACGACCTACGGATTCCTTGGGCAGTTCCAGAGGCGGGTTCTTTGTGGCCGGGCGTGACTATACAGAATATCCGTTATCGGACATTGCGTCTATGTTCAAGATCTGGCGCCCGCCGTCCATCCTGCCTCATCTCCCCTGAAATTGGGCCGAGCGCTTCTCCAGGAACGCGCGGATGCCTTCCTGGTAATCCTCGCTGTCGTAGACCTGGCGCCGCATGGCCTGCACCCTCTCAAACGTCTCGGGACCAAGATTGTGCGGAATCGAGAGCAGCCTCAGCTCTTCTTTGAGAAGTCCCATGACAAGCGGCGAATTATTGGAAATCTGCTCGGCGATCCCCATCGTCAGAGCTTCCAGTTGTTCCCTTGGAACGGCATGGCTGACAATTCCCCGATCCAGCAGGCGCTTCACCGGCAAAGGCTGGGCGGTAAACAGCATCTCCTTGCACAGCAGCATGCCCGCCGTGCTCAGGAAATTCTGAACTCCGGAAATGTTGTAAGGCATTCCAATCTTGGCAGGAGTGACCGCGAAGGTGCAGTCCTCGGCCGCAACAATCAGGTCGCAACTCATCACCAGTTCACAGGCGCCGCCCCATACGCTGCCCTCGATCATGGCAACCACCGGCGCAGGGAAAAGCTCGATTGTCCGGACGACCCGCCGCAATGGGTCGTTGTAGGTCATGGGGTCGCGCCCGTTGGTCGGCAGTTCCCGAACATCGTGGCCGGAGGAAAAGACCTTGGCTCCCGGCGCCGCTCTCAAAATGACAACTCGAACCTCGTGCTCCCGCATTGCCTCAAGAGCAGCACAAAGATCGTTGATCAGTTTGGTGCTGAGGGCGTTGCGCTTGCGGGGATTGTTGAGCGTGATGACGCCGATGTTGTCGGAGATCTTCGCATCTACCTTTGCTGCCAATTCCGTGTCCATGCTTCGTTCCCTTCATTGCCGCGCGTCAACGGGTGGGTTTTGCGAGGATGGTATCGAACTACCAGGGACTCTTGGCAAGCGAGGATTCACTCGGGTTGCGACTCTCCTGCGGTGCCGTTCCCACCTAGGGGACCTGGTCCGCAATAGGCCTACATCTTGTAGCGGCCGAGATCGTCGTCATTCAGGCCTTCGAGCCAGCCGCGCAATTGCTCCGCGGTGGGGCCTTCAGGTGGCCCGGTGGTGTTGAGCTTGGCAGCTTGCATCACCTCTTCGGAGACGTAGATCGGGCAGTCGGCGCGCAAAGCCAAGGCGATTGCGTCGGACGGTCTGGCGTCGACCGTAACCAGCTCGTCCCCTTGCCGCAGCCACAGGAGCGCGCGAAACGTATCGTCTTTAAGTTCTGTAACCACAACGCGTTCCAGCCGGGCATTCAAGTGCTCGATCAGATTCCTGGTCAGGTCATGGGTCATGGGCCGGGGCGCGGTTACCTTCTCGATCTCAATCGCGATGGCGTTGGCTTCAAAGATCCCCACCCAGATCGGCATCACGGTTTCTGAAGCGACGTCCTTCAGCACTACGATAGGCATGTTGGTGGCAGGGTCCATCATCAGCCCGCGTATCCGCACCTCGATATCCATGACTTCCCTTTCTCGTGCCCGCCCTAGCTTTCGACGGCTTCGCCCACCAGACTGTTGGGGTGGGAGCCGGTGATCTTCACCTGCATAAAGTTGCCGGGCGCCGGCGCTATCGGCTGCAGACAGGTGAAGTTGACCGGCTTGTTCTGGCTGCTGCGTCCGGAGATTTGGCCGCGTGCCGGGTGCTGCCCCTCAACCATCACTTCCATTGTCTGCCCTAAATGCCTGGCATAATTCACTCTTTGAATCTCGCGCTGACGGTCAAGCAGCACTTTAAGCCGAACCGCCTTTTCCGCTTCGGGGATGGAATCGATCATGGTCAAAGCCGGGGTGTTGGGCCGCGGCGAATACTTGAAACCGAAGACGCAATCGTACTCAACCTGGGCCAAAAGGTCCATGGTCTGGAGGAAGTCGTCCTGGGTCTCTCCGGGGAACCCTACAATGATGTCGGTGGAGAGCGCAATCTGCCGCCGCGCCGCCTTGATCCAGGCGATCCGTTCCAGGTACCAATCGGCGGTGTACTCCCGCGCCATCATCTTCAGCACCCGCGAGGAACCCGACTGCACCGGCAGGTGAATGTGGTCGCAGAGCGTGGGCACGGCGTCGATGGCTTCCACAATGTCACGGGTAAAGTCGCGCGGGTGGCTGGTGGTGAAGCGCACGCGGCGGATACCGGCTACCTGGCCCACGGCGGCCAGCAACTCCGCAAAGCTCCGCTTCCCTTCCGGATCGCGGTAGCTGTTCACGTTCTGGCCCAGCAACTGGATCTCGGTAAAGCCCTGGTCGGCAATGCGCCGCGCCTCGTCCAGCACCGACGAGAAACCACGGCTGCGCTCCTTGCCGCGCGTGTAAGGCACCACGCAATAGGCGCAGAACTTGTCGCAGCCCTCAACGATGGTGATGTAGGCGCGGCAGGGATTCTCGCGAGCCGTGAACTCGGTCTCGAATGTCTCCTCGGTCTGGCGGTCGTCCAGGCCGGTGATGCGGGTTTCGCCCGCCTCCAGGCGGGCCAGCATCTCCGGCAGCTTGCGGTAGGAGGCCGATCCCGAAACCAGCGACACATACGGCGCCCGCTCGAAGATCTTCTCGCCTTCCTGTTGGGCCACGCAGCCCAGCACGCCAAAGCGCTTGCCGTCTCGGTGCTGCCTCTTGTATTCGTCGAGGCGGTGGAAGACTTTCTGCTCTGCCTTGTCGCGGATGGAACAGGTGTTGTAGAGGATCAGGCCGGCGTCTTCTTCCGACTCCACCTGGCGGTAGCCCTGGTGCCGGAGTGTGCCAATGACCTTTTCCGAGTCGTGGGCATTCATCTGGCAGCCGAAGGTCTCTAGGTAGAAGGTTTTTTCGGTTGCCATAGCAATTCCAAGTATACCGTGAGGGGTGGATTGGTTTCCCGGTTGCCGGATTGGGCGTCGTCTTCAGCGCAGCCCGGTATGCAGGTAGGCCAGCAGACCCGCCATCTGCTCCTGGGTAAAGCGGCCCGTGAAGGCCGGCATCATGCCCTTGCCCCCCAGCACCACCCTCTGCACTTCGGCATCGGTCGCAGCAGCGCCGCTGGGCAGTGTCTTTCGTTCAAAAACCGTGCGCAGGTCGGGCGGAACCTTCTTGAGCGCCAAGTCGTTGTCCTGGTGGCAATGGGCGCAGCGGACGGTGTAGAGATGCTTCCCATCCGCCTGCTGGGGCGTCGGCGAGGGCGCGGAGTGGCAGCCGGCCACAGCCAACGCCATCCCCGCACCCATACCCCGGAGCGCGGCAGAAACCCTACACATTCTGCTTCTGCGCGAACTGCCCGCTCACATAGTCCCAATTGACCACCTGAAAGAACGCCTTCACATAATCGGCACGCCTGTTCTGGTACTTCAGGTAGTAGGCATGCTCCCACACATCCACGGTGAGCACCGGTTTGTGTCCCAGGGTGACAGGGCTGTCCTGGTTGGCGGTCGTCTCAATCGCCAAGGTGCCGTCCGGCAATTTCACCAGCCAGGCCCAGCCGCTGCCGAAGACGCTCAAAGCCGCCGCAGCCAGTTTGTCCTGGAAGCCGGAAAGCGAGCCAAACCGGAGGTCGATGGCCTTGGCCAGTTCGCCTGCAGGGGCCGCGCCGCCCTTGCCCAGGGTCGGCCACCAGAAGGAATGGTTCAAGTGGCCGCCGCCCTGGTTGCGCACGGCGGTGCGAGCCGATTCCGGCCAGGAGCTGAGATTGGCAACCAACTCCTCTACAGTCTTCCCGGCCAATTCCGGATGCGCCGCCACGGCGGCATTCAGGTTGTTCACGTAAGCCTGGTGGTGCTTGTCGTGGTGCAGGTGCATGGTCGCCGCATCGAAGCTCGGCTCCAGCGCGCCATAGGCGTAGGGCAGCGGCGGCAGGGTGAAAGGCCCAGTGGGGGGTGCGGCCGGCGCTGCGGCTGCCATCTGGCCACCCGGAAATCCCTCGGCGCGCAGGGTTTCGGTCAACAGCAGCGCGCTGGCCACGCCGCCAAGACGCTTCAGTGCAGTTCGCCTGTCCATTTTCAACAACCTCCATTCCGTTCGATGCCCGAAGGAGGAAAAAGTCTGCGTCGAAGTGACAAGGAATATCCCGGTGCCATGGATTGTGCCGGAAGAGCACGGCAGCGACCCAACGGAGGATGTTGTAGGGTAAAAACTGATGACGGAATCAGACGAGAAGCTCACTCCGCTGGCGCACGCCGCCCAGAACCGCTGCTTTGGCTGCGGCGAGGCCAACCCCGCCGGACTGCACCTGGAGTTCCTGCTGGCCCCCGACGGCTCCATTGTGTGCCAGGGAAGCATTCCCGGCGCATTCGACGGCCATCCGGGCTACCTGCACGGCGGCATTACCGCCACCCTGTTGGACGAGACCATGAGCAAGGCGGTCCGCGCCTCGGGACGGACCGCCATGACCCGCCAGATCGAAGTCGATTACCTGCGCCCCGTGCCCAGCGGCGCACCCCTCCGCATGGAGGGCAGCGTAGTCCGCAGCGAAGGCCGCAAACACTGGACCGAAGCGCGCATCCTGAACGCCGGCGGAAAGGAACTGGCGCAAGCGAAGGGCCTGTTCGTCGAAGTTCGCGTCAAGTGAGAGGCGGCCCGAAGACCGCCCCGCCTGGGCTTTAGTGGATCATGTTGATGGTCTCCTGGGTGACCGTGTCGAAGGTGGTGACCGCCTTGGAGTTGGCCTCGAAGGCCCGCTGCGCGATGATCAGGTCGGAGAACTCGGCGGAGATGTTTACGTTCGAGGCCTCCAGCGAGCTGCCCTCGATGGTGCCCCGCCCACCCGTTCCGGCCACACCCACCGAAGCGCTCCCCGATGCGCTGGTGGCCTGATAGTCCGACGATCCCATGGCAACCAGCCCCTGTTCATTGCGCACCGTGGCGATCGCCAGTTGCCCCACATTCTGGGTCTGCCCATTCGAGTAGGTCGCCGCGACCGTGCCGTCCGAGGCAATCGTGAAGCCGGTATTCTGGCCGCTTGTGTACCCGTTCTGGCTGGTCGCCGTGGTCGCGTCGGTTGAAGCGGTCTGGCTGATGTTGGAGGTGCCGCTGGCGCCAAACAGGCTCCAGTTCAAATTCAACGGCGCCGCCCCATCGGAGAGCCCGCCAAAGGTGATTCCGCTCACGTCCGTGGCCGGACTGACCAGTTTGCCGCTGGAATCGAAGGTCATCGCCCCGGTTGCGTTGGCCGAAGCTACCGGGTCCTGAATCACGCTGCCGGAAGTCGAGACCTTGGCGCCGGAGATGGTCAGCACGCCCGCCGCCGTGGAAGAAACCGCCACCCCCCCGGCGCCCACCGTGATGCCGGCGTTGCCCAGAGCCGTCTTCAGATCGGTGACATAATCCGCCAACGTCTCCGGTGTTCCCGTGAACGTGGGCAGCGAGGTGGTTGCCGTCCCGCCCGCCGTGGCCGGCGCGGTAATCGTCAGGTCCGTTCCCGAGTTCACCGTGGCCAGCGTGCCGCCGCTCGATCCGAAGTTGTAATTCACGGTGGTTACGCCGGCCGCGTTGGTGGAATTCGCCTGCAAAGTGTCGGGGATCGAGATGCTGTAGCTCCAGGCGTTGGTTCCCGTCTTGGTATAGGTCACCGTGGCCTCGTAGCTGTTCCCCAGCGAATCGTAGACCTTGGTCTCATCGGAGGCGGAGGTGGTGGTTCCCACCGGGTCCGCGGAATTCAGATTAGTGGTCAGGCTGAAACTGGTCGTGGCCGACGGCTTCATCACCTGCCCGCTGGGGATGACGATGTCGGTCAACCCGCCACTGGTGTCGACCACCCCGTCCTTCGCCCCATATCCCATCACCGCCAGTCCGTCGGAACTCTCCAGGGTTCCGTCCGAACTTGTCTGGAAGGTGCCGTTGCGGGTATACATCTGGCTGCCATTGTTGTCCAGCACAAAGAACCCCGAGCCGTTGATCGCTGCATCGGTGGAAACGCCGGTCGAAGAGATCGAGCCGCCGGTGAAGTCGGTGCAGTTGGAAGCCACCTTCACGCCCGATCCCACCTGAATTTCATCCCCCGAGCCGGAGGCGCCTATCTCCTGATAAAGCAGATCGCTGAAGGTCGTGGTCTGGGCTTTGAACCCGGTGGTGTTCATGTTGGAAAGGTTGTTGGCGATGGTGTTCAAGGCCGTTGAATCGGCTTCGAGTCCGGTGAGCGGAATGGAGAAGCTTGCCATGGTGGATCTCCTCGTTTGGTCGATGGATAGGTTGTTGGTGGCCTGACAGTTCTCAGGGCAAGAGGCCTCATCGCAGCCCGGACAGCCCGCCTGTCGGCGAACCGCTGTGCGGCCGTCCGCCCAGGGAACTCGCTACGCGCTGCGCCGCCGCCGTGGAAGAGGGAACGCTGAGGTTGCCGGGGGCTTGTTTGACTGCGGCGGCCTGAGCCGCGCTTAGCGCGCTTCCCTTGTGCGCAGCCCCGCGCGCCGTAGCAACCGAACTCGTCGAGCCTGCATCCGCCACCCCCGCGATGGCGCCGCTCGCCGGGCTGCAGCCCGCGCCCCCTGAACTCGTGGTCGAGCTGAGATTGGTCGACAGCGTCTGGTTGATGTCGATCAGTTGTTCCAGGCTGTTCACCGAGACCAGCTGGTTGATGTACTCGTTGGGGTCGGTGTCCGCGGTGGGGTCCTGATTTTGCATCTCGGTCACCAGAAGGGTGAGAAAGTCGTTGGCCGAGATGGTGGAGGAGTCGCTGCTGGAACTGCTGGAGCTGGCGGCGTCGCTCGCGGGCCCCGCCGCACTGGCCAGCGCCCCCGCTCCGGTCTGTCCCTGGCCAGCCGCCAGGGTGTGATTCCAAATTCCTGTCGTCGTTGCCATTTCCCCTCCCTGCTCTGTTTCTGCCCGTGTACTCTCCGTCCCTGCCTGTCTGCGCGGCAGCTCAGGCAATCACGGAAATGTGCGCGCCCCCCGAACTGTTGGCGATCTCTGGCGCCTCCGCCCTTGCGGCAGCCGCCCGGAAGACCGCTGGCGCTGGAACCGGGCTCGCAGACGGGGTGAATTGCTGCCCCGCGGCATTCTGCCCAGCACCCTGATTGAAGTTCTGATTCGTGCCCTGGTCCATGCTGTAAGCCCCCGTTCGCTCCCCGGACGCGGCCAGGGTCACCGCCGCCACCGGAGCGTGCTCGCTGGCCAGATAGGCGTTCAATCCCGCCAGATGGCCGGCCAGCGTCTGGGCCGCAGCCGCCGAACCCGGCACCAGGGCCGCGTGCACGCTGCCTCCGCTGGCTTCCGCCCGCACGCCGACCCAACCCAGCGCCGGGTCCTGAAATCCCGCTTCGGCCTGTTGCGCGCTGGCATGAATCCAGGTGGGCGTGCCCGCCGTTGTCCCCGCATCCAGTGCCGCAAAGGGCTCGCGCATTGCTGCAGCCGCGGATCGCGCGCCCGTTCCCGCCGGTTCACCCTGGGCGCTGCCCGCGGGGTCGCGCACCAGGCTGGACCCATCCGCAGCCGTCAGGACGGGCTGGCCGGTCACCGAGGAAGCTTTTTGCTGCACCCGGTCTGCCCTGGCCGCCTCATGTGCCGGGCGCGCCAGCGCCGGCTCTGCGCTCTGCAGGCTCGCCGCAGCAGGCTTGGCCGCCAGGTCGGGCGCCGTCGAGGGGCTGTTGGTTGGAATTCCGTCAGCATTGGCCAACGTTCCCGGCCCGTGCTGCGGGCTGTTGCCGGGCAGCATGGGCGCGGCCGTCACCCCCTGCGTTGGAGAAGACGATTGGCGCTGGCCCGCCGGGAGAACCGCAGCCGGAAGTTCGGACACGGCGCTCGCACGCCCCGGGACCTGGACGGTTTCGTCCCCGAGGTCTGTTTCCTTCCCGCCGGAAGCGGGTTGTGCGGTCTGCGGCGGCGTCCCCGGAGCCAGACGCAACGATCTGCTCTCCGTGCGATCACTGATCTTCCCGGCCGGCGGCTCTGTGAGCTGCGCTTGCGCGGCGCCAGGAAGTCCCTTCGCCTGCCCGTCCCCTGTTCCAACCTGACCGGCATCCTGGAGGCTTGAGCTCCCGGCCGGACCCGCGGAAACCGCAAGGCTGTCCTCGTTCGATTGCTTTGGAACGGCTTCCTCTGCAATGGTGCCGGGCTGCACACCAACGGGCGGGGCCGGCGACCCCATCGCTACCTGCTCCCCGCCACCGGAGCCCACCGGCGCAGGGTCGGCAAGAGCCTCAAAAGCAAGCGAATTGCCGCGTTCCAAAGCCAGCGCTCCCGATGCGCCCGAAGGCGAAACCCGCGGTACCGCGGCAACCGCTTCCGATCCGAAAGATGCCGGTTGGGCAGCGGCCGGCAGGACCGCCCCGGCAGCAGAAGCCGCTGCCTCCGTCGTCCCAGCGGAGGCGGTCTCAAGCTTGTGGCTCTTGGCGGAATGAGCCGACCGCTCACCCCTGACCGAATCTGCCGCAGCCGCACTTGCCCCCTTGGCTTCCGCCGGATCGGGGGATGGCTGTTCGCCCCGCGGCGCGCTCTTCAAAGGTTGGATTGCGCTTTGCGATCCGGCCTGAAGCGAGGCCCTCTCCGAGGCCGCCGCTCCGTTTCCCAGACTCTTTTCTTGTCTTGCCATTCGAGCCGCCCCGCCAGCGCGTCTCTCATTCGTCTCTGCCCCAGCTCCCGCCCCCTTTGTCGGCAGTCCCGACGCCCCCCCCAGGGCCGCTTCCGCCCCGGTTCCTTCTTCGCTCACGCTCTCTGGCCCCGCGCCCAGAGAAGCCAGAAGCGACTGCCAACCGGAGCGAAAGCTGGCGGCAGCCCCGGTCGCAGCAGGCGCACCCTGCGACGTGGCCGGCCTGCCAACCCCCACACTGCCAACCCCCATACTGCCCGTCCCGGCACTGCCCGCCTGCGCCGGCATCCTCGCCAGCCCCGGTGCGATCTCGATTCCTGCGGCAACGGTCATGCAAAGGGTAGGTGCAGACAGCGTGCCAAAGGACGCGGGAAAGGGTTAGAGGGTTGTCACAGTCAGGGAGGGTGGTTCCCAGAACGGGAGGCTTGCGCTTTACAGGGCAGTATTTCTCTCATGTTTTCTCCGCCCCGCGCTCCTGCTCCTGGGTGGCGGCGCGGGGAGCCTTGCCTTCGCCTTCGGCCCGGTAGAGTCGAGCGCGGTACCAGTCGTCAAGGGCCTGCTGACCGTGCCGGCCGGCTTCCACGGCGTCCCGCGCTTCGTTCTCCTCGATCAGGGTCTGGGCCTGACGGCGCTCCACCCGCTTGCCCAGAAATTCCTGGCGCAGGGCGACCACCGCCAGCTCCGTCTGGGCAATGCGCGGAGCCAAAACCGCGGCGCGGCGGCCGGCCGCCTGCGTCTCTTCCAGGCCCGCCACCCGGTCGGGCAACTCCCCGCTGCGGACGCTGGCTCCCACCAGCTTTCGCCCCCGCCGGTCCCGCTCGGTGCTGGCTGCCAGCGCGTGTTCCAGACGGTTCAGCTCGCCCAGCGCCGACTCCAGCGCCAGCCGGCTTTGTTCTTCCTCCAGATCGCGAATGCGCAGCAGGCGGCGCAGTGAACGGGAGACGGGCATCGCTCAGACCTCCGCGGCCAGCGCGGCCAGCCGATGCACGCTGTCGGCAAAATGCACCTGTTCCTGCGCCCCCTGGGTCAGGAAGGCGCGCAGCGCGCAGCGGGCGCGCAGAGCGCGGTCCAGGTCCTCATCCGCGCCCGGCTTGTAGGCCCCGATGCGCACCAGATCCTCCGAACGTGCATAGACGGCCATCAGCCGGCGCAGCAGCGCGGCCTGCTCGCGATGGGCCGGCTGGGTCACCGACGGCATCAGCCGGCTGATCGAGTCCAGCACTTCCACCGGCGGATACCAGCCCTCGGCCGCCAGCGCACGGGAGAGCACGATGTGGCCGTCCAGCAGCGAGCGGACTGCATCCACCAGCGGGTCCTGCTGATCGTCGCCCTCCATCAGCACCGTATAAAAAGCGGTGATCGAGCCCACCCGGAACTCCCCGGCGCGCTCCACCAGGCGCGCCAGGCGCGCAAACACCGAAGGCGTATAGCCCTTGGCGGTGGGCGGCTCCCCGGCGGCCAGGCCGATCTCCCGGGCAGCCATGGCGAAGCGCGTCAGCGAGTCCAGCACCAGCAGCACATGCTTGCCCTGGGCGGCAAAGAACTCGGCCACTGTGGTGGCCGCCAGAGCGGCTCGCATGCGCAGGAGAGGCGACTGGTCGGAGGTGGAAACCACCACCACCGAACGCGCCCGGCCTCGCTCGCCCAGCGCGTCTTCCAGGAATTCGCCCACCTCGCGCCCGCGTTCCCCCACCAGCCCCACCACCGTCACATCCGCTTGGGTGTTGCGCGTCATCATGCCGATCAGCGTGCTCTTGCCCACACCCGATCCGCCGAAGATGCCCACCCGCTGGCCCCGGCCCACGGTCAGCAGGGCGTCGAGCGCGCGGATGCCGGTGCCCAGCGGGGTGCGAATCGGCGCACGATCCAGCGGGGACCGAACGGCGCCCTCCAGCGGAAGAGCGAGAGCCGCCGCCGGCGGCCTGCCTGCATCGATCGGCGCCCCCAGCGCGTTCAGCACTCGGCCCATCAGCGCCGGCCCCACCTCGATCTCCGGACGCACACCCAGGGCCTCGACCGCATTGCCAAAGCGAATCCCCTCCGTGCTCTCCACCGGCATCGCCAGCACGTTGGAACCGCGAAAGCCTATCACCTCCGCCAGATGCGAGTGCCCGGACTGATCGAGAATCACGCAACACTCGCCCACCGAGGCCAGGGGGCCGGCGGACTCGATGGTCTGGCCCACCGACTCCAGCACCTGGCCACGCCAGCGCCACGGCTGGCCGCGTTCAATGCGGGCAAAGTAACGGCTCAGCAAGGGCGTCATGCGGCCGCCTCCGGTAGCGGACTGGCGGCTCGCTCCGGCCCGGCCTCGGCTCTGCGCCCGCCGGCGCGGTCAAAAAAGCCGCGCTCAATCTCTCCCAACTGGGCGCGAATCCCCAAGTCCACCGAACCCAGCTCGGTCTCGATCATGCAATCGCCCAGGCGCATGCCGTCTCCGGCCAGCACCGTCGGTTTCACCGCCAGATTCGGCAGCAAGGCGATGGCCTGGGTCCAAAGCTCCAGCTCCGCGACCGGCACCCGCAACCGCACCTGGGTCGATCCGGAGAGCTGGCCCAGCGCCACCCGCACCGCACCGGTCAACAGCAGCGGGTCCATCTGCGCCTCGCGGCGCAGGATGCGGGCAGCCACTGCCAGCGCCAGTTCCACCACTTCGTGCTCCACCGCGTGCAGGTAGCGGTCGCGCTCCTGGGCAAAGCTCTCGAGCAGCTCCGCCGCCTGGCGCATGCGTAGCTGCTCGGCCCGGGTCCGCTCCCCCGCCTGCGCCTCGCGCTCGCTCTGCCGGCCCCGCTCCTGGCCGGCCTCGAAACTCCGCTTCGTCTCCTCGGCCAGGCGGCGCGCGAACTCCGCGCGCAGCCCGTCCTCCGCCGGCCGTTCCGCCTCGTGCGCCGGCTCCTGGGGCGCTTGCTCCTCCGCCCAGCCCTCCCACTGCGGCCAGGCCGGTGCGTCCGAGCTGGGCGGATAGGCAAAGATCTCGATGCTGCCGTGGGTTCCGGTTTCCGTTGCCTATCTCCTCTCCCGCAAGAACTTCCCCTTCCACCCGGACCGCCTGGACCCGGTTTCTCCTCGCTGTCCGCCCCGTCCGCTGCGCGGCGGCCTCCCTCAGGCCAGCATTTCGTCGCCGGTGTCGAGCTTCAAAATCACCTTGCCCTCGGTTTCCAGCCGCCGCGCCAGGTTGAGGATCTCCTGCTGCGCCTGGGCCACCTCGCGCGAGCGCACCGGCCCCAGCACCTCCATGTCCTCCTTCAGCATCTCTACCGCCCGCGAGCTCATGGACTTGAAAATCTGCGCGCGCAACTCGTCGTTGGCCCCGCGCAAGGCCAGCGCCAACTGCCGCTTGTCCACCCCGGAAACGATCTCGCGGATGGAGGCCGGGGGCACCGTCATCAGATCCTCAAAGGTGAACATCAGGTTGCGAATGCTCAGGGCCAGCTCCGGCTGGCCCTCTTCGATGGCCTCCAGAATCTTCTTCGACTCCTCCGCGTTGATGCGGTTGAGCAGATCGGCGACCGCCTTGAAGCCGGAATAGCTCTTGCGCGCCGTGTCCCCCATGCTTTCAAGCCGCCGGTGCAGGATGTGGGCCACGCTCTGCGCCATCTCCGGCGAGAATTGCCGCATCTCGGCCAGCCGCTGGATGGAGACGACCTTGTGCTCCTCGCTCAGGCTATCCAGCACCGTGGCGGCCAGGCGGGGGTCCAGGTGCGCCAGCACCAGCGCAATGGTCTGGGGATGTTCCCCGTCCAGCAGCTTGCCCAGTTGCTGGGGATCGGTGCGCTGCAACTGGGCCAGATTGCCCTGCGCCTGCTCGTGCGAGCGGCGCACCAGCGCCAGCAGGTCGTCGGCCCGCTCCTTGCCGAAGGTCTCGATCAGCAGGCGGCTGGCATAGTCCAGCCCGCCGTGGAGCACAACATTCTGGGTCTCCAGGAGCTCCCAGAACTCCTCCAGAACCTCGGCCGACAGCTCGGGAGTGATGCCGCGCAGATCGGCCAATTCCTCGGTGAGCTGCTGCACATCCGCCTCCGGCAGGACGCGCAGAACCTGCTTGGCCAGATCTTCGCCCACGGCCAGCAGCAGGATCGCGGCCTTGCGCGCGCCCGGCATGCCGGCCGCGCCGCGTCGCCGCCCCCTCCCGTTGCCGCCGTCCTGCTCGCCCAAGGTCCCGGTCCTTTCCCCGCCTGCGCGCCCCTGCTGCCCTGGCGCGCTTCCCGCGCCGCTGCCAACGCCTCTTGTTCTCTTGCCCTCGGCTAATCGGAGTGAATCCAGCTCTGCAGCAGGCGGGAGCTTTGCGTCGGCTCGCGCTTCAAGTGCCCGGCCACCTCTTCAAAGATCTCCTGCGCCCTGACCCGCTCCTCGTCCAGCTGGACGGGCTCAGCGGGCTTCAAGGCAGGTTGCGCCGCGGGCGCCGTTCCGGGCGCGGGCAGTTCCCTGCTCTTCCCAGCGGCCCTGGGCGCAGGCGCCTGCCGGGCATGGCGCAGCGCGGGACGCACCCCGAAGGCGAGCACCACCAGCAGGCCAGCCAGAAGAGCCGCGTACTTGACCAGAACCGGCGAGTCCTCCGCCGCAGCCAGCGTCTGGCGCAGCGGAGAAACCGGCGGCCGCGCACGGTTGGCGTCAAAGGCCAGATCCTCCACCGTCAGCAGATCGCCGCGGGCCGCGTCGTAGCCCACTGCCGCCTGGGCCAGCGCCGTCAGGTTGTGCAACTCGTCGGGCGAGCGCGGCTGCCAGGCCGCCGCCCGGCCCGCGGCCGCGGCCTGCGCCAGCCGGTCGTTCACCACAATGGCCGCCGTCATGCGCCGCACCCGGCCGGGACTCTCCACCACATGGCGCAACGTCTTCGAGGCCCCGTAGGTCCCGGACTCGGTCTTGGCGCTTTCCGGCGGCGCGGTTTGCTGCGGGTAGACGGGCAAGGCCTGGGAGTTGGGGGCGTTGGACGCCGTGCCCGGAACCCCGGCCGCCACCGGGCGCTCCCCGCTGGTCTGTTCCGTGCGCTGCATGGAAAGGGTCACCGTCTGGTCGGGATCGTAGGTCTCCTGGGTCTCTTCCGTGGCCGCCGGATCGTAGTCCAGGGTGACCGAGGCGCGCACATTGCCGGCGCCAGTGACCGGCTCCAGCGTCGCAAGCAGCTTCTCCTCCAGCACCTGTTCGGCGTTCAGCCGCAGAGCCTCGGCGGTCTTGGGGCCCAGGGGCAGGTGGCCGGCGGCATCCACCAGCACCACATGGTCCGGCGTCAGCCCGTCCACCGCCGAGGCCACCAGGTTGCGGATGGCCTCCGGCTCGCCGTCGGCCAGCGCGCGGTGGCGCAGCTTGAGCACCACGGAGGCCTTGGCGGGACGCTCCTGGTCGCGAAACAGCGAGTCGCGGGGCAGCACCAGGTGCACCCGCGCCGACTCCACATCGCTCAACGAACCCACCGTGTGCTCCAGTTCCCCTTCCAGGGCCCGCTGGTAATTGACCTGCTCGTCGAACTCCGAGCCCACCCAGTTGGGCTTGTCGAACAGCTCAAATCCCAGCCGTCCGCTCTTCACGCCCCCCTTGGCGGCGGTCACCAGGCGCGCCTTGTCCAACTGCGCCGCCGGAACCCGGATGCCCCCTCCATTCGCCGTGGCTTCAAAGGGAATTTGCGCCTGGGTGAGGATCTGGCCGGTCTGGCGCGCATCCTCCGGGTCCATCTCCGAGTAGAGGGTACGCCAGTCGGTGCGCAGCGCCGACCACAGCAGCACCCCGATCAAAAGCGCCACCATCCCGCCGGCTCCCAGCGCCCAGCCGCGCTGCCCGGGCCGCATGGCCGCCCAGCGAATCCGTCCCAGCGCCCACAGGGCCAGCAGACGGTCCGTCAGTTGCGGCGGTCCGGGCATGGCCGGAGCGCTCTTCTCCAATTGTGTTCCGGTGGCCATGGTTGCCGCGTCCCGCCGCTTTCCTTACCTGCTCTGCCCAGACTCGATCCTGCCGATTCCCTGCCCCTGTCTGTCCGCCCCCGGCCTGCACGCCCGCCCATCCGGCAGGCTCTCAGAACTGCATGCCGATCACCTGCTGATACGCCTGGACCGCCTTGTTGCGCACCGCTAGGGCCAGTTCGAAAGCCATGCTGGCCTTCTCGGTGGCGATCATCGCCTGGTGCACATCCACGCCCGAGCCGGTCATCAGGCCGGTCACCGCTGCCTGGGCCTGGTCCTGAAGCTGGCTCACCTGGCCGACCGCGTCCGTCAGCAGGTCGGAAAACGGGGCGGCGGCAGCGCCCTGGCCCTCGGCTGCGGAGATGCCGGCCAACCCGCCGGCCTGACTCGATAACGCCGCCGCAGCGGCGCGATTGAAGCTGATTCCTGGCTGCATCGAACCTCCACGCACTCTCTGTTCAGGGCGCGGATCTTCCCGCCCGCGGCGCTGCCCCTACGACTTCACAATCTCCAGCGCCGCGGAGATCATGCCCTTTTCCGCCTGCACGGCGGAGCTGTTCAGACCGTATGCACGCGTCGCCCCCATCAGGTCCACCATCTCTGTGAGGGGATTAATGTCCGGATAGGCGACATACCCGTCGGGGCCGGCGTCGGGGTGGCCGGGATCGTAGCGCTCGAGCGGCGGCGCGGGGTCCTCGACCACCTGCGCGATATGCACCCCCGGCGCCGCGCCGCTGCCGCCAAAGGCCGGCAGCGAGGGCAAGGTCGCGGCCGTTGCCCCTCCGGAAGCGCTGCCGCCGGAGGCCGTGGTTAGGGATTCCAAAAAACCCGGATCGCCCCGGTCGGCGGCAAACACCACATGCTGGCGGCGGTAAGGGCCGCCGGCGGCGGTGCGGGTGGTCTCCGCGTTGGCCATGTTGGCCGCCACCACCTCGGCGCGCATCCGCTCGGCCTGCATGGCGCTGCCCGAGGTCTCCATCAGTCCAAACAGATTCATCGCCACCACTCCTTTCTACCCGCCTACTTGCCGTCGGCGTGGATGGCGTCCAGCACCATCTGGTACTGCTGGCGGAGAAGGGCCACGCCGGTCTTGAACTTCAGTTGCGCCTCGGCCAGGTTCAGGCCCTCGCGATCCATGGAGACGTTATTGCCGTCGGGCCGCGAGACCAGCCCGTCCACCGCCCTGAGGCGGACCGGAGCGGGCGCGCGCCCCCCATCCGCGTCGCTCAGCGCTCCCCGCATCTCGGCCTCGAAGTCCATGCCCACCGCCCGGTAGCCGGGAGTATCGATGTTGGCCATGTTGGCCGCGGTCAGCTTGGCCTCGTCCGAGGCCAGGTCAAGGTAGCGGGCCAGTTGGCCGCTCAGCCGGGTCTCGATCTCCATCGCCACCTCCCCTCGAGTCTTTCCTGCTCTCCGGATTCAATTTCCTAGGGGTTGCCCCACCCTGGCCGCGTTCCTGTCTTTGTGGCCAGGGTGGGATCGCGCGCTCTGACGCCAGACCTGGTCAGTTCACCGTCTGCCCAAAGTCGATCTCCCGGGCGGTAAGAACCGCTTCTTCGCCGGCCAGGATCGCGCCCCGCTCCAGCACATGCTCCAGCTCGCGGACGTTGCCCGGCCAGTCGTGCGCGGCCAGCTTGGCCATGGCCCCCTGGTCGATGCGCTTGACCGGCGCCTCGCGGCCCATCTTCTTGAGAAAATGCTCCACCAGCAGCGGCAGATCCTGCCCGTGCTCGGCCAGCGCCGGGGTGCGGATCAGAAAGACCGCCAGCCGGTAGTAGAGGTCGGCGCGGAATCCGCCCGACTGGGTGTGCTGGGCCAGCGGCTGGTGGGTAGCGGCCACAATGCGCACGTCCACCCGCACCGTCTCGTTGTCGCCCACCCGCTGCAGCTCGCCGCTCTCCACAAAGCGCAAAAGTTTGGATTGCAGCCCCAGCGGCATCTCCCCGATTTCGTCCAGAAACAGGGTGCCGCCGTCAGCGGCTTCGATGCGCCCGGTGCGCCCCTGCACCGCCCCGGTAAAGGCGCCGCGGGTATGGCCGAAAAGCTCGGCCTCCAGCAGGGCTTCGGGAATGGCCGCGCAGTTGATGGCCACGAAAGGCCTGCGGCCCCGCGCCGAGAGCCGGTGCAGGGCCTCGGCCACCAGTTCCTTGCCCGAGCCGGTGGGCCCTTCAATCAGTACCGGGGTCAGCCGCGGAGCCACCAGGCGGATGCGGCGGCTGACCTCCAGCATGCAGGCAGCGTTGCCGATCAACTCCGGCAGACGTTCGACGACTGCGGCCGCGCTCCCCGGCGAAAGCGCCGCTGCGGCCGGCTCCGCATCCGGCTCCGGGGCCTGCGGCGGGCGCGCCGCGCAGCCCTCGGCAGCCGCTGGCCGGGAGGCGGCCGGAGAAGCAGCGGAGGGCCTGGGGAGCGGCCAGGGAGGATTGGACCGGCCGGCCGGCGCCGGACTGGGCCGCGCCGGGCTGGGCCGATCCAGGCCGGGCGCGGTGTTCCAGGCCGCCGTGTCGGTATCCTGCGAGCGGCGCAGGGCGTAGAGCAGTTCCTGGCGATAGGGGCCGCGCGGGCTTTCCTGGGCGCAGGAGCCGGCCGCGGTCACCAGATCCACCTCGGGAAAGCTCTGGCGGAAGTCCTTGAGAAACTCGGCCAGATCGAGATCCGGCAGCCAGGAGTCCACAATGATGGCCTCGGGCGCGGTGGCTTGGGCTTCCGCCCAGGCTTGCGCGCCCCCTTCGGCCTCGTGCACCTGCCAGCGCAGGCCGGTGAGAATCTGCGAAAGCCGCTGGCGGAAGCTGCGGTCGGCGCTGGCCACCAGCGCGGTGCGCGGCCGGGTGCGGGTGAGGGGGGGCAGGACGGAAACTGGAACGGTCAGCATTAGAACTCTCCTTGGCGTCGAGCGGGTTGGTGAAACTCAGTGCACATCGAACGCCGGAGGGGTCGCCGCCGGCCTGGTTGACGGCAGACCCGCGGGCGCGCCCAGAACCGGCAGCACGGTGACCGGAAGCTCGCCTTCCGCGGGCACCGTGTAGCCCTGGCCGCGCACCGTCCGGATCAGCCGCCCAGGGGGCGGATCCTCGAGCTTGCGGCGCAGATAGTTCACATACACATCCACGATGTTGGTGGTCTGGGCGGGCTCCAGGTTCCAGACCGACTCCAGCAGTTCCACCCGCGAGATGCACTGGCCGCGGTTGAGCATCAAATGCTCGAGCAGGGCAAATTCCTTGTTGGTGAGCTCGATCGACCGCACTCCGCGCCGGGCGGTGTGCTCCAGCCGGTCCAGTTCCAGGTCGCCGGCGCGCAACTGCAGCCGGGCCTCGCGCTTGCGCCGCAGCAGCGCCCGGCAGCGCGCGCGCAGCTCGTGCAGGCTGAACGGCTTGAGCATCAGGTCGTCGGCGCCGCGGTCGAGGCAGCGGATGCGGGTGTCCATCTCCTGCCGTGCGGTGAGCACCAGCACCGGCAGATCCGGGTCCAGGCAGCGCACTTCATCCAGCACCTGTTCGCCGTCCTTGACCGGCATGTTCAGGTCGAGAATGGTCAGATCGGGCATCTCCTCGCGAAACGCCTCCACAGCGGCCCCGCCATCCAGCACCAGACGAATCCGATGCCCGTCGGCCTCCAGGCCGCGGCTGAGAAACAATCCCAGCGCCTTGTCGTCTTCGGCGATCAACAACCTCATCGCAACCTCTCCCCCTGGGCGGCGCCAGCAAAGCGCGCCTCCATCTCTGGCACTCGTGCTCTCGCACTCTCGCCCTCTTGCAGCGGATGCAGCCTCGCAGCGGCTTCCAACCAGCGGGTCAGCGCCCGCTGAAAAGACGGCTCTGCTTAACCATCCCGCTTGGGGTGGGGGAACTCAAGATTGAAGAGGAGAAAGATAGAGGGGGGGTGCAAAAGCGGCACAGGGGAAGAGAACTGTCCCAGAATGGGTCAGTGGTTGCACAGCCCACGCCCGCGGTTTCGCCCGCGGGCGGGCAGTTCTTATGCTCGGGCCAGCGCTGCGCCGGGCAGGGCGCGGGAAGCCGCCTTTTCCCGATACATGTTGGCATCGGCGCGGGCCAGCAGACCCTTCATGGTCTCGTCGCTCAGGTGTTCCGCCAGGCCAATGGAGGCGTCCACGTGCAGCTTGAGCTCACCTTTGCTTCCCTGCACCTTGTAACTCCCGCAGACCCATTCCCGCAGCCGCTCGATCTTGGCCTTGGCCTTGGCCAGATCGCAATCCAGCAGGATGATGAACTCGTCGCCGCCCCAGCGCCCAATCAGGTCCACGGAACGGCACACCGACTTGAGCTCGGCGGCGAACTGCTTGAGCACCTCGTCCCCCACCAGGTGGCCATGCACATCGTTGATCGGCTTGAAGCCGTTGATGTCGATGATGGCCACGCACAGCGGAACCCCGCTGGCGATTCGGTGCGCAATCTGGCCTTCTACCCACAGCCGGCTGCCCAGCCCGGTCAGCGCATCGCGCGAGGCAATCTGCTCGGCTTCTTCCAGCTTCACCTGGTAGGTGGAGACTTCCGCGCGCAACTCATCGAGCGCGGCCTTGCCCTCCGCCGTCATCCGGTCGATCGAGGTTTTCAGCTCCGCCGCGCTTTTCTCGATGGAGGCACGAATTTCCGTCAGGTCTTCCAGGCTGGCAATCTTCTCCAGCCGGGTGGTCACCTCGTGGATCTGCCCGGCGCAGCGCTGGTCCCTTTCGCCCACCGATTCGGCGGTGCGGGCCATGACAATGAGCAGCTCCTTCACCTCGCCGGTCTGCTTGCGGTAGTGGTCGGCTGTCCGCTTGCCCCAGTCCTGCAGTTGCTCCTGCAGCTTTTTTTCCGTGGAGTGGACGGCTTCGCGGCGCACCGGCGGCGACAGGCTGGCCTCCAGCTTCCCCAGGCTTTGCCTCAGCCCGGCCCCCAGGGCGGGGCAGGCATCCAGACTGCAACTGCCCATCTCCGACAAGGCGGAACGATAGGCGGCAAGAGCGGCGGAGGCAAGACCCTCCTCCTCCGGCTCCTCATGGGCCAGTTCTCCGGCCCGGGCTGCATCCAAGTATTTTTTCAGCGAGATCATTGGCCCTCGATTGGATCCTGTCCGCTGGCAACCGCTACGCGGCTCTTCCCTTCAGACTATCGGCAGAATCTCCCAGATTTTCAGTGGCCTGTGAGCGATAGGTACGCGCACCCAGCTCGCCCCATTCTCAGCCCTTGCCGTCCAGTTGCACCCGTGCCTGCTTCCAACGCCTCACCATCTCTTCCCTGTTCATCGGCTGTTTTCCAAAGAGATTCCGGCATCGTCAAAAAAACTGTTCTGGTTCGCCTTTTATTCGCTATAATGCGCGCATGGCTGTCACTCGAAGGCAAAAAGAGATTCTCGATTTTCTTGAGTCGTTTGTGGTCCGCAACGGCTACTCCCCGTCTTTTGAAGAGATCGCGCGCGGCATGGGGCTGAAGAGTCTGGCCACCGTCCACAAGCACATCACCAACCTGGAAAAGAAGGGCCTGCTGGACCGCGTCCACAACCGCAGCCGCTCCATCGACGTGCTGCCTCCCGGCGCACGCACCCGCTCCAGCGACCGCCTGCCCCTGGCCGGCCGCATCGCCGCCGGCCTGCCCGTCGAGGCCACCGAGAACCCGGAGAGCATCTCCCTGCACGACGTGGTCGGCAACCGCGACGTCTTCGCCCTCGAGGTGCGCGGCGACTCCATGCGCGACGAGCACATCATCAGCGGCGACTACGTGCTGGTGGAGCGCACCCGCACCGCCCGCCAGGGAGAAATCGTGGTGGCCCTGGTGCATGGCGCGGAAACCACCCTCAAGCGCTTCTATCCCGAGGGCAACATGGTCCGCTTGCAGCCCGCCAACCTGGAAATGGAGCCCATCTACGTCCCCGCCGCCCAGGTCGCCATTCAGGGCCGCGTTCTGGGCGTCCTGCGCAAGTACCACTAGGTCTCTGACCGTTTGAAGTTGTATCCACGCCGGAATGCCAAGGGCGAATGCCCACCCTTCTCAGCCAAGGAAGTGGGTGCCCCAGTGAAGTGGGTGCCCCACCTTCGGCGCGTCTTTGTTTCTGCGCCCAAGGTGGGATACCTATAACTACAGACCTCTATCGTTCCTTTTTGGCGGTTGGATCACCCTTCCCCGCCAGTGAAGTGGGCGGCGGTTCGGCATGGCATGAGAATTCTACAACGGGTCCAGCCGCGGTCCATTCCAAAGAGACCCGAGGACACGGGGTTCATGCTCGCCCACCCTTCGCAAAGGACGCGAAGGATGGGGCACCCGCTGTTTTGTGGGGGTGTAAGGGTGGGCCACCCGCCCACTGACGCAAGCAAGCCGCCTCGGAGGACGGCTGGCGGTTGGTCCCTCCCCGGTCCCCAAAAGCGAGGGACCGGGGGCACCCTCATCGTGATTGAATACGATCACCGGGACCGGGGCCACCCGCCCATCTGCACCGGGTCGTCGCAGAGCAGAAAATCATCGCCAACGTACATGGCAAAGAACTCCTTGATCGCGCCTGGGTGACCTTCACCGATTGGAACCCTCCAACTCCACTGGGTCAGGTCCGTGCCTGCCATGATTCCCTTCTGCGGAGCATTGAGGTGAATCGGCTTGCCCGCGCCGACAGGAGGAAGCACGCGGTCATCGGCGCTGACCGTAGCGGCCATGTCCCGGCCGCCTCCGGGCTTGCCGATGCCGACATAGCAGGCGGTGTAGTCAACCACGCCCACGCCCTGCGGCGGCGTGAAGGCGGCGGCGCCTCCCACCACCTCGTCGAAGCCGTTCTCGAAGTGCATAGCCGAGTCGGGGCCAAGCGACTGCAGGCCCGCCAGCAACTGGAGGAAGGGCATGATCAGGAAGCTCTCCGACTCGGCATACGTTCGGTGGTCGGTTTCTGACGAGAGGACGGTTCGTGTGTTGTGCGCCCTCTCGTAATCCACCAGGAAGTCGGTCCTGGTGTAGCTTACGGTTTCGAAGAGCAGGTGAAGGGCCTGGGTGACGCGCTCCGCTTCCGGACTGGCCTGCTCGGACCAGGCCGGTAACGCCAGGGACAGGACGGTGCTCAGAACCACTGCGCATTTCCATATCATGACGGCCTCCTTTTACTGGCCCCAGCCAGGTGTTAAGCCCGCCGGGGGCGTGGGAACAGCAATGCCGGCGTATGGCGGGTGGCCCAGGTGCCGGGAGAAGAGAGCATAACCACTGAATCTGGGTGCCCCAGGTGCCTCGCATTTGGGCACCTGGGAAACCTCGGATCTCATCCGGCCTTCTCCCGGTAACGCAGATATTCCGGCAACAGGTTGCCCCGCCGCATCGCGCTCCACTGCGATTCGATCTCGACTCTTCCTTCGACTCCGGTCGCGTAATGCAGGAAGCTGGACCAGGCCCAGTCCTCGGGATTGGCAACGAGGCCGCGCACAACAGGGTTGCGGTGCATATAACGCAGTTTCTCGACCCGCTTCTCTTCGTTATGCACAAGAAAGTCGTAGTAGCGCGCCTGCCAGAAAGGCCGCTCCGCACGCCGCATCGCCACCGAGAGCTTGAGCGCATGGATCACGCCGGATACCGTGCCCTTGGCCGGCTCGCCGATCAGAAGATGAACGTGCTCTGGCATGACGACATAACCGGCTATGACGAAGCGGTAACGCTCGCGCACCCGCTCCAGCGCATCCTCGAAAAGATCGCACGCCTGCGCCGCGCCCAGATACTGGAACCGGTGATAACAACTGAACGTAAGGAAGTGAAAGCTCCCCGTGTGTTCGTATCGGATGAGTCCGCTCGGCATCGATGGAAAGCCTACAACGAATCGCTACAGATGTCGAGGAAGAGCGAAACCGGCCTGCCAAGGTCCATGCTTTCCCAGGTGCCCAAATGCGAGGCACCTGGGGCACCCATCGTGGTCTGTGAGCCAGCAGAAGGGGCGGGCATGAACCACGGGGGGCGCTTGCCCCGGAGCCTGTCTTGATCTCACCAAGTGTCCCGCTTTGGAAACATGGGAGGTGAGCGATTGAAAGCTGCGATGCGCCCCGCGGAAAGCACATGACACGAGCACGGTGGCTATGCCACTATATCTCTAGCCGCAGACTCTGCCCGAACCCAGGAGACAAACCATGACGGATTCCTACGATTACCCCGCAATCGCCAAAATGATCGACCACTCGCTGCTCAATCCTTCCCTCACCACCCCGGAACTGGAGGAAGGCTGTGCGCTGGCATTGCGCTACAACGTGGCCAGCGTCTGCATTCTGCCCTACTACCTGGGCCGCTGCGCTCAACTGCTGGCCGGCAGCACGGTCAACGCCAGCACCACCATCGGCTTTCCCCACGGCGGGCACACCACCGCCATCAAGCTCGCCGAGGCCCGCCAGGCGCTCGCCGACGGCGGCCAGGAACTGGATGTGGTGATCAACATCAGCAAGGCCCGCAGCGGCGATTGGCAGTATGTGCAGGATGAGCTGCTGGCCCTGACCCAGGTTGTTCACGGCGGAGGAGCAAAGATCAAGGTGATCTTCGAGAACGCCTATCACGACGACGCCGCCAAGATTCGCCTTTGCCAGATTTGCGGAGAGGTGGGCGCCGACTGGGTCAAGACCTCGACCGGGTACGCGCCCAGCGGCGCCACGCTGCCCGATCTGGAGCTGATGCGCAAGCACTCCCCGGCGCGGGTTCAGGTAAAGGCCGCCGGCGGCATTCGCGATCTGGACGCCCTGCTGGCCGTGCGCGCCATCGGAGTCAGCCGCGCAGGCGCTACGCGCACCCAGGCCATGCTGGAGGAGTGCCGCCGGCGGCTCGGCATCGAACCCATCACGCCTGCCCCGGCAGCAGCGGGGAATTAGCCATGGCACTCAGCGGCGCCAGGCAGCTCGTCCGCGAGCCCATCTACCAGCAGATGAACGAGATTCTGCGCGAACTGCTGCGCAGTGGGGAGTTCGCCCAGGGCGACCAGTTCCTGACCGAGCGGCAGATTGCCGCCCGCTTTGATGTCAGCCGCCCCACCGCCAACAAGGTGCTCGCCGCCATGGTCTCCGAGGGGCTGCTCGAATTCAGAAAAGGAGTGGGCACTTTTGTCTCTCCGCCGCGCCTGGACTATGACGTTCAAAGCCTGGTGAGTTTTACCAAGAAAGCGAAAGAGGCGGGCAAGACGCCGGGGACAAGGGTCCTGGAATTCCAGCGGATCACGGCGTCGGAAGCCGGCGCTGAAGTCGTCGCCCGCTTGCAGGTGGATGGGGACCGGGAGCTCTTCGCCATTGCCCGGCTGCGGCTTGCCGACGGGGTTCCGGTGATTCTGGAGCGCCGCTGGGTGCCCGCGGAGATCTTCCCAGGGCTCACCCGGCAGGAGATGCGCGGCTCGTTCTACGCACTCTGCCGGGACAGGTACGGGCTGAAGATCGCGGAGTCGGATCAGACCATTCGCGCGGTGAAGCTGCTCGGAAAGGACGCCAAATTGCTCGAATCGCCGAGCGGCCTGCCCGCCTTTCTGGTTTCCGCCGCCGGATTCTCCGGACCGCGGCCAATTTGGTGGGAAAGAACACTTTACCGGGGAGATGCGTACGAGTTTCACCGCGCTCGCTCCTCGCCCGGCAGGCTGCTTCAGGTCTTGCCCAGGTGAGCAAAGCTGGCGCGCCTGCCGGCTGATAAGAAACAAAAAGGCAAGGTCAACAAAACAAAGGCAAGCCCTAGCAGCATCGCTATCCCACCCTAGCGGCAAAAACAAAGACGCCGCGAGGGTGGGGCACCCGGCGCCAAGGATGGGGCACCCAGTTTCATCGCCCCGTGGGTCGGCAAAGCCGGTGGGAGACTCAACGCAAAAAGAGGCCCGGATCAACGTCCGGGCCTCTTTTGTACCAATTTGCGGTATCTTCGGGTGCTGTTATGCCAATACCCGTTTGATCTTCTCTTCAATCACATCCTGGGGCACAAAGCCCACAATCTGGTCGGCTACCTTGCCGCCCTTGAAGAACAGAAGCGCCGGAATGCCACGAATGCCAAAGCGCGAAGGGGTGCCGGCATTCTCGTCCACATTTACCTTGGCCACCTTGAGCTTGCCGGCATAGGTCGCTGCCACACTGTCCACAATCGGCCCAATGGCCTTGCATGGACCGCACCAGACGGCCCAGAAATCCACCAGAACCGGCTGCTCACTGCGCAGCACCTCCTGGTCGAACGTTGCATCCGTAACTTCCAAAACTCCCAATCCCGCCATGATCCTCCTTGTGGCACCACACTTCTTCAAGTATATCTTCAGCCACACCCCAATCTGATGCTTTCACCGCCCGGAAAGTCGCATTCCCCGCCTCCGCGGTAAACAGCGATGGCTGAGCGGATTTCCCTTTTATCAGGCTGATCCCACTGACTAATGAGCAACTTGTGTTCAGGCGAGAAGTCTTTGAAGCGCAAACAGAAGCGCCCGGATCCGATAAGGATCCCGGGCGCTAGAGCAGCCCTCCCCCAGAACTGCCCACGCAGCGAATCTAGGAGTTTTTTGTTTGAATAGCAAGCTAACTAAGGTAATCCAAAAGAGATACACCAATGGGTGGTTACTTGGGAGAAGGCCAGGGCCAAACGTGCGTTACCGCCGCGGCCATTCGTGCAGTGGCGCATCTGGAGAACGCGCTCTGCATGCGCTAAGCCTGTGGTGAAAGTCCGAATCGCAGAAGAACTTCCCTCGGGGGCTAAACAGGGTGCGGGAAAAGGCATGATTCCGTCTGAAAGTTCCGAAGAATGTCCCTCCAGGGCTAAAGCCCGCGCTGATTCTGCTGGCTTTATGCGGGGGTTGAAACCCCCGCCTCCCTCCGGATTGAGTTTTTCCGCAGCCTGTACAGCCGACGCCTATTTTCTGCGTATTACGGCACGACTAAAGTCGTTCCCTTTGAAAGCTCAACTTGCACCACAGGCTAACCCTGGCGAGTTCCGGCGAACTGCCTTGCGCCCTCAGCGGGCAAGTGGCAGACAACCAACTCGATCTCCATCAGCCCATGCACCGCGTTGCGGATGGCGGCCGAGGCTTCCGCCAGGCTGTCTTCGCCGGCCACGATCACCAGCATTGCCGGGCCGGCACCGCTCAGTGCCGCCCCTAGAATGCCGTGATTTCCCGCCAACGGCAGCAGCAGCGGCAGCAGCGGACAAATGGGCGCGCGATAGGGCTGGTGAATACGGTCCCTCATGGCCAGGCGAAGCAGGTCGGTTCGCGCCTGGGCAAAGGCCAGCCCCAGCAGGGCCACAGACTGCGTGTTGACCACCACGTCGGCCCTGGAATAGCTTGCCGGCAATACGGCGCGAGCTTTGCTGGTGGCCAGCGGTTCCGTGGGCAGCACCACAATTGCCCGCCACGCTGTGGGAGGAACCACGCGGGCCACATGCACGGTTCTGCCTTCGCTAGCAGCGGTCACAAAGCCGCCCAGCCAGCAGGCGGCCGCGTTGTCCGGGTGGCCTTCCAGCGCGCACGCCTCTTCAAGAATGCGTTCCTGGTACCAGCCCAGTTGGCCAAAGTGGACCGCCAGGGCAATGGCTGCCAGCCGTCCGGCTGCCGACGAGCCGCAGCCCATCCCCAAGGGAATGCCATTGGCCATGCGTATGGCCAGGGGCGTTACCGGCCGTCCGTTGCTCAGCAGCAGGTTCTTGTAGATCTCCAGAACAAGGTTGTCCTCGAGCCGCGAGCAGCGATCCTGGTTGCGGCCCGTTGCGGCAATGGAAAACTCCGCAGCCGGCTCAGCCTCGATCTCCAGATAGAAGTCGAGGGCCACCGCGGCCGCGTCGAAACCGGGACCAAGATTGGCCGAGGTTGCGGGCAGGCGCAGGTGAAAACGGCCCGGGGTCTCGTTGATAGCTTCCGTCATCATCCGGCGCTGCCCTTCAGCGTGGCCAGCACCGCGGCGGGCGTGGCGTCGACGGCTACGGCATTGCGCCGCAGGCTGTCGATCTTAGCCTCCATCCCGATCGTCTCCTCTTCCTTCAGCAACGTGCCGCGATGGAAGTCGATGGTGTAATCGGCGTCCTTGAGGGTGTGGCCGGTCAACACCAGGACCACGGTTTCCGAGGAGCGGATCGAACCCTTGGCGCGCAGCTTTTTCAGCCCGGCCAGGGTGACGGCAGAGGCCGGCTCGCAGCCCAGCCCTTCAGCGCCCAGCTCGGCCTTGGCAATGGCGATCTCGGCTTCGGTCACATCCAGGCACCAGCCGCCGGTGTCCTGAATGACCCGTGCCGCCTTGCGCCATGAGGCGGGGTTGCCGATGCGGATGGCTGTGGCCCTGGTCTTCGCCTCCACCGGCTCCAGCACGGTGCCGTGGCTGGTTTCAAAGCTGCGCACCAGCGGATTGGCTCCGGCCGCTTGGATGACGGAGATGCGCGGCATCCGCGCTACCAGCCCCAGTTCATGCAGTTCGCGGAATCCCTTGCCCAGCGCCGAACTGTTGCCCAGGTTGCCGCCGGGAACGATCAGGTGGTCGGGCACATTCCAGTCGAAGGCCTCGGCAATCTCGAAGGCCGGGGTCTTCTGCCCTTCCAGCCGGTAGGGATTGACGGAATTGAGCAGGTAGATGGGCGCTTCCTTGACAATCTGCGTCAGCAGGCTCAGGCAGCCGTCGAAGTCGGTCTTCAACTGGCAGGTGACGGCACCGTAGTCCATGGCCTGGGCCAGCTTGCCCCAGGCGATCTTGCCTTCGGGAATCAGCACCAGGCAGCGCAGCCCGGCGCGCGCCGCATAGGCCGCCATTGCGGCTGACGTATTGCCTGTCGAAGCGCAGGCGACCCACTCGAAGCCGCGTTCCTTGGCCACGCTCATCGCCGCGGTCATCCCCGTGTCTTTGAAGGAGCCGGTGGGGTTCATTCCCTGGTGCTTGGCGTAGAGCTGATCGATTCCCAAAGCCTTGGCGGCACGCAGCAGCGGGTAGAGCGGCGTGTTGCCCTCCTGCAGGGTCACGGCGTTGCCAAAGTTGTCCAGGATGGGCAGCAGTTCGCGGAAGCGCCAGACGCCGGAGTGATCCAGCACCTCAGAGGAGCAGCGGCGTTCCCGCCACAGCCACTTCAATGCCCCTGGGTTGGGCCGGTCGTTGCCCTTGCGCTGTACCCAGCCGGGATACTCCACTTCAAACAGGTCGCCGCACTGGGCGCAGCGAAAATCAGGTTGGGCCTCGGCGCCTTGAATCCGCGCCCCACATCCGAAACAGCGTAACTGGTGCAAATTGTCGCTCATGGCTAGTGTTAGCCTACCAGCCAACGGCGAATTCTGCTGTGCATTGCCCTCTGAACCGGGGCCGGTTCGGCTCATCCTCAATCGGCGTTTTCAAAAGGCGCGCACTGGCGGGTGCGGACCCGGCATTCGGAGCGGTCAGTTCGCGGCGATCACCAGCAGCGTGGCGTCGTCCTGAAATTGGTTTCCGCAATAAGCAGTGACCTGCGCCAGCAGGCGGCTATTCAGTTCGCTCGCGGAAAGCGTGCTGTTGGCTTTCGCGAAGGCAGCGATGCTGGTCTCCCCGAATTCCTGACCATCCGCATCGCTCGCTTCCGTAATGCCGTCGGTAAACAGCAGCAGCCGGTCCCCAGCCCTGAGCTCGACCGCTGAGTTCTCGTAAGTCCAGGTGGGAAAGACGCCCAGCACCGCGCCGCCTTCCTCCAGCATTTGAGTGCGACCGGCAGAGACATGGATCGGATAAAGATGTCCGGAGTTGCTGTAATGAAACGTGTGTGTCTCACCATCGAGGATGCCGTAAAAGAAGCTCACGAACTTTCCGGTGGCGATGTTCTCGCACAGCAATCTGTTGACTCGGGCGCAGACCAGGGCCGGGCTGTCGGTGTCGGTGGCGAAGGCGCGCACGGCAGCCTGTACGTTGGCCATGAGCAGCGCGGCGGACACGCCTTTGCCCACCACGTCGGCAATGCAAATGCCCACCCGCGGGCCACCCAGCCGCAGCACGTCAAAGTAGTCGCCGCTCACGGTGCGGGCCGGAAGCCAGGCGGCCGCCACCTCGAATCCTGGGACCTGCGGAATCTGCTTCGGCAGGAGCGACCGCTGGATCTCCTGGGCGCGTTGCAACTCAAGTTCCTGCAATTCAATCCGCGCCGTGCCCAGTTCAACAGAACGTAGCAGCTCGTCGTTGCGCCGTTCCAGCCGGTCCTTCGTTGTGTGGTAGAGAAACGTGAGTATGCCGAAAACGAAGGTGACGAGGAAGGGAAGTTTCCATCCTGTTCTGATGAGATGGGCATAGGTCTGCGGCGTAGGAGGCGCGATCGCCCACACAAAGAGACTCGAAATCAGATAGACAGGCAGCACCAGAACAAGCAGAACCGGCAGAAAAACCAGCCAGTTGTAGGGAAAAGCCCGATCCGCATAGAGAAAGCGCACTCGCTGCGTCGCGGGCGTAATCAGGTTCCCAATGGCGAGGGTGTAGAGCATAACCGTGCCAGGATTGATGCGCTGTCCGATAGCCCAAAATATGGCTCCCAGGACCGCGGAAAGCGCAATGTACAGGCTCTGCTGGCGAAGAAACCGAACCATCCATGGGTAGTTGATTTTCAAATTCTCACGCTGTCTGAAGCTCAATCGGGTTGATGACCATTTTATAACTTCAACTCAATGTCTGAATGAGCCATCGGGACCTCCGGCCAGGGCAATTGCATAAACAGCGATCCTGTTCTTAATCAAGATTCGATCCGCCCCTCCGGGGCGGATTCATACCCTGAAATGCATGCCCAGGGCTCCGCCCTGGGCTATTCTCGCCGTCTCCCTCCGGGAGCCGCGCCGAAACATTCCCGTTCCAAACGGCATATCGAACCCGGTTCGGCAACAAAGAACGTTCATGCGATTGCCCTGGACCTCAGGCCAGAAAGTGCGCGAAGGATGGGGCGCTCTCACGTTTTGCAGGTTTGAGGGGCACCCGGCGCCTCTCAGACCACCGGGGTGCTGCATACCCCCTGGGGGTATAGGGGGGGGGAGGGGGTCATGCAGCGGGCTTGCTCGCGGCGGGTTGGAGTCGAATCGAACCGAGTGCGACCTGGGCGGCATAGAGGAGCTTTGCGCCTTCGTCCCCAAGGATCGCGCCGAGGAGCATGCCATGGGCGGTGCAGGCGATGAAATCGCGGATGTTGTCATACCCGGAGAGCGGGGGCATGGCGTTGCGGTAGGCTTTGGCGGCTTTACTGGCAGCCACCATGCCGATTTCGCCTTCAGCCAATTCTGCGTGGAAGAGGCGCGACCAGGCTTTGCAGCAGCGGGCGACGGCAGGGTTTGCGGAAGCGGGGCTGAACTGATCGGCCTCAGCCAGAATGGCTGGGGGCAGGGATGGCTTGTCCATGGTGGTTTCTCCCTCGGCGGCCGGGATGGAGCCGCATTTCCTTATTGTGCGGGAAGGAAGGGTAATTATCTGCAAAGGCGCCGCGGTGGGGCGGATGGCGGGTAATCTGTTCCGGCTGGCTGCGATCCCAGGTCCCAAAATCGGGACCTGGGGCACCCAGTTTTATTACTCAACAGACCTGGGGCACGCAGTCTTCTGACTCATCAAAACGGGGCTACGCATCAGCGTTGGCGTGCTTTGAGAAGGTCGGGAAAGGAACTTCTCCTCACTCGTCCCGCCGCGGGCAGCCTGCCCCACCGCAGGTGGTCAGAATCCGACCATCACGGGCTCCATCTCCAGCCGAATGCCGAAGCGGGCCTCGACGGCGGCGGTGATTTGCCCGGCCAGCGCCAGAATCTCCTCGGCGGCGGCTCCGCCAAGATTGACCAAGGCCAGCGTATGCCGCGAGGAGACGGCGGCCCGGCCCAGCGCGTAGCCCTTGGCGAACCCTGCCTGCTCGATAAGCCACGCGGCCGGCACCTTCACCCGCCCCGCGTTCTCAGCGCCGGCTCCGGCGGGAAAGCGGGGCGGCTGCTTCTGGCTGGCCTGCGCAATCTTCCGCACCTGCTCCTCGGTCACCAGCGGATTCTTGAAGAAGCTGCCCGCGCTGTGGCAGTCCGGGTCGCCCTCGACCATCAACATGCCTTTGGCCTGGCGCACCTGCCTCACCACGGCAGCAACTTCGGCAAGGCTCGGTTCCCTTCCCTCGGTCCGGCTCTCCGCCAGCACCCGTTGGAGGTCCGCGTAGCGCACGGTGGGCGCGCCGCCGGGGGTGAGGCGGTAGTCCACGCGAGTGACAATGTATCGCCCGCGGTCAACCGAGTTGAAGCGGCTGCGGCGATAGGCAAAGCCGCACTCCGCGGCGGTGAACTCGACAAACGCGCGTGCCTGCAAGTCGAAGGCCCGCACCCGCTCGATGGCCGAGGCCACCTCTTGCCCGTAGGCGCCCACATTCTGTACCGGAGTGCCGCCTACCGTGCCGGGAATGCCGGCCAGGCACTCTATTCCTGCGCACGAATCCCTTACAGTCTGCTCCACGCAGTGGTCCCAATCCTCGCCGGCAGCGGCCCGATAGATCGCCTGGCCGCCCTTATCCGGGTCGGGCGCAGCAAGAATTCCGCGCATGGTCACTCGCAGGACCAGGCCATCGAAGCCAGCATCCGAGACCAGCAGGTTGCTGCCGCCACCCAGCACAAACAGCGCCAGCCCGCGCTCCCGCGCCCAGGCCGTGGCTTCCACAATTTCTTCTTCCGTCGAAGTCTCGCAAAACCAGCGGGCCGGTCCGCCGATGCCAAAGGTGGTGAAGGGCGCAAGCGGCTTGTTTTCGATCAGGATCATCAAATAAAGGCTACAACACCGGGTGTGGTGCATCCAATTTGCAGGCAATTCCCCTTGCCGGAGGCAAACATGTATCCAGAACTGATGGTTATTCCCATGCGCGAGGAACTCACCCGCGCCGGACTCGCAGAAACCCGAACCGCCGCGGACGTGGACGCGGCCCTGGCCCAACCGGGCACAACCCTGATGGTGGTGAACTCCATCTGCGGTTGCGCGGCGGGCAAGATGCGCCCCGGCGTGCGCCTGGCGCTGGGCAGCTCCAGCAACCTGCCTGACCACAAGATCACCGTCTTTGCCGGTCAGGACCGCGAGGCCACCGACCGCGCCCGCAGCTACTTTGAGGGCAACCCGCCCAGTTCGCCGGCGGTCGCCATTCTGCGCGACGGCAAGCTGGTCTACCTGATGCAGCGCTCCGTTATCGAGCAGGCCACCGCCCAGCAAATCGCCGGCGAACTGGTCCGCGCCTTCGACGAGTTCTGCGCCAAAACGACGGCGTAAGACAGCTTCTAGCTGCTAGCCATTAGCCTGCATTGATCCCCCCCCCTGCACCAGAACGGCCTCCCACGCGGGAGGCCGTCTTGTTTCTTGCGTCGAATCGCCGATCGAGAGATCAGTCGCCCTCAGGGGCCTGCGCCAACGCTTGCACCTTGCTGTGCTTCACCGAGTAGCCGAAGTAAATGACCAGCCCTACCAGCATCCAGCCAATCATCACCATCCAGGTAATCAGCGGCAGGTTGGTCATCAGGTAGACCGCGGAGACAATGCCGAGGATCGGCACCAGCGGCACCAGCGGCGTCTTGAAGGGACGGTGCAGATCGGGTTGGCGGACCCGCAGCACCCACACCCCGGCGCAGACAATGGTAAACGCCAGCAGGGTGCCGATGTTGACCAGTTCAGCCAGCCGGTCCACCGGCAGAAAAGCCGGCAGAATGGCCACCACGCCGCCCACCACGATGGTAGAAATCCAGGGCGTGCGGAACTTGGGGTGAATCTTCGATGCCCACTTGGGCAGCAACCCGTCGCGCGACATGGAGAAGAAAACGCGCGACTGGCCCAGCAACATCACCAGCATCACCGTTCCCAGCCCGAAGACCGCGCCGATCTTCACCAGCAGAGAACCCCAACTGACGCCGGTCGCGTCAATGCCCAGGGCCACCGGGTCGGCCACATTCAGCGAGTGGTAGTTCACCAGGCCGGTGAGCACCGTGGAAACCAGGATATAGAGGACAGTGCAAATGACCAGCGAACCCAGGATGCCGAGCGGCATATCCTTTTGCGGGTTCTTGGCCTCCTGCGCCGCGGTGGAGACGGCGTCAAAGCCGATATAAGCAAAAAAGATGGAAGCCGCGCCCGCGGCAATGCCGTGCAAGCCAAAGTTGCCATGCCCGTCCGAGGGCGGAATGAAGGGGTGCCAGTTGGCCCAGGCCAGCGCCGGGTGGTGGAACAGGAAGTACCCGCCCAGAACCAGGAAGATGCCCACTACGCTCAGCTTGACGAAGACAATCGCGGTGTTCAGGTTGGCCGACTCCTTGATGCCGATAACCAGCACCACGGTAATGACCAGAATCGCCAGAATCGCCAGCAGATTGAAGAGCGCCGTCACGTGCGGCAGCCCGGCCACCGCGGTTCCCGGCGGCAGCGAGGTCAGCGGCAGCCAGCGCTCGTGGAAGTAGACGAGCACCGTGCCCGGCGTAGCCGTGAGCCGCGGAGGAAGATAAATATGCAATTGCTGTAGCAGGCTGTTGAAGTACCCTGACCAGCCGGAGGCCACCGTGGCCGCGCCAAAGCCGTACTCCAGCCCCAGGTCCCAGCCGATGATCCAGGCCACGAACTCGCCCAGCGTGGCGTAGCCATAGGTGTAAGCCGAGCCGGCGATGGGGATGATGGAGGCAAACTCGGCGTAGCACAGCCCGGCAAAGGCGCACACAATGCCGGCCAGCACAAAGCTCAACGCCACAGCCGGCCCGGCGTGCTTGGCGGCGGCCTGCCCGGTGAGGACAAAGATGCCCGCGCCGATGATGGCGCCAATGCCCAGCGTGATGAGGTTCAGCGCACCCAGCGAACGCCTGAGGGTGTGTTCGCCCTGTTCGCCGGCCTCTTTCGAGAGCATCGACATGGGTTTGATACGAAGCAGGCTAGATAGCAATGAGGGACTTCCTCCTCAGCGGTTGGACTCGAGTTGAATCTGGCCGGCGGAGCTGCGCGACCTGAAGAAATAGACAGGAATGCCCAGCAGAACCAGGACCAGGCCCGGCCACGTGTACTGGGGCTTGTATCGCAATAATACGACACAGATGCCCGAGGCCATGGCCACGTAGAGCGCGGGCAGCACCGGGTAGCCCAGCGCCTTGTAGGGGCGGGGCGCGTCTGGCCGCTTGAAGCGCAGCACGAACAGCCCGACGATGGTGAGGATGTAGAAGACCAGCTCCGCGAAGATGATGTAATCCAGCAACTGGCTGTAGGAGCCGGAGATGCAGAGCACCACCGTCCAGGCTGCCTGCACCAGAAGCCCCGCCACCGGGGTCTTGTAGCGCGGATGCAGCTTGCCAACAGATTTGAAGAAAAGGCCGTCGCGGCTCATGGCGTAGTAAACACGCGCCCCGGCCAGGGTCATCCCGTTGGCGCAGCCGAAGGTGGAAATGAGGATGGCCGCGGCCATCAGCCAGGCGCCGCCAGAGTGGAAGATCTGGGCCAAAGCTGCCGTGGCCACACGATCCTCGGCCGCGAACTGGATGCCGCGGGCCGCGGCCGTGGCGCCGTTGGGGTCACCGTGCATGGGCAGGACCAGCAGGTAGCCGAGAGAGACCAGAAAGTAAACCGTGAGCACAAAGCCGGTGCCCAGGATCAACGAAAGGGGGAGATTGCGCTTGGGGTTCTTTACCTCGCCGGCGGTAAAGGTGATGTTGTTCCAGGCGTCGGCCGAGAACAGCGAGCCGACCTGGACGACCGCCAGAATCACGAACACATTCACCAGCGCAATCGGCCCGCCAACGCCCACCTGCACCGGGTGCAGCGAACTCCATCCGGAATTCTGCCAGAAGTGGCTCCCGCCTGGACCGAAGTTGGCAGTCCAAGCCGTGGTGCTGCGCCCGAGGGTGAAGGCAAGCAGGATGAGCGCCGCCAGAGCAAATGCCTTGGCTGAGGTGAAGACGTTCTGGATGAGCGCGCCCAGCCGCACGCCAAAGATGTTGACGATGGCCAGGAAGACGACGACGGCGATACCGGTGAGATTGGCCGTGCTGACGCCGATCTCCATGTTCCCCAGCACCATGGGGCCGATGCGGAGAGCGGGAACGTGGGCGATGTGCCAGAGCCAGTGGGTCGTGGAGATAGCCGGGAAAAAGACGCCGAGAAACTTGCCAAAGGCGACGCAGACGGCGGCAATGGTTCCGGTCTGGATGACCAGAAAGAGCGTCCAGCCAAAGAGAAAGCCCCACAGCGGCCCCAGCGCTTCGCGCAGGTAGACGTACTGGCCGCCGGCCTTGGGCATCATGGCCGCCAGTTCGCCGTAGCTGAGCGCGCCGATGATGGTGAGGATGGCCGTCACCACCCAGGCACCGAGGTAAAGCGCCGGCGAGTCGGTGCCGCGGGCAATGTCCGCATCGACTATGAAGATGCCGGACCCGATCATGGACCCGATCACGATCGCGGTGGAACTGAACAGGCCAAGGCTTTGCACCAGCTTGGGCGCATTGGCAGAGTCGTTGGCCGCCTCGGCGGCCTGTAGAGGAGGGCTCGGATTGGAGTTTGTCACTGGCAAGAGTTTTATACGAATTCTTCTTGGATGTCTTCAGATTACCGAAAGAAGGCGATTTTTGCCGCTTTCCGCCCGCGGCTGAAAACAAATTCAGGATGGTTCCTGCTGACCGCTCCCCGATCGCGCCACAAGGCTCCGTGCCCCATCGATGCGACTTGTTGCTGTCGCATGGGTGGGAAAAGCCGGTCCAACTCATTTCGATCGCGCAACCGCTGTGACCCAGGGCGACCCTGAGCGGAGCCGAGGGGAACCTGCATTTCATCTCTCAGTCGCGAAGCCACGAAGGCCTGCCGGCAGGACGTAGAGCATTTCTCCTGTTTCTATAGAGTGGTTCTCTCGTATCCCACCCTAGCGTGGTGTCCCAGATGTTCTTTGAAAAGCAACTGCAGATCCTTCGACTCACCACCCCCAAGCTGAAAAGCGCTTGGGGCCCCGTTCGCTCAGGATGACAACCCTTGTTTTGTTGCGAACTTTTAGGGACAGGACACTAGTACCCAGTCTGTGCGATTTGGTAATGGATCCAGAACCAATGCGGGGGTGGACGCCCGCACGACAGCCGGTCTGGAGGCTGATTACATGACAGCGTCGGCTCCCTCGACCTGAGTAGACTGGTTGCTGCGAAACGACCACGAGCTCGGGAGGAAAGGAGCCGAGCATGATGATTATAGGATGT
>Ga0302193_10000135_pt1 | contig 64948 bp, 68 predicted proteins | sample II_Bog_E3_3_FD_200228 | JGI IMG/M metagenome (GOLD analysis project Ga0302193, IMG submission 200228) | Peat permafrost microbial communities from Stordalen Mire near Abisko, Sweden - II_Bog_E3_3 | ecosystem: Environmental > Terrestrial > Soil > Wetlands > Peat | place: Sweden: Abisko...
CCGTCCCAGACCCTAATCAAAAACGCCGGTCCCCGCCTCGAATCCACCGAGGCCCAGACGAAGTAATCGGCGGCCTTTTCATAGGCGTGGTCATCCGCCTCGGCGAGGCCGAGCAGGGTGAATTCGCTCTCCTGGGACGCGACGTCCGCGCGCTCAAGGCTCAGCACCCGGTGCTTCCCCGTGGCGGCCGCGGCGGAGTCGATCGCCGACTCCAGACGCGCCCCAAAAGACCTCAACTTTGCGTCGCCGTAGTCGTGCGCGAAGCCGAGAAACTTGATCGAGACAAGCTTCCGGCCCGCCGCGACCTTGTCGCGGGATTCGTCGAGAAGCGCCGCGGCCGCCGCCGCGATCTTCTTCATGTCCTCCTTGCCCGGCACCGAGAGCCGTCCCCGCTCAAGGACGTTGCCCAGTTCCACGCGGGCCTGGCCAAGCGGTTCGGCGCGGGCCAGCTCGGTGGTCTCCAGGACGACGTACGGCGCGCCTCCCTCGGAGGTGGAGAACGTGCCGGTCAGCATGACATCCGCCCCCAATAGCTTGCCGATTCGGGACGCGGACTCCGCGTCGGACCCCTCGAGCGCAGCGAGCCCCAGTTCGTCCATCAGCTTCTGGGCCTCCTGGCGCTCGACAAACGTTCGCCCCGGCGTGTCGCCGATCGCGGCCTGGAGCAGGGTTGCGATCGCCGCGCTGGTGTCCGGGTCGTTCCGCTCGAGATCGGCATGGGAGAACGAGCCCAAGGCCACCGACTCGGCGCGCAGGGACTGCCATGCGGCAAGGACGGCCGCGGCGAGGACGACGCTTCGGAAGATGCGGCGGCTCAATGCGGGGGGGCTCCCTACTTTTGGGCAGCGATCACGGCCACGATCCGGTCGACGAGCATCGCTCCCGCCTGCTCAAGCGCGGCCTTTGCAGCGACGGACTCCGCAATGTCGACTGCGACCGTGACCTGCCGGTCCGCCAGGAGGACCCGCCCGCTTGCCACGTCGACCAACCTGATCTCCACGCGGCCGCGGCACGAGACGAAGGCGCCCACGCGCGTCGCCTCCTCGCTGATCGCCTGGCCGGTGATCCTATAGGCGGGAACCTCGGTGGAAGAGGCGGCGAGAATCGGGAACCCGAGCTTCCCGAGTATCAGCTCCATCTCCGTCTCGGCAGCGGGGTCGATGATCGTGTGGGTGATGTGCTGCTCGCCGATCGCCAGGGAGAGGGTGGGCGGCTTCCTGCCGGCCATCTCCTTCGACAGCCTTGCAACCCTGTCCTCGGGCGTCTCGACGCGGGCGATAAGCTCTGCGCGGTGCTTGGTGATCAGCTCCCCAAGCGAAGTCGCGAAGGCCTTTAGAGCTGCGTTCTGCGCCGTCCCCTGGGGTATCACATCCGCCTGCGCGTACACCCGGCCCGTCTCGGTGCCCATCACCTTGCTGGCCAGCATGAGGTCGTTTCCCTGGGTGAAGAGCCGGCTCATGACCAGGACCTTGGCCCCGGTGAGCTTTCCGATGCGGGCTGCGCCGTCAGATTCGACCAGACCTGACGCGCCCAGGGACTGTTCGCCAAGGACCGCGTCGATCTGCTGCCGCTCGACCAGGAACAAGCCGTCCTGCGTGGTGAGGTAGGTGCCCAGGAGCGTGTCGACGTTGTCGGCGACGGGCTTGAGCGCCGTGCTGGGGGCGTTGACCCCGAGGACGGCGACGGCGATGGGTGGATCTTCGGCGCGCGAGACGGCTGGAACGGCTGCCAGCGCAAGAAGGGCGAGGATGGATCGGGTATTCACGGCGGATTTAGTTTTGGGTGTCGAGTTGCGTCAGAAATCGAAAGGCCTCGACGAGGTCGGGAAACGCGGCGTTGCCCGTCTCGAGGCCGCGGCTCCGCGGGAGCTGGATCCTCGCGATCCAGGCGGCGGCCGGCTTCTCGGCGGTCGCAAGCAGGGCATCGGCCTTTCCCACGGACACGATCGCGAGGACGCAGGGAGCCTGCGGGACCTCCGGCGGGAGGCCCGATGTTTCCCCCGCAAGCAGGATGTCCCTGGGTCCGGCCAGGGGGCTGTCCTCGAAGGGTACCTGGAGCGAGGTGAGCGCCGCCTTTATCTCCTTTGACTCCCCGACGACGCGAACCGTCCGGCCGTCAAGGAGCGCGCGGATCTCGAGACCGGGGTCGTTCGGCCGAACCTGGAGCGCGACCTCGCCGACAACGGCCTCCGACGGCGCCAGCCGCTCAATCCGGAGAAGAAAACGCGCGCCGAGTCTTGCTTCGGGAATAGCAACCTCGAGCGGGGAGCGGTAGCCGCCCGCTGAGTCGCGTGTGAAATGAAGCGCAACCTCCTTGTCGGCGATGGCCGCGGTCAGGCTGCCGCCCGAGGCAAAGAGCACCCAGCGATACCGCGCGTCCTCAGGCGAAGGATCGGGAATGACCAAATCAAGTCGGACCGTGCTGGATGCCGTGACCTCGATGGGCGTCCTCAACGGATCGGCTGCTCCGAAGGCGATGATTTCCCCGGCCCCGGTCCGTCCCGTGGCCGCCATGCAGGGTCCAATAGCAAAAGCCAGATAACAGACTGCAGCCCAGGGGACGAAGCGGCCCATATTTTTCAGCCTAGGGCCAGTTACCAAGGGAACACAAGGCCTTGAATCACCGGGTGGTTGCACGGTACCGCGTCAGGGCGCATCCGTTGTCCCCGAGGCGGGAACGGCAGGAAAGGGGCGCCGCTCAAGGCACCGGCTCGACCCTGAGGATCCTCGATTAGCCGGGCCGGGGCACGGGGCGGCCCGAGCCCCCTTGACTCTCCGGGCCGGCTCCTCTCACTGGAATTACGATGCGCGCCCGAGCCCAGCTCCTCCTTGCCGCGGCATTGTCGGTACCCGCCTGGGCGGCCGACCCGCCGAAGGCGCCCGCGCCGTCCGCCGATCCCGAGATCGAGGAGATGGTGCGGGTGGTTTCCCCCGAGAGGATCCAGAAGTCCATCTACGTCCTGGCGAGCTTCAAGACCCGCCACACCCTCTCGGACCCGCTGCCGAGCGGGGATGGGATCGGGGGCGCGGCCTCCTGGATCCGCGCCGAGTTTGAGCGCGACGCGACGGCCTCCGGCGGAAGGCTCAGGGTCGACCTGGACAGCTTCGAGCAGCCGCCTGCCCCGCCACGTGTGCCCGAGGCCGTCCAGATCACCAACATCGTGGCGACGCTCCCGGGCACGGACCCGGAGGGCGACGGACGGACCCTGGTTGTTAGCGGCCACTATGACTCGATGCCGACAAGCGTGCTCGATTCCACGAGCGCGGCGCCCGGTGCCGATGACGACGCCTCGGGGGTCGCCGCCGTCCTGGAGCTCGCGCGCGTCCTCTCACACTACAGGTTCCGCGCTACGATCGTCTTCATGGCGGTGGCCGGCGAGGAGCAGGGCCTTCACGGGTCGACCCATTGGGCTCAGGGCGCGAAGGACCGAGACCTGAATATCGAGGCGATGCTCGACAATGACATCATCGGGAGCAGCCGCGCGGAGGACGGCACGGTCGACCGCGGCTCGGTCCGGCTCTTTGCCCAGGGGGTACCGCCCGCCCGGGCGCCGGACGACGCGCTCCTTGCCCTCCTGAGGGCGGGGGGCGAGAACGACACGCCGCCCCGGGAGCTTGCCCGGGCGATCCGCGACATCGCCGCGCAGTACGTGCCTGCGGTCAAGGTGAGGGTCATCTACAGGGCCGACCGCTACCTGAGGGGGGGCGACCACCTGCCGTTCCTTGAGCGGGGTTATCCCGCGGTCAGGTTCACCGAGCCCGCGGAGGACTTCCGGAGGCAGCACCAGGACGTGCGCGAGGAGGCCGGCGTCAAGTTCGGCGACACGCCCGACCACGTCGACTTCGGTTATGTTGCGGACGTGGCGCGCGTGAACGGGGCCGCCCTTGCGGTCCTCGCGCGGGCCCCGGCTCCTCCCCGGGGCGTCCAGGTTGAGGCGGCCCGCCTGGAGAACGACACCACGCTCCGCTGGGATCTGGGCTCGGATCCCGCGCTCGCGGGCTACCGGATCCTGTGGCGGGAGACCACGGCTCCCTTCTGGGAGCATTCCATGGAGGTCGGCAGGGACGCGGCGCGCGCCACCGTGAAGGGCGTGTCCAAGGACAACGTGATCTTTGGCGTCCAGGCTTTTGACGCGTCGGGACACGCGAGCCCGGCCGTCTTCCCGTCCGCCCGGAGGACACTCTAGCGCCTGCAACGCCCCCGCGCCCGTGAACCCCGAGAGCCAGCAGGATTTCTTCAGCACCTTCGCCCCGGCCCACGGCGTCCACCTGGGGCCGCCCCCCGGGGGCGAGAAACCCAGGGAGAGCGTCGTCCTTAGGCGAAGCGCAAACGCCCGCAACTACAGGCTCTCACTTCGCCGCGACGGGGTCGCCGTGGCGACGATCCCGGCCAGGGGCTCCGTCCGCGAGGCGGAGCGGTTCATCGAGCAGAACCGCGAGTGGCTGGAGCGCGCCCGGGAGCGGCAGCGCAAGCGGCCGCGCGCGGCCCAGGTTTGGTCGATCGGAACGGCGCTCCTCTGGCGAGGGGAGTTTGCGGAGATCCGCCCCGCGCTCTCGGGCGACAGGCCCTCGGTCTGCCTGGCTTCCGACGTGTTCCGGGTGCCCCGCCTTGAGGGGGACCTGCGCCCGGTGCTCGAGGCCCGCTTCATCCGCCTTGCGAAGGTGGAGCTCCCGGCCCGGGCGTGGGAGCTTGCCGCTGAGACCCGCATGAACGTGACGCGGGTAACGGTGCGCGACCAGCGGTCGCGCTGGGGCTCCTGCACCGCCGCCGGGGTCATCTCGCTCAACTGGCGCCTGATCCTCACGCCCGTCCTCGTGCGCGACTACATCATTTTCCACGAGCTCATGCACCTGCGGGAGATGAACCACTCGGGGCGGTTCTGGGCCTGTGTCGAGGAGGTCTTCCCGGCCTGGCGGCAGGCCGAGTCCTGGATCAATCGCAACGGCGGATTTGCGGGCCTGTAGGGGAACGAACGCGGCGGGGCGCTGTCGGACCGGGTCGGGCATGGATGCCCGACCGATGCCACGAAAACAGGAACCCCAGGCAGCCCACGCGCGCGCAGCCAAGGCGGACCCGGCCGTCAAGGCCCGGGGGCGGAGAATCGTGCGCAAGATCGCCCAGGGCACACTCCTGGCTGCGGGCCTTGCCGCGACCCATATCGGGGTGGCCGAGATCGACGAGCGCTGCCCCCTCTTCAACCCCACGCTTCTCGACAGGCTCCAGGCGCCCATCACCCGCTACCACGAGTAGCGGTCAGCGAAAATCCACGAGCTCGACCTCGAAGACGAGCGTCGCATGGGGCGGGATCAGGGGCGGCCTGCCGGCTTCCCCGTACGCCAGCCAGTAGGGGATGATCAGCGTGCGGCGCGCCCCCTTCTTCATCGTCAGGAATGCCTCGTCCCATCCCTTGATCACGTGCCCGGTCCCGACCTCGAAGGAAAGGGGGGCCCCGTGCGTGTACGAGCTGTCGAAGGGGGTGCCGTCCAGCAGGCGGCCGGCGTACTGCGCCACGACCGTGTCGCCGATCCTGGGAGTCGCCGTTCCCGTGCCCGGGGCGTGGTTCACGTACATCAGGCCCGAGGTGGTCGTGTAGGCGGTCGGGAAGTTCTTCCTGATGAGGAACGCGTCCTCGGAGGACAGCTGGGGCGACGTCTCGGCCATCGCGGACCGCATGGCCGAGTTGATCGGCTCGCCCGGGTGCTTGCTCATGAACATCCCCGAGCGCACGACGATCGCCAGCGTCAGGAGCACGGCGCCTAGCAGGATGAGGTAGACTTTGCTCCGCATGGTTCGAATGAGGACCAAAGGCACGCGCGGGCGGATGGCAACATGGCATTTCCCCAAAAAGACGTGTTGCCAGCGCCGGCGGGGTCGCCTTTACAAGGCGCCCATGGCCGCGCAGCACGCTGGAACCCCTGCAGGAGGCGGGTCGCCCGCCGTCGAGGTCCTTGCGCTGACCAAGGCTTACGGGAAGGTCGAGGCGCTCCGGGGCGTGGACCTGGTAGTCGGCCGCGGGGAGATGTTCGCGCTCCTCGGGCCGAACGGCGCGGGCAAGACGACGCTCTTCTCGATCCTCGCGACGCTCCGGTCGCCCTCCTCGGGAAAGGCGCGGGTCCTCGGCCGGGACGTCGTGACGGAGCGCGACCCGATCCGCAGGGAGACCGGGATCGTTTTCCAGGAGCCGGCGATCGAGCAGCGCCTGAGCGGCCGGGACAACCTGATGCTGATGGGGCTCCTCTACGGCCTATCGCTGGGAGGGGCGCGCCGGCGCGCCACGGAGATCCTCGCCCAGCTCGGCATTTCCGACATCGCCGACCGGCTCGCCCGCAATCTCTCCGGGGGCCAGCGGCGCAAGCTCGAGCTGGCGCGCGCCCTCGTCACGGATCCCCAGGTGCTCTTCCTCGACGAGGCGACGCTCGGGCTCGACGTCGATGCCAGGAGGGTTTTCTGGGGCCAGGTCCGCGGGCTTGCCGACGCCGGCCGCACGGTGTTCTTCACGACCCACTACATGGAGGAGGCGGAGGTGGCCGACCGGATAGCGCTGATCGACTCGGGCCGGATCGTGGCCCTGGGGACGCCGCGCGAGCTGAAGACCCAGGTCGGCGGCGGGATCGTGAGCCTGAGGACGGAGGACGACGCGAGGGCCCGCGCCTGGCTGAAGGAGCAGGGCTACGCGCCGGGCGAAGGGGGCGAGGCGATCACGCTCGTCCACGCGGACCCTGCCTCGATCCTGCCCGACCTGCTCCGGCACATGCCGGTCCGGGTCTTGAGGGCGGAGGTCCACGTGCCCGGGCTTGAGGACGTCTTCGTCAAGCTCACGGGCCGCGGCCTGGAGACGGGAGGAAAGCCATGATCGGGGGCGTGTTTGCGATCGTGGTCCTGGACCTGAAGCGATTCTGGGTGGACAGGACCCGGCTGGTCGCGGGCCTTGTGCAGCCGCTGCTGTACCTCTTCGTGCTTGGGGCTGGGATCGGCGCCAGCTCCCGGATGGGCGGAGCCGACTACCGGCGCTTCATCTTCCCGGGCACCATGGGCCTGTCGCTGCTTTTCTCCGCGACCTTCGCGGCGATCACGATCGTCTTCGACCGCCAGATCGGGTTCTTCAAGGCCGTGCTCGTGGCCCCGGTTCCGCGGCCCGCGATCGCCGTCGGCAAGATCATCGCCGGTGCGATCCAGGCGATGGCGCAGGGGGTGATACTTCTGCCATTTGCCCCGCTCGCCGGCGCGCCGCTGGACCCCCTTCAAGTCGCCGAGATGCTGGGCGCCATGGCGATGGCCTCGCTCACGTTCTCCACGATTGGGGTCGCGTTCGCCTGCCGCTTCACCTCGACCACCGTGTTCCCGATCGTGAGCAACGCGGTCCTCCTGCCGATGTTCTTCCTCTCGGGAGGCCTCTACCCGCTGAGGCTTGCGCCGGACTGGATGCAGGTCGCGGCGCACCTGGACCCGGTGGCCTATGCGATCGACCTGATGCGGGGCGCGGTCCTCGGGACCTTCTACTTCCCGGTGGCGCTCTCCGTGGGCGCCCTCTTCGTGACGATGGCGCTCCTCATCTGGGCGGCCGTCCGCGTGTTCAACCGGGGCGAGGACGACTCCGGGCTCGGCGCCACCAATTTCAACTGGCGGCGCTAGCCGACCGCCGGATCACATGTGGTAGGTGATGGTCCGGGTGCCGCCGACGCCGCTAACCGTGATGGTGGTGGCCTGGGTGAAATCGGTGGGGTAGACCTCGCTGGCAACGGTGTTCAGGTCCTTGATGTACTGGGTGGGGCCGATCAGGTTGCTCATCGCCGCCGTTGAGATGCCGGACTCCATGAAGTACTGGTCGGCGGCGGCCGAGAGCTGGCGGGCGTTGTTGAGCACCGCCTTGTCCTGGGACGCCTGCGTCACGCGCTGAAAAGCAGGTATGGCCATCGTGGCCAGAAGGCCAATGATGACTACCACTATCATTATCTCTACGAGGGTAAACCCCCGGTAAGCGACAGGGGATGATGACTTCATGATAAACGGCTGCGCTTTATCGCCGTCATAACTATGCCATTTCTAACGGGGAAAAGCACGAGCGGATCGCAACAAGGTGCAAAGGGTTGGCAAAAATTTGTAAAAAATTAAAGAAAATCCCTTGGAGAGTTTGGGGTATTGTTGACGTTAATTGCAGTCAATTTGAGGAAACGCGCATACCGCCGGGGTAAAGCAGATCCGCAACATGGTTCTGTAAAGTAACTTTTGGGATTAATCCACCCAAAATTGCGTCTATAAAAAGACTGAGTTTCTGTCCTCGTATTTGTAAAATATTTGTAAACACATTTCTAGCCTGGATGTTCTTCCGCAGATTTCGTTCACAACAATCTAACGAAAAACGACCAGTCTTCCTCCCCAATACCTAAGTGCAGCACATGGTTCATGTATTTCCGGTGAACGGAGGACGCTCCCGGGATGAGGCCCGCTAGGCGCGGCAACGGCGGCGGCAAGCGCGGCATTCGGGCCCAAGCCACGGGTCCCGGGAGGCGTAAGGGCAAGCCTTCTGGCTCGCCTCAGTTCAGGAATGAACAGATGTACTGGCAAAGCCCGCCTTCAACCTCGATGGTGAACCCGCTCTTGCCGGGCACCTCGAAGCTCGACCCTGCGGCGTAAACGCTGACCACGTTGCTCCCGTCCAGCGCGACACGGCACGTCCCGTCCACAATTTCCATCAGCTCCGGGGCCTCCGTGTTGAAATGGAAGGAGCCGGGCCTGATCAGTCCGAGGGTCTTTCGGCCGCCCTCGGGCAGCAGGATCGTGTGGCTGATCACGCTCCCGTCAAAGTACACGTTCGCCTTCGTCACGACGGAGACACCCTTAAACTGGGTTGCGACGGCGCTCATGGGTTGGGTCTGCCCGTTTTTAGATCGGTGGCGCAGGCTGCGGCGGGCGCCTCAGGGAATCTTGAGCGTGCTGCCGACCACCAGGCTCTTCTCATCCTTCAGGACGTCGTGGTTGGCGTTCAGGATGTCCTGCCAGCGGCTTGACGACCCATAGAATTTCCGCGCGATCCTGGTGAGGGTGTCGCCCTCCGCGACAACATAGGTCTTCGGCGCCGGGGGAGGCGGGGCGGCGGCCTCGACGGGGGCCGCTGCGGCAAGCGCCGCCGCTGCCTGGCCCGGTCGGGTGGGCGTGGGCTTGGTGGAGCCCGGCCCGGGCGCCTGGAGCGCGGCGCGGGTCCTCAGCTGTTCGTTCTCGGCGGCGAGGCGGCTCGTCTCATCCTGCGCCTGCCTGAGCTGGGTGCGGAGGGGCTCGATCTGCGATGTCTGCGCCGCGACCACCTGGAGCGAGGCGATGGACGCCTTGGCCGCGTCCAGCTGCTGGCTCAGGGAGGCGTTGTCGCTCGTCAGCTTGTCGACCGACGCCTTCAGCTCGGTGTTCTCGTCCTGGACAACGGAGTAGCTGCGAAGCGACGTCGCGAGCTTGTCCTGGACGTCGGCCAGCTGTTTGGAGGCGTCGGAATCGCTGGGGGCTGGCGCAGGGGGCTGGGCCTTGGCGGCGTCGAGCTGCTTCTGAAGGTCGGCAGTAGCCGCGTCGCTCTTTGCGGCGGCGGCCTGGGCCGCGGCGAGGTCGGCCTTCAGGTGCTCGTTCTCCTTCCATGAGGAGGCGAGCTCGTCGGAGAGCTGCTTGTTGTTCGCGACCGCCGTGGCCTGGTCATTTGCGGCGGGCGCAGGCGTCGCGTCGTCGGCCATCAGCGGGCCGACCAGGGCGAGGGCAATCGGCAAAAGGCCAAATCGTATGGATTTGTACATGGTCACAGTGGGCTCGAGGGAATGAAAGCGCCTTTCAAAACGGATACAATCCACAATTCCCGGCAGCCCGGAGGCCTCCTACTGCCCCGCCCAATGGCGGGCGGTGCCGACCGCGCGCGCCCAGCTGTCCCTCAGGCCCCTGAGGGCCGTGCGCCCCATGAGGGGCCGGAAGCTGCGGTCGGAGCCCGCCAGCCTGGAGACCTCCGCCAGGCCGCCCCAGAACCCGGTCGCCAGGCCCGCAAGCGCCGCCGCGCCCAGAGCCGTGGTCTCGGTCACGCGGGGCCGGACCACCTCGGCGCGGATCAGCTCGCTCTGGAGCTGCATGAGCGCGTTGTTCACGGACGCGCCGCCGTCCACCCTGAGCTCGCGAATCCGGCGGCCGGAGTCCGCCTCCATGGCGCCGATCAGGTCCGCGGTCTGGAAGGCGATGCTCTCGAGCGACGCCCGCGCGAGGTGCGCGGCCGTCGTCCCGCGGGTGACGCCCACGATCGCGCCCCGCGCGGCGGGATCCCAATACGGGGCTCCCAGGCCGGCGAACGCCGGCACGATCGTGACGCCCCCGTTGTCGGGAACGCTCGCGGCGAGGGCCTCGACGTCCGACGAGCGCTCGATCAGCCCCAGGCCGTCCCGCAGCCACTGCACGACCGCGCCCCCCACGAACACGCTTCCCTCAAGCGCGTACTCGGTGCGGTTGCCGATCCTCCATGCGATCGTGGAGAGGAGCCGGTGCTTGGAGAGCACGGGGCGTGTCCCCGTGTTCATAAGCATGAAGCACCCGGTCCCGTAGGTGTTCTTCGCCATGCCCGCGCGGAAACAGCCCTGGCCGAACAGGGCCGCCTGCTGGTCGCCCGCGATGCCGGCCACCGGGACCCCCCGCAGGGCCTCGATGCCGTCGATCTCGCCGAAGATCCCGCTGCTCGGCCCTATGACCGGGAGCACCTCCGGCGGGACCCGCAGGATTCGGCAAAGTCCGTGGTCCCATTGGCCCGAATCGAGCGAGGCAAGCAGCGTGCGCGAGGCGTTGGAGGGGTCCGTTGCGTGGACCCGTCCCCGGGTCAGCTTCCACAGCAGCCAGGTGTCAACCGTGCCGAACGCGAGCTCGCCGTGCGCGGCCCGCCTCCGGGCGCCGGGGACCTTGTCCAGGATCCAGGCGAGCTTGGTCGCGGAAAAATAGGGATCCAGCAGGAGGCCCGTTCGCCTCTGGAGCATGGGCCCGAGCCCGCGCCGTTCCAGGGCCGCGCACGCTCCCGCGGTCCTCCGGTCCTGCCAGACGATCGCCCGGTGGAGCGGCCTGCCGGTGGCCCGGTCCCAGAGGAGGGTCGTTTCACGCTGGTTCGCTATCCCGACGGCGGCTACGTCCTTCCTGCCGGCGCCCGCCTTCGCGAGCACCGCAAGGGCCACCCGGCGGGTCGTGTCCCAGAGGTCGGCCGGCTCGTGCTCCACCCAGCCCGGTCCGGGGAAGTGCTGGCGAAACTCCTCCTGGGCCGAGGCCGCGCAGCGGCCCCGCCGGTCAAAGAGGATCGCGCGGGAGGAGGTTGTGCCCTGGTCCAGGGCGAGGACAAAGCGTGCCATGCCGGCGGGGTGGGTCGGGACGACTCTCGCAGGGAGGACCCGGGCGCGCAAGCGCCGGGGGAGTTCTCCCGCGGCTATATTGCGCCGGCAAAAAGAAACGCCGAACTTGCTCGCGGGCCGCCGGTCCCACTTCATAGGTACCATCCGGCACATGATCCCCAGGCAACCCATCCCCCTTTTGGCGGCGCTCGGCGCCCTGGCCCTCCTCGAGGGTTGCTCGACCGTCCCCGCCCCGCAGGCCCCGATGGAGACGACCAAGTTCACCGTGGAGAACACGGACCGGTTCGTCGCGCTTGACTCGGCCGCCGAGAGCGCGGTCAGCTGCACGGGCCTTCAGGAGCGCACCCTTGGCGACGGGCGCATCGAGGTCGTCGCAAACCTCAAGAACAGCGAGGCGAATCCGGTCCGCATCCGGGTCCAGTGTGTCTTCGTCGATGAGCAGGGCGTTCCTCTGGGCACGGAGGCGCAGTGGCAGCCGCTCGAGATCGCCGGGCAGTCGACCGAGGTCGTGCGCTTCACGGCGCCCGGGCTTGCGGCTCGGCGGTACGTGATCAGGGTCCGGACGGCGCGCTGATGACCCTGCTATTTACCCGGGGTCGGGGTGGGCGTGGGCCCGCCAGCCTGGGGCGCGGCGGAAAACGTCACGCCCCGGGTGGCCTCGTCGATCTGGGTGAGCGCCGCATCCATCCTTTCCTTGTCCGCCGGCCGGTCGCTCACCACCGGGTGCCCCTGCGAAAAGTCTATCGTCTGGCCGTCCTGGATCGGGACGACCGCGGGCTTCCGGCCGGATGGACCCGGCTGGGAGACATAGGCCCAGAGGGCGGCGATGACCTCGGCGGTCGCAAGGGCGAGGGTCAGGGCGCGTCGCATCTCCACGGCCGGTATCGTTGGACAATGCCTGCCCGGCGGCAATAACACTCCGGAATGCAGGCTGTGTTCAAAGAGACGCGCGCGACCTTGCTCCTGGCGATCCCGATCGTTATCGGCCAGCTGAGCCAGATGCTCATGGGCGTCACCGACAGCGTGATGATCGGGCGCGTCGGGACGGTGCCGCTTGCCGCGTCCGCTTTTGGCGGCGGTGTTTACAATGTCTTTTTCATCATCGGCATAGGCCTCCTGACGCCGGTCGCGGTCTTCGCGTCCCGGTCCCACGGGGCGGGACGCCTCGACGAGGCGGGGGAGTACCTGCGCCACGGGCTCGTGATCGCGGGGCTCGCGAGCCTCCTTGAGATCGCCGTGATCGTGTTCCTTGGATTCAGGCTCGAGTGGTTCCAGCAGCCGCCGGAGGTCCTGGCCGCGGTGAACCCCTTCTTCCTGCTGATAGGCGCCTCGCTCCTTCCCTCGCTCACCTACATCGCGCTGCGCCAGTTCGCCGAGTCGATGGGAAGGCCCTGGGTCCCGCTTAGCGTGATCGTTTGCAGCGTCATGCTGAACGTGCTCCTCAACTGGTTGTTCATCTACGGGCACTGGGGCGCCCCGCGCCTGGGGCTTGCCGGCGCGGGACTTGCGACGCTCATAGCCCGCACCACGGGATCGCTCGTCATCTTCACATGGCTGCGCCTGGACCCGGGTTTCCGCAGCGCGTGGCCCAGGCACTGGTTCGCGCCGCTGTCCTGGGCGCGGACCCGGCAGATGCTCTCGGTGGGCCTGCCGACCTCGGGATCGCTGATGTTCGAGGGCGGCGCGTTTGCGGCGGCCGCCGTCATGATGGGCTGGCTCGGGACCGTGCCGCTGGCCGCCCACCAGATCGCGATCTCATGCGCCGCGCTGACCTTCATGGTGGCGCTCGGGATCGCCATGGCGGTGGGCATGCGAACGAGCGCCGCCGTGGGCGCGGGCGAGCACGCTCGCCTGAGGCCGATCTGGATCGGGGGGGTGGGCCTGGGTCTCGGGTTCAGCGTGGGCTTCACCGTGCTCCTTTTCTTCTACGGCAGGACGATCGCGGGAATGTTCATCTCCGACCCGAGGGTGATTCCCGTGGCGGCGACGCTCCTTGGGATCGCGGCCGTGTTCCAGATCTTCGACGGAAGCCAGGTCATCAACTCGGCGGCGCTCCGCGGCCTGACCGACGTGAGGATCCCCGCGGTCATCACGTTCGTCGCCTACTGGGTGGTCGCGCTGCCGCTCGGATACCTGCTGGGAATGCGCGCGGGCCTGGGGGCCTCCGGGATCTGGATCGGCCTTGCATCGGGGCTGGCGGTGGCCTCGGTCGTCCTGGGGGCGCGCTTCTTCCGGCTGACCCGCCGGGGCGGCCAGGCCGGGGCCTGAGCGTTCAGAGGCCCTCGAGCGCCTCGCGGAGGGCCCCGATGATCTCCTCGACGGGCTCGGTCCCGACGCACAGCCGCAGGAGCTCGGGATCGAGCCCGTTGGCCTCCAATTGCGCGCGCCCCTGCGCGCTCGTCACCAGGTCGTAGTGGGCAAGGTACATGAAGGGGCAGATGAGCGTCGTCCTCATGCCAAAGCTCGGCCCCTTGGGCAGCCGGAGCCTGTCGTAGAAGGCCTCAAGCTTGCCGCGCACGCTGAAGGAGATGACGCCGCCGGTCGCGCCTGGGCGCCGGGCGATCGCCTCGAAGTTCGCTCGCGTGCTCCCCTCGAGCGCCCAGCAGGCCGAGGTGACCGCGGGATGCGACGCGAGGAACGCCGCGACCCTGGGCGTGCTCTCCTCGATCCGGGTGAGCACCTCCCCGGTGTGGCCGATCTGCGCGGCGAGCCGCGCGAGGTCGCGCGCGTACGGCGGCTCGATGGCCGCCGCGGCCGCGCGGCGGAGGTTGGCCGCGTCCGGCAGGCCCGGGTTCACGACGACGGCGCCCGCGATCACGTCGCCGTCGCTGCCGGTGTACTTGGTGAGGCTGTTCACCACGAGGTCGCAGTGGGGCAGGCAGTCGACGCTGAAGCAGGACGCGATGGACGTGTCGAGGACCAGCTTCGCCCCGTGGCTGCGGCAGAGCGCCGCCAGCCGCGCGACATCGGGCGTCTGGACAAGCGGGTTTGAGGGCACCTCGGCCATGACGCCCGCGACGTGCCCGCCCTGCGCCTGGAGCACGCGCTCGAGCACGGCGAGGTCCAGCACCTCGGCCACGTGGATGTAGTCGGCCGCGCCGGCCGTGTGTTTCCTCAGGATTGCGATCGTGTCGAGGTAGAGCCAGCCCAGCTGGATCCAGCGCGTGCGGCCACGGCTCGCCTGGACGTGGTTCACGGCCCTGAAGGCCGCGTGGACGGCGTTCATGCCGCTGTTGGCGACCAGGATGTCGGCCTCGCCCGCGCCCGCGAACAGGGGCCTGAGATTGCGCAGCACCTCCGCCCGCGCGTCGCCCGCGAACGCCTCCTCGGCGCGGGGAAGCGGGGAGAGGCCCATCGCCACGAGGCGGTCCTCCGCCTCCCGCGAGGAGAGGAACCCCCCGATGTTCTGGAGGAAGAGCTTCGCGCGAAGCGCGGCCTCTGTGGAGTCGGGATGGGAGACGCCGCTCACCCCGTCGCGCTCGAAGGACTCGGCCGAAACGCCCGCCTCCGCCAGGTGCGCAAGGAGCGCCGCGGCCATGGCGCGGGACGAGGCGAGCCAAAGCGTCCGGCCCCCGAGGCGGTGCTTCCTCGAGAGCTCGGCGCCCAGCCGGCGGGCGAACGGGTGGACCACGAACCTCGGGTAGCCCGTCTCCAGGCTCTTTGTCACGGCAGGGTCCTTCTCCTCGTACCCGCGGACGGCCGCCATCGTGGGCAGGCTGCACGAGACGGCGTGCGGGCTGTCGGGTATGGGCCCTCCAAGGGGGATGTGAACAAAATCCTGCATTCGGAGGCGGGAGTCTTGCCCTCCCGGCGCCCTTGGCAACCGGAAGCTGGGGGGATCCGTGTCATGACGCCTCAGTCCGATTGCTTTTTTCCAAGCGCGGGGGCTAGTCTGGCCCCTCGCACGGGGTTACCCGCCCCGGGTTCAGCCCCAGAAATCCATGATCCAAGCCATTGCCAGCCCGGGCCCTGCCGCCGCCACGCGCGGCGCGAAGGCCCTTCCCGCCACCGGGCGCCAGGACGCGTGAAGATCGTCTCCTGGAACGTAAACGGGATCCGCGCGGCCGTGAAGAAGGGGCTCCTCGGCTACATCGAGGGGAGCGGTGCGGATGTGATATGCCTGCAGGAGATCAAGGCCCACCCGGGCGACGTCCAGCATGTGTCCTGGCCGAAGGGCTACCAGGTGCTCTGGAACAGCGCCGAGAAGAAGGGCTACAGCGGCACGGCGATCCTCACGCGCATCAAGCCCCTCGCGGTCAAGGTGGGGATCGGGGTGGCGGCCCACGACAAGGAGGGCCGCGTCCTGGCCGCCGAGTTCCCCGACTTCTGGGTGGTGGATGTCTACCAGCCGAACTCCCAGCGCGGCCTGACCCGGCTCGACTACCGCGTGAACGGGTGGGACCCGGCCTTCCGGAGGTACCTCAAGCGCCTGCAGTCCCCGGGCAAGCCCGCGGTGTTCTGCGGGGACCTGAACGTTGCGCACGAGGATATCGACCTCGCGAACCCGCGAACGAACCGCCGCAACGCCGGCTTCACCGACGAGGAGCGGAAAAGCTTCGGCAGGCTCCTTGACTCGGGGTTTGTCGACACGTTCCGGGTGTTCGAGAAGGGCCCCGGGAACTATTCCTGGTGGAGCCAGATGGGCGACTGCAGGGCGAGGAACATCGGGTGGAGGGTCGACTACCTCGTGGCCGCCGAGAAACTCCGGCCGGCGCTCAGGCGGGCGTGGATCAGCCCGGAGGTGATGGGCAGCGACCACTGCCCGGTGGGCCTGGAGCTGGTGTAGCGCCGCGATTTATCGGTTCGCCACGCGTGTCCCCCTGCGTTTGATTGCCCGCGTGAAGCTGCTGATCAAGGTCTTCGGCGTGCTGGTCGCCCTGTGGGTCGTTCTCCTGCTCGTCGGCCTCGTCCTCCCCGGCCACTTCCGGGTCGAGCGCTCCACGACCGTTGCGGCGAAGCCCTCGCAGATCTTCCCGCTCGTCGTGGACCTGAAGGCGTGGAGCACATGGGGCATCTGGTTTGCCCGGGACCCGCAGATGAAGGTCTCCTATTCCCCGGTCACCTCCGAGGTGGGCTCGTGGAGCCAGTGGACCAGCAAGAGCCAGGGCGACGGAAAGATGACCATTTCCCTGATCCGGCCGGGGGAGGACTTTGAGTACAAGATGGAGTTTCCCGACATGGGGATGGTGTCGCGCGGCACCGTCGGGCTGGCCCCGGCCCCGGATGCCTCCACCCGCGTCACGATGACGATGGAGGGGGACCTGGGGCACAGCCCCGTCAACCGCTGGTTCGGGGTCTTCATGGACAGGATGGTCGGGCCGGACTTCGATGCGGGCCTTGCGAACCTGAAGCGCCTTTCGGAAAAGGCCGGGCGCTAGGGCCACCCGCATGAACGACCTGAAGGGCCTCATGCTGGCGAGCCCGCGGCTCACCCTCTCGGTGGCCGAGAGCCTCACGAGCGGCCGGCTCCAGGCCATGGTCGGGTCCATCTCGGGCGCCTCGGGGTTCTTCCTGGGCGGCATCACGGCCTACTCGACCGACGAGAAGGTGCGCCACCTGGGGATCGACCGCGCCGAGGCGGAGGCGGTCAACAGCGTCTCCGCGCGCGTCGCCGAGCAGATGGCGTGCGGGGCGTGCCGCCTCTTTGGTTCCGACCTGGGCGTGGCGACGACGGGCTACGCGGAGCCCTTCCCCGAGCGCAAGATCGAGGCGCCCTTTGCCTGGTGGGGCCTGGCGCGAAGGCTCCCCGACGGCCAGTTCTCGGTCTCGAGCGGCCGCGTCGACTGCCCGGGGATGGCCCGGGTCGAGGTCCAGGAGCGCGTGGCCTCGGAGGCGCTGGCCGCCCTGCGGTCGCTCCTCAGGGCGCGATCTGTTGCACGTACGCCATGAGCGGCTGCACCTCCGTGGGCGGGGTCACCCAATCGCTGTAGAGGAGCTCCGGCATCGTGTACGAGGTATTGTAGAGGGTGAAATTTGCGAGGTCGTTGCGCTGCACGTGGCCGGCCTTGACGGTGGCGCCGGCGAAGAGGCCGACCGACTTCGAGTAGACGAGCACCGGCGCGAGGAAGATCCTGCGCGCCTCGCGGTCGACCTCGGCCGAGCTCGGGCCCGCGACCGCCTTCGCGTCCACGCCGATGTTGAACTGGTTCGTGAAGAGGAGCCGGGGCGTCGCGTCGTCGGTCAGCACGCAGACCGTGTCGACCGTCTTGGCGCCGACCTGCAGGCCGAGGCTGGCCTCGCTGGCGTCGATCAGGACCGGGAGGCTCCAGCGGCCGCTCGGCTTCTTGACCATGAGCACGCCGTAGCCGCCCTTGACGCCGAAGATGAACCCCGCCTTGAACTGGCTCAGGATCAACAGGCCGCGCGCGTTCTGCAGGACGCTCCTGGGAATGGCGGTGGCGGGGTCGGCCTGGAATTCCCGTATGATCGCCTCGCAGGTCTCCACCCTCACGACCAGGTCGCTCCGGGGCGTATGGGCATCATTGGCGCGCAGCGACGTGGCGCCCATAATTGCGATCAGGGAGAGCGTGAGCAGTTTCTTCATGGCTGGATTCTTAAGTAGGGAATGCGCCGGCCCCTTAGAGGCCGGACGAATGGTTAAAACACGGCTGTGACGACTTGGAAAGCGCGGAGTGGGGCTGGTTCCCCCGGCCGGCGGGATATCGCCCGGGGCTAGTCGAGCCCGCGGGCCGCGACCTGGTCCTCGTCCCAGCCCAGGAAATGGCCCAGCTCATGGAGATAGGTGAGGCGGACCTCCTCCCGGAACGCCTCCGCATCGCCCTCGGCAAAATCCCAGAGGTTGGCCATGTACAGGTGGATCTGGGGCGGAGCGCCCTGGCCCGAATGGTCCTCGGACCCAAGAGGGTCCCCCGTGAACAGTCCCAGCAGGTCGGGCTCCAGCCCCTCGGCAAGGACGTCGGCCGCGGGCGAGGGCTCAAAATGGACGGCCACCCTCGCCGCGACCTCGCGGATCTCGGGCGGCAGCGCCCGCTGGGTTGCCTCGACCACCTGGGTGGCTATCCGCTCAAGCCGCTGCCCTTTCATCGGGTTTCCGCAGAGAGGTCGAAACGATCGAAGCGCTCGCCGAGCCACCAGACACCCACCACGGCCTCGGAGGCCATGATGGCCACGACGGCAAGCGCCGCCAGGACGATCGCCGGGCCGACCCCGAGGATCCACTGCGAGGAGAAGATGACGAGGAAGGCGGCCCCGGCCGCCGGGATGGTCACCAGGAGCGCAAAGACCAGCTGGACGACGCCGAAGATCAGCCTCTGGCCGACCAGCTCGATGCCCCCGCCGCGGGTGCGAGACGCCTGGTACCAGCCCGGGAAGAGCACCATGGCCGTGTTCGGGACGATCAGCTGGATAAGGCACAGGAGGGGCGCGGCCACCGCCGCGCTGAGACCCGCGGTCAGGCGGACGCCGCGCGCGAGCCACGCGATCCTGCCGGTCGGGTCGATCGCGGCCGCGGCCGCGATGATCGCTATCCAAAGGACGAGAGAGAGGATGCACGTCGGGGCAAGGAGTTCCCCGAGCGCGATCCTCCATCCCTCCACCGGGTAGGTCTTCAGGATGTCCGCGTTCGCCAGGTCGCCCCGCAGGTCCTGGCGCGCGACCTGCGGGCCAAGGAGGACCGTGTAGATGGCGATCATCAGGCTGAAGGCCACGATCAGCGGGCTGTAGGGGTCAGAGCCGCTCGACCGGGCGTGTCCCGCGAGGAGGGGACCGAGCGCCGCGCCCGCCCAGACCGTCAGCATGACGACGATCATCAGGGCCCTCCGGCCAAAGAGGGAGCTTCGCATCGACAGGAGGTTCTTCCACAGGAACGCCACCTCGGGGGGGCCGAGCGGAGCCAGGGGGAAGGGGCCCGGGAGCGTCTTGGGCCGCGCCGTGCCGATCCTGGGCGACTCCCCGCGCAGCGCCGCGGCTTTCGCGGCCGACCGCTTCTCCGCAAGCGCGATCGATCCCTCCTCAAAATGGGCCTGGCTGCTGCAGACCCAATAGTAGTGGAGCGCGAGGAAAAGGAGCGCCGGGGCGACCGCCAGCGCGAACGCCTGCATGTCCCGCGCGAAATACGGGGCGAGAACGATGCGGAAGGGCAGGGTGAGCCAGTGGAAAACGGGGGAGTCCACGAGCTCCCCGACGAAGGCGCCCGGGGACGCCTGCGCCGCCTCGGGCCCGGACACGTACGCCATGACGAGGGCGGAGCCGGAGCGGAACACCGCGAGGACGTACAGGCAGATCGCGGTCACGGCCGCGAGCCGCCACAGCAGGAAATGCGAGCTCGTCTCCCTCAGGCGGGCGAGGGTGAGCTTGGTCCCGTTCATGTGGAGGTCGAAGGTGGAGAGGATCACCCACCACCCAACCGCGCGGATCGCGCGGTTGCCACCGACGTAGCCGGACCGGTTGAACAGGACCGCGATCAGGACCGAGGTGAACAGGATCGCCAGCTGCGAGCTGAGCAGGCGGAAGTGGATGAGCGCGCGGCGGCTCATGGGCGCCGGGAAGAGGAACGCGATCTCCGGCTCGCTGAAGCGCAGGCCCGGGTTCTCCGCGGGCGCGATCCACGCGAACGCGATCCTGACGAGTGCCAGCAGGCAGAGGCCGCCGCACGTGAGGGCCGCGGCGATCGCGCCGGCGCCGGCGCCCGCCTGCGAGGCCATCGCGGAGGCTGGCCCCATGGGGCCGTTGCGGTGCATGAGGATGAAGTAGAAGTAGGCGACCGCGACGACGGTGCCGACCAGGTACTTCGGCTGGCGAAGCCTCAGGATGCGCTGCACGACCAGGTTGCGCAGCGAAACGAGCCGGAGGTAGAGGAGCGCGCCGAGCATGTCCCTGGGGCCCTCAGCTCTCCGTGCCGCCTGTGGCGCGGATGAAGATCTCCTCGAGGCTCACGCCGGCCTCCCCGTTGCTGAAGCGGGCCGAGACCTCCGCCAGGGTCCCGTCCGCCACCTTCTCGCCCTTCTTTAGGATCAGGACGTTCGTGCACACCTCCTCCAGCAGGTGGAGCAGGTGGGAGCTGAGCACGATGGCCGCGCCGCCCTGCGCGCGCCGGATGATCGAGTCCTTCATCCGCCGGATGCCAAGGGGGTCGAGCCCCGTCAGGGGCTCGTCGAAGAACATGACGCTCGGCGAGTGGAGGAGCCCGCACGCGATCACGAGCTTCTGCTTCATGCCCCGCGAGAGCTCGCCCGGAAGAAGGTCGGCCTTCTCGGCCAGCTCGAGCTCCTCGAGGAGCGGGGTGGCGAGCGCCTCGTGGTCGGCCACGCCGTAGATGCGCGCGACAAAGGAGAGGTGCTGGCGCACCGTGAGGTACTCAAAGAGCCGGGGCTCGTCGGCGAAGAAGGCCAGCTGCCGCTTGGCGCCGACCGGATCCTCCCCGAGGTCGTGGCCCGCGATGCGGACCTTCCCGGAGGTCATGGGGATGATGCCCGCCAGGCAGCGCAGCGTGGTCGTCTTGCCGGCGCCGTTGGGCCCGACCAGCCCGAGCACCTCCCCGGGCCGGACGGCGAACGAGAGGTCGCGGACCGCGGGGAAAGAGCCGTAGCGTTTGGCAAGCTCCTGAACTTCAATCATCCGAAGGACGTTGCGCCCCCCCCGCCCCGGGGGCAAGATCATCGGGGAACCATGAGTAACCCTTTCCCACGCCGCGCGTCTTACCCGGGTATGAAATCCCTTTCCCTCTTGGGCCTCTCGCTCTTGACCCTCGCCCTCACGATGCTCCTCCCGAGGAGCGCCCGGGCCGACGACACGACCGTCGTGCCTCCTCCGCCCCTCCCCGACACGCCCCAGGCATCGCCGGCCGACGGCGGCGGCGCCCCGGCCCACCATCGGCACAGGTCCGCGGCGTTCGTTCTGGGTGAGCTGACGGCGAAGCTCAACCTGACGCCCGACCAGCAGAAGACGGTGGGCGCGATCATCGAAAGCTCCCGCTCCCAGGGCAAGGCGCTGCATGACGACACCTCGCTCACGCCCCAGGCCCGGCGCCAGCAGATGAGGGAGATCGAGCAGACGGCCCGCGAGCAGATCCGCGCCGCGCTCAACCCCTCCCAGCAGCAGATCTTCGACCAGCTTCCCGCGAACAGGGGCGCCCAGCCCAACCCGGGCGGGAGCGCCGAGCCGACCCCGACGCCCTCGACCTGAGCAGGCCCGGGGGCCGCGCGGCACCGTTTTTTTTCGCGTGCATCCGCACGCGGATTGGTCATCCCTGCCTCCGACGAGATGACCATCGGAGCGCTCTTCATCCTGATCCTTCCCGTATTCGCGCTCATCGCGGTCGGGGTGGCGCTTCGGCGCACCCACTGGATAGAGGGACCGGCCGAGGCGAGCATGATCCGCTTCACCGTGCAGGTGTGCATGCCGTGCCTGGTGTTCGACACGATCCTCGGGAACAGCGCGCTGAGGGAGCCGGCCAACCTGCTCCTGCCGCCGCTTGCCGGGTTCGCGACGACCGTGACGGGGTTTGGCGTGGCGTACCTGGCGGCCAGGGCCATCGGCCTGGGCAGGGGCACCGGGCTGAGGACATTCGCGCTCTCCGCCGGGATCGGCAACTACAGCTACCTGCCGCTTCCGATCGTCGGGGGCATCTGGGGCGAGAAGGCGCAGGGCGTCGTGCTGGTCCACAACATGGGCGTCGACCTCGCGATCTGGTCGGTGGGCCTGCTCATCCTGACGGGGGCTTCCCCGCTCGAGGGCTGGCGCCGCCTGGTCTCCCCGATGCTCATCTCGCTCGTGGCCGCGGTCGCGATCAACGTTTCGGGACTGGCGCCCCACGTGCCCGGGTTCCTCCGGAGCATGGCGCACTCGCTCGGCGTGTGCGCGGTGCCGATCGGCGTCGTGATGACCGGGGTCAACCTTGCGGGGTACCTGGACCAGCCCTCGAAGCTGCTTCACCGAAACGTGGCCATCGGCGCCTGCGTCGTGAGGCTGGGAATCCTCCCGGCGCTCATGCTAGGATTCGCCTGGCTGCTCCCATGCCCGGTGGAGCTCAAGCGCGTGCTGGTCGTGCAGGCCGCGATGCCCGCGGCGGTGATCCCCATCATCATCGCCCAGTACTACGGGGGCCAGCCGCTGACGGCCGTTCAGATCGTCCTCTCGACGACCGCGGCGGGCCTCTTCACCTGCCCCCTCTGGATTCGGGCGGGCCTTGCGTGGCTGGGGATAGGCTAAGGTTTGGCAATCCGCCGCGAAATGTGCAACGGTGGGCGGATGTTTCGCGCCCTTTCCGCCCTCGCCCTGGCGTCGCTCTCACTCGCGGCCCGCGCCGCCGATCCCGCCTCCGCGGCGTTTGAGCAGCGCCTTGAGGACGCCGTCAAGTCCGAGAAGGTCACGGTGGTGCACCTGTGGGCCCCGTGGTGCCCGAACTGCAAGGCCGAGCTCTCGGAGGGCGGGTGGAGCTCCTTCATCGCCGCCAATCCCCAGGCCAATTTCGTGTTCGTCACCGTCTGGAACGCGGCCGACGGCCACGAGCTGCTGGCTGCAAACGGCGTGGGGGCGGAGCCCAACTTCCAGCTTCTCCTCCACCCCAACACTTCGCGCAAGCGCGACGAGAAGGTAACGGAGCTCCTGGGCCTGCCGGTCTCTTGGATACCGACCACCTGGGTGTTCCGGGGCGGGAAACTGCGGTACGCGCTCAATTTCGGCGAGCTCCGCTTCCCGATGCTAAGCCAGATGATCAGGGATTCCAACCAGACGTGGGACCGGTGATTTTTCAATGAGCCAAAAGCCCTCGATCGCCTTCATTGGAACGGGAGTGATGGGCCGCAGCATGGCCGGGCACCTCCTCTCCGCCGGCCATCCCGTCCACGTCTTTAACCGCACGAGGGAGAAGGCGGCGCCCCTCCTGGAGCGCGGCGCGCAGTGGCACGTGTCGGCGGGCGACGCGGCGGCCTCCGCCGAGATCGTGATCACGATGCTCGGCTTCCCGCACGACGTGGAGGAGACCTACCTGGGGAAGGGCGGAGTCGTCGAGAGGGCCCGGGAGGGGGCGCTCCTGGTCGACATGACGACGTCGAGCCCGCTCCTCGCCCGGAAGGTTTCCGCCGCGGCCTTGGCGCGGGGCCTGGAGGCGCTGGACGCGCCGGTCTCCGGGGGCGACATCGGCGCCCGCGAGGCGAGGCTCGTTATCATGGTCGGTGGAACCGAGGCGGCCTTCGAGCGCGCCCGGGGTGTATTCTCGCTCATGGGCAAGAACATCGCCCTCCAGGGTCCGGCCGGCGCCGGCCAGCACTGCAAGATGGCCAACCAGATCGCGTGCGCCGTCGGCATGGTATCCTGGTGCGAGGCCCTCGCCTACGGAAAGCGCGCGGGGCTCGACCCCGCGCGCGTCCTTTCGAGCATCAGCGGCGGCGCGGCAGGGAGCTGGGCAATGACGAACCTCGGGCCCCGGGCCCTCGCGGGCGACTTTGCGCCCGGCTTCTACGTGAAGCATATCCGCAAGGACATCGGGATCGCGATCGCCTCGGCCAGGGAGCTTGGGCTTGAGCTGCCGGGCCTCGAGTGCGCGCAGGAGCTCTACGACAAGGTCGCCTCGAAGGGATGGGAGGAGTTTGGGACGCAGATCCTCTACCGGCTCTACACCGCGCTCTAGGCCGGCTCCTCGGGCGGGGGCGTGAACCCGCGCCTTAGGACGTTCTCGGCCACGACCCGCGGGAAGAGGAAGTTCTCGAGGTAGCCCCTTCCGCCGGCCTTGGTTCCGCCGCCGGACATCCCGAACCCCCCGAAGGGGTGGCGCTCGACGATGGCGCCCGTGATCCCGCGGTTCAGGTAGAGGTTGCCCACGCGGTACTCCCGCTGGGCGCGCTCCAGGGCGCTCGGGCTCCGCGAGAAGAGACCCCCGGTCAAGGCGTAGTCGACATCCATGGCCATCCGGAAGGCCTCGTCCAGGTCGCGCGCCTTGAGGACGGCAACGACCGGGCCGAAAATCTCCTCCCGCGCGACCGCCGCCGAGGGCTTGACCCGGGTGAAGACGGTCGGCGGCACATAGGTGCCCGAAGAGGCGAGTGCCGCGGGAACGGCCGACTGGAAGGCGAGCGTCGCCTCGGCCTTCCCCTGCTCGATCAGCCCGAGGATCTTGTCGCGCGCGTCGGCGTCGATGACCGGTCCCACGACAGTCCCGGGCTCGGCCGGGTCGCCGACCGGGATCGAGGCGCATGCCTCGACGAAACGCTCCACGAACCTGTCGTGGATTCCCTCGAGCACGATCAGCCGCGACAGGGCCGAGCATTTCTGGCCGGAGAAGCCGAACGCGCTGTAGAGGGCGGCCGGGATGGCCTCGTCCAGGTCGGCGTCATTGTCGATGATCAGGGCGTTCTTCCCCCCCATCTCACAGACCACCTTCTTCAGGTTGGCCTGCCCGGGGAGCGTCCGGCCCGCCGTCTCCCAGATCCGGCAGCCGACCTGGCGCGACCCGGTGAACGCTATGAAGTCGACGCCCGCGTGCGCCACCAGGCGGGCGCCCACGTCCTCGCCGAAGCCGGGCACGAAGTTGAGCACGCCGGCGGGCACGCCCGCCTCCGTGAGGATTCCCATCAGCTCGGCCGCGATCACGGTCGTCTGCTCGGCGGGCTTCATGATCACGGCGTTTCCCGCGACCAGGGGGGCAACCGTCAGGCCGCAGAGGATCGCCAGCGGGAAATTCCAGGGGGCGATAGCGACCCCCACGCCGCGCGGCGTCCACAGCTGGGTGTCGCGCTCGCCGGGCACCTCCTGCGTGACGCGGGGCCGGGCGAGCGCGCGCATCTCGTGCGCGTAGAACCTGCAGAAGTCTACGGCCTCGGAGATGTCGGCGTCGGCCTCGATCCAGGGCTTTCCGGCCTCGAAGACCTCGAGGGCCCCGAGCTCGAATCGCCGCTCCTCGATGAGCTCCGCGGCGCGGTCGAGGATGTCGGCCCGGTCTGTCGCGGGCGTGGCGGCCCATCCCGGCCACGCGGCCCGTGCCGCGGCCACGGCGGCGTCGGCGTCCGCCACGGTGGCCCTCGCCCAGTGACCGACCACCTGCGAGGTGCGCGCGGGGTTGGTCGAGGCGACCATCTCGCGGTCGGAGATCTTCCTTCCCCCGATCACGATCGGGTGTTTCCGTCCGAGTCCGCCCGGGACGCGGCCGAGCGCCGCGCGCATCCGCTGCCGGTTCTTCTCGAGGCTGAAGTCCGTGTTGGGGGCGTTCCTGAACCCTGCCCTGGCCGCGGGCGCGGCGGCGGCCGGGCGGCCGGCGAGGATGTCGACCGGGTTCCTCAGGAGCACGTCGCGCGAGGCGCCCCCCGCGTCCTTGGCTCGGAGGAACCCCTCGTTGGAGGTGTTCTCAAGGAGCCTGCGCACGAGGTAGGCCATGCCGGGCAGGAGGTCCCCCACCGGGCAGTACTCGCGCACGCGGTGGCCGGTCGCGACGAGCGCAGCCTTCAGCTCGTCCGCCATGCCGTAGAGGGCCTGGAATTCGTAGGCCCTTGGGTCTATTCCGTGGAGGTCGGCCTGGGCGATCGCGTGGGCGCACGAGCGGACGTTGTGGGAGGCAAATGCGGGCGAGACGATGTCGGCGTTCTCCATGAGGAGCGCCGTGAGCTTCTCATAGTTGGCGTCGCTCTCGGGTTTCTCCGACCAGACCGGCACGGGCCATCCCCGCTGGCTGGCGAGCGTCGTCTCAAAGTCCCAGTACGCGCCCTTCACGAGGCGTATGACGATCGGCCGCGCCGCCTTCCTGGCCCATGCGATCAGCTCCCTCAGGTCTCCCTCACAGTCGCGCAGGTAGGCCTGCATCGCGATCCCGACCGCGGGACCTCGGCGGAACTCCTCCTCCTCGAGGATGGAGCGGAAGAGGGCGAGCGTCAGGTCCTTGAACGCATAGCTCTCCATGTCAAAGTTGATGAAGGCCCCGATTTCCGCGGCACGGCGCAGGATGGGCCTAAGGCGGCCCTTCAGGGCCACGATCGAGTGCTCCGGGTTTGTCGGCAGCACCTCGGGCGTCAGTGCCGAAACCTTCACGGAGAGGTTCAGCCGGGGAAGGGGGCCCTTCGGGCCCGTGTCGCTGAAGCATCCGGCCGGGTCCTTGCCGATGGCTTCCGCCACGGTGTCCAGGACCTCCATGTTGCGCCTAAGGAACACGTCGGCCTCCGGCTCGCTAACGACCGTCTCGCCCAGGAGGTCGATCGTCGTGGCAATCCCGGAGGAGGCGTTCCTGCGAAGGCGCTTCACCAGGTCCTCCGGCGTGGCGCCCGCCACGAATTGCCCTGCCATCGAGGTCACGTTGGCCTTCACCGGGCCGGCGACCATGGCGGGCGCGAACGAGGCGGCCGCCAGTCCCGTCCTGAGCGCGGGGTTCAGCTCCACGGCCTTGTCTCCGAGGTACTCCCTCAGGTGCCGGACAATCTCCGCGGGGGAATCGAGGGAGGGCAGGACGTCCACGAACCGGAAGAGCTGTGCCTTGAAGGCCGGGTCCTTCATGGACCACTCCATGATCCGCGCGTAGGCGCCCTTCTTGGAGAGGATGCCCGGCGCCGGGTGGGCGTCCATCAGCTCAAAAAGGCGGTCGCCAATTCTCCGCACCGCGGCCTCAAGGCCGGGGTCAGGAGGCGGGAACGGCGCATGACCAGGGGCAATGTGGGCCATGCCCCTCAGTGTCATGACCGCCGTTAGAGTTTGCAAGGGCTGTGGACACCGTGTGAAGGATTAGATGAGCGCTTATTTGCCGAGTTAGCCCCCTTCTAGCGTCGTATATGTGCCTTTAACCCCCATGACACCCAGATCCATCCTTAAATATTGGCATCGCGTGGCTTGTGCCGCCGTAGTGCTTGCCAGCATAGCCCCTGTGCCCGCGGTTCTAGGCGCCGAAGAAAAGGCGGCAGAGCCGACCCTCGAGCAGAGGGTCTCGGACCTCGAGGCCTACGTGAACAACGGCTCCCGCACGCCGGACGTGGCCTCCCACGTCGCGGGCCCGGGCCCCGGCCACAACGGCTGGATGATGACGAGCTCCGCGCTCGTCCTCTTCATGACCCTGCCCGGCCTGGCGCTGTTCTACGGCGGGCTCGTGCGCCGAAAAAATGTCCTGTCGGTCCTGGGGCAATGCTTCGGCATCGCCGGCCTTGTGACGATCCTGTGGTGGGCCGTGGGCTACAGCCTGGTGTTCGCCCCCGGGGGGCCCTTCCTCGGGAGCCTGAAGTACGCCTTCCTTAGGGGCGTGGACGCGGCGCCGAACAACGACTACGGCGCCTGGGTCTCGCAGAGCGTGTTCGCGATGTACCAGCTCATGTTCGCCATCATCACGCCCGCGCTGATCGTGGGCGCCATCGCCGAGCGCATGAAGTTCACCTCGGTGCTCCTGTTCGTCACGGTGTGGATGTTCTTCGTCTACTTTCCGCTGGCCCACATGGTGTGGGGAGCCGACGGGCTCCTCAACGGCGTCGGCAACCCCGCCGCCAAGGTGAGCGCGATCGACTTTGCGGGCGGCACCGTGGTCCACATGTCGTCGGGCTGGTCGGCGCTCATCCTCTGCATGATCCTTGGCCCCAGGCTCGGCTTCAAGAAGGAGATGATGCAGCCGCACAGCACGGTCCTCTGCATGGTTGGGACGGGCATGCTCTGGGTCGGCTGGTACGGGTTCAACGCGGGCAGCGCCCTTGCGGCCGACGGCATTGCCGCAAACGCCTTCATGACGACCACGCTTGCGACCGCCGTGGGCTCGTTCACGTGGGGCGTGCTGGAATTCATCATCAAGAAGCACGCCTCGATCCTCGGGTTCTGCTCGGGCGCGGTCGCGGGCTTGGTCGTGATCACGCCCGCCGCCGGTTTCGTGGACGCCACGGGTTCCGTCATCATCGGGCTCTTCGCGGCCGCGATCCCCTTCCTTTTCTGCGTCAAGCTGAAGGCCGTCCTGGGCTATGATGACGCCCTGGACACCTTTGGCGTCCACGCGGTCGGGGGCACGATCGGGGCCTTCCTGACAGGCGTCCTCGCAACCTCCTCGGTGAACCAGAACCTCACGGCCGCCAACCCTGCGGCCCGGGCAAACGGCCTTGCCGAGCGCGTGGCGCACGGGGGCCTCTGGAAGGAGCAGCTCCAGGCCATGGGCGTCACGCTTGTCCTGGCCATCGTCGCCACGACGGTCATCGGGTTCGCGCTGAAGGCCACCTTCGGCCTCCGCCCGACGACGGAGGTGGAACGCCAGGGTCTTGACATAAACGAGCACCAGGAAGAGGGTTACAACTTCTGAGGGGCTGAATTTGCGCCTCCGAGAAGCCCGCAGACCTCTGCGGGCTTCTTTGTTTCAGGGATTTGTGCGACTTTTGGGGTCCGCAGGGTGTTTTAGGCATGAACGATGAACCTCCAGTGCAAAACCAACCCTCGGGGCTAGCCCCGCCGGCAGACTTTACGACCTTCATGCGTAAATATCAGGACATGGTCTTTACCACCTCGGCCCGCCTCGTGCGCAACGACGCGCAGGCGGAGGACATCTCCCAGGAGGTGTTCATAAAGGCCCACGAGCACTTCGACATGCTGGCGACGAGCCCGTCGGCCGGCGGGTGGCTCAAGACCGTGGCGACAAACCTCTCGATCAACCACCTCCAGCGCTACAGGAAGCGCTGGAAGTTCTTCTCCGAGTTCGGCGGCGGCTCCGACGAGGGCGACGCGCCCCCGGTTGAGTTTGCAGCGCCCGACACGTTCTTCGAGGGCATCGATTCCGAGGAGAAGCGCGCATGGGTCGAGGACGCCCTGTCGAAGCTGCCCGACCACCAGCGGGTTCCCCTTGTGCTGTACCATTTTGACGACCTTCCCTACGACGAGATCGCCCGCAGGACCGGCGTGTCCCTCGCCAAGGTGAAGACCGACATCCTCCGCGCCAGGGCCGCACTGGCAAAGATCCTCTCCCGCGGCGATGGGTCCCTCTTGGCCCGGGCAATCTAACCTCCCCATGAACCCCCACGATTCAGAAAAGCTAGAGGCAGCGACCCACGCCCTGCTCCGGAGGCTTCCCGACCGCAGGGCCCCTTCGGGCCTCGAGGGCCGGGTGATGGCGGAGCTGGCGCGCAGGGCGGCCCTGCCCTGGTGGAGGAAGTCCTATGCCCATTGGCCCTCCGTGGCGCGCCTCGGTTTCGTCGCGGTTTCCGCGCTGGCGTGCATCGCCGCCGTTTCGGCCCTCGTGGCCCTTTCGGCCAGCCAGGGCGGCCACCAGGTGGAGGGAAGCCTCTCGAGCTCCTTTGCCCGGCTGCTCCTCATCCGGGACGTCCTGACGTCCGCTGACGGCACGGTCAGGCATCTGATCGCGGCTGTCCCGCCCCTCTGGCTTTACGGCACGGCCGCGTGCATCGCGGCGTTCTACGGCGCGCTCGCCGCTATCGGCGCCGCCACCTACCGCGCGGTGTCGTTCGCGCGCCAAACCTCCTAACCCCTCACTTCCCATGAACCCACCCCTAAAGACGCTGCAGGCGGTCCGCCTCCTCGCCGCGCTCGCAACCTTCTCAGCCGTCGGATACGCGGCGGACTCAGCAAAGCCCCAGGACATCGGGCCGGCCCCGGCCGCGCCGACGCCCGTAGCCGTGACCCCCACGCCGCAGGCCCCGCTCCATGAGATCGGCGCCAGCGCGCCGGCTCCCGCGGTTCCCATGGCCCAACCGGCCCCGGCGGCCCTCATCGCCCCTTCAACCCAAGTGGCCCCAAAGGACAGCGAGGCACCCGAGGAGGAGGAGCATTCCGAGCACCACGGCAACCATACCGACAAGGATGACATGGTTGCGGTCATGGGGCAGGTGGCGGTGCTCGCCGGCGAGCGCTGCGAGGGCAATGCGGTCTCGGTCATGGGTCCCCTGACCGTGGACGGGATCGTCGACCAGAATGCGGTTTCCGTCATGGGCTCGAACACGGTCAATGGGACCGTCCATGGCGACTGCGTCGCGGTCCTTGGCGTCATGAAGCTCGGCCCGAAGGCGCACATCGACGGGGACCTGGTGTGCGTGGGCGGTCTGCTCGACAGGGCGCCCGGCTCATTTGTAGGAGGCAAGGTTGTGTCGCAGGCCGGCAGCCTCGGGATCGACGAGAATTCGGGGGCCTATTCGTGGATCCGCCACGGGCTCAGGCTCGGGCGTCCGCTCGCGATCGGCCCCCATCTGTTCGTCTTCTGGGTCATCGTCCTGTGCCAGGTGGCGTTCTACCTCCTGCTCGCGCTCGTTTTCCCGGGCGGCATCACGAAGTGCGCCGACACGCTCGCCCACCGGCCCGGCATCACCTTCCTGACGGGCATCCTGGCCATCCTGGGCATACCGGTGCTCTTCATCCTGCTCCTGGTGACGGTCGTCGGGATTCCCGTCGCGCTGGTCGTCCTTCCGCTGTCGGTCCTGGCGGCCGTGGTCTTCGGCAAGGCGGCGATCTACGCCTTCATTGGGCGCTCGGTCGCCCGCGGCCCGGTGCAGCCGGTGGTGGCGGCGGCCATAGGCGTGGCCATAATGATGCTGTTCTACCTCATACCCTTCCTGGGGCTGGCGATCTGGTTCGTGGTGGCCTACCTCGGTTTTGCCTGCGCCGTGACGACGCTCTTCACCGCCACGAGGATGGGCCAGAAGACCCCCCCGGCGGCCGCGGCCCCGCTTCCGCCGGTTGTGGCTCCGGTCGCCCCGCCAGCCGCTTCCCTGGTCGTCCCAGCGATGCCCCTTGGGGTGGCCGACGCGCCCCCGGAGTCGGTCTCGGGGCAGCCCCAGCCGCCCGTTGCCGAGGCGGTGCCCCCGATCGTCCCGCCCGTTCCGCCTGTCGCCGCGGCGCCTGCCGCCCCGGTGCAGGCCCCTGCGGCCGCCGCGCCCGCAACCTCCGCCGCGGAAACCTCGCTTCCCAAGGCGGGGTTCTGGATCCGGATGGTGGCGCTCCTCATCGACGTGGTGCTCGTTGGCATCGTGACGAGCCGCGACCACAGCCATGACGTGTTCCTGCTCGCGATCGCGGCCTACGGGGTGCTGCTCTGGAAGTTCAAGGGGGCCACGGTCGGGGACATCATCTTTGGAATCAAGGTCGTCAGGGCGGACGGGGCGCCGATCGACTGGGTCACCGCGATCGTGCGGGCGCTCGCGTGCTTCCTCTCGCTCTTCTTCATCGGGCTAGGCTTCATCTGGATCGCCTTCGACCCCGAAAAGCAGGGCTGGCACGACAAGATAGCGGGCACCGTGGTTGTGAAGCTGCCGAAGGGCACCTCCCTTATCTAGCGAGAAGGCGGTTGATATCCTGCCGCAGGACGTTGCAAGGTAGGCCTCGCCAACGATGCCCACCCAACGCCCCGCGGCCAAGAAATCCCCTCCCAGGAGCGGCCCCCTCGTGGGGCTCATCATGGGGAGCACCTCCGACTGGGAGACCCTCCGGCACGCGGCGGAGACGCTCGAGCTGCTCGGGGTGCCCTTCGAGAAGCGGGTCGTGAGCGCCCACCGGACGCCGCGCCTCATGTACGAGTACGCGACCGCGGCCGCCGGCCGCGGCCTCAGGGTGCTGATCGCCGGCGCGGGCGGCGCGGCCCACCTGCCGGGCATGACCGCCTCCCTGACGCACCTTCCCGTGCTGGGAGTGCCGGTGGAGAGCGCCGCGCTCAGGGGCCTGGACTCCCTTTGCTCCATCGTGCAGATGCCCGCGGGCATCCCCGTCGCAACCTTCGCGATCGGAAAGCCGGGCGCCATCAACGCCGGGCTCTTTGCCGCGTCGCTCCTGGCGCGCGACCACCCCGCGATCGCCCTGGCGCTTGAGGCCCATCGGAGGGCGCAGACGCGCAAGGTGCTGGGCGCGCGGCTGCCGTGATCGCCCCGGGAAGAGCGATCGGCGTCCTCGGTGGCGGCCAGCTCGGCCGCATGTTCGCGCAGGCGGCGCAGGACATGGGCTACCGGGTCCATGTGTTCGAGCCCTCGTGCCCGTGCCCCGCGGGATCGGTCGCGGACCGCGAGACGTGCGCGCCCTTTGACGACATGGCGGCGCTCGAGTCCTTCGCCCGCACGGTTGACGTGGTGACCTACGAGTTCGAGAACATCCCCACCGGCCCCCTCAGGGCGGTCGAGGGCGTGGTCCCGCTTTTCCCCTCGAGCTCGGTGCTCCACGTCTGCCAGAGCCGGACCCGGGAGAAGGCATGGCTCAGGGCAAACGGGTTCCCGCACGCGCGCTACGCCGAGGCCCTCGACGGCAACATAGAGGCCGCGGCCGCCGAGGTCGGGATACCGTGCGTCGTGAAGACGGCGGACTTCGGCTACGACGGGAAGGGGCAGATGAGGATAGCCTCGCCGCAGGACCTCGTGCAGGCCTCGGCGATCTTCCGGGGGCGGCGCTGCGTGGTCGAGCAGTGGGTCGACTTTGAGCGCGAGATCTCGGTCATCTGCGCGCGGACCCAGCGGGGCGAAACCCGCGCGTTCCCGGTCTCGGAGAACATCCACACCAACCACATCCTGGACCTCTCGATCGTCCCGGCGCGGATCTCCGCGGAGATCGACGGGCGCGCGCGGGCGCTGGCCGTGGAGGTCGCGGAGCGCCTGGGCGTCGTGGGGCTCGTGGCGGTCGAGATGTTCCTTGCCACCTGGGGCGAGGTCCTCGTGAACGAGATCGCCCCCAGGCCCCACAACTCGGGCCACTGGACGATGGACGGCTGCGAGACGAGCCAGTTTGAGCAGCATGTGAGGGCCATCTGCGGCCTTCCGCTCGGGCCGACCGCCGTCCGCAGCCCCACGGTCATGGTGAACATCCTGGGGGACGCGTGGCGCCGCCCGGGCGGCGCGCTGGCCGAGCCGAACTGGGAGGCGCTCCTGGCCGAGCAGAGGGCGAGACTCCACCTCTACGGGAAACCCGAGCCGCGGCCCGGGCGCAAGATGGGTCACTTCACGGTCCAGGCGCGGAGCACGGCGGAGGCGCTCGAGGCCGCCCTGGCGCTCAAGGCGAGGCTCTAGGCGCCCCCGGTCACTTCGGGAGAAGCTCCGAGACGAGCGCCTTCTCTTCCTTCAGCTCCCTCTCCGTGGCCGCGATGCGCTCCTTCGAGAAGTCCGTGAGCTTTAGGCCCTGAACAATCTCCCAGGTGGTGCCGTTGCTGCGGATAGGGAAGGAGAATATCAGGCCCTTCTCGATGCCGTAGGAGCCGTCCGAGCAGACCGCCACGCTGAACCAGTCGCCCTGGCGGGTGGGGGTCGTCAGGTTCCTCACCGTGTCGACGACGGCGTTGGCGGCCGAGGCCGCGGAGCTCAGTCCCCGGGCCTTTATGATCGCGGCGCCCCGCTGCTGGACCGTCGGCAGGAACGTGTCCTTGAACCAGGCCTCGTCGGTGATCGCATCGACGACCGGCTTGCCGGAGATACGCGCGTTGTAGAAATCCGGATACATGGTCGAGCTGTGGTTGCCCCAGATCGCGAGGTTCGTCACGGCCGTCGTGTCGACCGCCGCCTTCTGCGAGAGCTGCGTCACGGCCCGGTTCTGGTCGAGCATCGTCATGGCGAACCAGCGGTCCCTCGGGATCGACGGCGCGTTGTTCATGGCGATCAGGCAGTTCGTGTTGCAGGGGTTGCCGATCACCAGGACGCGGGCGCCGGGCGCCGCGTTCTTGGCGATCGCCTGCCCCTGGCCGGTGAAGATCTTCCCGTTGATGCCGAGGAGGTCCTTCCTCTCCATGCCCGCCTTGCGCGGGACCGACCCGACGAGGAGCGCCCAGTCGACCCCCTTGAACCCCTCGTCCAGGGAGGCCGTCGGCTTCACGCCCTTGAGCAGCGGGAAGGCGCAGTCCTGGAGCTCCATCACGACGCCACCGAGCGCGGGCAGTGCCGGCTCGATCTCGATCAGGTGGAGGATGACGGGCTGGTCGGGCCCGAACATCGATCCCGATGCTATGCGAAACAGCAGGGAATATCCGATTTGACCGGCTGCGCCGGTGACGGCCACACGAATGGGTGTTTTCATGGAAGGGGTATGATGTAGCGAAACAGAGGCCGAGCGCACGGAGTAAATTCAGCGCCGGCGGGGTTCCCGGCCGGGCGCCTCGGGGGCCCTATGCGAAGCGCGCCGCCAGCGAGGAATGTATCTCCCGGACAAGGGCTTCCGTCGTGTCCCAGCCGATGCAACCGTCGGTAATGGACACCCCCCTGCGCAGCTTATAGATGGGCTGGGGGAAGGCCTGGCTGCCGGCCTCCAGGTTGCTCTCGATCATGGCGCCCATGATCGACGTGTTGCCGTCCGCGATCTGCGCCAGGAGCTCGCGCATCACCTGGGGCTGGAGCTCGGGCTTCTTCTTCGAGTTGTCGTGGGAGCAGTCGACCAGGATCGACTTGATAAGGCCCGCGGCCGCCAGGAGCTCCTCCGTCCTGCGGATGTGCTCCCGCGAGAAGTTGGGCCCGTCGGAGCCGCCGCGCAGGACAATGTGGCAGTTGGGGTTTCCCGCGGTCACCACCGCAGACGCGGCGCCGTCCAGGTTGATGCCGAGGAACGTCTGCGGCTGGGAAGCAGCCCGGATGGCGTTGATCGCCGTCTGCACGGAGCCGTCGGTGCCGTTCTTGAACCCCATCGGCATCGAGAGCCCCGAGGCCATCTGCCGGTGGGTCTGGGACTCCGCGGTCCGGGCGCCTATCGCCGACCAGCACACCAGGTCCGCGATGTACTGCGGCGTGATCGGGTCGAGGAGCTCGGTGGCCGTCGGCAACCCCAGGTCGAGCACATCCCTCAGGAAGCCCCGCGCGATGCGCAGGCCCGCCGCGATGTCATACGAGCCGTCCAGGCGGGGATCCATGATCAGGCCCTTCCAGCCCACCGTGGTGCGCGGCTTCTCGAAATACACGCGCATCACGATCATGACCCTGTCGGAAACCTCACGTGCAAGGGCGGCGAGCCGCTGCGCATACTCGCGACCCGCGCCCACGTCGTGGATCGAGCAGGGGCCCACGATCAGCAGCAGGCGCCGGTCGTCGGTGAAGATCAGCCTGTGGATGTCCTGCCGGGACCGGCTCACGAACTCCGCCTGGGCCTCCGTCTTTGGCGACTCGGCCAGGAGCGCCGCGGGCGAGGGGAGGGGCCGTGTCTCGACGACATTGATGTCCGAGGTCTTTTGCATGGGGTCCCGTGAAGAAGCCGTCATCGCCGCTTGCCGCAAGGGATTTTGGAGGCATGATGCGCCTGGGCCTCCGAATTTGGGCAAAAAAAGTGGCGGGCCGCCTACCCCTAGACGGCCCGCCTTTGCTTTCTTATTTACCCCAAAACTCCCGCTAGGCGGGAGAAGTGGAAAAATCTACTTTCTAATAGGTAAACATTTTGCGGTTATCGTCAAGTGAGGCCGCACTAAATAATGTCGAAAAACGTTAAGTAATTTATAGATAGCATCTTGTAGCTAATGAATCTCCCGGGAAACACCGCATATTTCGCCTATCTTCCGTCCTGTGTGCTCCGTGCAACGGGCCCGGACGCCCCGGTGTTCCTACAAGGCCAGTTTACCAACGACTTAGGAAAAATGACAACGGGAGGCTCGGCCTACGGCCTGTGGCTCGACAGGAGGGGGCGCGTCGTCGCCGACAGCCAGGTCGTCCGCGGGCCCTCCGAGGGAGAATATTTCATCGTGAGCGGTCGGTCGGATCCCGCGGCCCTTTCCGAGCACCTGCGTGCCCATATCATTGCCGACGAGGTCGAGGTCGGGGACGAGACCGGCGCATGGAGGGGACTGGCGCTCCTCGGGGCCGGCACCGGCGCGTGGCTGGCCTCGGCAAGGCGGCCGGGGTTCTTCTTCCCGGGGAGGCGCTCGCGCGACGAAAACTTCGAGTGGATCGTTCCGGCCGCCGACTGGGCGGAGGCCGAGAGCGCCGTCTCCGGCCTGGGCGCGCTCGAGCCCCCTGCGGTTGAGCTCCTGCGGATACGCGCCGCCATACCGAGCGTCCCCGCCGACATCGGGCCCGCCGACATTCCGAACGAGGGAGGCCTGGACGCGGAGGCCATCTCGTATTCAAAAGGGTGTTACCTTGGCCAGGAGGTCATGGCAAAAGTGAAGGCCCTTGGCCGCGTGCGCCGAAAGCTCGTCCGGGTCCGCGGGGCGGGGGAGCCGCCGCCCCTTCCCGCTGCGCTCTGGCGCGGGGAGGAGAGGGCGGGCGACCTGCGTTCGGCGGCGCGCGACGGCGGCGGCTTCGAGGGGCTCGCGCTCGTTGCGGTGGGCGCGGCAACGGCCTCGGCCGGGTTTTCGCTCGACAGGGGTGCGGCACCCACGGTGGTCCAGCTGGACAATCCTTAGGCTCCGCCGGAATGCGTTTGACCGCCCCGGACTGAGGCCCTTGCGTCTCAAAAAGCGCAACCCCATGAACAAGGCCGAACTGGTAATTGAAGTGCACAAGCTCCTTGGCGACGGCACTTCCCTGGCAGCTGCCGAGCGCGCCGCGGATTCCGTGCTCCAGGCGATCAAGCGCGGCCTGAAACGCGACGCCGAGGTCCACCTCGTCGGTTTTGGCACCTTCTCGGTCGCGCAGAGGTCGGCCCGCAAGGGTTTCAACCCCCATACGCTCCAGCCCATGAAAATACCCGCGATGAAGCTCGTCCGCTTCAAGGCGGGTGCGAGCCTCCGCGGCCTCCGCTGACTCGATGACGGAAGCCCTCACAAAGAGGTTCCGGACTGTCTTTTCACGTGATCCGGAGGTGATCGCGAGGGCTCCCGGGCGGATCGAGTTCATCGGCAACCACACCGATTACAACGGGGGCCCCGTGCTCGGTGCCGCCATTGACCGGAGCGTGTGGGTCGGGCTCGCGCGCAGGACCGACGGGAGGCGGCGCTTTTCAAGCGACACAAAGGCCGGGGTCTTTGAGCTCCAGGCCGGGGCTCCCCTGGAGCGGGTCGCAGGGCAGAATGCGTGGACCAACTACCCGCTAGGCGTCCTTGCCGCCCTGAGGGATTCAAACCTGCCCTCCCCGGGGGGCTTCGACTACCTGGCGGTGTCAAACGTGCCCATGGGCGCCGGGCTCTCCAGCAGCGCCGCCATCGAGCTTTCCTCGGCGCTCGTCTTCCTCGAGGCCGCGGGCACGTCGCTCGCGACGGAGGCCCTGGTCAAGATTGGCCGCAAGGCCGAGAACGAGTTCGTCGGGGTCCCGTGCGGTATCCTCGACCAGGGCGTGTCCGGGTTTGGCCGCAAGGACCGCCTGGTCTACATCGACTGCCGGGGCCCGAGCTTCGACACGGTGCCGCTGCCCGCCGGCTCGAATTTCTGGATCTTCAACACCCACACCAAGCATGCCTTGATCGACGGGCTCTACGCGTCGCGCCACCAGGAATGCATGGACGCGGCAAAGGTGATCGGTGTCGCGCAGCTGGTGGACGCCACCCCGGCCATGCTGCTGGCGGCCGAGCAGAGGCTCTCGAGGACCGCCTTCAAGCGCGCCCGGCACGTGATCGACGAGATCGGCAGGGTCTCGAGCGCGGTCGCGGCTCTGCGGGCCGGCGACCTCGCGGCGGTCGGGAAGCTCCTCCTCGCGTCGCACCGGAGCTCGCGCACATGGTTTGAGAACAGCAGCCCCGAGCTCGACTTCCTTGTCGACAACCTGGAGTCGGAAGCCGGCGTCTTTGGAGCGCGGCTGACCGGCGGCGGGTTCGGCGGCGCAGCGATGGCGCTCACCACGGACGCCTTCGGCAGCGAGGCCGGCATACGTATTTCGGACGCCTATCTCGCCAAGTTCGGATCGAGGCCGGAGATCATCCACGCCCGGACCGGCGACGGGGCCGCCCTCGTCACAAGAGGGCCGTGAGCTGCTCGAACCAGGCGTCGACCCAGCCTCTCAGGAAGAGGAAGTAGAGGGCGCCGGCGATCGCGAGCATCGGTCCGAACGGAACGTGCACGCCAAGGCCCATGTCGGCCGGCTTGCCGTCGGGGGTCTCCGCCCGGGGCGCGCCGGCCCCAGGTTTGCCGGCGACCTTCTGCCAGAGGAGGGCCGTCCCGATCCAGACGGTCCCGACCGCGGCCCCGCCGAACACCGAGAAGACCGCGCCGTGCCACCCGCAGAAGGCGCCTATTGCTCCCACGAACTTCACGTCGCCAAACCCCATCGCCTCCTTCTTGAGCGCGGCCTCGGCGACAAGCGCGATCCAGAGCACGACCCCGGAGCCGGCGACGATGCCGACCAGGGACGCCGAGCCCGAGCGCAGGCTGTCCGCCACGTAGAACCCGCTGTGCTGGCCGTGGAGCGCCGGGATGAGCGCGGAGAGGAGAAGGCCCACGATCGCCAGGCCGATCGTGAACGCGTCGGGGATGATCATGTGGTCCAGGTCGATGAACGTGGCGCAGATGAGGGACCCCAGGAACACCCACCCGCAGACGGCGGCGGCCGGCGGCATGCGCAGCCAGCACGCGAGGAATACCGCGGCGGTCAGGAGCTCCACGAAGGGGTATCGGAAGGAAAAGGGCCTGCCGCAGCAGCGGGCGTGGCCCCTCAGGATGAGCCAGGAGAGGACGGGGATGTTGTCGTACCAGGCGATCGGGGTGCCGCAGGCGCAGGTGGACCCCGGCCGCACGATGGATTTCCCCGCGGGAACCCTGTAGATCACCACGTTGAGGAAGCTCCCGATGCAGGCGCCCAGGATGAACACGAACGTGGGGAAGAAGAGGGGGTGCATCGCGGCCACATCCGAGAGGGTGCTGATCATGGCGCGGCTACTGTACGTGCGGGGGATCAGGAGCCAAGAGCCTTCGCCGCGGCGGACCTCATGACGGGCGCCGTCCTGGCGGCGGGCACTCCCGACCAGATCTCGAGCGCCTTGGCGCCCTGGTGGACCAGCATCGCGAGCCCGTTTGCCGAGGGGATGCCGAGCGCCCCGGCCTGGGCGAGGAGCCGGGTCCGCGGCGGGTTGTACACCATGTCGAAAACGGCGGCCACCCCGGGAATCCCAGCAAGGTCGATGGGCGCCGCGTCGGACGCGTGGAGCCCCGCGCTTGTCGCATTGACGACGAGGGCCCCCGTGGGGAAGGCCGGCGCGGCGAGCCCGGGGGCCACCCCGTGAAGCGGGGTACCGTGGGCGAGCGGGCGAAGCTGGTCCAGGAGCGCGTCCAGGTTCGGCCTTGAGCGGTTCACGATCCAGATGCCGGCGCAACCGGCGCGCAGGCATTCGACGGCCGCGCCCCTGGCCGCGCCCCCGGCCCCGAGGAGGATCACCGGCGTCCCCCGGAGGGACAGTCCCAGGTCCTCCGCGATCGCGGCCGACAGCCCGTAGCCGTCGGTGTTGTGGCCGTGCCAGCCCCGGGAACCCCGGATCAGCGTGTTCACGGCTCCGGCCTCGAGCGCACCCGCCTCCATGCCCGACACCAGGCCTACCGCCTGGACCTTGTGGGGCACCGTCAGGTTCACGCCCTGGAAGCCCTTCTCTCCCATGAGGCGGAGGGCTTCCGGGAGGCGCTCGGGCTCCACGTCAAAGGCGACATAGCGCCAGGTTGCAAAGCGCGCGTCGTCCCGGGCGAGCGCCGCAAGCGCGGCGCCCTGCATCTGGGGGCTCACGGAGTGGCCGATCGGGTGGCCGATCACGGCGAGCCCGGTGCCGGCATGCGGCCAATGCCCGAGGTCGGACAGGGTGAGGACCGGATTCAGGACTGGAGGTACCGCTCGTGGGTCGCCTCAAACTCGTCGGCAAACTCCGAAAAGATCTGGGCCCGCGCCAGGTCGCTCGCGGCCGAGTAGTGGTTCGCGAGGTTGCGGCAGCTTCGGCAGAGCACCTCGCGGACCGTGGTGGGCGCCAGGTCCGAGGGCTTGGGGGCGATGTGGTTGGAGCGCAGGAGCGCGAAGACCTCCTCGGCGTCCCGGAACAGCCCCTGGTCAAACGGGTCGATGAAGAACGGCGTCTCGTCGGCGTAGCAGCCCACTACGAAGTGCCCCGGCAGGCCCACCGGCTCAAGGGGCATGCCCAGGCGCTCCCCGACGAGCAGGTAGAGGACGCTCAGCGAAATCGGGATCCCCTTGCGGCGCGTGAGCACCTTGTCGATGAAGCTGTTCATCGGGTCGGTGTACTGCTCGACGTTTCCACGGAAGCCCCACTCGTGGAAGAGCACGCGGTTCATGACGCGGCACTTCTCGCGGTTGGACGACGGCTCGGAGATGAGCTCGCGGCACCGCGCCGCCATCTCGTCGATCTCCGCGCGGCACTCGGCGATGTCGAGCTCGGGCGTGACCGTGCGGGCCAGGAGCAGCGTCCCCGTCTCCAGCTCGTAGTTGAGCGAGCGGATGAACGCGCGGAACTCGCTCACGGGGTCCGTGAGCTTCAGCTCGTCGATGAACCAGGAAGCGTGGCGCGCGAGGAGCCGGTTCGAGCTGCGTGCGATCTCCTGAAGAAGCGTCGCGGCCGCGGCGCCGCGGGAGGAAAATCGGGCCAGGAGCGCTCTGCGGACGGTGGGACTTGGATCGTCCAGTAGACCCAACAGCGCCTCTTTCTCAGCAGCAGGCAGTGTTTCCGTTTCCACGCCCAAAAGTGGAATCCGTTTTGTCCGTGCGTGGCAATACCGGAACGGAAAATCGGCGCAGAAAAATGTCTTGCGCGTCAGGAGCGCGCGCCAAAAAGGGCGGAACCAACACGGACGAGCGTGCTCCCCTCCAGGACCGCGGCCTCGAGGTCCCCGCTCATCCCCATCGAGAGCACCGGCAGGGGGATGCCCGCCACGGCGCGGAGCCGCTCCCGCGTGTCGCGGAGCGCCGCGAACGCGCGCCTTGCGACCTCGGGATCCTCCGAAAGCGGGGCGATGGCCATCAGGCCGTCCACCCTCACGTTCTTGTGCGCCAGCGCGGCCGCGAGCAGCGCCTCGGCCTCCTCGGGCTCCACGCCCGACTTGGCCGGGTCGTGGCCGGAGTTCACCTGCAGGAGCACGGCCTGCGTCTTCCCGAGCTCGGCGGCACCCTTGTCGATCACCTGAAGCAGCTTCACGCTGTCCACGCTCTGGATGCGGTCGAAGGAGCCCACGGCAAGGCGCGCCTTGTTGGACTGGAGGTGGCCGATCAGCTCCCAGGCGATCTGCGCCGCGCAATGGCTCCTCTTCTCGGCGCCCTCCTGGACACGGTTCTCGCCTACGGCCCTGAGTCCGTACCGGGCCGCGTAGGCGACGGCCTCGACGGGGAAGAACTTGGTAACCGCCAGCAGCTCAACGCCGGAGGGATCACGGCCCGCCTGCCTGCATGCCTGCACGATCCTGGCCCGGACCGCGTCGGCGCGTCGGCTAAATTCCTCGTAGTCGGGAAGCATATGTTGAGTAAGAAAAGACACTTCTGGGTTTACGCGAGCGGACAACCCAGAGTAGAGTGGCGGGCAATAGACTAGCTAATCATGCAAATCGACAATTTTAAGATATTCGCGGATCTTGTTGAGACCAAGAGCTTCTCGAAGTCAGCGAAGCTCAACGGCATCACCCAGTCGGCCGTGAGCCAGCAGGCTCGGGCCATGGAGCGCCATTTCAAGGTGCTCCTCGTGGACCGCAGCCAGAAGCAGTTCCAGCTCACGCGCGAGGGCCAGCGGGTCTACGAGTCCGCAAAGGACGTCCTGCACGCCTACGAGACGCTGCTTTCCGAGCTCCAGGAGATGAAGAAGGTGGTGAGCGGGACGATCCGCATCTCGACGATCTACTCGATCGGCCTGCATGAGCTGCCGCCCTACATCAAGAAATTCCTTCACGATTACCCCTCGGTGAACGTGCGCGTCGAGTACCGCCGATCAAACCTGGTCTACGAGGACATTCTGCACAACTGCGTGGACTTCGGCCTGGTGGCGTTCCCGGCCAAGGTGAGGCAGGTGGAGGCCATCCCCTTCCGCAACGACCATCTCGTCGTGATCTGCAACCCGCACCACGCCCTCGCCAAGAAGGGTGAAGTCTCCGTTTCGGAGCTCGCGGGCCAGAAGTTCATCGGCTTTGACCCCGACATCCCCACGCGCAAGGCGGTGGACCAGATCTTCCGCGACAACAAGCTTGAGATCGAAACGGTTATGGAATTCGACAACGTCGAGACCGTGAAGCGGGCTGTGGAGATTGACCACGGCATCGCGATCGTCCCCCAGGCGACCATCCTGCAGGAGGCCAAGCAGGGCACGCTGGCCGTGCTGAGGTTCAAGGGCGCCGGCTACACCCGGCCGCTCGCGCTCCTTCACCGGAAGGGCCGTGTCCTCACTCCCGCGATGAAGAAGTTCGTCGAGATCCTTGGCCTCGACCTGCCCGAGGCGCGCGGGTCCTGATTTGCCGGGAGCGGTCCAGTGTGCCACCCTATTGGGGGCCTTGGCCCCCAACGATTCCGACCGATGAAAACCGTGATCCTTCGCGCCCTCGCGCTCCTTGCCCTTCTCCTCGCCCCGTCCGCCCTCTTGAGGGCGAGCCCCGTCAAGCCCGTCCCCGCCCCCGCCTGGAAGCTAAAGGACGTCGACGGCAAGCTCGTCTCCTGGGAGCAGTTCAAGGGGAAGGTGGTCGTCGTCGACTTCTGGGCCACGTGGTGCCCGCCGTGCCGCACCGAGATTCCGGGCTACATCGCGCTCCAGAAAAAATACGCGGCCGACGGGCTCGTGATCGTGGGGATCTCCGTGGACACGGACGGCCCGGAGGTCGTCCGCAAGTACATGAAGGACGTCGGCATCAACTACCAGATCGTGATCGCCGATGACCAGGTCCAGGACCTGTTCGCCCCGATCCAGGGATACCCGACGACCTTCATCATCGACCGGGACGGCCTCATCCGCGACAAGAAGCTCGGGCGCGAACCGACTGCCGAGTACGAGAAGGCGATCCTCGCGGTCCTCAAGCCGCCCGCGGCTTAAGGGGGCGCGGGGCTGGCGATAACCCCTTAACGCCAGCCCCGCTATTAGTCGTACCGGCTCTTCGCCGGCTCGATACTACCCAAAACCCCGCTTTTTAATATGCAGGATGGGTTCGATAAGCATCGCCCGTGCCAGCTGTTTTAGTCTTTCGCGAATTGTAGCGCCCCCCCGAGCTCGTCGGCTATGGTGCGGTCGCTGCGGCACCGCGGCATCTTGTTTTGGCCGCCCCATTTGCCGTGGAAGCGCATCCACTGCTCAAAGACCCCGGGCATGACCAGCCGCACGAAGGGCGCGTCCAGGGCGCCGCCGTTGCGCTTGGCCTCGTAGTCCTCGTTGAGCCGCTTCAGCTCGGCGTCCAGCTCCACCGCCATCACGGGCCCGGTGGGTGTGAGAAGCGTGCCCGCCTTCAGCTCAACCCACCACTCGTGCCGGCCGCGCGTCCTTCCCGTGGAGGAGCTGGCAAAGAGCGGAGCGACGTGGAAGTTGGTGATGGTCCAGCCGTTGCGCCGGCACACGGCGAGGAGGGCGTCGGTGATCTCCTTCTCGATCACGTGCTCGCCAAAGGCGCTTAGCTGGAGCCTGGTCCTGCCCACGTACGTGAGGCGCGCCGGCTCGGTTGAGTTGAAGCGAACGACGTCGCCGATCACGTAGCGGGCGAGCCCCGAGGGCGCCGTGAGGACGAGCGCGTAGTCGACCCCGGTTGCCACCCCGGAGAGCGGAACGGCCTTCGGGCCGAGGTGCTCGAGGCGCTTCTCGTCGAAGTCCGCCATGGGGAGGAACTCGTAGAACACGCCCGCGTCCACCATAAGCCGGAGCCCGGCGGCAGCCTCGGCGTCCTGGGCCGCGATGAAGGCCTCCGACGCCGGGTAGACCTCGTGGAAGTTGACGGTGGGACCCAGGACGGCGCGAAGCTCGTCCTGGAAGGGTGAAATCGGCACGCCCCCGTGCACATAGCACTCGAAGTTGGGCCAGAGGGCCTGGAGGTGCGGCACCTGCAGGCCGATGTCGGCCGCGCGCGCCCGGAGCGCGTCGGCGAGGATCAGGATCCAGCTCGGGATCCCCGCCAAAACCGTGATGTCGAGCCCCACGGTGCGCTGGGTGATGGCGTCGATCTTCGCAGGCCAGTCGGCCATCTGGGCGATCTCGGTCCCGGGCTCGTAGATGTGCCTTTCAACCCACCCCGGCAGGTTCAGCGCGGCGATCCCGGTCAGGTCCCCGGCGTAGGCCTCGAACGGCTCGGAATCCGCGATTGGCGCGAGCGCGGAGGAGCCCCCGAGAAAGAGGTGCCTGCCGCGGAAGGCGTTCGTGTTTCCGACCCGCGACGTGTACCAGAGTATGGAGTCCAGGCCCGTGCGCTTAAAATGGTCGAGCATCGCCTCCGTGACCGGTATATATTTCGTGCGTCCCGCCGTCGTGCCCGAGGAAACCGAATATATCTGGCAGGAGCCGGGCCAGAGGATGTTCGTGTCCCCCTTCTTCATGCGCTCGACGTGCGGGGCGAGGTCCTCGTACGTGCGGAGCGGCACCCGCTCCTGGAACTGCGCGTAGGTCATCCCGCCCTCGACGCCGGAGCCCTGCCACACGAGCGCCTTGGAGAGCTTGGGTATCAGGCGATCAAATACACGCTTCTGCCGGGCTGGCCCATCCGAGCGGCTCCTCAGGCGCATCCCGGCGCGGGCCGACAGCAGCCCCACGCCGAACTTCAATAGGCTTTTTGATACTACGGGCATTGCGGCTCTCTTTGATACAAGAGCAGCGGTGCGCGGTCGAGGGCTGCAAGCGAATTCAGGCGGCGGGGCCCATCTTATCGGCCTTTGACATTCCACGGGACGACCCGAAATGGGGCGGGAACCGCCGAAGCGGGGGACCCGCGGGGTGTGCTGCACGGCGCCCCTCCCGGCTGAAACGCTGGCATTAATCCGGAGATCGGCTTGGCTTGGGGCCTGAAACGCGCCCCAAGCTCCCCCATGGTGTTCCCGGAAATCCTCCTTGAGGACGAGAGCCTCGCGGCTTTCGACAAGCCGAGCGGCCTGCCGGTCGTCAAGGACCCCGCGGCCAGGGCGGGTCCCACGCTCATGGGGCTCTTGCGCGAGCGCTTCGGCGCGGCGCTCGCGAACGTGCACCGCCTGGACCGGGAGGCGAGCGGGGTGGTCCTCTGCGCGAAGACCAAGGAGGCCCTTGATTTTTTGAGCGGGCAGTTCCAGTCGAAGACGGCGCGCCGCACGTACCACGCCCTGGTGGTGGTGCTCCCCCAGGAGGGGCCGCCCGAAAGGAACCGCGTCCGGGACCCCTCGGGCTCGCTGCCGCCGGTTTTCACGGTCGACCTCGCGCTCGGGGATGACGAGCACAGGCCGGGCCAGGTGAGGATCCACTTGGGGCGGGGCGGGAAGCCCAGCACGACCGACTTCCGGGTCCTCGAGTCCTTCGGCCGGTTTGCGTGGCTTGAATGCGTCCCCAGGACCGGGCGCATGCACCAGATCCGCGCCCACCTGGCGTCGGCGGGTGCGCCGGTCCTGAACGACCCCCTTTATGGGGACCCCGAGAGGGTGCTGCTGCTCTCGGGGCTGAAGGCGCGCTACAAGGGCCGCGAGGCCGAGCGGCCGCTCGTCACGAGGCTTGCGCTCCATGCGGCGTCCCTCGGCTTCACCCATCCGCTCTCAAGGGCCGCAACCGGGGTCTCCTCGCCGCTCCCGAAGGACCTGGAGGTGGCGCTCAAGTACCTCAGGAGGTTCCCGCCCCTCAAGGGACCGGGTGGGCCGGCGGCGGGGCCTGCGTAACGATGACCGTCTTGCGCCGCAGGGCCTCCCTGAGGACCGGCAGCGATATGGCGTAGACCACCAGGATCCAGACCGGGGCGACGACTGCCCACGCGGCAATCGCGTGGATCGCGGTCATCCCGAACTTCTCGAGGAACTCCCGGGGGTCGTCCCAGAGCATGTGGTTCATCATCCGGATTCCGAGGTGCTCCGAGGGCACCTGGAACATCCAGGTCCCAAGGCGCACCATGAAGTAGATCGCGGGGAGGTGCACCGGCGTGCAGAGCGCGTTCACCATCTGGATGATCGGCTGGTTCAGGCGCAGGAGGATCCCGGCCAGGAGGCAGAGGAGGGTCGTCGTCCCGAGGATCGGGAACAGGGCCAGGGCGCTGCCGACGGCCAAGGTCAGGGAGATCTTCTCGGGGGTGATGCCCTGGGTCAACTGGGCCGCGATGGGGTCGATCACATGGCGCTGCCACGGAGTGCGTGCCACGGCGGGTGCCTCAGACTGGGGGGGTTCGTTCACCAAGCGCCAAACCTACGGCAAACCCGAGCGCGGCTCAAGCGTTATGGGCCCTGTCGGCCTGGGCGCCCTGCGCCAGCGAGCTAGCGTCGCGATGGATCTCGTGGGCGTCGGCGCGCTTCGGCATCACGGGATTGGACGCGTTCACGGTCGCGACCGCTATCGCCGCGGCCGCCGGGACGATCCTCTTCAGGGACGCGTACTCGGGATGGACGTGCTGCGCCCGGGTTGCCGCGGCGACCGAGTCGTGGTGATCGGCGCGCTCGCCCTCCTCAAGGACGCTCGCCGGCACCGTCTTCAGTCCCCAGATGAGCCCGGTCCAGGAAAGCCCCTTCAGGAGGTAGTAGGTGATGTCGAGCTCCCACCAGAAGAAGCCGTTGCGGGTCGCGCTCTGGTACCGGTGGTGGTTGTTGTGCCAGCCCTCCCCGAGGGTGATGATCGCGAGGATGAAGCTGTTGCGCGAGTCATCCTCGGTCTTGTAGCGGCGGCGGCCCATCAGGTGGGCCATCGAGTTGATGCAGGAGGTCCCGTGGAAGAGGGCCGTCGTGCTGATGAAGAAGCCCCAGACGAGCATCTGCCATCCGCTCGTGTGAAGGGAGGGCGCGTGGACCGCAAGGAACGAGCCCAGGCCGAAGACGGCAAACGCGAACAGGATGGGCACGACCGCGTCGAAGCGGTTCAGGAAGACGAGCTCGGGGTAGCGGTCGAGATCGCGGACCTTCGAGTAGTCCGTCGGGAAGTTCCTGCGGCTGGTGATCCAGCCGATGTGCGACCAGAGGAACCCGTGGACGTGCGGCGAATGGGCATCCTCGGGCCCGTCGGAATGCTGGTGGTGGTGGCGGTGGTGATAGGCCCACCAGAGCGGGCCGCGCTGCACGGTCGTGCCGCCGCAGAGCGCCAGGACAAACTGCATGGGGCGCGATGTGCTGTAGGTCTTATGCGAGAAATAGCGGTGGTAGACGCCGGTCACGGTCGCCATGCGCACGAAATAAAGCGCGACCGCGGTCCAGACGGCGACGGGGCTGGCCCCGACCCAGATCACCCCCAGGCACCCGAGGTGCAGCACAATGAAGGGGATGCAGCGCACCCAGTCGACCCGGTCGGGCTCATTGCGCACGGACTCCGCTCCCTGGGGCTGGTAGTCCGCGTCGAACCATTGGATCAGCGTGGGAATGAGGTTGCGGAAGCGTCGGGTCATGAAGGGCGTCGTGTAGGAATAAACGATCCAGAACACCGCATTGACGCAGCCACCGCAAGGCTCCTTTGCGGAATTGGGCCGGCCGGGGTCCTTTTGGGCCCGAAAGTAACCTGAAAGGCACGGATTTAGGGAAAGAAAAGGGGCGCCCCCTTTTTCAAGAGGGCGCCCCCGTTGGTGTCTTATTTTATGCTATCGGGCTCAGTTCAGCACGAACTGGCTCGAGGTCGCCGCTTCAACGACGCGGACCGGGAGGATGACTTTCGTCGCCACCGGGGCGCCATTGTGCAGGGCAGGCGTGAACCTCCACTGCTTGACCGCATCCACAACGGCTTCCGCGAAGGCGCGGTCCGAGGCGGACTTGATGTTGATGCCCGTGGCGTGGCCCGTCGTGTCTACGACGAACTCCACCTGGACAGACTGTCCGATGTCGTAACCGTCAACCTTGGGTGAAACCACGGCGATCGGCACGGGAACATCGGATCCCTTGCGGCAGGACTCGAGGTAGGATTGCTCTAGCGTCTTCGCCGAGGCGGCGAAGGGCAGGAGCGCCCCTAGACTGAGCAGGAGTGCGAGCTTGTTGTTGTTTTTCATGGCTGTCTTATAAACCCCGCTTGAAGCGGAGAGTTGTTTTTCTGGCTTATGGTTAAGCGCCCCGTCGCCGCCGGTGCGGAAGCACCGACGGACTCCAGGACGTTTTGACCGCAAGGCGCCGTAAAGCGCTCACGATCAAAAGTTTAGTTTTGGGGACTGCCCAAAAGCCCGAAAACAGGCCGACCTAGTCACTCGCACGAGATGGCCGGCCTAAAGTCTTGTTATCCCACCGGAAGGGGCCGGTTGGGATCCTGGTCAAAGAACTTTGGGGGTCCTTTGAAAGCAAAGTGGCATTGGCTACGTCCGTACCTAGCTACTCTTGTTCCAAATTCTCAAGTAAATAGATCTGGAAACGTAAAAAGTCACCCGTTTGACACACAGGATCAGTGAGTTACGGAATATGGGGGCCCTGTCATAAGGGGCCCTGCAAGCGGGGCTTCCGGCGGTGCCGGAAGCCCGAAATCGGCCTAATCCGCCTTCTTCAGGATGATATCGCCGCTCAGGGTGGCGGCCTGGATCTGGGTGCCCCCCCCGTTTAGGGTTCCCGTGACCACCTTTCCGCCCGTCATGGGGGGCACCGGGGGGAAGGCGCCCGACATCTCGACGTGGGCCTCTGCCAGGCCCTCCTTGATGGCGACCGCGGCCTCGTGCGCCGCCATCGCCGCCTCCTCCGCGGCCAGCTTAACGGATTCCTTCACGTCGTCGTGCCAGTCGCTGTTGCCGTTGGTCGAGGTCGTCTCCTGGTCCGCCACGAGCTTGGCCTGGTCGGACCCGGCCTTGGCCTGGTCCGAACCCGCCGCGTCCGCCGACTTCTCCTTCTTGTGGAACACCTCGGTCTTTGTGACGAGCGCCTTGTCGTCAAAGTCGGTGAGGATCACCCCGCGGTGGGTCCTGAATAGGATGTTCGCCTTCGCGTCGGCGGGTGCATGGATCGTGACCTCGCCGTGCATGGAGGTGAAGGAAAGGGGCCGCGCCTGCGCGAGCGCCTTCACGGTGACGTTGATGTCGCCGTGCATGGTCTCGACCAGCGCGCCGCCGGTCACATCCTCAAGCTTAACGTCCCCCCCCATCGTGCGGACGTCGATGTCACCGGCGACGCCCGAGCACGACAGGTCGCCGTGCGCCGAGTTGGACACGATGACCGAGGTCGACCTGGGGACGACAATTTCAAAGTCAGAGGACCCGCCGGTCCATCCCTCGCCGCCGTACTCCAGCAGGGCCACGTTGCCCTTCTCGGAGAGGACGAAGCTCGCCGAGGTCGACAGGACCCTCAGGCCGTCCTTGCGGGGCGTCGGCACCATGGTGGTCGAGTCCGACTTGACCGTGACCTCCTTCACGTCGGCCCCGTGGATGTAGACATCGCCGTGCCAGACGTGGATCTTGAGGGTGCCGGGCTTCGACGGGTCGGAGAACGCGATCTGGCTCGACGACTCGTCGGCCCGCGCGGCGCCCGGGAGCGCCAGCGCGAGGGCTGCCGCAAGGAGGAGGGAGTATTGGGTTCGGATGGTCTTCATGGAATGGGGGATTTTCTTGGTTGTCTAAAGGAGGTCGATTGCGCGCCGAGCCGAGTCCCGGACATCGGCGTCGGCCTTGTCGTCCAGGCTGAGCTTGCGGAGCTCCGGGGAGGACTCGCGGGCCTTGGCTGCGACCAGGAAGTCGATCATCGAGACCTGGACCATGGGGTTACTCTCGCGCGGAAGGCATGCCAGGACCCCGGCCCTGACGACCTCCTGGTCCGCGTGGGAGTAGAGGCCCGAGAGCGCGTTCAGCCTCACGTTCACGCTGGGGTCGAATGCCAGGGAGTTGATGAGCCCGTCGATCACCCGGTCGTCGGGCTTGGTGGTCCGGGCTGCCGTGAGGACGGTCTCCAGGCGGTCGCCGGTGGCGCGCTTCTGGAGGACGGACTGCTCGACGAGCTGGCCCATCGTGTCAACCCGGACCCGCAGGTCGGCCAGCTGCCGCTGCGTCGCGTTCCGCTCGCCCAGGACAAAGCCGAGCACAAGGAGGGCGCAGGCCCCTAGCGCCCCGAGGAGGGCCGGGACCCACGAGGGGCGCCGTGCCGGCTGCCTCCAGCGGGCGGACCTCAGGGAGGAGGCCCAGGCGGCCTCCTTTCCGAGGGTGAGCTTCTCGGACTCGATGTGGCCCATTACCTTGGCCCGCAGTGCGTGGGAGGGGGCGTCTGCCGGGAGGCGGTCCAGGGCCTCGAGCGTCGCCCTGAGGCCGCCGAATTCGCGGCTGCAGTCGGCGCAGCCCTCGATGTGGCCGCGGACGAGCGCCGCCGCCTTCTCGTCCAGCTTCCCGTCGGCCAGCTCGGCCATCCGCTCGGTGCAGTCTTTGCAGTTCATGTGATATTCTCCTTTTGGATCTGGAAATAAAGGTCCCTGAGGGTCGCGAGCGCCCGGTGGGCCCTCACGCGGGCTGCGCCCACGGAGCACTCGAGGATCGCCGCGACCTCGGTGAACGAGAGCTCCTGGAGCCTCGAGAGGAGGAGCACCTCCCGGTCGTCCCTGTCGAGGCGCCCGAGCGCCTTCTGCAGGAGCGCGTGGTCGTCGCGTGCGACCGCGGACTGGTCGGCGCCCCGGGCCTCGTCGGGGCGGTCGTCCAGGTCCGACGGGTCGACCGACACGGGGGCTGATCCCGACTTCCGGAAATGGTCCGACGCGCACCGGCGCGCCAGGTGATACATCCAGGACGTGAACTTGCCCTCGTCCCTGTAGGTGTGCCGGTACTTGAGCATCCTCTGGAAGACGATCTGGGAGATGTCCTCGGCCGCCGCGCGGTTGCCGGTGAGCTTGGAGAGGTAGCCGTACAGCGGCCCGTGGTGGCGCTCGAAGAGCTCCCCCATGCAGTCGATGTCCCCGTCGCGCACGGCCAGCATGAGCTCGTGGTCGGAAAGCGGTGATGGCGTGTCCACGGCTTGGCTAGGGTTCCATTCAACCCCTGCGGGTGGCGCAAGCACAGGAATTTCGGTGGTCGCGGTCGCCATGGGCGGGGTGGGTGAGGGCTCTGGGCATAAGGGCTGTTGCAGGGATAACCCCCCTGCGCCGGGATCGTTACAGCTTCCGCCTCTTTTTCCGCGGCCACACGGGTGTTGATCGACCGGCCGGCTTGCCCTAGGGAAGGGGGTTGAGCCCCGTCCCACGCCCATGAACCGACGCGAATTCCTGAAGACCTCCCTGGTGCTCTCCGCCGGAATTGCCGTCGGCCGGAGGGCCCTGGCGGCCCCGGCCCCGGTCTCGCCGTTCGCCTTCACCCCCCTCAGGGGCGACGTGGGGATATTCACCGGCAGGGGGGGCACGATCGGCTGGCTCGCCTCGAAGGACGCCCTCGCAGTCGTGGACACCCAGTTTCCGGACACGGCGCTCATCTGCCTTAAGGGCATCCCGGGCATCGGCGGGCGGACGATCGACGCGACGATCAACACCCACCACCACCTCGACCACACCGGCGGCAACGTGGTCTTCAAGGCGGCCTCCAAGGAGCTCGTGGCGCATGCGAACGTGCCCAAGCTCCAGTTCGAGGCCGCCAAGCGGGCCGAGCAGGGGGCCAAGGTCGACCCCGCCGCGACCGTTGCAAGCCAGGTCTACGCCGACACGACCTTCACCGACGTGTGGCGCCGCCAGATTGGCCCCGAGATCGTGACCGCGGAATACCGGGGGCCGGCCCACACCGGCGGCGACGCCGTGATCACCTTCGAGAAGGCCAACGTGGTGCACATGGGCGACCTGGTGTTCAACCGGATGTACCCCTACGTGGACAGGCCGGGCGGGGCGAGCATCCGGGGTTGGATTAAGTCGCTGGAGGACTCCGTCGCAGCGTACCCGGCGGACGCGATCTACGTCTTTGGCCACGGCAATCCCAGGTTTGGCGTCACCGGCAAGCGCGGCGACCTCCTGGTCATGCGGGATTTCCTCTCCGCCGTCCTCGAGCGCGTCCAGGGCGAGATCAAGGCCGGCAGCGACAAGCCGGCGGTCGTGGCCCTGGAGAACATGCCCGGCTTCGACGACTTCCATGCGCCCCTCCCCAACCGGCTTGGGATGGTGCTCGGGGCGGCCTTCGACGAATTGACGGAACCCAAAGCATAAGACACCCTCGACCCCATGAGCTTCAAAGTCCTATTCAAGGCCATCGTGTTCCTCGTGATCCTGTTCGTGATGCTCTACATCGGAGTGAACAACAGGCAGTCGGCGGACTTCTTCTTCCCGGTCCTCCTGGACAAGAAGCTGACAACGGACGCCGCGATGATTTACTTCGGCATGTTCGCGGTCGGGGTGATCGCCGGCACGCTGCTGACGGCCGGAGGCGGCTCGGGCAAGGCCCGGAGCTCCTCAAAGAGCGAGAAATAGCCGGCCTATCGCCGCGTGCGCGGGTTCTTTAGGCCCGTCTCAAGTTTGTTGCGGACCTCGCGCAGCGCGAGGGCCGGGAGCGACCCCTCGTTCCTACGCACGTAGGAGCGCACGGCCTCGGGCTCAGGCCGCGCGAGCACCCGGAGGGCCCACGAGAGGGCCTTCACGACCATCGGGTCCCGGTCGCCCTTGAGCAGGTCGCAGACCCGGAGCGTCCTCGGGATGTCGCCCGTGCCGCCCTGCGCCTTCAGGTTGAGCGGCACCGTGCTGACCAGCGCGGCGCGGCGCCACCACCTGTCGGGCGAGCGCGCCCACGCGTGGATCAGCCGGGTGCCCACGCGGCCCTCCCGCCAGGCGGGCCCCGAGACGTAGGTCGAGAAGCAGTCCACCTGCTCCCAGGAGGAGATTCCGCGGCCCAGCCGCTCGAGGGTGCGGGCGTCGACAAACGCCGGGGCCGTGGGATGGCGCTGGACCAATTCGTAGGCGACAAAGCGGTGCCCGCTGTCCGGCGCCCGGGCGAGGAGCGTGGCCACCTCGATCACCCGTTTGCCGTGCGCGTCACGGAGCTCCCGGGAAAGGGCGCGCCGCAGGGCCCGGAGCTCCCCCACGGTGCCCCGCGGCAGCGCGCGGATGCGGCGGCTCATGCGCCTTGCGATCGCCGCCGGCCGTGGCTTCGAGGGCATGGTCGGGGCCTCGGCATTTTCCCCCTGGAGCTCCCTAGCGGAGCGCCCTCCGGAGGTTGTCGCAGACAATCGCCGCCGCCACCGCCGCGTTCAGCGACTCGGCGGCGCCGGCCCTGGGGATCGTGACCGCGCGGGCGAGGAGCCGCCGCACCTCCCCGGAGAGGCCCCGTCCCTCGCTCCCGATGACGACCACGGCGTCGGGCAGTGCTGGAAGGTCCCGGACGTCCTCGCCCTCGAGCGTGCATCCGACCACGGGGACGCGGAGCCCCGCCAGGGCCCCGGGGAGGTCCGCGACGACCGCGCGCATGCGCGCGAAAGACCCCATGCTCGCCTGGATCACCTTCTGGGAGTGGAGGTCGGCGCACCCCGGGGACAGGAGCACCCGGTCGAACCCGAACCAGTCCGCTATCCTAAGGATGGTCCCGACGTTGCCCGGGTCCTGCACGCCGTCGAGCGCCAGGGTGAGGCCGCGCTCAAGCTCGCCCGCCGCGAGCGCCTCGCGCCGGATGCGCCCCACGGCAAGGACGCTCGACGGGGTCGGGAAGTGGCTCACCCGCGCCATGTCCTCCTCCGCTATCGGGTGGGTGCAGGCCCCGCCCCAGGCCGGCGTGCCGTAGATCTGCTCAAAGGGATGGCCCGCCGCGATCAGCTCGGAGACCACCTTTTCGCCCTCCACGGCGTACAGCCCCACCTCCTCGCGGTGCTTCTTGTCGCGGAGCGACCGGAGCATCTGGAGTTCCGAGCGTGTGATCACGGGGGAGCATGGCCGCCGCCCGGCATGTTTTTCAATTGTTTTGCGGGGGGTTCGCGGCGATATTGCCGCGATGTCGCCCCGAAACTCCACCGCGGCCCACGCACGGCTTCTCGACGAAGTCGGGGCGGTGGATCAGGTCGGCGTCGAGGAGAGGGTCGCCAAGTACACGACCCGGAGCATCAAGAAGGAGGCCAAGAGCTGGGGCCTGAAGACGGCGGTCTCGATGACGGACCTGACGACCCTCGAGGGCAAGGACACCCCCGGCAAGATCGAGTCGCTCTGCAGGAAGGCCCTGAGGCCCTACGACGGCCCCTCGGTCCCCACCGTGGCGGCCGTGTGCGTCTACCCGTCCATGGTGCGCTACGCCCGGGCGGGCGTCGGGTCCTCGGGCGTCAAGGTCGCCTCGGTCGCCACCGCCTTTCCGTCCGGGCAGACCCATCTGCGCACCCGCCTGGCCGAGGTCCGGGGGGCGGTTGCGGACGGCGCCGACGAGGTCGACATGGTGATCAACCGCGGGGCGTTCCTCTCGGGCGAGTTCTCCCGGGTCGAGGATGAGATCTCCGAGGTGGTCGAGGCCTGCGGCCCGGCCGCGCTCAAGGTGATCCTCGAGGTGAGCGAGCTCGAGACCTTCGACAACATCCGGAAGGCGTCCTTCCTGGCGATGGGGGTCTTGAGGCCCGGCGACTTCATCAAGACCAGCACGGGCAAGACCACGCTCAACGCCACGCTCGCCAACAACCAGGTGATGATCGAGGCGATCCGGGACTTCTACCTGGACACGGGCGTCCCGATCGGGATGAAGCCGGCGGGCGGCATCAAGACGGCCAAGCAGTCGCTCCAGTTCCTGATCGCGGTCAAGGAGACCCTGGGGGACGCCTGGCTCACCAAGAAGCGCTACCGCTTCGGGGCGAGCTCGCTCCTGAACGACCTGCTGCGCCAGCTCGAGAAGGAGCGGACGGGGGCCTACCAGGCGCCGTATTACTTCAGCGACGCCTCGGAGAGCTACTGACATGCCCACCCGGAAAAGGAACAGCCCGGCGGCATCGAGGCTCATCTTCGGGGACCTCTGGGAGTACGACCCGGCTCCCGAGACCGCCGACCCGAAGCTCAAGGAGCGGTACGACCTCTTCATCGACGGGCGGTTTGTCAGGCCGCGCTCCGGCAGGTACTTCCCGTCCATCAACCCCGCCAACGAGAGGAAGCTCTCGAACATCGCCCTGGCGGGGCCCGCCGACGTGGACCAGGCGTACCGGGCCGCGGCGCGGGCGTTTCCGAAATGGGGCGCGCTGGCCGGTCGCGAGCGGGGCAAATACCTCTTCCGGATCGCGCGCCTCCTCCAGGACAGGGCCCGCGAGTTCGCGGTGGCCGAGACCCTGGACGGGGGCAAGCCGATCAAGGAGTCCCGCGACTTCGACATCCCGATGGCGGCCGCGCATTTTTTCTACCATGCGGGATGGGCCGACAAGCTCGAGTACGTGGCCCCCGGCAGGCGGGTCTCCCCGCTCGGCGTCGTCGGCCAGGTCATCCCCTGGAACTTCCCGCTCCTCATGCTTGCATGGAAGCTGGCCCCGGCGCTTGCGATGGGCAACTGCGTGGTCCTCAAGCCCGCCGAGACCACATCGATCACGGCGCTCAAGCTTGCGGAGATCCTCCAGGACGCGGAGCTGCCCCCCGGGGTCGTGAACTTCGTGACCGGGGCCGGCGAGACCGGCGCCTTGGTGATGGGACACCCCGGCGCAGCCAAGGTCGCCTTCACGGGCTCGACCGAGGTGGGCAAGGCGATCATGCGCCAGCTCGCCGGCACCAACAAGAAGATGACGATGGAGCTCGGCGGCAAGGCCGCGAACATCATCTTTGACGACGCGCCGATCGACCAGGCCGTGGAGGGGATCGTGAACGCCATCTTCTTCAACCAGGGCCACGTGTGCTGCGCCGGATCGAGGCTGCTCGTCCAGGAGAGCGTCGCCGACCGGGTTGTCGCGAAGCTCAAGAACCGCATCCGGGTCCTCCGGGTCGGCGACCCCCTCGACAAGAACACGGACCTGGGCGCCATCAACTCTAGGGCGCAGCTTTCGACCATAAGGAGGCTCGTGGCGAGCGGGGTCCGGGAGGGCGCGGTCATGTACCAGGCGCCGTGCGCGCTGCCCGAGCGCGGATTCTATTTCCCGCCGACCCTCTTCACCGGGGTCACGCAGAGCCACAGGATCGCGCGGGAGGAGATCTTCGGGCCCGTGCTCTCGATCCTCACCTTCCGCACCGTCGACGAGGCCATCGAGAAGGCGAACAACACGGCCTATGGCCTGAGCGCCGGGGTGTGGACCGACAAGGGTTCGAGGATCCTGCGGATGTCGACGGAGCTGAAGGCGGGCGTCGTCTGGGCCAACACGTTCAACCGGTTCGACCCGTCGTCACCCTTTGGCGGATACAAGGAGAGCGGCTTCGGCCGCGAGGGGGGCCGGCAGGGCCTCCTGGACTACGTGAGCCTCTCATGAGCGCCCTGGCCAAGAACCGCATTCCCGTGACGAAGACGCCGAAGGTCTACATCGGCGGGGCGTTTGTGCGCTCCGAGAGCGCGCGGACCTTCAAGGTGAGCGACAGGTCGGGGGCCTTCTTTGGGAACATGCCCCAGTGCACCCGCAAGGACCTGAGGAACGCGGTCGAGGCGGCCGCCAAGGCGGGCCCCGGCTGGGCCAGGCGGACCCCCTACAACCGCGCCCAGATCCTCTACCGGCTTGCGGAGATGCTCGAGGCCCGCAGCGGGGAGCTCGTGGCCTCGCTCGTGAGCTTCGGGGCCCGCGAGGCCGACGCGCAGCGGGGCATGGCGGTCGGGGTCGACCGGCTCATCCACTACGCGGGGTGGGCCGACAAGTACGCCGCCCTCCTCGGCTCGGTGAACCCGGTCGCCACGCCCCACTTCAACTTCACGGTGCCGGAGCCCATGGGGGTCGTGGGCGTCATCGCCCCAGACTCGCCGCCGCTCCTTGGCCTCCTTTCCATGATCGCGCCCGTGATCGCGAGCGGAAACACGGTCGTCGCGCTGGCCTCCGAGGCCGTGCCCTACCCGGCGATCCTCCTGGGCGAGATGCTCGCCACAAGCGACCTGCCCGCCGGGGTCGTGAACCTCCTGACGGGCTACCGGCGCGAGCTTGTGCCGACCTTCGCGACCCACGCGCACATCCGCGCGATCTTTGCCTCCGCGGGAGCGGACGACAGGAAGGCGCTCAGGCTCGGGGCCGCCGCGAGCGTGAAGCGCGTCCGCTTCGCCGAGCAGTCGGGGGCCGGCTGGTTCGCGGACTCGGCCCAGGGCCTGGACCTGGTGCGCGACTTCGTGGAGCTGAAGACCACCTGGCACCCGATCGGCTCGTGAGCCCCCCCCCGGGGAGCCTCCCGCCCATTCATCCGGCCCGGGGGACCGCTTGTCCAAAGGTTGCCCCCGCCGGGGGCGCGCGATGTAATGTAGGGTGATGGAAGTATCAGCGGACATTTCCCTCCGGCAGGCCGACGCGGGCGAGCGCGAACGCGCCAGGGCCCGGCTCTACGTGCTCTGCCAGGTGGTCGGGTGGGGGGCGTGGATGGCGCTGGAGACGTCGGGGTCAATTGTGTTTCCCGACCCGGAGACGAAGCGGACCCTGGCCGAGACCATCTCGATCGTCGTGGTCATCGTGGGCTCGGGCCTCCTCCTGACCCATTTCATCCGGCCGCTGCTGACCCGGTGGAGGTGGAAGCAGCTCAGCTGGAGGGCGCTTCTTCCCCGGCTTGTCGCGACCTCGTTCGCGACCTCGGCGTTGTGGAGCCTCTTCACGATCGGCTGGGTGCACGGGGTCCTCAACTCGCCGTGGCCGCACAAGTACTCGCCCCTCCTCCTCGCATTCTTCGACATCTGCTACGGCTGCATCATCTTCTTCGGCTGGCTCTGCCTTTACTTCCTCTACCACACGTTCGACCGCCTGAACCGCTCCGAGATCGAGCGCTTCCAGCTGATGACGAGCGTCAAGGAGGCGGAGCTCCGGGCGCTCAAGTCGCAGGTGAACCCCCACTTCATATTCAACTCGCTCAACTCGCTGCGCGCGCTGATCGACGAGAACCCCGAGAGGGCGCGGCAGTCCGTCACCCAGCTCGCGAACCTGCTCCGGTACTCGCTGCAGAGCGGGCAGCTCGAGACGGTCCCCTTCGAGGACGAGCTCGGCGTCGTGAACGACTACCTTGCGCTCGAGCAGGTCAGGCACGAGGAGCGCCTTCGCCTGAGGCTCGACGTCGCGCCGGATGCGCTCCACCTGCCGATCCCCCCGATGCTGCTCCAGACCCTAGTCGAGAACGCGGTCAAGTACGGGATCACGCCGCGGCCCGAGGGCGGCGAGATCGCGATCGTCGCGCGGAACGAGGGGGGGGGCCTCCGGATCCGGGTGTCCAACCCCGGGCAGATCGACGGGGGCTCCGGAAGCCCCTCCACCGGTGTCGGCCTCCACAACGCGGCGGAGAGGCTGCGGCTCATCTTTGGCGAGCGCGCCACGCTCCGGCTCCGGTCGGAGGCGCCCTCGGTGGTGGTCGCCGAGGCGGTGATCCCGCTGCCGCTCCACCCGTGAAGGCGCTGCTCATCGACGACGAGCGCCTTGCGCGGAACGAGCTACGCCGGCTCCTCGCGTCCTTCCCGGAGATCAGGGTCGCGGGCGAGGCCCAGAACGCCAGGCAGGCCCGCGAGCAGCTCTCGGCCCTCAAGCCCGACCTCCTCTTCCTCGACGTCCAGATGCCCGGGGAGTCCGGCATCGATTTCCTCGAGTCGCTTGAGCCGCCCGTGCCGCACGTGATCTTCACGACCGCCTACGACGAGTTCGCGGTCAAGGCGTTCGAGCTGAACGCGCTCGACTACCTCTTGAAGCCGGTCGATCCCGCGAGGCTTGCGGCCGCGGTCGAGCGGCTGCCGGGGCAGAGGGCCGCTCCGGAGCCGGGCCCCCTGCGGCCGGGCCTCCTCGAGGCCGCGGACAAGGTTTTTGTCCGGGAGGGCGAGAAGTGCTGGTTCGTCGAGGTCGGCCAGATCCGCCTCCTTGAGAGCGAGGGCAACTACACCCGGGTTCACTTCGGCGACGCCCAGCCCCAGCTCTTCCGCTCGCTCAACGCCATGGAGGAGCGCCTGGATCCCAAGTTCTTCTTCAGGGCGAACCGCAGGCAGATCATCAACATTGCCTGGATCGCAGGCATCGAGCCCTGGTTCAGCAGCGGGCTCCTGGTGCAGCTCAAGGGAGGGGCGAAGGTGGAGCTTAGCCGCAGGCAGGCGCAGGAGTTCAGGGAGCGGATGAGCTTGTAACGGCGCCCGTTGCGGGCATTTCAGGGTAATGATCGAGGCGCGCCTCCTGACGAAGGTCTTCAGGGACAAGAAGCGGGGCGAGATCCGGGGCGCCGACAAAGTCTCGTTCCGGGTTGAGCCGGGAATGATCTACGGGCTCCTGGGCGCGAACGGCGCCGGGAAGACGACCACGCTCAGGATGCTCGGCACCCTCCTCAAGCCCACGGGCGGCTCCGCGTCGGTGGCCGGGCACGACGTGGTCGCCGAGCCCGACCGGGTCAGGGCCAACATAGGCTTCCTGGCGGCCAGCACCGCCCTCTACGCCCGGCTCACGGCGCGCGAGATGATCGCCTACTTCGGGCGCCTCTACGGCATGGACGAGCGCACCCTGCGCGCGCGGATCGGGGCCCTCTCCGAGGAGCTCGACATGGGGGACTTCCTGGACCGGCGCTGCGACAAGCTCTCGACCGGGATGAAGCAGAAGACCTCGGTCGCGCGCACGATCGTGCACGACCCGCAGGTCCTGATCTTTGACGAGCCGACCCTCGGCCTGGACGTCATGACGGCCCGGGCGATCGTGCAGTTTGTCCGGCAGTGCCGCGGGCGGGGGAAGACCGTGATCTACTCGACGCACGTGATGAGCGAGGCGGAGAAGCTCTGCGACGTGGTGGGCATCATCCACGAGGGGGCCCTCCGCGCCGAGGGAACGCTCGCGGAGCTCAGGGCGAGGACGGGCGAGGCGGACCTGGAGGAGAGCTTCGTGAAGATCGTGACCGGGGGGGCCGCCGCATGAACTGGCACACGATTGGCACCGTCTACGTGAAGGAGCTCCGGGACACGCTGCGCGACCGCAGGACCCTGATCTCGATGATCATCGTCCCAACGCTCTTCATGCCGGGACTGATCTTCGGCATGGGCAAGGCGGCGAGCGTGATCGTGTCGAAGGCCAAGGCGGAGATCCCGAGGGTCATGGTGATCGGTGGCGCGGACTCGCCGGGACTGAGGTCGGAGCTCGAGAGGTCCGGCAGGTTCCGCCTCGAGAAGGCGCTGCCCGACTGGAGGAAGCTCATTTCGGAAAAGAGGATCCGGGCCGCCGTCGAGATCCCCGACGGGTTCGAGAAGGCGCTCCTCGCCGGCTCGGCCCCGGCGGTCACCCTCTATGACTACGAGGGCGAGCTCAAGTCGGGCCTGGCCGTCGAGCAGCTCAGGGGGTTCTTCACGGACTTAAGGGACAAGGCGACCTCCCGGCTCCTCGCGGAGCGCGGCCTGCCGTCGACGATCGCGCACCCGTTCGAGGTGAGGCAGGTGAACGTCGCGCCCCCCGAGAAGGTGGGCGGCAACCTGCTGGGCGGCATCATCCCGTACTTCATCATCTTCCTCTGCCTGCTCGGGGCCATGTATCCGGCGATGGACCTGTCGGCCGGCGAGAAGGAGCGGGGCACGATGGAGACGCTCCTGTGCTGCCCGGCCGCTCGGACCGACATCGTGCTCGGGAAGTTCCTGATGGTGCTCACGGGCTCGCTCTTCGCCGTCGGCTCGTCCCTCGCGTCGCTCGCGGCCACGCTCCTTTTGGCGGCGGCTTCGATCAAGGCGGGGGGCGTCGGGGACGGGATGCTCTCCATCGACCCCCTGGGGATCCTCGGGGTCCTCGCCCTCATCGTCCCGGTCGCGGTCCTCTTCTCCGCGGGCCTGTTCGCGATCGCGCTTTTTGCCAAGAGCCTGAAGGAGGCCCAGAGCTACGTGACCCCGATGACCTTCCTCGTCATTGTCCCGGTGGCCATCGGCGTCCTGCCGGGAATTGAGCTCAATTTCCACCTGGCGCTGGTCCCGATCCTGAACATTTCCCTCGCCTGCAAGGAAATGCTCTCCGGGGTGTGGCACTGGGGGTACATCGGGGTGATCTTCGGCTCCACCGCGCTCTATGCGGCGGTGGCGCTCGCCGTCTGCGTCAAGATGTTCCGGAGCGAAGGCGTCATTTTCCGGACATAAATTGTAAAATCGGTCCGAAACTGGGCCCGGGGACTGTAAACGCCTTGTAAAAGCAGGCCCAGGCTCTGGCGCTCCCGTAACCGATATGGTGTAGTGCCGTCTAGGGTAATATGCCCAGCAAAGACAACGACTCTCCCACACGCCCGCCTATGAATCCGTCCACCACGTCGGTCCCTTTTCAGTCCCTGGTCAGGCCGGAGCTAAGCCTTCCGCGCCGCGATCACTCCGGTTCAAATCCCCCCATGGAGTCCGACAACATCGTTCCGAGGGAGCGCCGCAAGGCCGGCCCTTACGGGACCGTCGCCCTCCAGGAGGCCTGGGACAAGCTTTACCGCGCCCGCGCAATCCTTGAGGCCGAGCAGGCCCACCTCCGCGACGACAGGATCGCGCTGCAGGGCGAGATCGAGGCCCTGGACATGCGCGAGCAGACCCTGGCGAAGCGGGAGTGGAACATCAGGGAGTACGAGCGCCTGATGGCGCTTGAGCGCGCCGAGGCCGAGGACAAGGCGTCGGAGTCCACGATTTCGAAGCTGACGCGGGCGCCCTTCGACATGGCGCGCTCGGTTTTTGGCCAGAAGAAGTGAATTGGCGTGCCTCGGGCGCGATCCCCACGTAGGGGAAGCGTGTCCATGAGCACCGCCCTCTTTCCCCAGCACGTCATCGCGCGCAAGCGCGACGGCTTTGAGCTCGGCCGCGCGGAGATCCAGGCCTTCGTGACGGGGGCCACGGACGGCTCGTGGGCCGACTACCAGCTGAGCGCCCTCCTGATGGCCATCTACCTCAAGGGGATGACGCCAGGGGAGACGGCGTTGCTGACCGAGGCCATGCTCCACTCGGGCACGGTGGCCGACCTGTCCTCGATACGCGCCCCGAAGGCCGACAAGCACTCGACGGGCGGCGTGGGGGACAAGGTCTCGCTGCACGTGGCGCCGATGGTGGCCGCCTGCGGCGTCGCGGTCCCGATGATCAGCGGCCGCGGGCTCGGGCACACCGGCGGCACGCTCGACAAGCTCGAGTCGATCCCCGGCTTCCGCGTGAACCTCTCGATCGACGACTACCGCAGGCAGGTCGGGGAGATCGGCCTGTGCCTGATCGGCCAGACGGCGGAACTGGCCCCGGCCGACCGCAAGCTCTATTCGCTCCGCGACGTGACGGCCACGGTCGAGTGCATCCCGCTGATCTGCGCCAGCATCCTGAGCAAGAAGCTCGCCTCCGGGATAGACGTGCTGGTCCTGGACGTGAAGTACGGCCGGGGGGCCTTCATGAAGGAGAAGGCGCGCGCCCGGGAGCTGGCCGTCGCGCTCACGACCGTGGCGAAGGCCATGGGGAAGCCGACCCGCGCGGTCCTGACCTCGATGGACGAGCCCCTCGGCTTCTCCGTCGGCAACGCCCTCGAGGTCGAGGAATCGATCGGCTGCCTCAAGGGCTCAGGGGCCCGCGACCTGATGGAGGTCACCTTTGCGATCGGCGAGCAGATGCTGATCCTGCCCGGGGTCGCCAAGGACCGCGCGGAGGCCAGGGGCATCCTCGAGCGGAGCATCTCCTCCGGCGCGGCGCTCCAGAAGTTCCGCGACATGGTGACGGCGCAGGGCGGCGACGCGCGGGTCGCGGACGACCCCTCGCTGCTCCCCCAGGCCACGCTCATCATGGAGATGCCAAGCGACCGCGCGGGATTCGTGGTGGATGTCGACGCGCTCGGGGTGGCCCTCGCCGGGCTGCACTTGGGCGCCGGCCGGGCCAAGGCCGAGGACCCGGTCGACCACGCCGTCGGCATCGACCGCCTCGTGAAGACGGGAGAAGCCGTGAGGCTTGGGGAACCCCTCTGCAGGATCCATGCAAACGACGAGCGCAAGCTCGAGGAGGCGTCGCGCCTCCTGGGGAAGGCGATCGTGATCGGGGACGCTAAACGCGCGCCGGCCGGCCTCATCGACGAGATCATCGGGTAGGTCGCGCGGCGCCCTGCGGGCGCGCGATTGGGGAATTGATTCGGGCTGACCGCCGGATATATTCCGTCGCGGCACCGACCCCGATGGGCTACCTGACGACGATCCTGACCTATAACATCCCTGCGGAGGCGGAGGTCGACAAGGCCTTCCTTGAGTCCCGGGGCATAGCGGTATGCCTGCTGAACGCGAATACCTCCCGGAACGAGCTGGGCGCGCCCTTCTACGTTCAGCTCCAGGTGAACCAGGATGAGGCGGAGAACGCGCGCAATCTGATCATGCAGGTCAATCCCAGGAGGTTCGGGTCGAGCGAGCGGGTGGCCGAGATCGACCGCCAGCTCAGGCGGTCGGCCGTCCGGTTTGCCCTCGGTGCGCTGCCCCTCGGCATCGCGGTCGGCTTGGCGGCATACTTCGTCACCCCGAAGCCGATCCGCAACCCGACGGGCTACGTGCGCCGGCACTGGGTCACGTACGACGTACGGGTTGAGCTGGGCGTGGTTGCCGGAATAGCCGCTTGCGCCGCGGTTTCCGCGTGGGACAGCCGGAGGCGACAAAAAGGGAAGGGGCCCCTTGCCGATCCGCCCCCCTCGGCCACCTAGGCGCGGGAACACACATCCTGGATGCCGACGCGAACACTGCTGGCGTATGCGGCTCGGGCGGTGGTCTGCATCTTCGCAGGCGGTTTTCTCCTGTGGTTTGCGTACACGGCGTGGCTGGAGGCCTACGAGGGTTACCTGGTACAAAAGTACTGGTATCCGCTCCCGGGACCCTACTCGGCAAAGGTGGTGGGATTCCCGATCGGGGAAGGCGACCACCGGTCAAGGAAGGCCACGGTTCGGATCACCTTCCCGAATCGGAAAACCCTCGACTTCAGCTCGTCGTACCTGGGGGGATTTTCGAAGGGGGACGAAGTCCGGGTGCTCAAGTCCAGCAACGAGGTGAGGCTCGTGATCGGGGGCGCGCTGATCATGAGGAAATTCTTCGACATCTATGAGATCGACGATCCCGAGCTGCTTTGGGCCAGGAATGCCTGCTACGGGGCCTTCTTTCTCATAATGGCCGGCGTGATCCTGGCAGCGGGGCTGGGCCCGGTCTTGGCGCTTTCAAAGCCCGGCAAGAATCCGGGCGCCCGGCTGCAGGCTGCGGGCCCCTCCGGCGAGCCCCCTTTGGCCCCGCCCGGGGACCTGCGCTTCGAGGCGAGGTTCACGCCGACCGCGGAGGACGCGGTGACGGCGTACCGAATGGCTCGGGGCCAGGGCGAGGATTACTGGAGGCTCCATGCCTTCGGCGGCGTGCTCTTCGCAGTCGTGATGGGTGTGGCGGCCTTCATCCTGAAGTTCCCCGTTCTGGCTGTGCTGGGCGTGCTCGTGGGCCCGTTCACGTTCGGTGTGATCTGGATTCGGGAACGGCAGGTGGGTTCGACGGCGGAGGGGGTCCCGTCCCCGGAGGCCCTGTATTATTTCACGGAAACCGCGCTCGAGTACAGGTGCGGCTCAGTGCGCGCAACCTATCCGTGGGCAACCGTGAAACGGACCTCGCTCGATGACCGCGGTGTCCTTATATATACGGCCGGCGCCGCTTCCTTCATCCCCGCACGGGCATTTCCGGATGGCTATTTTCCCCGCGGGGAGCTTAGGTCATTCCTGTCGTCGAGCCTCAAGAATGCTTGACCCACCCAAGGTCCGCTCGAGAGCGCCGGCAGGGAGTCTGAGGGGCGCAGGCGCCGGCCGAACGAATTCCTTCCACGCAACTCACCCCGCTATATGAACGACTATATCACTGTTCTAAAAAAGTATGCGGTGTTCTCGGGCCGCGCCCGCCGCAAGGAATA
>Ga0302193_10000141_pt1 | contig 64041 bp, 49 predicted proteins | sample II_Bog_E3_3_FD_200228 | JGI IMG/M metagenome (GOLD analysis project Ga0302193, IMG submission 200228) | Peat permafrost microbial communities from Stordalen Mire near Abisko, Sweden - II_Bog_E3_3 | ecosystem: Environmental > Terrestrial > Soil > Wetlands > Peat | place: Sweden: Abisko...
AGCCAGCCTAGGCCATCAGGGACTATAGGGATAGTAGCCGTTTTGCCCACTCTTAGGTATCATGCGCGACTCTCGCGGGTGTAGTTCAATGGTAGAACTGCAGCTTCCCAAGCTGTTAGCCTACATCGACGACAACCCCGCCGATAAAAAGCACCCTTACCCCAAGCCACTCACTGATAAACCAACTCCACCCTTCGATTCTTCTCCCACCCATCCTCATTATCGCTAGTATCCACCGGCCTGCTCTTGCCATAGCTGACCACGGCAATCTGCGTGTTCTTTACACCCTGTTGCAGCAGGTATTCGCGGACGGCGTCGGCGCGGCGGGCGGCCAGGGCTTCGTTGAAGGCGTCGGAGCCACGGGCGTCGCTATGGCCTTCGATGCGCACATGGCGGTGCGGGTGGGCGCGCAGGTAGTCGGCGTTTTGCGCGAGCACGCTGACGTCGGTGTCGGCGATGGTGTCGGAGGCTACGTCGAAATGCAGCAGGCGGGTATCGGGCACGTCGGCGGGCGTGGGCGCGGCACTGGCACTGGCCACATCCTTGTCCTTGGCGCTGGCGGGCGTGATGGTCGGCTGGGCGTTGCTGGCTGCCGTTGCGGCGTCGGTGGCGGCGCTGGCTGCGGCGCGCGCATTGTCGGCGTCGGCGCTGCTGGCCTGCACGGCCGGGGTGCTGCTCAGGGCGGCATCGACGGTATCCAGGTCGAGGCTGACCGGCTTGGTGGCCGTGGCGGCGGGCTTGCCGGTTTCCGGGATGGTGCTGATGCTGGCGACATCCTGACCGGCCTGCGTATACAGGAGGGGGTTGTATTCGTAGTCGCCGTAGCGCGCGGGGGCGAGATCGACGAGGCGGCCGATTTCTTCGGGTTTGGGGTGCAGCACACTACAGGCGCCAAGGGTCAGGGCGAGCAGGGGCAGTAAAACGCGCACTTTCCGTGTGGGTGACATGGTCGGGCTCCTTCCGGCGACGGGTCTCTGCCCATCGGTCAATATCGCAATCCTTTGCTGGCAGCCGTGCCTGGCCGCTCAAGGTGTCAAAAATGTGAACTGGTATACATTATGTAACGACGAGGCCAGTCATGAAAGTGCCATTTGCATGACTGGCAGGTATCAGGATCAGCCGCTGCCGCCTGAAAAAATGAATTTTGGCCCAACGGGGTTCGTCTGTAGCGGTAAGGTGCGCTGTGCGCACGCTGACGTGGGTGTAGTTGGGCCGGTGTGGGGTGTGGGCCACGTAGGCGTGCGCACAGCGCCCCCTACCGCGACAAAGGCTTCTCTCGTTGTGCCGACAAGCGGGCCTCAAACCGAGCTGTATTGGCTCAAGACCTACACCAGCGCCGCCGGAATCGCCTCCGCCAGATAGTCATACACGAGCCGTATCAAGCGGTTACCGTGAATTTCGCGGTGCACGGTCAGCCAGCAGGGCAGCGGCGGAATTGGCAGATCGGGCAGCAGGCGGCGCAGGCCGGGCCACTGGCGGGCGTTGTAGTCCACGGCAAAACCGATGCCGGCGCCGGCGGCGAGCAGGCGGCCATACACAATGTGGTTGTCGGTGCGCAGGGCGAAGTCTTCGGCGCGCACGGTCAGGCCGGCCAGGCTGAAGCCGCGCCGCAGGCTGTCGTCGCTGTCCATGCCGATCAGGCGGTGCTGCAAAAGCTCCTCCAGCCGGGTGGGGGTGCCGGCGCGGCGCAGGTAGTCTTCGTGGGCATAGGCGCCTATGCCCATGTCGCCAATCTTGCGCGCCACCAGCGTGCCCTGCGTGGGCCGCACCATACGCACGGCGATATCGGCATCGCGCCGCAGCAGGTTGGTGATCTGGTTGGAGGCGACAAGCTCGATGGCGATGCCGGGCTCCTGCTCCTGTAGCCGGGCCAGCAGCGGCGGCAGCAGCCAGGCGGCGACCATCTCGCTGGCGGTGATGCGCACCGTGCCCACGGTTTCATTTTGCTGGCCCTGTGCGGCGCGGCCGAGGCTGTCGGCGGCGGCCTGCATCTGGCCGGCGGCGTCGGCAATCTGGCGCGCCAGCGCGGTCGGCGTCAGGCCGCGCCCGGTGCGCTCAAACAGCGAGCCGCCCAGCTGGGCTTCCAGCTCCGCCACGTGGCGGCCCAGGGTGGGCTGGTGCGCGCCCAGCTGCCGGGCCGCACCCATGAGGCTGCCGGCTTCCATCACGGCCAGAAAGCTGCGGATCAGGGTCCAGTCGAAGTCCTGCTTACTCATAAAGAAGTGCTCAAAAAGAACTGTCCATACAAAACCGCATAGCTCATATGAATATTTAGCCAATTGTGCATGGGTCGCCGCGCGCTGACAATGGCTCATCCCAACCAGAGCGGAGCGACATCATGAACAACAAGACGGCGGTGATCCTGGGTGCCAACGGGCGTTTCGGGCTGGCGGCGGCGCAGGCCTTTGCGGCGGCGGGCTGGCGGGTGCTGGCACAGGTGCGGCGCGAGCCCGACCCGGCCATGCCGGCCAGCGCGATTGTACTGCGGGCTGACTATCATGATACCGAGGGGCTGTTGCAGGTCGTGCGCACGCAGGCCGGCGGCGCCGCCGTGCTGGTTCACGGCCTCAACCCGGAATACAACAACGCCGCCTGGCGCCGCGAGGCCCTGCCCATGCTACATGCCGGCATACGGCTGGCGCAGGGGCTGGACGCGCTGATGATCTTCCCCGGCAGCGTCTACAATTTTGGCGAAACCATGCCGCCTGTGCTGCGTGAAGACACGCCAATCAACCCCAGCACCGAAAAGGGTGAAATGCGCTGCCGTATGGAAACCGAACTGGAACAGGCGGCGGGCCGTGGCCTGCGCAGCGTGGTGATACGTGCGGGTGATTTCTACGGTGCCGGCGGTGGCAGCTGGTTTGACCAGGTGATCGTCAAGGGGCTGGCCAAGGGCAAGCTGGCCTACCCCGGCAGCCGCCGGCTCGTGCATGCCTGGGCCTACCTGCCCGATCTGGGCCGCACCTGCGTGGCCGTGGCCGAGCAGCGCGCGCAGCTGCCCGCTTTCAGCGCCCTGCATTTTCCGGGGAACAACATCACCGGCGACGAGCTGCTGGACGGGCTGGAGGGCGCCGCCGAAAACCTTGGCATCACCGGCGGCAAGCCCTTGAAGCGCGAAGGTTTTTCCTGGCCGCTGGTGCGGGTCGCGGGGGTTGTGATGCCCATGTTCCGCTCGCTGGTGGAAATGAGCTATCTGTGGCGCGTGCCGCATGCTCTGGACGGGGCACGGCTGGAAAAGCTGATTGGCACGGTGCCGAGCACGCCGTTGCCGCAGGCGCTGCGGGCGAGTCTGGAGGTGATGGGGTTTGGGGCGGTGCAGCGGAAAAGTGCTTGATGGGTGGGGGCGTAGCTGCGTAGCTTGGCTCGCCCCTTTCCTGATGCCAGGCTCAGGGTATAAAAATGTCTTCGTCACCCCCGCGAACGCGTGGGCCAAGTGCCTTCGGGTTTGCAACTGACCTGCTTTTCGGTGCAGGAAGCGCCGTAACGGCATCACGGACCAGAACAAGCATATGTCGTCCCGGCAGTGCAAATGCACTGGGCCCTCGCGTTCGCGGGAGTGACAGAGTTTCTTTTAAAGCCCTGTACTGATTTTTCTTAAAGCCTTGCGCAGAATGCAGACGGCCTTGGGTAATTCTTGCCAAAACACCAAAGCCAAAGAGGCTTCAGCGACACTACACCTGGCTTCCTGAAGGGGTTGGTGGGTGGGGAAGGCGTATGCCCGTCGGGGATACAGGACGCCTTCACCGCCCCAGCGCCTCATTCAAAATACCCGCCAACCTTACCCCCGCCCGGCTCAACTGCAACCGCACATCATCTTCAGCGGTGTTGATATAAGCCTGATCCAGCACATAAACCGGGCGGCGGTGACCCAGCTCGGGTTCCGGCAGATGGTAGGCGTCGCGGGAAGCCAGCTGAAATGACTCCAGCGCCCAGTCGCGCGGGTTGCCCTGCTGCCACTGGCGTACATCGCTACTGCTGATCTTCGCCACCAGCTGGTCGGCTATCTGCTGCGGGTCATTGCCCAGCAACTCAACGAAAGACGTGTCCCAGTGATGGTGCAGGCTGCCGCTGCGCAGGCCGGGGCCCTTGGCGGTTTTGCGGTTGCCGCCTTCGTCATTGGCATCGGCGTCGTGCAGGGGCTGGTGCAGGTCGCCCACCAGGTGCAGCAGGAATTGCAGGGCCATGACCCGTTCGGGCTCGGGGGTGTCGGGATTTTTCAGCTCGGTGGCAAACTGCGCGATCTTGTTCACCACGCAGTCGTCGGCGGGGCCGGCGCTGGCAAGCTGGCCGGCGGGCAAAGGTGCAAAGCCGTGGCAGGCTTGCGTCAGGCTGGCCACGGGGTCGCTGCCCAGCTCGATATCCACAAAGTGCCAGTTGCGGGTCTGGTCAAAGCGCGTGGGCGGCGGCCCGCCGCGCTGCGAGTCGCGGTAGTGGTCGGCCCAGGTTGCCTCCGAAGCCATGTCCTGTGCCACCAGGCCGCTGCTGTCTTCCGCCAGCAACTCGCCTGCATGGCGCCGGGCCTTGGCAGTCAGGTAGTGGCTGGCCACATCGGCCACCACTTCGTGGCCCAGGTCGCCCCAGGCCAGCGCCAGCTGCGGCAGGGCCAGCAGCACGGCAAGCCCCGCCAGCAGCAGATAGCGCCGCATCAGCCTCCGCCCTTGCTCAGCTTCTCGGCCTGCTGCGCCAGGAACTGCTTGCGCTTTTCCTGCTGCAAGGCCAGCTCCTTGAGGCGCTGTGCCTCAATGTCGTCGGGCGTCTGCTCCTTCTGCATGGTGAAGGTCGTGACGGCCATGGGCGGCTCGCCACGCTGGCTCTTGAGCTTGATGTTCAGGCGCAGCTCGTTGGCGGAGTCAGCGTTGCGGATGGCCTCTTCGTAGGAAATCTTGTCGGCGTTGTAGAGATCGAACAGTGCCCAGTCGAAGGTACGCATGCCCAGCTCGCGCGACTTGGCCATGATGCCCTTCAGCTCGTGGAACTCGCCCTTGAAGATGCGCTCGGCAATGGTCGGCGTGTTGATCAGGATTTCGATAGCGGCGCAGCGGCCCTTGCCGTCCTGCGTGCGGATCAGGCGCTGCGAGATGATGGCGCGCAGGTTGGCCGACAGGTCCATCAGCAGCTGGGTACGGCGCTCATCCGGGAAAAAGTTGATGATGCGTTCCATGGCCTGGTTGGCGCTGTTGGCGTGCAGGGTGCCCAGGCACAGGTGGCCGGTTTCAGCAAAGGAAATGGCGTGTTCCATGGTCTCCGTGTCACGGATTTCCCCGATCAGGATCACATCCGGCGCCTGTCGCAGGGTATTTTTCAGAGCGTGGTGCCAGCTGTGGGTGTCCACCCCCACCTCGCGGTGGGTAATCAGGCTCATCTTCGACTGGTGCACGTACTCCACCGGGTCTTCCACGGTGATGATGTGGCCGGCCGAGGTGCGGTTGCGGTGGTCGATCATGGCCGCCAGCGAGGTGGACTTGCCCGAGCCGGTGCCGCCGACCAGCAGCACCAGACCGCGCTTGTTCATGATCACTTCTTTCAGCACCTCGGGCAGGCCGAGCTTTTCAAAGCTGGGCATTTCCGAGGCGATGGTACGCAGCACCATGCCCACATGCTGCTGCTGCATGAAGATATTGACGCGGAAGCGGTTTAGGCCAGGCAGGGAGATGGCGAAGTTGCACTCCATTTCCCGCGCAAACTCCTCGCGCTGGCGCTCGTTCATGGTGGCATGAGCCAACATGCGCGTGATTTCGCTCGTCAGCTTCTGGTTGGTCAGCGGCTGCATGGTGCCGTTGGCCTTGATGGCGGGTGGAAAGTCGTTGGCAATGAAAAGGTCGGAGCCGCCAGCCTGCACCATGGCCGTCAGCAGTTTGGTCATATAGGCGTTGGCCTGTTCTTCGGTTAGCACAGCCATGGTAATCCCTGTATTCAAAAGGGCGCTAAGGCGCCAGCCGTAGTATGGATGATCGACGCGGTGCTAGCAGGCAAACGGCCCGCAAAAAGTCGAGGGCCTAGCTAGCCATTAATGATGGCTCAAATCAATAGGCGGCGGGGCTAAAGGGCGGCTGTGGGGGCTGAGCGCCAAAACAGCCTGTAGCAACAAACAATCGAGATTGAGTGGGGCGATTTGAGTTCCTCGCAAGCAATACCACCGTTGCCCTCCTGTCACGGTGGTATTTTAGACAAAGGAGACCACTCCAGTGCTATTTACGACATGAAGCGATCCATTACTTTGCCAATCGTGCAATCAGATCTGCTGTCACACCATTTGCCCGATCAACTTGAGAGTGGTTGGAGTAGGTTGGCCAGTCAGGATAGTACTCCTCGGCCTGGTTTCCCCAAACGTGCCAACCCGGTTGGGGGCCTCGCGCGAACATCTCAAGGTAGGGGCCAGGGCTGCATGACTCGACAATCCCATAAAACTCGTCTGGCTTCCGCGAGTGTTCACGCTTCTGTGTTGCCAGAAAGTTCACCTGTCGCCGACCAGGCGCCAGTGTCCTGGCGTTTTTGCCACGAACGCCAAACAACACCAACTCACTAACGTTGCGGAAGTAGAAGCCGACGCCACGACCATCCGGGCCGCCATCCTTACGTATTTTGTGCCAAACGATGTTGGACTTGTACTTGAAGCCCCACGCCTCCATAACTCGCAACCCTTCGGGCAAAAGTGCATTGGGTACCCAAAGATATAGGTGCGAGGTATCTGCTGCCAATTGCTCGACCGGCAGGGCCATGATGTCTTCAAGCTGCATGGTGCCATAGCGGGACAGCCGCTTGTGCTCTGGTGCCATCTTGCCGGTGCGGTTCTGAAACTGCCATGGCGGGTCGGCGAGAATGGTCGAGAAGCGCTGTCCTTTGAACTGTGTTAGCAACTCCACGCCAGCATCAGGCGCCACATCGGGACTCTTCTTTTTGGTCATGACGGTGGATTCCAGTCAGTAATCAATTTGGGTGTAATGCCGAATACCAGCACGGGGCAACCACCGTGCCTGCCTGCATTGAGCCGGTAGAGAAGTTTGCCCATCCAGGTAGTGCTGGCGCCATATTTGGCGCGTACGTTCTTCGGCTGCCCTGACTTCGGGCCTTTTGAGTGCAGTTCTGGCTCGCCCGCCTTGGTGAGTTGGGGCACCTCCTCAAACACCGGATTCAGGCTGGCGCTACGTGTCACCAAAACACCCGCACTGATCAGGCCACACTCGTGGAAAGCACGGAGGGCATATAAATCACGATCAAAGGTTTGATCTTTCGAGTTCCATTCCAGATCAAAAGCCACCCGCCCTTTCACGTAGTCGATCTTATGACCGTCGATGAAGTTCTTGATTGTACGGGGCTCACTCTCTGCCAGTTTGATTTTGTTGGCTTTTCCATCGACAGTGGCCCGCTCGCTGTACTCTTGCATCCGTACAAGGAGGTCACCCTGAATCCGAGTCTCTACCCAACCAGCAGGACGCAGGGTACGTGAGAATTTCTTGGGCATGTCGGATTCGTTGCCACCGGGGATACCGATATCCCGCACCGTAATGCGGAAGTCGAGCAGGGCCTGTTCGATTTGCTTCAACTCGTCAGGGAAGGAGTTCGCGAGTATGGCTGCGGCGTGGCGATAGCTGTACACATCATAAAGCGCACGAACTTCGGCGCTGACGTAGCGGTCAACATCACTGGAGGGGTCTGCGTTGGGGCCGGGATGAAGCGAAATATCCTCTTCGTGCTCCAGATCCGCGGCGGCAGGCAGTTCGGGTCCTTGCTGTAGTGCCATATGTTTACCTTTGAGCGCTCGCTTGGTTTCCGCTACGGTACGGAAAATAAGCATGTCAAATGTTTCCTGTCAGCCGCATTTTACAGCCAATAATACTGTCTTTAAGGTCAGTATGTCATTATTCATTTAGCACACGTACAAAACCGTCTAGCTTAAGAAAATGGCACGATAAGGGCCACTCTTATTACACGGCAATTGTGTGTGATGTGAAGAACGATCCACCTGTTGTGAATGAAAACTAGACAGCCACATCGGGTGCATGTCCCCAATAAAAACGGCCACCCCAAGGCAGCCGTTTTTACCACACCACGCGAAGCAGACGATCAATCCACCATGCCCAGCTCAAACAGCTCGCGCTTGAGCGTCAGCTGGCGCGGCAGGCGGCTTTTGAGCTTTTCAAACCAGTCGGCGTGGAGCTTCAGTTCTTCCTTCCAGGCATCGATATCGACCTTGGTGAGGGCGTCGAACTGTTCGCGGGTCACTTCATCCAGACCGGTCCAGTCGATGTCTTCGTAAGCCGGCATCCAGCCCAGCGGGGTCTGCCGGGCATTGGCGCGGCCGGCGCAGCGGTCGACGATCCACTTCAGCACGCGCATGTTTTCGCCAAAGCCGGGCCACAGGAACTTGCCGTTCTCGTCCTGGCGGAACCAGTTGACGGTGAAAATGCGCGGGGTCTGCTCAACCTTGTGGCCCATGCGCAGCCAGTGGTTGAAGTAGTCGCCCATGTGGTAACCGCAGAAGGGCAGCATGGCGAAAGGATCGCGGCGCACAATGCCCGTTGCGCCGGTGGCAGCGGCGGTGGTTTCCGAGCCCAGCGTGGCGGCCATGTAGACGCCGTAGTTCCAGTTGATGGACTCGAACACCAGCGGCACGGTGGTGGAGCGGCGGCCACCGAAAATGAAGGCCGAGATGGGCACGCCGGCCTGGCTTTCCCAGTTCTCGTCGATGGATGGGCACTGGTTGGCGGGGGCGGTGAAGCGCGAGTTCGGGTGGGCGGCCTTGCGGCCGGTTTCCTTGCCGATCTCGGGTGTCCAGTCCTTGCCCTGCCAGTCAATCAGGTGGGCCGGGGCTTCCTTGGTCATGCCTTCCCACCAGACGTCGCCGTCATCGGTGAGCGCCACGTTGGTGAAGAGGATGTTCTCTTTCAGCGTGGCCATGGCATTGAAGTTGGTCTTTTCGGAGGTGCCGGGGGCCACACCGAAGAAGCCGGCTTCGGGGTTGATGGCGTAGAGACGGCCATCCTTGCCCGGCTTGATCCAGGCGATATCGTCGCCCACGGTGGTGATCTTCCAGCCATCGAAGGATTTGGGCGGAATCAGCATGGCAAAGTTGGTCTTGCCGCAGGCGGAAGGGAAGGCCGCCGCCACATAGGTCTTTTCGCCAGCGGGGGATTCCACGCCAAGGATGAGCATGTGCTCGGCCAGCCAGCCTTCTTCACGCGCCATGGTGGAGGCGATGCGCAGGGCAAAGCACTTCTTGCCCAGCAGGGCGTTGCCGCCGTAGCCGGAGCCGAAGGACCAGATTTCGCGGGTCTCGGGGAAGTGGCAGATGTACTTGGTCTTGTTGCAGGGCCACTTCACGTCGGCCTGACCCGGCTCCAGGGGCGCGCCCACGGAGTGCAGGCAGGGTACGAAGTCGCCGTCGGTGCCGAGTTGGTCGAACACGGCGCGGCCCATGCGCGTCATCACGCGCATGTTCACGACCACGTAGGGCGAGTCCGACAGCTCCACGCCAATATGGGCGATGGGGCTGCCGATGGGGCCCATGGAAAACGGAATCACGTACAGGGTGCGCCCGCGCATGCAGCCGTCGAACAGGCCGCGCAGGATTTCCTTCATCTTGTCCGGGTTTTCCCAATTGTTATTGGGGCCGGCATCGTCCGGGTTGCGGGGGCAGACGTAGGTGCGGTCTTCCACGCGGGCAACGTCGGAGGGGTCAGACAGGGCCAGGTAGGAGTTGGGGCGCCTGGCGGGGTTCAGCTTGATCAGGCAGCCGCTCTTGACCATTTCCGCGAAGAGGCCGTCAGCCTCCTGCTGGGAGCCATCGCACCACACGATCCGTTCCGGCTGGGTCAGGGCGGCGACTTCGGCGACCCAGGCTACTAGTTTTGTATTTTTTACATAGTCCGGGGCGGACACGGGCGACATATCGGTATTCATCAAATCCTGACCCACACGTTATTACTCAGGCCGGCCCTGGATGTCAGAGCTGGCCCATGTTCCTGACGAAAGTTGGCCGCGGTAGCGGCGGGCGCCCATGCTGGCGCCACGGTTGCATGCCCGGTGTGGTGACACCCGGCTCGCGTATAATGCCCGATCTGCCCCGTTTTTTCACCTGCGCGATGGCGGCAATTTGCTGGCAGACCGTGACCGGGCAGCCGCAGATTCGGTACAGTACATCATAGTAAGCACTTGCTTACAGTGAATGGCTTATTCGTCAGCCACCTTCAGCACCAGTTTGCCCAGATTCTCGCCCCGGAACAGCTTCAGCAGGGTATCGGGAAAGGTCTCGATACCGCTGACGATATCTTCCTTCGAGCGCATCTTGCCCTCGCGCAGCCAGCCGCCCATGGCGCGCACTGCCTCGCCGTACTGCTTCATGTAGTCGCTCACCACGATACCCTGCATACGGCCCCGATTGACCAGCAGGCTCAGATAGTTGGCCGGGCCCTTGACCGGCGTGGTGTTGTTGTACTGCGAAATGGCCCCGCAGATGATGATGCGGCCGTGCAGGGCCAACTGGGTCAGGCAGTCGTCGAGGATGTCGCCGCCGACATTGTCAAAATACACGTCGATGCCCTGCGGGCACTGCTCGCGCAGCTGCGCCTTCACGCTGCCGGCCTTGTAGTCCACGCAGGAATCAAAGCCCAGCTCATCCACCACATAACGGCACTTGTCGGCGCCGCCAGCAATGCCCACCACCTTGCAACCCTTGAGTTTGGCCACTTGGCCCACCACAAGGCCCACGGCACCCGCTGCGCCCGACACCACCACGGTTTCGCCCGGCTGTGGCTGGCCGACTTCCAGCAGGCCAAAGTAGCCGGTCATGCCTGGCATTCCCAGCACGCTCAGGTACACCGGCAAGGGCGCCAGTCGCGGATCAACCTGCTGCAGACGCCGGCCCGGCTGTGTCGAATATTCCTGCACGCCCAACATGCCGCTCACATGGCTGCCCACGGGCAGTTTGGGGTCCGCGCTGGCGACGACTACGCCGACGCCGAGGGCGCGCATCACATCGCCGATACCCACTGGCTCGATATAGGACTTGCCCTCGTTCATCCAGCCGCGCATGGCCGGGTCCAACGACAGGTAGAGGGTTTTTACCAGCACCTCGCCCTCGCCGGGCGGGGTGGTTTCACTGGTCGTATACGTCCAGTCGCTGGGTTTGGGCAGGCCCACCGGGCGGGCGGCAAGGCGGTATTGGTGATTGGTCAGGCTGGTCATGGCATCTTCCTTTTGTCGCCGGGCGGCGTCGCGCCAACGGCTGATCCTGTGGGATGGGCTCGGCGCGCAGGGCCGGGTGCTGGATTTTTGTGGGCTTGAATGACGGTATAGCAGCTATTGGGCAGGGTGTGCGTGAGGGGAGCTAAAAACAGCGCTGCTACCTGTGGGGCTACCTGACCCAGCGGCGCGCATCCTTGAGCAGCAGCAAGAGTTGCTGCTCCCGCAGTGGCGAGTCGACAAAGCCAAAGCGTGCGTAAAACCGGGCGGCTGCTTCATCAACGGGGTGTGTCAGCAAGGCCCGGATACCGGCCTGCTCGGCGATCAGCAAGGTGCGCCGGATGGCGTCCTGAAGCAGACCGACGCCTATGCCTTGTTGTTGCCAGCCGGAGTCTACGGCCAGCCGGGCGAGAATCACCACCGGAATGGGGTATTGCGCCATGCCCTGGCGAATGCGATCCGGGGCTTCCAGTGTGTCCACCTGGCCCACGGTCAGGCTGAAGTAGCCTGCCACACGGCTTTCATCGGCCACCACAAAGGTCTTGGCAGAACCACTGCCCTGTGCCTGCCGGGCATGGCGTCGCAGCCAGTCGTTGAGTGCCGGTTTGCCACAGTCGAAGGTATCGAGCTGGTGCAGTGTTTGCAGCGACTCGGGGCTGCTCAGGCTCAACGTGTTGCCCAAGGCGCGGGCCGGACAAACAGGTCGCGCAGACCCTCGTTGTCCTGAGCGGGCTGCTCCAGCATATCCATCAAGGCTTGGTACTGGCTGCCCGATACCATGAACAGCCGCTGGTCGAGCAAGGTTTGCTCGGCGGCCTGACAGGCGCTATCGAGAATGAAGTCAGTCAAGGATTTGCGTGCCACCTCGGCCGCGCGGCGCAATACCGCTTCCTGTTCGGGTGTGGCGCGCAGCCCTAACCGCGCAGAACGGGCGGCAGTATTGGCAGTGCTCATGATGGGCCTCGATTCGTTTGTCTAACGTATGTCATGTTAGTACAAATGACGCATATAATCCATCGGGACATTGGGTGCATGCAAGCTTTCGAGGGCAGTTGAAGCTGCTTTTGCAGACAAGGGCGGAGTCAAGAATCCGCCCCATACCCTGTTACCAGCAAGCTCAGCCCGCCGGCTTCCCCGCCATTTCCGCCTTCAGGCGTTCCAGATCGGAGTCCACGGCGCTGGTGCTGCGCAGGCCGGCGAGTTCCTTTTCCAGGGGGCTGGTCTTGTCCAGCGGGTCGCTCAGCACGCCGGATTCCAGCAGGCCGTCCATGGCGTCGGCGCGGGCCTGCATGCTGGCCACCTTGTCTTCGGCGCGGCGCATGGCGTCGCCCACGCCGTTCAGGTTCTTGCCGACTCCGCTCAGGGACTCGGTGACCTTGACCTGGGCCTGGGCCGCCGAATAGGTGCTCTTCATCACTTCCTTCTGGGTGCGGAACTGCTCGATGCGTATTTCCAGCTTCTTCTGGTAGGCAATGAGCTTGTCGGCCTGACCGCTGATGGCGGCATGCGCGTGTTGCAGGGTTTCCAGCCGGGTCAGGGCGTCCTGCTTCTGGCCGAGGGCGGCCTTGGCCAGGTCTTCGCGGTTGGCTTGCAAGGCCAGCCGGGCATTGTCCTCGGCCTTGGCGGACTCGGCCTGCACGGTCTGTATCTGGCGCTCCAGCGCCTTCTGCTCGGTGACCACATCGGCCAGGTGGTGCCGGGTTTCCTGCAGGCCGGCGATCATTTTTTCATACGACAGGTCCAGCGATTCGTTGGGGTCTTCCAGTGCGTTCAACAGCTTGTGGGTCTTGCCCTGGAGAATGTCGGCCATCCTTCCCAAAATGCTCATGATTTACCTCTGCTCTGTGTTGTTGCGGCGGCCCTTCGGCCCGCCCCTTAATTGTTGACGGACAGCACCAGTTGCGGATCGGGTATTTTGGCGGCATCTATCTCCGTGGAGATGGGGATGACCGCCGTCCCGACTGCAAAAAACTCGATGATGTGCGGCTGCCAGTTATGTGAGCCCTCGTGCAGGTCTACCCCCACCACGCCCTCGGCGCCGGCGGCAATCGCCTCGTGCTGCATGCGCTCCATGGCGATTTCGCGGGCGTCATACAGTGCCTGCGAGAAATTGGTCAGCTCGGTATTGCGGCCGGCATTGCCCAGGGTCTTCATGAAGCCCTGATGTGCTACATGATAGACGCAGGAACCCATGACCATTTCCAGCGGCCGATAGCCGGCCTGCAGCAGGGTCCAGAAATCCTGCCCGGAGAGGTCCGAGGTAAAGGGCTGGCCCTTGGGGCCCTTGAAACCGGTGTGGCCGCCAGCATGTACGACGCCGGTGCCGATGGCGACAAATTCCAGAATGTCCTTGTCCCACTCCAGCCGCTTCACGGTCAGCTCGACGCCGACAATGCCGTCGGCGCCCATGTCGCGGGCCTCTTCCTGCATGCGTGACATGGCCAGCTCGCGGGCGTGGTACATGGCCTGCGAAAGCACGTCCATTTCCTGATTCTTGCCCCAGCTGGCGTACTGCACACCGAGGTGATAAATGCAGGAGCCCACGCACAGGCCAACCGGCTCGAAGCCGGCCTTGCGCACCAGCAGGAATTCATTGACGGAAAAGTCCGAGGTAAAAATGCCGCCGGGATGGCCTTCGCGGCGCAGGCCCTTGAGCCGTTCCAGGGCATGCTTGGGAATATCGTTAAGCTCGCTCATATCGCTCCTTCTTCATCCTCTACCGTGTAGGCATTGTGTCCATGGGGTCGGGTGTTGAGCAGGGGTGACTCGCCATCGCGCATGTCGACCACCGTGCGCACGCTCAGGGAAACGCTGATGTCCGGGCGCCGGTCGATCACCGTACCGATGACGATATGGCGGCCCAGATATTGCGGCGGCGTGTTTTCACCGCCGCCTTCCGATTTGAAAATCTGGCCGAAGTGCGTGTGCGCCAGCACGCCATTGCCCTGTCGCAGCATGTCTTCGCGCAGGCCGCGCAGGGCCTGGCGGCGCACGCTTTCCCAGAAATTGCCCAGCGTGTGCAGGGGCTGGTTGTACCAGCTGCCCCGCCCATCAAGGCTATAGGAGCCACGGCCGGCGCTGGCGTAGGGGCTGTAATTATTCAGCCACTCGTAATGGGCGCCGATGGCGATACCCACCGGCACAACGCCCACCTCCAGCAGGCGCACAAACTCCAGCGCCGGCACCGTAGCCACCACCGGATCAACACTGGGCGGCAGGCCGTCGATGCGCACGGCAGTGCCGATCAGGGTGAAGTCCATGCTTTCCCCGAGCTCCAGCTCGATCTTGCGCATTTTCACATCGACCACGGCATTGGCGCCCAGCGCGCGCGCTTCGGCGCGCAGGCGGGCCAGTGCCTTGTGCCAGCCTTCGGCGTGGCCCTTGGTCCAGGAATAGCCGTAGTGCAGCCAGCAGGTGCCCGACACCATGGCCAGCGGACGGATGCCGTGGCTGCGCGCCAGTCGCAGCTCGACCGGCGTCATGGTCGACATCCAGGGCAGCTTGCCGGCGGCGACATCGCGCAGGCGTGCTTCCACGAAGGGCGGCACATGGTCGCGGGCCAGCGCAAGCTCCCAGGCGGCCATGCGCTCGTCTACCGTACCGGGCGGCTGGTAAAGGGGTTTTGCCGGGCTGGCCGGAGGCGCGCTGCCCTGGCCCTGCCCGCCGAAAAGACTGTCAAACCATGACATGGAGGTCTCCGTCCTTGCTGTTTTATGGTTGCTCAGGACATCAGGAAATCATGCAGCACCTGCTGCGCTGCGCCCGCGTATTCGGCCATGGCGGCAATATCGCGCTGCAGGTCCTGCAGCCATACCGGCACGGCCAGCTGCTCGGACTTCAGGGTAACGCCGCGCACGATGCGCGTGCGCTGGGCCAGCAGGTGCGCCTTGTCCAGCACCAGCACGTACACATGCTGCTCCAGGGTAATGGACACACTGGCCACGTGGCTGAGCTTGGAAAACAGGCCGTCGCGGTGCCGCTCGACCTTCACCCGGTCGGGAATGGCGCCTTCCATGCGCACGGCAAAGGCTTCCATGAAGGCCTTGGTATCGGTCTGGGCGCGGCGGATACCGGCGGCACTGAGGTCAAATTCGTTGGGGCCATCACTCACGATGCAAATAACTCACGATGGAAATACGGGGCTGCTGGTTCGGGACAGGAGCGGCGGATTATTACGGGCAGGTCGCGCCGTCGTCTGCGTGGCTTGTCACAACAAAGACTATCAGCAGCAAGGCCATGGCGATATCCGTAGTAACCGCAATTGCAGGGATAAAAATCAGCCGGCACGGTGTTGCCGGCGTGCCCGCAAACCCAGGAGCCCGGCCAGCCCGAGCAGCAGTAGCGCGTCCGGCGCGCCGCCATGCGAGCCGCCGCCGGATGAGCCTGAGCTGCCTGCTACCGTCGGTGCCGCCACGTTGACAAGGATGTCGGCCGAGCCGCTGAGCCCTGAACTGTCGGTGCAGGTAAACTTCACGATATAGCTACCCGCCGTGGTGAAGGTTTCAGGGCCGGGGTCAAGCACGGTGGCAGGGCTAGCCCCGGAGCCGCTGCCAAAGTTCCAGGCATAGCTGGGTGACGGATGCAGCAGGTCGGAACAGGTCGCGGCAAAGCTGGCCTGCTGCCCTGCCGTGAGGCTGATCAAGCTGCCGGTGGGGCTGGTAATGGCGGCCACCACGGTGGCGCTGACGTTGACCGTTACGCTGGCGCTTTTGCTGCTGCCGCCGCTGTCGGTGCAGGTGAAGGTCACGGTAAAGCTCCCGGCATTGGGGAAGCTGACGGTACCGGGGTTCAGCGCGGTCGATGCCGCCACGCCCGAGTTGCCAAAGTTCCAGCTGTAGGTGGGCGAGGGGTTGATGGTGTCGGCGCAGCTGGCATCGAAGCCGGCCTGCTGGCCTTGCTGCAGCGTCACGCTGCTGGCCGGGCTGGTGATGGCAGCCACGATTGAAGGGGTCACGGTGACATTAACCGAGGCGGTGCTGCTGACGCCTGAACTGTCCGTGCAGACAAAGCTCACGCTGTAGTTGCCGGGCGTGGAAAAGGTCTCGGCACCGGGGTTCAGTGTGCTGGCCGGGGCCACCCCAGAGCCGTTGCCGAAGGTCCAGGCATAGCCGGGAGGCGGGTTCAGCACGTCGGAGCAGTTGCCGGCAAAACTGAGCGGCGCGCCTGCCGCCACACTCACGCTGCCGGACGGACTGGTAATGGTAGCCAGCACGGTTGTGCTCACGTTGACCGTCACGCTCGCGCTGCTGCTGGCGCCTCCGCTGTCCTTGCAGGTGAAGGTCACGATAAAGCTGCCGGCATTGGGGAAGGTCACGGCACCGGGCGCAAGCAGGGTCGAGGCGGCAATGCCCGAGCCGCTGCCAAAGTTCCAGCTATAGGTAGACGAAGCACTGATGGTGTCGGCGCAGTTCCCGACAAAGCTGCCCTGCTGGCCCTGATTCAGGTTCAGGGTGGCGGCCGGGGTCGCAATGGTGGCCACTACCGAGGGTGTGACGGTGACCGCGACCGTGGCGGTATTGCTGCTGACGTTGAAGCTGTCAGCACAGCTGAAGCTCACCTGATACGCGCCGGGGGTGGCAAAAGCCCGGCTGCCGGGGTTCAGGGCGGCAGCGTTGGCCAGCCCCGAGCCGCCGCCAAAACTCCAGCTGAGGCTGTCGGGCGGCAGGTTTTCCGGGTCGTTGCAGCTGCCCTGAAAAGGTGTCGCCGTGCCGGCGGGTACCGTGATGCTGCCACTGGGCGTGATGATGCTGGCGGTGGGGGGCTGGTTGAGCAGCGCTGCCGCCGCGTAGGCATTGGCGAGGCCGGCGCCGAAGATGGCAGGCTGGTTCAGGCCAAGGCTGGCGCTATTGGTGGCGGTGCCGAGCAGGGCCTGCTCGTAGTTGCCGTGGAAATTGGCCGCCAGTATGGCGAGTATGCCGGCAATATGCGGCGCCGCTGCCGAGGTGCCGCTGAAGCAGGCCGCGCTGCCGCAGTTGCCGTAACCGACTTCAAAATTGCCGGCGCCGCTGATGCTGACATCGTCCACACCACTGATGTCGGGTTTGGCGCGCATCACCAACTGGGGGAAGTCGATGCGCACCGGGCCTGTGCTGCTGTAAGGCTCGATGAGGTTGGTGTCCGGATCGGCACTGCTGCTGGCGTCGATGGCGCCGACCGTAAGCGCGCCAGCGGCGGCAGCATGACCCATGATGTCACCCTGGCTGGGCGTGACAAACTGTATGGGAGCGCTAGCCGTAAGGCCGGCACAGGTACTGCCGCCATCGGACAGCAGCATTTTCAGGTTATTGGCGGACGAGCCCGATTTGTGCGCAATCACGATCTGCACGGCTAGCGGGTTCGCGCCGGCCACGTAATCCAGCTGCTCCAGCGCTTCTTGCCCGTTACCGCCGTTCTGCACATTGGTGGAGCTGGCCAGCACCTTGCCGGCACTGTTTTCCAGGAAAAGGTCGTAGTCGTCGGTGGGGCTGTTGAAGGGGTCATTCCATTGCAGGGTGACCTGGATCTCCCCGTTGGCTGACAGCTGTACCGTGTCGTCGGGGCTTGAGGCGACGCCAGCCGCCGCCCCGAAATCATGATAGGAGTCATAAACAGATCCGGCGCCGGTATTCGCCAGCGGTGTGTAATTGGCTTCGTAAAAACAGCCATGGCTGTTGCCGGCGGCAGTGGCATACAAGACCGACTGGCTGCTCACGACCGTGTTCACGGTGGTGGCCACCGGGCCATCCTCGAACATGGGTTCGGTCGGGCTGCCGAGGTCGTCAACGATGACTTTGGCGCCATAGCCGGTGGCCAGCGTATTGATGCAGTCGAGCAGCTGCGTGCTGCTGTCGGCCGGGCAAAAGGCCAGGCCGGCTGCGGGGGCCATGTCGTGCACAATCTCCATCATGGCCGTGCCTTCACTGCAATTGGAGGCCCCGTATTCACGGGTACAGTTAAAAGCAGCGGGCAGGTTGGTGATTGTGCCGGGCAGATCGCCACTGTTTTGTGAAAGCGTATAGGCGTTATCGCCAATGGAAATGACGCCAACAGTGACGCCGCCGCCGGTTGCATCCATCGCTTGCAGTGTGTCGGCGTGCAGCAGGCTGACACCTTGTGAGCCCACGCTGCCGACGCGGGGCTGCATGACATCGCTTGGCCCCACAAAATAAACGGAAGGCACCGATTCCAGTTCGAGAATGCGGGTCGGCGGCATCCAGCCCTCCACCAGTCCCTGGCGCAGATGCACGGAAACGGGCTTGAAGCCATGTGCCGCCAGCGTTGCCAGCATCGAGGCCGGTGCACCGGGCTGGAGGCGAAGGGTGACACGGGTATTGCCTTCGGCGTCGTGTCGCAGCATGCGGCCAAGGCCGGCGGCATTGCTGACCGCCACGCTTAACGGCAGGCCGATGTCGGCAAACAGGCGGGCATCAATCCGGGGGTGGGCGGCGCTTTGCGCCCGCGCGGCGTTGTGCTGGGCCGGGTTGGCGAGGGCGTGCAGCGGCAGCAGCGTCGTGCAGGCCAACAGCCAGAGCCAGACCGTCAGGGCCGCTATGCGGTGACTGGGCAAAGCCATACCTGCCTCAATAGCTTGCTACGAATAGTTCTTATTGTATGTCGGCGGCCGCCAATTTGCTGATTACGCGCAAAATCGGGAGTGGGTGCGCTGCCGGCCCAGCTTCCGGGCACCGGAGCCGGCAGAGACTACGCCGGACTGGTGGCCGGTTCCAGCAAATACCCGTAGCCGTGCACGGTACGAATCTGGATATGGGGCTTGAGCTTGGCCCGCAAACGGTAGATGAATACCTCCACCGCATTGTCGGTGACTTCGCCGCCTGACTTCCTGAAGCAGCTGGTCAGGGTTTCCTTGCGGATTACCTGATCGGTATGGCGCACCAGCAACTCCAGCATTTGCCACTCGGACCGGGTCAGGTCCAGCGGCTTGCCGGCCAGCGTGGCTTGCCGGGGGTCGGTATCCAGCAGCAGCGGCCCGTTGCCCAGTCTGGTGGGTGGCCGCTGGCGGCGCGCCAGCGCCCGCACACGAGCCTCCAGCTCCTCCAGTGCAACCGGCTTGATGAGGTAGTCGTCGGCGCCGCTGTTCAGGCCTTGCACACGGTCCGGCAGCGTGTCGCGCACGGTCAGCACCATGACCGGCAGCTCGTCATCGGCTTTTCGAAGATGGTGGAGCAGGTCGAAACCGTCGGCATCCGGCAGGTTCAGCTCCATGATGACCAGATCGCTTTTCAGGCGCGACAGCGCCAGCAGGCCTTCACGGGCGCTGGCCGCCGGCCGCGCCTGATGGCCAAACTGCTGCAGGCCCTCAGCCAGCGAACTGCTCGACCAGTCATCGGCATCAATGATTACTATGTTCATGACAATGCTTCCCCAGCATCACGCTGCGTGTTGCGGCCCCTTTTACGGGGCCGTTCAGGGTGTTACGGACGTGGAGCCATCAGCCGGTGAGGAGCTGTCAGCTGGTGGCGCCGGAGGCTGCCGTGCCGCTGGGCGCCGGCTGGTCAGGTGTGCCTGGCTGGCTCCGTGGCGGCGCCACGAAAATCTGTACTGCCGTCAGGGTATTGCCCGCCGAGGCGGTAGCCGCCACGGCGACCGGTTCGCCGACCGCGAGGGTGGCGCTGGCGCCGCTCACGGTCTGCACGCTCGCGCTGCCCACTTGCACCGTCAGTCCCTGCACCACAAAGGCGGTCACGGTACCGTTGGTTGTGGTGACCGCTGTTACGAGGCCTCCGAGCACGACCGGCCTGCTGCCGGGGCTCACGCTGGCAGGCGGCGCTGGCAGGAAGGTGATGGTTTCAACGGTCAGGGTCTGCGAGCTGGTGTCGTAGATCGCGTGTATCGCAATCCGCTGGCCTGCTGCCAGCGAGCTGGCGCTGCCGTTGTTGTAGGTGACCGAGCTGCCCAGGGTAACGGTGTCGGTTACTGCGGCATGGGCGCCAGGAAGCGTCACCGAGATTGTCAGCGCGCCGGTGGCCGGCACATAACCCTGCACGGTGGCGTTCACGTCAATCACGGCGGTGGTGGGAATGGTGACGAAATTGATGCTGGTGGCGACCACGACGTTGTTGCTGAGCGTGCCCTGTATCACCACCCAGGTGCCGTCGGTGAGGTTGCTGGCGCCATAGCCGGTTTCGAAGCTCGGGCTCTGGCTGGCGTCCACCACCACGCCGCGCACGGTGAAGTTGGCGGTGCTGACAAAGTTGCTGATGCTGCCTTGCAGCATGACCGGCGGAGCGACATTTTCCTGCGACTTGTAGACCCTGACCCGCGTGGCTACCAGCGTGCCGGCACTGTTGAGGGCGCCGCTGACGGCCACCACCATACCATTGCCCAGGGCGGCGATATCAGGCGGCAGGGTGACGCTGCTGGCATCCACGGTCAGGCCGCTGACCACAAAGCTGGACGGCGACACATAGTTGCTGATGGCCCCGCTTACGGCCACGGTCTGGCCGGCCACACCCAGGTGATTGCGCACACGCACGATACTGGCGGTGAGGGCGTTGCCGCTCAGGCTGCCGCTACTCCATACGCTCACGATATCGCCGTTGGCCACGGTGTCGCCATCGGGCTTGATGGTCGCGCCGGTGGCGGTAATGGCCACGGTGCCCAGATTGAATGTGGTGCCGTTGGCCGCCGTGGAAACGTAGTTGCTCACGGTACCGGTAATGCGGGTGCCCGAGAAGTTCGGTTGCTTGCCGATATAGGTCGCCTGCACATAGTCAACGCCATTGGCGGATTGCAGCAGGCCGTGCACTTCGGCGTTGTCGCCGACGGCCACGCTGCTGAGGGCCGTGTAGCCACCACCGAAGTTGGTGACCGGGCCCTGGCTGCTGTCGCTGTTGGCGACGACCAGCACGCCAGACACGGTAATGGCGGGCAGCGTGATGACGCTGGTGCCGCTGCCCACGATCACGGCGGAGGAGGTGGATGTCACCGTACCTTGCACATCCGGCGCCACCACGACCTGACTGATATTGCCCTTGCCATCCAGGCTCAGGATCACCTGCTGCCCGAGCTGGATGCCGTCCGCCGCCAGCATGCCGGGGGCGCCGTTGCTGTCGGTCTGGTAGCTGGTGCCGGCCGTTTCCGGGTATTCCTGACCATCGACCACGATACTGCCAAAGCCGGTCACAGTACCGCTCACGGCGCCACCGGAGCTGCTGGCAGTCGCCACGCTATTGCTGCTGCCACTGGTGGACGCGCTGCCACCCCCGCCGCAGGCGTTCAGGATGAAAGCCATCAGCACCAGAATGATGCCGGGCAACAGGTAATTTCGGATCGGTTTCATGATGTCCCTCGTGCCAACGTGGTGGGGTTGCGTGGGTGGGCAAAAGCCGGCAGCGCGTTCCTGTTTTTCACTTCACAATAATACATGGGAAATATACCCATGCAATAGTGGGGTATGGTAAACTTCGACAATCGGGCACTATTCCGCCTTGGGCGGAGGCAGCATGGGCAGGCGCGTCAATTCGATATCAGAGACAGGGCCAAGCGGCCCCGGCTTGCCCGGAGCCGAAGAGCTGCTGGCCGCGCTGGTGCCCGTGTTGCAACCGCTGATTCGCCTGCTGATTGCACAAGGTGTTGATTACACGCAATTTTCTACCTACCTCAAGCCCCTCTTCCTGGCCCGGGCGCAGGCCGAGCTGGAACGCCGGGGCCAGAAAGTGACCGACTCTGCGCTCAGCGTGCTGAGCGGCGTGCATCGCAAGGATGTGCGGGTGTGGCGGGAGCAGGGGCTGACACAGCGCGTGGCGCAGACGGTGTCGCTCAGCAATCAGGTCTTTACCTGCTGGAAAGATGAACCCCTTTACTGTGACCTCGCCGGCAAGCCCAGGGCCCTGCCCCGTATCGGCCCCGCCCCTTCCTTTGAAACGCTGGTACGCACCCTGAGTACCGATGTGCACCCCTACACCGTGCTGAGCGACTTGCTGCGGCTGGGCATGGCGCGGCTGGAGCTGGTGGGTGAGCTGGAGTGCGTGGTGCTGAATCAGGATGCCTTTACGCCGCCGCCGGGCTCGCTGGAATTGCTCCAGCTGTTCAGCGGCAATCTGGCCGATCATATTGCCACCGCCACCGCCAATATACTGGGCGAGACCCCGGCGCGGCTGGAGCAGAGCGTGTTTGCCGATGGCCTCAGCGGGGATTCGGTAGAGCGCCTCTCGGCTTTGTCGCGCAGCCTGTGGGAGCAGGCCCACGGCCAGATCATCACCCTCGCCCGGCGCCTGTACGAGCAGGACAAAAACGGCGACCATCACCACCGCATGCGCTTTGGGGCTTACTACCACAGTGCGAAAGAAGATCACCCGACCGACGCAGTACCCGTGCCCCCCGCCGGTGAGGAGAGTTGAGATGAAGCGCCCCGGCTACCTGCTGTGCCTGGTCACCCTGCTCCTGCTGGCGTTGCTGGCCTCCTGCGGCGGCGGCAGCGACACCGCCGGCGGTGTGGGCTCCGGTGGCACCGGGGCCTCGGTGGGCGTGGTGCAGGTGGCCGTGACTGATGCGCCGTCACAGCAGTTTGACCACGTGTGGGTCACGCTCTCCGCCATCCGCTTCAACCCCAGCGCCAGCGCCGGGCCGGATGATGCCGGCTGGCTCAGCTACCCGCTGGCCACGCCCGTCCCCGTCGATCTGGCGGCGCTCAGCAACGGCGCGCTGGAGACCGTCTTCAACCAGCTCAACCTGCCGGCAGGCAGCTACCAGCAGGTGCTGCTGGTGCTGGCCGGTGACGCCGACCCCCTCACCGCCCCGGCGGCCTTGCAGGGGCTTGTCTACAATGACCAGGTGGACTACACCGACGCCACGGGCAGCCATATTGTGGCCCTGAATATTGCCAACCCGGCGCAGGGCATCAGCGTGGCCGGCAACTTCAAGGTGGTGGCCGGCCAGACCCTGAGGCTGACCTTTGATTTCGATGTGGGCAACGACGTGGTGCAGTACGAGCTGGACGGCGCCACGGCTTTCACCCTCAAGCCCAAGCTTGGCTATTTCGACATGGCGCACGTGGGCGCGGTGGAAGGGCATATAGACATGAGCTCGGTAACAGCGGCGGGCGCTTATGACCTGGTGATAAAGGCCGAGCAGCCCAACGCGGCGGGTACCCTGCAACAGGTGGTGCGCGCTACCGGCGTCAGTGCCGACGGCTCCTTTGTTCTCTATCCCGTTGCCATTCCGCAGGGTCAGGGCACTACGTCCATCGACATCATGGTGCGCGGCCGCAACATGGCCAGCATGATCATCCAGGGCGTGCCGGTGACGCTGGGTACGACCCCGCAGAGCCCCACGCAGCTGACCCAGACCCCCATCGCTGTCACTGCCAGCAGCGAATACAGCGCCAACCTGAATTCGCCCCTCAGCCCCAGTGGCGCCGCCGTCGAGCTTTACCAGACCCTGCCGGGCGCGGGCGAGCTGCCGCATGAGGAAATATTCCGCTACACCAACCCTTACACCGGCACCTTCATTGCCCCCCTTTTCCTGCCCACGGCCCCGCTACAGGTAGCCAGCTATCAGCAGGGCGCCGATTCGCAATTTACCGGCACGACGCCGGCAGAAGGCGCTGGCGCCTTCCAGGCCTTTGCCGAGGCCCCCGGTTTTGCCACCGGCACCGTCAAGGTAGTGCCGCCGGCCAGCGGCAGCGCACCGGTCGGGGTAGCCTTTGGCCCTTCGCTGCCGCAGGCATCGGGCGTCAATACTGACAGCATCAGCGGCAGTATCGGGCAGGTGGCGGGCACGTATAACGCCGGCTACCTTGTGCTGACCATGGGTGGCCAGATTGCCACCACCTATGACCTGAGCGGTACGCTGGCGCAAAACGCCGGCGCGGGTGGGCGCTATACCGTGTCCGGCCTTGCCGGCGGCTCTGCCGGCAAGGCCCTGCCCGGCGCCATTTACTATGGCTCGGTCACGGTGTGGAATTCGGCAAGCCCGCAGGCCACGCTGGTGGTTGAGCACGTTGCCGGCTCTGCCGATTTGCGGCAGGGCAATGCGGCCGGGTTTGATGTGACGCTGAAATAAGGGGCACGCGCGCTCGCAAAAAAGATGCTATACCGTGAGCCACCACTCCGGAGCACAACAACAATGAAAGCCCTGCGCACCCCCGACGACCGCTTTGCCGACCTGCCCGGCTACCCCTTTGCGCCGCACTACGTCTCGGTGGACGACACCGAGGGCGGCAGCCTGCGTATGCACTACGTTGACGAAGGCCCGCGTGATGCTCCCGTGGTGCTCATGCTGCACGGCGAGCCCTCCTGGAGCTACCTCTACCGCAAGATGATTCCCATCGTTGTTGCCGCCGGCTACCGCACTGTCGCCCCCGACCTGATCGGCTTCGGCCGCTCCGACAAGCCGGCGCAGCGCAGCGACTACACCTACCAGCGCCACACCGACTGGATGCGCTCGCTGCTGCAACAGCTGGAGCTGCAAGACATCACCCTCGTGTGCCAGGACTGGGGCGGGCTTATCGGCCTGCGCCTGGTGGGCGAGCACCCGGACTGGTTTGCGCGCGTGGTCGCCGCCAACACCATGCTACCCACTGGCGATTTCGATCCGGGTCCCGCCTTTCTCGCCTGGCAGCAGTTCTCTCAGACCACCCCGGTGTTTGCCACCGGCCGCATCGTTGCCGGAGGCTGCGCCACCGCGCTGGATGAAGCTGTGATTGCCGCCTACGACGCCCCCTATCCCGACGAAAACTACAAGGAAGGCGCTCGCCAGTTCCCGCTGCTGGTGCCCACAAAGCCCGATGATCCCGCCTCCGCCCCCAACCGCAAGGCCTGGGAGACGCTGGTGCAGTTCCGCAAGCCCTTCCTCACCGCCTTCAGCGACAAGGACAAGATCACCTCGGCCGCTGCGCCCATCCTGCGCAAGCTCATACCCGGCTGCGAGGCGCAGGCACATACCACCATTGAAAATGGCGGGCACTTCTTGCAGGAAGATCAGGGGGAGAAGCTGGCGGAAGTCGTAGTGGAATTTATCCGCCAGAACAGCTGAGGCCGTGGCAAAAGGGGCAAGGCCGGCGGCCATAACCCGCCACGGCATGTTCAGCAGCCCACGCAGCACGACGACTGAATAGCGGCGCCGTCATCTGCAGAGTCTTTATAGCGCTGCCCCGTCCAGAAACTTCTTGACCTCGAGAGAGTAGGCGCCAGGATGCGAGAACCTGAACATGTGGCCGGTGCGCGGCATGATGACTTCCCGCGAACCCTTGATGCCCTTCAGGAGGATTCCCGAGGCTTCCTCGCCGACCAGTTTGTCTTCCTCGGGAGTCAGGATCAGCGTGGGGACGTCGATCTTCTTCAACTGGGCCGAATAGTCCGTCTTCTCGATCGAGCGTACGCGGTTGACATAGGCCTTGTGCGGCGTAGCCCTGAGGAACAAGGCGCGACTCTGTCCGGTTGACCAGGGAATCTCCCCCTCCTTGTCAAACGTCGAAGCCAGCTGCGCCGCATGGAACCAGAGGGTGAACTGCCGGTAAAAGATGCCGGGGAAGAACGGAGCAAGCTTTGCCAGAAACTTCAGCAAGGGCGAGGTGATCGGGCTTTTGGCAAAACCGCCCGAGAGCACCAGGCCCTTCAGGCCCTTTGGCTGCCGCGTCGCAAACGCGATCGAGGAGACCGCGCCGTAGGAATCGCCAACCAGCACATAGTTATCGAGGTCCTTCACCTCGTCGGCGATGAAGTCGGCCAATGTTTCCAGGTCGCGCACGTCGTCCGGCAAACGCATGGTACGCATGGAGCGACCCTGCAAGTGGGTCAACTGCTTGAGCTGCCACGGAGCTCCGGCGAAGCAAGGGATCATGACCAAGGTGGGTTCAGTTTTCATGGGGTAGTCCTGGTGGGTTGATAAGCGACAAGCCCACTTTAGGAAACCCGAGGCATGCGATCCAATGGCATTAACACACCATGTCGATGCACAGGATTCATGAATCCCTGCCTGCGCCAACCGCAACAGACCCTAGTCGGCAATCATCATCTGCGTAATCCACTGAACGGCGGGTTCGTTGATGCGCCCCCGGGCTCGCATAACGAACACCTCCCAGGTTGGCAGCGGCAAGGGCAGCTCAAAAAGACTCAACTGCGCGGTCTCCTGCATCCGCAACGCGACCCGCTCGGCGATAACGGCAATCGATTGCGAAGCGCCGACCATGAACGGAACAGCCAGAAAACTGGGGCAGGTGGCCATCACCTTGCGGCTACGACCGAGGGTCTCCAGCGCAATGTCGACAGCGCCCCGTGCATCGCCGCGCGGCGAGACCAGAATGTGGGGCAGCCTGGCGAAGTCATCCAGCTCCATGTGCAGCTTCTTGCCGCGCTTGACCAGAGCCGGGTGCCCCTTGCGCGCGATGCCGACGAAACGCTCTTTATGGACAAGCTGGCAATCCAGACGCTGCGGGATCTGGGCAAAAGAGCCCGACCCCAGCACGATGTCGAGATCGCCGGTGTCCAGCATGCGCAGCGCGGATTCCATATCAGCCGGCTTGAGCTTCAGCACGACACCCGGCGCAGCCGCCTGGATGCTGGCCAGAGCCGGGGCAATGACAGTCAACACGGCGTGATCGGTGGCTGCCACCGAGAACACGGTTTGCAAACGCCCCGGATCGAAAGGACCACGTGGACTGGCGACGAGCCTGACCGACTCCAGCACCGCCGCCACTTGCGGCATCAGCTCAATGGCCAGTGGCGTCGGCTCGATGCCGCGCGGGTTACGAATGAACAGCTGATCACCAAAAGCAGCACGTAGCCTCGTCAAAGCGTGGCTGGTTGCAGACTGGGACAAGTGTAACTTCTCGGCGGCGCGGCCAACGTGCCTTTCGGCCCAAAGCGCCTCAAGCACAACCAGAAGGTTGAGATCGAAACGTGTCAGATCCAGAGGCTTCATGCTGTATTGGTCTCTTCGTTCATAACCGGTTTACCACAGCAGTTTGCACTCAAGGGTTTATTCGCTCAATTGAGCAAAGCTTGTGGAGAGCAGGTCTGATAGTCACAGCCTCGGGAAAAAGGATCGAGCTCCCAACCCTGGCGCGAGGAGCCGGGCCGCACTCCCGATAAAGGCAATATACCGGTTACCCCGGCATTATGTCTGGCTCTCAAACGGGCGTAGTTCAATGATAGAACGGCGGCTTCCCAATTTTCTTGCCCAAACAATATAGTGTATCGTTACAGGCACCGTCCATACGGTTTCCGCATCACCACTGCATTCCCCGTAAAACCCCGGTTTCAGGACAATATCACCGCGTCCATCTGCGGGCCGCCAAACATGCGACCGAAATTGACCAGGTAAGCGTCCCGCAGCATGTCCGATACCACATTCATGCGCTGACAAAACAATCCGCGCTTGACGGTGTTGGTGTTATACTGGGAAAGCTTTTCGCGAGCTCCTTCGCCCCTTAAAAAAGGTGAGATAAATCAGCAGCTTCAACTCTGGAATTGTCAGCTGACCCCCAGGCCGTATTGTCGTCGGATTCGATGCCGATCAAGGTGTTTATGTCGGTGTAATCATCTGGCGCACTGCCATTCCAGATGTTCAGCCAGTGCTTCAAGGCTGGCAGTTCAGTAGCCTGTTTCTGCAGGCATCGGTCAAGCATGTGTAGGTGTCATGCAGGTCGTGGGGCAGCGGCTCCCGCAGGCCGCGTACTGAATGCCAGCGTCAGAATCACGATACAAGGTGCCAGCATGGAAATTAAGGTCAACTTTCTCGACAAACTTCGTCTTGAAGCCAGGTTTGATGACTTCACGGTGGTGGCCGATCAACCTATCCGCTACAAGGGCGATGGTTCGGCGCCGGGGCCGTTCGACTATTTTCTGGCTTCGTCGGCGTTGTGCGCGGCTTATTTTGTGAAACTGTACTGCCAGACCCGCAATATTCCCACCGATAACATTCGCCTGTCGCAGAACAATATCGTTGACCCTGAAAATCGCTACAGGCAGATTTTCAAAATTCAGGTTGAGCTGCCGGCCGATATTTCCGACAAGGACCGCCAGGGCATTTTGCGTTCGATCGATCGCTGCACCGTGAAGAAGGTGGTGCAAGCCGGCCCGGAGTTTGTGATCGAGCACGTTCAGAGCATCGATGCCGACGCACAAGCGTTGTTGATGCCCGGCCTGGCTTCAGAAAGTACTACCTGTATTCCGGGTAAAGATCTGCCCCTGGAAGAAACCATCGCCACCATGTCGGGCATTATGGCGCGCCTGGGCATGAAGATTGAAATTGCTTCGTGGCGTAATATTGTGCCGAACGTATGGTCTTTGCACATTCGTGATGCACAATCACCCATGTGTTTTACCAACGGCAAAGGCTCGACCAAAGAAAGCGCACTGGCATCGGCGCTGGGTGAGTTCATTGAGCGCTTGAACTGTAATTTCTTCTATCACGGCCAGTTCTGGGGTGAAGACATCGCCAATGCCGGGTTTGTGCATTACCCTGACGAAAAATGGTTCAAGCCGGGCCGGAAAGACAAGCTGCCAAAAGAAATTCTGGATGAATACTGTCTGGAGATTTATAACCCGGACGATGAACTGCGCGGCTCGCATCTGTACGATACCAACTCTGGTAACGTGGCGCGCGGCATTTGTTCGCTGCCGTTTGTACGCCAGTCTGATGGCGAAGTGGTGTATTTCCCCTCGAATTTGATTGAAAACCTGTTTTTAAGTAATGGCATGAGTGCGGGCAATACCCTGGCCGAAGCACAGGTGCAGTGCTTGTCGGAAATTTTCGAGCGTGCCGTAAAGCGTGAGATTCTGGAAGGCGAAATGGCGCTGCCCGACGTACCGCAGGAGGTCCTGGCCAGATACCCCGGCATTCTGGCGGGTATTCAGGCGCTGGAAGAGCAAGGCTTTCCCGTGCTGGTGAAGGATGCCTCGCTGGGCGGTCAGTTCCCTGTGATGTGCGTCACCTTGATGAACCCGCGCACGGGCGGTGTGTTTGCCTCGTTCGGGGCGCACCCGAGCTTTGAGATAGCACTGGAGCGCAGCCTCACGGAGTTGCTGCAAGGTCGCAGTCTGGAGGGGTTGAACGATTTGCCTCAGCCGACCTTTCGCAGTAATGCCGTGACTGAGCCGAATAATTTTGTTGAGCACTTTATTGATTCGAGTGGTGTGGTGTCATGGCGCTTTTTCAGTGCAAAAGCTGACTTCGATTTTGTTGAGTGGGATTTTTCTGGTCGGGGCGAAAACTCCAATATCGAAGAAGCTGCGGCACTTTTCGGTATTCTGGAGGGCATGGGTAAAGAAGTGTACATGGCCGTGTATCAGCATTTGGGCGCACCTGGTTGCCGTATTCTGGTGCCAGGGTATTCGGAAATTTATCCGGTGGAAGACTTGATCTGGGATAACACGAACAAGGCTCTGTTGTTCCGCGAAGATATCCTGAACCTGCATCGCCTGGACGATGCCAGCCTTGAAGCACTGCTTCAGCGTCTGGAAGACAGCGAGCTGGATGATTATACCGACATTGTCACATTGATCGGCGTCGAGTTTGACGACAATACCGCTTGGGGTCAGTTAACGATTCTGGAGTTGAAACTGCTGATTCATCTCGCCTTGCAACAATTTGAAGAGGCAAAAGAGCGGGTAGAAGCCTTCCTGCAATACAACACCAACACCGTCGAGCGCGGATTGTTTTATCAATGCATGAATGTGGTACTGGAGGTGCTGCTGGACGACGACCTGGAGATGGATGATTACGTGGTCAATTTTCGCCGGATGTTTGGCAATCCGCGAATGGATGCGGTGATGGGGTCCGTGGACGGCAGCGTGCGCTTCTTCGGTTTAACACCCACGAGCATGAAGCTTGAGGGACTCGACAGGCATCTGCGCCTGGTCGACAACTACAAAAAACTGCATATGGCGCGAGCCAGTATGGCGGCTTTATCAAAGTAGGCTTGCAACTCCAGCCACAATCACGGCCGGGTGGCGTGATGTGAGAAATTCAATCACCAGCACAGCCAGACGCAGTAAAAACATCGTTTGATTGTGGTGAAAACACGCAAGGCAGTTTGCCATCGTTCTCGTTCGGCAACGCAGGGAAGTGGGCGACAAGAGGCCGCCCACTTCCCTGCCCACGCTTGTAACCCTCGCCAGTAAAATACGGGTGTAACCTCGCCGGGCCCTGTTGAATGTCTTTATCGCCGCTCTTCACCCTTTGAAAGCAGACAGTCCAAAATCCCCAAACGGCTCGTCTCTCTCCCGCACTGCCTGCTTGAACCCCGCTTCCGCCGCCCGCTGCTGAAACGCAAACCCCTCCTTTGTATGCCGCGTAATCCCGTCAAACACCGTGCCCAGCACCTGTGTGGTGTGCAGCCCCTGCGCCATCAGCGTCTGGTTGAGCAGCAGCTTCATCATCACCAACTGGTTGATGGGCATGCGGGCGATACGCTCCAGCAATATTTCGAAGCGCTCGTCCAGTTTGTCGGCAGGGGCAGACTCTATGGCCAGGCCCCATTCCTTCGCTTCCCTGCCCGAGAGGCAGTCGCCGGTAAAAAGCAGGCGCTTGGCCTTTTCGATGCCGAGGCGGTACACCCAGAGCGACGTGGTGGGCGAGCCCCAGACACGGGCGGGCGGGTAGCCGATCTTGGCGTCGTCGGCGATCACGAGCAGGTCGGAGCACAGGGCCATGTCCGTGCCGCCAGCCACGCAGAAGCCATGTACCTTGCATACCACGGGCTTGTCGGAGTGGAAGAGGCTCATGAAGCCTTTGACGTTGCGGCTCATCATGGCGTAGTCGACGGTGGGGTCCCAGGTGCGGTCGGGCATGTGGTTGATCATCTGTACCATGGGGTCTAGCGGAGAGCCGGCGGGGCGGTTCGTCTCTTCGCGGCCTATGTTCAGGCCCTCGGCGCTTTCCACCAGGTCATAACCGCCGCAAAAGCCGGTGCCCTTGCCACTGAGGGCGATCACGTGCACCTCGGGGTCCAGATTGGCGCGCTCGACGCAGGCGGCCAACTCGCGCGGCAGGTCCATGGTGATGCCGTTGCCACGCTCGGGCCGGTTCAGGGTGATGCGGGCGATCTTGCCCGTGCGTTCGTAAAGCATGGTTTTCAGGGCGTCCATGGCGGCTCCGGCTTGCAGGTGGGTGGGTTTTGCATACATTACCAAATATTGATTGAAATGAGTAATTATGTAATATTATTATCGTCAGCATAAACTGATGATGTGAGTAATGACGTGTTGCCCGCCCGACCGGGTCGCAGCCGTCCGGAGCCTGCCATGAATAACGACGCCGTCTACGAACACAGCCCGGTCACCCGGCGCAAGCTCACTGACCTCTTCACCCGCGAGGAGATCAGGCAGCTGACCCAGCGTTCTGACGCCATGGGCTTCTGGGCCGTAGGCTCTACCTGGGCCATCATCGCCGCTGCCTTTGTGCTGCTGGCACATCTCGGTGGCCAGCCGGCCTGGCTGGCGCTGCCGCTGGCGGCGCTCTGCGTCGCGGTCATCGCCGGACGGCAACTGGCGCTGGCCATCATGATGCACGACGCAGCGCACGGTACCCTGTTCAAGTCCAGGTGGCTGAACGAAGTTTTTACCGACCGGGTGTGCGCCCGCCCCATCTGGAACGACCTGCTCAAGTACCGCGCCCACCACTTCATCCACCACACCAAAACCGGCACGGCGCAGGACAGTGACATCACCCTGACTGCCGCCTTCCCCACCACCCGCGCCTCGCTGGCACGCAAATTCCTGCGCGACTTAAGCGGCCTGACCGGCCTCAAGTTCTTCCTCGGCCGCCTCTTGCAGGACGCGGGCTACCTGAAATGGACCGTTGCCAACGACGTGGTCGTACTGCCGGCCAACGGCCGCAAGTGGTACGACTACGTGCTGGCCGCCCTGCGCAACATGATGCCCATGCTCATCGCCAACGGCGTACTCTTTGCGGTGTTCGCTGCCGCCGGCCACCCCCTGCTTTATGGCGTGTGGATACTGGCCTACACCACCCCCTTCCCGCTCTTTGTGCGTATCCGCTCCATGGCCGAGCACGGCTGCACGGAAAAGAGTACCGACATGTTCCGCAACACCCGCAGCACCCGCGCAGGCCGGCTGGCCCGCAGCTTCGTGGCGCCGCTGCGCGTGCACTACCACATCGAGCACCATGTCATGGCCTCGGTGCCGTATTTCCGCCTGCAAGCCATGCATCGCATGCTGCTGGAGCGCGGGGCTGTCAGTGAGCCGCCGGGGTATGTGGATGTACTGCGGATTGTCAGTGCTGCGGGGCAGGTGCAGGAGGTTTAGGGGTGTCACAGGGAAGTGTCCCCGTTTTGGCAATGTTGTGAGCTTACTGCGCCCGTGTCCCTGCGCAATGCTTCCCGTCCCGAAGGGCCAATTGTGTTCCTTCAGCGAAGAACAAAAGCTGACACCAGCACTGCACCGTCAACTCTATTGCCCAGCTGCCCTGTGAAGGCGCCCCCGGCTACTCCGAACTGAATGCGCGGCTGGGCTGGCAGATCAACAAGCACGTCGAGGTGTCCCTGAACGGCGATAACCTGCTGCACCCCCGGCACGTGGAATTCATCAACTCCGGCGTGGCGCAGGAAATTGACCGCAGCTATTTCCTGGCAACGCGCCTTGCCTACTGAGCGTGGCCTTGTTCCGCCATCGCCTCTGCGACATGCAGGACCAGAAAGCCGCCTGCACGGAGAGCAACAGCCCGGCGCAGAGTCAGGTGCGCCAACCCGGTACCGCCGACGCCAAATGCCTGCCAAGTCTGACAGTGCCTCTGTATCGTCCCCGTGTATATGCTCTGTCGGAGATGGGGTCGCGCAGGGGCGCTGCAAGCCACAAATGCATTGGTGGATGGCGTTGAGCGGTCGTGCGGCAGGCTCCATGTGGCTTGCATTCCCGGAAACATAATTTTTTGAAATATAAATACGGAGTGCTACATTTAGACAATAGCAGTATGTCCTTGGCCCGCCTTGTACTGGGCTGCTCCTGTCCGATGGTATGACGTAGAGGGCTTGTTGCCTTTGCAGGCATCAACGCTCTCCTGTTCTTCCAGACCTTATGCTCTTTGGCATGCAAGGAAAGCTCATATGGATATCAAGCCGCTCCTGATTTGTCGCAGGCCAGCGCCCAAGGCCTGCCTCAAACTGCCAGAGCACCCCTTATGCAGGCTGCGGCTTGGGCCGGGCGTCGTGGCACTCCTGTATTTTTGCCAGGCAGGGCTTGTTGTCCTCGATGCCTCGGCAGCCTCTGTGCCGGCTGCTCCCGACACGCTGCTTAGCCTGAGTATCGAGGACCTGGCCACGGTAGAAATCACCTCAGTCTCGAAGCGCCCCGAGGCCCTGTCTGATGCGGCGGCGGCGGTCTTTGTCATCAGCAACGACGACATCCGTCGCTCCGGCGCCACCAGCATACCCGAGGCCCTGCGCCTTGCGCCCAATATCGAAGTGGCGCGCATTGACTCCACTACCTACGCCATCAGCGCACGTGGCTTCAACGGCAATACCTCGAACAAACTGCTGGTGCTGATCGACGGCCGCACGGTGTACACCCCCCTGTATTCCGGCGTGTTCTGGGACGCGCAAAGCGTGCCGCTGGCCGACGTGGAGCGTATCGAAGTCATCAGCGGCCCCGGCGGTACGCTCTGGGGCGCGAATGCGGTCAACGGCGTCATCAACATCATCACCAAATCCAGCAAGGATACGCAGGGCATGCAGGCCGACCTCGGCGGCGGCAATACCGAGCGCGACGGCACCGTACGCTACGGCGGCAGCCTCGGCGCAAATACCAGCTACCGCGTCTACGCCCTCGGCCTGAAGCAGGACGCGCTGGATGACCAGCAGAACCTGAACGTGGACAACGCCTGGAACAAGCAACAGGCCGGCTTTCGCACCGACTGGCAGGGTGCCGGCAATGCCCTGACCGTGCAGGGCGATACCTATTACGGGGTCGGCGACGAATACGGCTTGCCGCCTACCTCAATCGGCGGCAGCAACCTGCTGGGGCGCTGGAGCAGCAACCTGGCCAATGGCTCCGACCTGCAGGTGCAGACCTATTTCGATCAGGCCAAATACGAATACCCCGACCAGTTCAACACCGTGCTGGACACCTATGATCTCTCGCTACAGCAGCACTACGCGGCAGGCAGCAATGATCTGGTGTGGGGCGGCGGCTACCGTACCGCGCAAGACCAGGTGACCAATACGCCCACGGTGGCTTTTCTGCCGGCCAACCAGAACACGACGCAGGGCAATATTTTTGCGCAGGACACCATCGCCCTTACCAAAAGCCTGCAACTGACCCTGGGTGCAAAGCTGGAGCACAATAATTACACGGGCTATGAAAACGAGCCCAATGTGCGGCTGGGCTGGAAGCTCGACGATCACTCCCTGCTGTGGTCCGCCATTTCAAAGGCGGTGCGCACGCCCTCACAGCTGGAGGAAGATTATTACGTGTACGTGCCCAGCATTCCGCTCACCGAACTGGCCGGCAACCCCAACTGGCAATCCGAAGAGCTGACCGCCTACGAAATCGGCTACCGCAGCCAGCCCGGTAACACGCTGTCGTATTCCATTTCCACGTTTTACAACGACTACAGCCGCCTGCGCAGCTACAGCAACCCGCCCTTCCCGCTGATACCCGTCAACAATATGTTCGGCCATACCAGTGGCGTGGAAATGTGGGCGGATTACCAGGCGCTGAGCTGGTGGCGGCTCAGCCCCGGCTACAGCTATCTGCGGGAATACCTGTTTTACGAGCCGGGCGAGACCGACCTTCTTGGTTTTTCACAGGCGGGCGATGACCCGGAGCACCAGTTCAGCCTGCGCTCCGCCATGAACCTGCCCCACGATATTGAATTCGACCTCAACCTCCGCTCTATCGCCCAGCTGCCCTATGAAGGCGCCCCCGGCTACTCCGAACTGAATGCGCGGCTGGGCTGGCAGATCAACAAGCATGTCGAGGTGTCCCTGAATGGCGATAACCTGCTGCACCCCCGGCACGTGGAATTCATCAACTCCGGCGTGGCGCAGGAAATTGACCGCAGCTATTTCCTGGCAACGCGCCTTACCTACTGAGTGGATGCACACGTGATGGCTGCCCCCAACACCCGAACCCTGCTCATGATCCTGCTCATGACATGGTTTGGGCTGCTGGCCGCGCCAGCGGCGGCCACTGCGCCGGAGTACAGCATCAAGGCTGCCTACCTGTATAAATTCGCCAGTTTTATCGAATGGCCGGAAGGTATTTTCCCGCATGCCGACAGCCCGCTGGTGATAGGCGTTGTCGGTGACGATGAACTGGCCGACGAGCTGAGCCGTGTCGTGGTTGGCCAGCAGGTAAACGGCCATCCCGTGCAGACGCGTGCATTGCAGGCCGGCGACCCGCTCACAGGCGTGAATATCCTTTTCATCGGCAATGTCGAAAACGAACTGCTGGCCAAGACCCTGGCCCAGGCAAAGGAGCATGCCGTGCTTACGGTCACCGGGTCGGAGGAGCGCTATGCCCAGGGCAGCATGATCAACCTGATGGTAGTCGAGAACAAGGTGCGCTTCGAGGTGTCCTTGCAACCGGTGGAAGAGGCGCACCTCAAGATCAGTGCCCGTATGCTTTCCGCTGCCCTTAGCGTCGTCAGGAGTCCCCGGTGAGCCTGCATTTCCGTTCGCTGCGACAGAAACTGATAGGCGTGGTACTGCTATCGACGCTCGCCGCGTTGATTGCCTCGCTCGGCGGCATCGTCACCTATGACCTGCGCAGCTATCAGCAGAGTCTGGTTGCCGACATGACCACCCAGGCCGAGCTGCTGGGCAACATGACAGCGCCGGCGCTGACCTTTGATGACAAACACCTTGCCACCGATAACCTCAACCTGCTGAAGACGCGCACCAAGGTCAGGGCGGCCGCCATCTACAATGCCCAGGGCAGCCTTTTTGCCAGCTATGTCGAGTCCGGCGCCAGCATGACCTTTCCGGCATTGCCCGAGACTGACACGGTCAGGGTCGAAGGCAAGAGTCTGGTACTGTTCCGGCGCATCGTCTATGACGGCAGTATCCTGGGCACCGTCTACCTCTGCGCCGATTACGAAATGACGCAGAGACTGCTGCAGTACCTCGGTATCGCGCTTGTGGTCAGCCTGTTTGCGCTGGGCATAGTCCTGATCATGATGATGCACCTTGAGAAACTGGTGACCCGGCCCATTTATGCCATCGCCAGGATCTCGCGTGAGGTGGTGTCTACCCGTGACTATTCCCGGCGGGCGCAAAAGCTCAGTGACGATGAAGTGGGCGAGCTGGTTGATTCCTTCAACGACATGCTGGCAGAAATAGAAAACCGTACCAAGGCACTGGAAGCCTCCAATCAGGAAATAGCCCGCGAGGCAGAAGAACGGCGGCGGGTGCAACAGGAGATCATGCAGCTCAATGCCGAGCTGGAGCACCGTGTCCATGAGCGCACGCAGCAGCTGGAACAGACCAATGGCGAGCTGGCGCTGGCCAAGGAGGCTGCCGAGAACGCCAACCAGGCCAAGTCCGCATTCCTGTCGAGCATGAGCCATGAGCTGCGGACGCCGCTCAATGCCATACTCGGTTTTGCCCAGCTGCTGACGGATGATGTCATGCCACTGACGCCGGATATCCTGCAGGAGTTTTCCGGCCACATCCTCAAGGCGGGCCATCACCTGCTGACACTGATCAACGAAATCCTCAATCTCGCCAAGATTGAGTCCGGTACCATGAGCCTGTCGCTGGAGCCGGTGGCGCTCGCCGACATTCTCGATGAATGCGAGACCATGGTTGAGCCCATGGGCCGCCCGCGCGGCGTCAGCCTGTTATTTCCCCGGCAGGTGCGGCTACGCGTCATCGCCGACCGTACCCGCCTGAAGCAGATCCTGCTCAACCTGCTCTCCAATGCCATCAAGTACAACCGGCAGGCGGGGGCAGTGGTTATCGATTGTGCGCCGGTAGCGTCAGGCCGGATACGTATCTCGGTACAGGACACTGGCAGGGGCTTGCGCAGTGACGAGATCGAATCACTGTTCCAGCCCTTCAACCGCCTCGGACGAGAGGCAGAGGCCGAAGAAGGCACCGGCATTGGTCTGGTGGTTACCAGGCGGCTGGTCGAACTGATGGGTGGCGTGATCGGTGTCAGCAGCACGGTGGGCATAGGCACGGTGTTCTGGGTCGAGTTGCCGGCGGGCGAGCCTGATGCCGAGGCGGTGGTCACCGGTAGCGAGCGCTGGGCAGTTGCTCCTCCCCTGGATAATGACACGCGATCGACCGTGCTGTATGTGGAGGACAATCCCGCCAACCTGAAGCTGGTAGAGGAAATTCTCCGCCTGCGCGGCGACCTGCGCCTGATCGCAGCGCCCGATGCACATATTGGTCTTGAGCTGGCCCGCGCCCACCTGCCGCAGATCATTCTCATGGACATCAACCTGCCTGGCATGTCTGGACTGGAGGCGTTGAAGATACTGCAGGGAAGCAGCAAAACCGGTCATATTCCCATTATCGCCCTCACTGCCGTTGCCATGCCACGGGATATTGAAAAAGGCCTGGAGGCCGGGTTCTTTCGCTATATCACCAAGCCCATCAATGTCGAGGAATTCACCAGCGCGATCAACAGCGCCCTGCTGCTGGGTGATATCGAAAAAGGCAGCAAACTTGACACTGCGATCTAGGGTCTGTTGACGTTTCATTGATCGTGGCGTTGCTGGTCAAAATCGCGCCACGCTTCTGTGAAGAGCTGGCACGACCGACGACTTGTGGTGGCTCCACACGAGGAGGGAGAAACGCAGTATGGCGCGATTTTGACCAGCAACCCTTCGGGACGGGACTGTAAAGCCCCACTGCTGTGTCTTTCGTCGCTTGTGTACGTAAAGTACACCGCGCTCCTGATTCCTTGTGCTGCGTAAGTCCCCTTTGGGGGAGGGCTTTACAGTCTCCGGCGCCACGATCAATGAAACGTCAACAGACCCTAGCCGGTCAGGTCCGGCAGGGCCCAGCTTGTGTTCGATCATGCTTTGATTTACAAGAATCAGGGGGCTGTATTCCATCGCCCGGTTCAGTTGGCCAGCATGAAGTCGGGAAAGTCTGTCTGGGCCAAGCCAGGCACCAGATCACCTTGAATCCAGTACAGAGAAAGATTGTATTACTGATTACAATCCTCCACGCCGCCCGCAACCCCTCCCTTCAAAGACCTAGAGAGCCCCTGTGCCCACCATTCATTCGCGAGAATTTTCGCTGCTCATGGCCCTGCTGATGTCGATTGTGTCTTTCTCCATCGACGCCACCCTGCCGGCACTCGGCCATATCGGCCAGGCCTTTGCGGTCGCCGAGGCAAACCATGTACAGTGGGTCATCACCAGCATCTTTGCGGGCATGACCATAGGCCAGCTGATTGCCGGCCCGCTGTCCGATGCCATCGGCCGCAAGCGCATCCTGTTCTCGGGGGTTGCCATCTATCTGGCCGGCAGCGTGCTGTGCTACCTGGCCACCGGCTTCGAGGTCTTCCTGCTGGGGCGCTTTATCCAGGGCCTCGGGGTTTCCGGCCCATATATCGCCGCAATCTCGGTCGTGCGCGACAAATTCAGCGGCCCGGATATGGCCAAGGTCATGTCCGTCATCATGATGGTCTTCATGGTCGCCCCCGCCGTCGCACCCAGCATCGGGCAGGCCATCATCACACTGGCGGGCTGGCACGCCATTTTCCTTGTCTACATTGTCTATGCCCTGGTGGCCTCCCTGTGGATAGCCCTGCGTCTGGATGAAACGCTGGCTCCGGAAAATCGCACGCCCATGAAGCTGAAGGCCTTTGAGCACGGTTTTCTGGAGGTGGTCAGCAACCGCACCACCATGAGCTACCTGCTGTGTACCGGTCTTTGTTTTGGCGGGCTCATCGCCTATCTCGGCAGCTCGCAGCAGATTTTCATGCACCAGTTTGGCCTGAGCGGCGCAACCTTCAGCCTGTGCTTTGCCGGGCTTGCCGCCGTGATGAGCATCGCCTCCTTCGTCAACTCGCGTATCGTTGCCCATTTCGGCATGCGCAAGGTGACCATGACCGCGATGACGGTCATCACCCTCATCTCCCTGCTGTTTCTCCTGGTGCAGATCAGCGGCGTGCAGGCCAGCCTGTGGATGTTCATGGCCTATGCCATGGTCCTGTTCTTTGCCTTTGGCGTCATGTTCGGCAATCTCAATGCCATCGCCATGGAGCCGATGGGCCACGTCGCCGGCATGGCCTCCGCCATCATCGGCGCTGTTTCCTCCATCCTGTCCCTGGTGCTCGCCACCTTTATCGGCCAGCTCTACAACAATACCCTCATCCCCCTGACAACCGGCTTCTTCGTGCTGTTTGCCCTGTCAGTTCTGGTAACCTATGGCGAGATGAAGTGGCATGCCCTGCAAGCGCTTGCAGGGGGTGACATGGAGGCCGAACGTGGGTAACAGGCCTGCCTTGCGCGACAGCGATGCCCAAGGCTACAGGCTACGCCACCCGATTCGAGATGCCGCAACTGAAAGGGCCTCCGCATGAGCACTTACGCCACCACCTGTCACCCCGTTACCAGACGCAGGCCGGACGACCGGAAACCCCAACTGCATTGCCATGACAATGCGCAAAACCGGCAACTTATTGATCGCCTTCCGCAATTGCGGCAAGCCTTTCGCCCTACTCCCTGGCTCTTCAATGCGCACGCACAGCTGGTTTTCCACGGCCTGCGCAAGGGTCGGCGGAGTACAGAACCCCTCTATGATCACACCGACCAGCTCACGATGAGTGATGGCGGGCATACGGCGCTGGCCTGGCGGGGGCATGACCTGCCCGGCGCCACGCCCACCATTGTGCTGTTGCACACCCTCACGGGCAGCCCGGAAAGCATGTCGCACATGGTGTGGGACCTTCATGCCATCACGGGCTGGCGTATCGTGCTTTGTGTGCGCCGGGGCCATGCCAACCTGCCGCTGCGCACGCCCCGTATCAATATACTCGGCTCAACCCGGGATTTGCGCGAGCAGCTTGAGGTCATTCGTGCCCGCTTCCCTGACTCGCCACTGTATGGTGTGGGATCATCAGCCGGCTCAGGCCTGCTGGCACGCTACCTGGGGGAAGAAGGCGCTGACTCGCCCTTTCAGGCGGCTTTCGCCGATTGTCCGGGTTACAACACCGATGAAGGTTTCGACAAGGCACATCCCTTTTACAGCCGCATGATGGCGAAGAAACTGGTGGGGCATTTCATCACCCCCAATCTGCCGATGATCGAGCACCTTCCCACCATCGCCACACTGAGGAATGCGGAAAGTCTGGCGGACTTTTACCGGCACATGTATGAGCTTGCGGGTTACGCCAGCTACGAACATTACACCGACGCCTGCAATCCGATGCGCGTTTTCCAGGCCATCAGGACGCCGGTGATGATCCTGAATGCCGAGGACGACCCCGTGTGCCGTATTGGTAACGTGGCGCCCTACCTGGACACCATACGGCAGATGCCGAATGTCATTCTGGTAACGACTGCACAGGGCAGCCACTGCGCCCACTATGAGGGATGGTCGGCACGGTCATGGTCCAGCCGCCTCATCGGCAACTATTTTCAGGCCATGCACCAGCAGCTTCAGCAAGACTGAGCGCAGGTGACATATGTCATGGGCAGTCAGGCTGGCCATCGTCACGCCGCTGAGTGCCGTGCCTTGCTGGTGTTCCCGATGCCAATTAAAACCCCGCCTGCAGCGGGGTTTTAATTGGAAACTATTTTAGATAGCTCCCCACGGGTGGGTGGGGCGGCACCGTGGCATTTGCTCCGTGTGCAGGGTGCGCTGTGCACACGCGTGGGTGACCCAAATCCCGCACTGGCCGCGCGATGCCGACCCTGTCACGCGTGCGCACCCTACTCAAAGGACATATTGGGGAGTCAATAGGTAACTCCCTTTTATTGGAGCTGCTCAGGCCATTTGCGCCTCAAGCGCCCCGCCGTTCTCTGCCTCCTGAACAGCCTCCACTACCGCCTTGCCAAACTTCGCAATCAGTTCGGCGGCGGCATCCGAGTCCATATTGATCTTGCCGAGATCACCCTTGTAGTGCTCGACCACCTTCGGGTCCATCAGGCTGAACCACCAGGAGGGGATATAGGCCGGTAACAGCATGGAGGCATAACCGCTGGGCAGCTGGGGCGCGTTTTCAAAATGACGCAGGGCCTGGAAGCTGCGGGTCGGGTTGGCATGGTGATCCGAATGGCGCTGGAGCTGGTAGAGCACCAGATTGGTGACCACGTGATTGCTGTTCCAGCTGTGTTCCGGCTGGGTGCGCTCATACTTGCCGTTTTCGTCCTTCTGGCGCTTCAGGCCATAGTGCTCGATGTAGTTGATGACTTCCAGCAGGCTGGCGCCATAAGCCGCCTGACCGATCAGGAAGGGAATGGAACGGCGGCCACCGACAATGGCCGCTGCCCCAAAGAAGGCACCTGACATGGCCCAGCCCTGCAACAGTTCGTTTTCCAGGGTCCAGAAGCCCTTGCCCTTGCGCGCCAGACGGTCTTTCTCGATCTTTACGGCCGACTTGAAGCCGCCGATCACGGTGCGCGGCAGGAACTTCCAGAAACTTTCGCCCATGCGGCTGCTGGCCGGGTCTTCCGGCGTAGCCACCCGCTTGTGGTGGCCAAAAGGGTGCTCGACTGCAAAGTGAGTATAGCCGGTGGGTGCGAGCGCCAGCATGGAAAAGAAGCGGTCAGACTTGCCGTGCTTGTGACTCAGCTCATGGCCGGTATTGATCGCGATGCCGTTGATGGCGCCCACGCTCAGGGTCAGACCAACATAGTCGGCCAGCGGCAGATTCTTGCGACCGGCAACGATGGCGCCGAGGAAGGTGGCAGCATACTGGGTGGGAATAAAGGCTTTGACGATCCACTCGTAATATTTGTCGTTTTCCAGCGCCTTGATGGCAGATTCCGGTGGATTGCTTTTGTCTTCACCGATCATCTTGTCCAGCGCGGGAATGATGCCATGGATCAGCGCAGGGCCGGCCCAAGCCAGCGGGCGCAGCTTCCTGGGCGCCACCGCATAGGCGGCAAGGGCGGCCAGGCCAATCAGGGGAATGGCCGGACTGAGCATCCACAGGTAGCGCTTGGGATCCTTCCAGGGCTTGTTGGCAGTGGCGGCGGCTTCTTGCAGCGGTGCTTCGGGGGTCTTGGCGCCCATGTTTTTCACCTGTCGTGTCATGTCAGAGTCGAGAGAAATGACATAATGTCTGTGACAGTGGTCAATGGGAAGCTTCAGGACGCCAGAAAACCATTGTCAAACGCCGGGGTGTCCATTATCAGCCTTTCTCCAGCCATCCACCCACGGCGTCATTAAACTCATCCGCACGATCGATCATGACCCAATGCCCACAGTCAAACTCCCGCACCCTATTGCCGGCTTCCTGCCGCAGGGTGTCGAGCCAGGCCTGGGAGTGGAACATGAACGGCTTTTTGCGCGCGTAGGCATAGAAAAACGGACAGGCCGGCTCGATCTGGCGCAGGTCGTCAAAGCTGCCCAGGGCACGCATCCACCGTATGGCATAGGGATAGTTCATGCTGGCATGTACATGCTGCACATCGGCCCTGGCCCGCAGGGCCTTGCACACGCCACGCGTCATCAGGTCACCCACGGGACCGCCGATATACCAGGCGGTCGCCAGTGTGCCCTGATAGGCCAGGACCATGGCCTTGGCACCCAGCTTGAGCCCCCGTTCGAAGGCGGGCGAATTGCTGTCGCCAACATCAATGGCGATCATGCGCGCTACGCGCTCGGGGTGCAGCATGGCAAACTGGTAGCCGAAAACACAGCCCCAGTCGTGCAGCATGAGGATGACTTTGCTGTCGGGGCTGACAGCATCGACAATCTGGCGGATGGTGTCTGTAACCTCGTCCAGACTGTAGCCCGCCGCCATCCGGGTGTCACCAAAGCCGGGCAGCGTAAAGGTCACGCAGCGATAACGGGCCTGGAAAAATGCCACCTGCCGCGACCATACCCGGTGTGTGTCAGGCCAGCCGTGCAGCATGACGATGGTTTCCGGCCCCTCGCCCTCAAGGTAGACCGTGACGCCGGCAACCTGCATTTCCTGTGACATATGCGAACGCTCGACTGATTTGCGTATTGTTTCCCCCATCACCAGGCCCCGCAAAACCGGATCAGGCCTTGTAGCCGGGCAACAAATGCCCCAGCCGCTTGCCCATTTCCGTGCCGAGGGCTTGCAGGCCGCTGAAGGGCCGCACCATCACTTCAAAATCGATAATCTTGCCGGCCTCGTCAAAGCGTATCATGTCGATGCCCTTGAGCTTCTTGTCACCGATGGTGGCGCTGAACTCCAGCACGGCATTGAGCCCGTCTTCCGAGGCAAACTCGCGGTGATAGGCAAAGTTCTCGAACACCTGGATGACCGTGCCCAGCACGAGGATCAAGGCAGGTGCCGGGCCATAGGCGGTGTGAGCCATGGGCGAGCGGAACACGGCATCGGGATGGACGATTTCCGGCAGGCGCGACAAGTCGCGGCGGGCAATACCGTCATGCCAGATGGCCAGCGATTCGGCCACAGCCGGTTTGAGGGACAGTTCTGTACTCATGGCTCTCTCCTTTTTAAATGGCTGTCAGGCTTGCTCAGATTTCGGCCGCCAGACGCACGCCCTGGTTGATGGCGCGGCGGGCGTCCAGTTCAGCGGCGACATCGGCGCCACCGATCAGGTGCACACTGATGCCGGCGGCCAGCAGCTCGGCCTGCAATTCGCGCTGCGGCTCCTGGCCGGCACAGAGAATGACGTTATCGACCGGTAGCAATTGCGACGCCCCACCAGCGATGCTCACGTGCAGGCCCTCATCGTCGATGCGCTCATAATTGACGGCGGGAATCATTTCCACCCGGCGGCTCTTGAGGCCGGCGCGGTGTATCCAGCCGGTGGTTCGGCCGAGGCCTTCGCCAACGCGGGTGGTCTTGCGTTGCAGCAGGAAAACCTGACGTGGTGACGCCTCCACGTGCGGACGCATCAGGCCACCGGCGTGCTGGTATTGGCTGTCGACGCCCCACTCCTGATTGAATTTTTCCGGATCAAGGCTGGGGCTGGTGCCGGCATGGGTGAGGTATTCGGACACGTCAAAACCGATACCGCCTGCGCCGATCACGGCCACACGCTCGCCCACCGGCTTTTCGTCACGCAGCACGTCGAGGTAGCTCAGCACCCTGGAGTTGTCGATACCGTCGATAGCGGGCTTGCGCGGCACGATGCCGGTCGCGAGCACCACCTCGTCAAAGCCGCCCTCTTTCAGCTGCTGCGCGCTGACGCGGGTGTTCAGCTTCAGTTGCACGCCATGGATGTCCAGCTGCCGGCCAAAATAGCGCAGGGTCTCGTAAAACTCCTCCTTGCCCGGCACTTTCTTGGCAATATTGAACTGGCCGCCAATTTCCTTGCCGCCTTCAAACAGGGTGACCTTGTGCCCGCGCTCGGCAGCGGTAACCGCAAAGCCGAGACCCGCCGGCCCGGCGCCGACCACAGCGATTTGCCGGGCTTTTTCCACCGGCTTGATGACGATTTCGGTTTCGTGGCAGGCGCGCGGATTCACCAGGCAGGAGGTGATCTTGAGCGAGAAGGTCTGGTCGAGGCAGGCCTGGTTGCAGCCAATGCAGGTATTGATTTCATCCGCCCTGCCCTGCTCCGCCTTGCGCACAAAGTCGGCGTCGGCCAGAAAGGGGCGCGCCATTGATACCATGTCAGCATGGCCGTCGGCCAGCACCTTTTCGGCGATTTCCGGCGTGTTGATGCGGTTGGTGGTGACAAGCGGAATCGACACCTGGCCCATCAGCTTCTGCGTGACCCAGGTAAAGCCGGCGCGCGGCACCTTCGTGGCGATGGTGGGAATACGCGCCTCATGCCAGCCGATGCCGGTATTGATGATGGTGGCACCCGCAGCCTCGATGGCCTTGGCCAACTGCACCACTTCCTCGAAGGTGGAACCGCCCTCAACGAGATCGAGCATGGACAGGCGATAAATGATGATGAAGTTCGGGCCTACGCGCTCACGCACGCTGCGCACGATTTCAACCGGGAAGCGCATACGTTTTTCATAGCTGCCGCCCCATTCATCGTCACGGTGGTTGGTGCGCGCGGCGACGAACTCATTGATGAGGTAGCCCTCGGAGCCCATGACCTCAACGCCGTCATAGCCGGCCTGCCGGGCCAAGGCGGCGCAGTTGGCAAAGTCCTCGATGGTTTGCAGCACTTCCTCGTGGGTCAGGGCGTGCGGCACAAAGGGATTGATCGGCGCCTGGATGGCACTCGGCGCCACCAGACCCGGCTGATAGGAATAGCGGCCAGTGTGCAGGATCTGCAAGGCGATCTTGCCACCTTCGCGGTGTACGGCCTCGGTGACGAGGCGGTGGTGTTCCGCCTCCTCCGGCGTGCTCAGCTTGGAGCCACCGGCAAATACCAGCCCCTGGTCGTTGGGAGAAATGCCGCCGGTGACGATCAGGCCAACTCCGCCTCTGGCCCGCTCGCCGTAAAAGGCAGCCATGCGCTCAAAGCCATGCTCCGCCTCCTCCAGGTTAAGGTGCATGGAGCCCATGAGCACACGATTGCGGAGGGTGGTAAAGCCAAGGTCCAGCGGGGCAAGCAGATGGGGATAAGCGCTCATGACGGTCACCTTTGTGCAACTAATTGCATATTTATACGGCAGCTCCCGCTCTATTGCAACTGGTTGCATAAAATTGGGATCGGGGGCAGGCTAGCGCTTACCAACGTTAGCCTGAAGCCCGCCATGTCCCTGCCCCACGCCCTGCTGACCTCCCTGATCGAGCGGCCCTGCTCCGGCCTCGATCTGGCCACCCGCTTCGACCGCTCCATCGGCCATTTCTGGCAGGCCACGCACCAGCAGATCTACCGCGAACTGACGCGGCTGGAAGAGCAGGGCTGGGTAGAGTCAACTGCCGTCGAAGCGGCACGCGGCCGCAAGCGGCTCTATCAGGTGCTGCCAGCGGGGCGGGAGGAACTGGGGCGCTGGGTGCGTGAAAGCGAAGACCCGAAGCCCCTGCGTGATGCCATGATGGTGAAGCTGCGGGCCGAAGCGGCTATCGGCCCCTTGGGGCTGGAGCATGAAATCCGGCGCCATCTGGGTCTGCACCGGGAAACGCTGGCGCTTTACCGCGCGATTGAAGCCCGTGACTTTGCCGGCACAGCGCTGCCACGCGCGCAGCAACTGCAGCATCTGGTGCTGACGACCGGCATAGAGTCCGAGAAGTTGTATGTGGATATCATGGAGCGGGCTTTGGGTTTGCTTGAGCAGCAGCCAGATTAGGGTTCGCTCAAGTTCGGCCTGTCGCGTGCCCGGCACTTCCCACATCCCAGTGGGTGGCGATACCGTGATCATATAAGTGCTACCTATGTCTCCGCGTTACCTACGTATGTGAACCGCACACGCAACGATACCCATGCGGCACATGGTCAGACCGCGCGTTGTAGCCAGGGTGCAGTGATGGGTATCGCTGCGCCCCACCCATCCTACGGGTGCGACGCGTTCTGCGTTTGCTCTGCCGAGGGCGCGCACTCGGGTTCGTCCACGTCGGTCTTGCAGCGCACGCGCTTGAGCAGGGCGAGCATACGGCGGTCGAAGTAGCCGGCCTTGGTCATTTTTTCCAGCGCGGCGCGCATACCGCTGTCCCAGGCGGTAATTTCGGCGTGCACGGTGTAGACCCATAGCCGCGAATCAATCTGCGACTCCAGATTGCGCGCCAGGCTGATGGCATGGTCGGCCTCGGTCGCCATGAATTCGCGGCTCTTCTGGCCAAAGCCGGGTGGGAACTTGTCCGGGTAAGCGACCAACTGCATGGTGAACTGGAACAGCGGGCGGCGCACGATGCCACCCTGGGTGCCTACGCCCTTGTTCAATTCCAGCGGCTTGTAAAGTGCCATGGGCACCGTAAGAAAGTCGACCTTGCCGTCGTTGAAGAGCGTGGCGTAATGGGGAATATCGGTAGGTACGGGGATGACGTGGAAATATTCCGCCATCATCGGCTGGGTCTTATCCCAAGCCATGATCGCCACCTTTTTGCCCTTGGCGGTTTCCAGGGAATTGATGGCCCGGTTCGAGGTCACCATGTAGTCCGGGCCGATGGGGATCATACCTACCACTTCGGTGTTTCCGCTAACCATGAAGCGGGCCAACTGGGGCGAGGCCATGACGTTCATCACGTCGTGCAACTGCACCCAGTTTTCGATCACGCCGGGGGCGTCGACGGTGCCGGTGAACATATTGAAGGCGCGCGCGCGCATACCGATCATGCTGGCCATGTCGCACTGGCCGGCGCGGAAGGCGGTGTCCAGCTGGGCGTCGTCGGTATAGACCTTGAGCTCGATATCCACCCCCCAGCGCTTGGCCGCCAGTTGGTAGTCCTTGAACAGGGAGAAGTAGTCTCCGCCAGCGCCCAGCGGGTCATAAACGCAGAACAGCTGCGCCGCAGCCGGCCGGGGCAGCAGCAGGCCCACCAGCAGCAGCCCGGCAAAAATGAGGGGTAAACGACGGATATGGCTGAGCAAGTTCATTGATCAGGGGCCCTGTTTTTTGTTTGTTCTTGCGAAGGGAGCAAGGAATAAGACCAGCACCCAGGAAGTTTGGCACTACGTGACCGGTTGGTCATATTTGTAAATATGACATGAAGATTTTCACAATGCAAAGCACCCCGTCGGTGCTGAACGGTCAATTCATCACAGGAATTCAGAACGAAAAAAAAAGGGCGGCCAAGGCCGCCTTTGATGAAGGCAACGCTTGCAGCTTACAGGCCCGCGACCTTCAGGCGATTGGCCTGATTGCGGAACAGGGTTACCGGGCTGGTCTCGAAAATGCTGACCAGACCCAGGAGCTGGTTGATTTCATCCAGGTGATTCATGTTGTAGTTGTCACGCAGCACCACGCCGAGATGGCTGGAGCACTGGCCGACCAGACCGTCGTTGGCGGTGCTGCCAAAAGCCAGACCCGTCAGGCCAAGAATGGGGTCGGAAATATCGAGCGGGTTAGTCAGGTGGCCGGTGCCGCCCCAGGAGTAGTAGTTGATGCCGTTGACGGTGGCCGCGCCCTGGCCGCAGGGATTGCTGCTGCTGGGCAGGGCCTGTGGGAAGCTGGCGTTGTAGGAGGCGGCAGCCGCGCTGGTGAGGAAGCTGAGGCCGGCCAGGGCGTCGTTCTGGTAGGCATCGCCCGAGGTAGCGTCAATCAGGTTGAAGAAGGCATTGACGATGTCGGCGACCACCGCAGAGGGGAAAGCCCCGACTACGGACGAGGCCCCTTCAATGACGTCAGCCACCGGCGAGCCGGTATTGGGGCCGCCCACGCCCGACACCGAGGCCACCAGCGTCGGGGCAACGGCGGCCACGTAGCGGGCGTCCAGCACACCCTGGCTGTGGCCCATGATGTTCACTTTCCTGGCGCCGGTAATGGCTTCGATCTGCTTGACCTGCGCCAGCAGCATTTCGCCACGCGTAATGGAGGAGCCGAAGGAGACAACCTGTGTCACGAATACCGTGGCGCCGTTGCTGGTCAGGTCGGCGGGCATGCCGTAAAAATAGCCCAGCGGGCCTACCTGCGAGAAACCACCCATGCCGTGAGCGAGGACAATGGGGTATTTGGTTTGTGCGAAGCTGGAAGTGACCGTGGCGCTGCCGCCGTTGGTGCAGCCGTTACTGCTGCACAGCGTGTAGTTGGCGGCAGAGGCGAAAGTGCTGGCAGCGAGGGTGCTGGCGGCAAGTGCGAGCAATTTGAATGTCCGGTTCATGACTATGTCCCTGTTGTTGTGAATTGTGGTTTTTTGCGACACCATCGTGCAGGTTCCGCCAGCTGGCGACGGGCTACCTTGCTGTTGATGTGTACTATCCTACTAAACTGAATAAGGCTCAGCGCATAGCTAAAACGGCCGTGCCACATTGCCAAAAAGACCACCTCCTGCTTTATAAGGTGGCAAGGGAGCCGGCGACTGCCGGAAATATGGAGCGATGGGTGGTGGGCGCAGAGCCCGCCACCCCAAGAAAAAGAATAGGTCGCCTTATGACCAAACACGTAAGCCCCGTATCCGGTGGCTTTTTTTCCTCGATGCTTTCGCAGCACCTGCTGGACCTGCTCGCTTGGTACGGCCTGCCCAGCGCCGAACTGCTGGCGCGGGCCGGCATGACCCTCGAGGAGATGAACAGCTACGGCTACTGGGTGCCCGCCGCCGTGGGGCAAAAGGTGCTGCACGCCGCGCTGGACATGAGCCAGGACCCCCGGCTATTCCTCAAGCTGTCGAAAAACACCTTTCCCACCGGCTATGGCATGGTCGGGCAGGTGATGCAGGTCTGCCCCACCCTGAACGACGTGATACAGGCCCTCACCCGCTACGAGGGCCTCATCAGCGACTTTGCCGTCACCCGTATGCAACATCAGCCCGGCAAGACCCTGTGGGGCATTGAGTGCCACCTGGACGACCCGGAGATGGTGCGGCAGATTGTCGAGTTCACCCTCGCCTGCCGCTATTATTTTCTGTATATGGTGCGGGAAAAACGCTCGAACATCGTAGTGGCCACGCATTTTGAGCACGCCGCCCCCAAGGACGAAAATGCTCTCAAGGCCTATGCCGACATATTTCACTGCCCACTGTATTTCAGCCAACCCGAAACCGCGCTGGTGCTGAAGGCCGAAGCGCTCAAGCTGCCCATGCGCCAGGCCGACAGCAGCCTGAAAGATGTGCTGGAAGTACAGGCGCAAAAAAAACTGGTCGAACAGCAGACCCCGCCCTCCTTCCTCGAACGCGCCCGCGCCCAGCTTCTGGTGCTGCTGCAAAACGGCACGCCTTCACGTGACCTGCTCGCCAGCCACCTCGGTATCAGCGCCCGGCACCTCTACCGGCAGCTGCAAAGCAGCGGCAGCAGCTACCGCGAACTGCTCGACACGCTACGGCTGCACATCGCCCAGCGCCACCTGCGCGAGAGCACCATGAAGATCGAGGAAATAGGACGCCTGCTCTGCTTCAGCGACAGCCAGACCTTTATCCGCTGGTTCCGCCAGATGACGGAGCACACGCCGGGCGAATACCGCGTGCAGGCGCAGGGGAACCCGGCCAGTGTTGCTTGAGGCAATTGTTAGAGATTGCGGCTACTGACAGCCGGGGAAAGGAAGTAAACGGGGAGTTTTTGCGCAAGCTGGCATGCAGCAGGCAGGATTGGTCCTGCCCACCCTGAACCACGACCGCTTACTTCGTACCAGACGGGAAAAAGGGCTTGTCGGTTGGCTTGTCCGTCTTTGGCTTTTTCGGCTTTTTGACTTCTTTCTTGGCGCGTTGACCTTTGGACATGATCGTCTCCTGATGTGCATGAATGCGTGGGCTCTTGCAGCCCCGACCTCTGCGAAAGTCAGGCTCCACCGCTCCAGCATGGCATAGATACGGCTACAATGCATGCGAATACGCTGGCCACTTGCAGCGGGTAGCCTGGATGGAGCGCAGCGCAATCCGGGCTCGGCTCCTGCTGCGGTATTGCCCCAAACAAGCGCCAACCAGTACCTGAAAGGAGACTCCCATGCTGGAAGAAATGCACGTAACGCAAACCCGGCCGCAGCCCATCGCCCTCATCCGCCTGACCATTCCCCGCGCAGAAATCCGCAACATGATGGGCCCGGCGCGGCAGGAACTCGCGGCGGTACTGGCCCAGCAGGGCCTTACACCCGCCGGCCCCGGCTTTTGTCACCACTTCCGCATGAGCCCGCAGGTTTTCGATTTTGAGGTATGCGTGCCGGTGCCCGCGCCTGTCACCGCGAGCGGTCGCGTGCAACCCGGCCTGCTGCCCGCCATGACCGTGGCCAGCGCCATTTATCGCGGCCCCTACGAAGGCCTCGGCAGCGCCTGGCCGGAATTTGATGCATGGATTCACTCCCAGGGCCGGCAGACCGGTCCCGAATTATGGGAGCACTACCTGAGCGGCCCGGAACGCAGCGCCAATCCGGCGGACTGGCAGACGGAGTTCTGGCGCCTGCTGGCGGATTGAGGTGTCGGTGGCGCAATATTGACCATTGCCCTACGGGGTGCCGTATCATCCTCACCAGCCCAATCAACCACTTCCCCGCAAAGCCAAACCACTACAGTTCCCTTCAAGCAAAAATGGCAGTATACCAGTGCCTTGGGCCAGGCTAGCCGGCACGTTGGCACTTGAGGGGGTGGAATCATGTCTGGGCGCTTTTCGCCGGGGGGGCTGTCGTTGCTTCTGGTCGCCATGGCGGCGCTGGGCGGCTGCGCGCTCGGCCCCGACTTTCATCACCCCGACGCTCCGCCGGCGGCCAGCTACGATACCGACCCGGCCCAGCCGGCCACGGTGGCTACCTCGGGCCCCGGCGGCGCGGCGCAGCAGTTTGTGGCCGGACAGGATATTCCCGCGCAGTGGTGGACGCTGTTTCACTGCCAGGCGCTGGACCAGCTGATCCAGCAGGCGCTGGTCAACAGCCCGACCGTGCAGGCAGCGCAGGCGGCCCTGCGCCAGTCGCGGCAGACCATGGTGGGTGAGGAAGGCAGTGTGCTCTACCCTACGGTCAGCGCACAGGCCGGGGTGAACCGCGAGCGTATATCCGGTATTCAGCTGGGCCAGCCCGGCGGTGGCGAAGACCTGTCGCTGTACAACGCCTCGGTCAATGTTTCCTACAATATCAGCGCCTTTGGCGCGGGGGCGCGGCGCGAGCTGGAGTCCCTGCAGGCGCAAATTGACTATCAAAGCTTTCAGCTGCGTGCCGCCGACCTCGCGCTCAGCGCCAACCTGACCACCGCCGCCATCCAGGAGGCCTCGCTCAAGGCCCAGCTGGACGCCACCCAAAGCATCATCACCGACCTGCAAAAGCAGCTCGACGTGGCCAAAAACCAGCTCGATATTGGCGCCATCAGCCGTAGCGCCCTGCTGGCCCAGCAAACCCAGCTGGCGCAGACCATCGCCACCCTGCCGCCGCTGCAACAGGCATTGGACAAGGCCCGCCACCAGTTGACCCTGCTGGCCGGCAAGTTGCCCGGCGACCCCTCGGTGCCCGAGTTCAGCCTCAGCGACTTTACCCTGCCCGAGCAGCTGCCGGTCAGCCTACCCTCGCAGCTGGTGCGCCAGCGCCCCGACATTCTCGCCGCCGACGCCCAACTGCACGCTGCCAGCGCCAATGTCGGTGTGGCCACCGCCGCGCAATACCCGCAGATCAGCCTGAGCGCCAGCTATGGCGGCGAAGCCCTGAGCGCTGGCAAGGTGCTCAACGCGGGCAACACAGTGTGGAGCCTGGGCGCCGATGTATTGCAACCCATCTTCAACGGCGGCGCGCTGCGGGCACAGAAGCGCGCCGCCATAGCCGCCTATGACCAGGCCAACGCGCAATACCGGGAAACCGTGCTGCTGGCCTTTGCCAATGTAGCCGACAGCCTGCGCGCCCTCGACACCGACGCCCGCAGCCTGCAAGCGCAGACCGACGCCGCCGGCAGCTCGAAGGATGCCCTCGACATCAGCCGGCAGCAGTTGCAAAGCGGCTCCATCAGCTACCTGACCCTGCTCGACGCCGAGCGCCAGTACCAGCAGACCAGCGTCGCGCTGGCACAGGCGCAAGCCGCGCGCTATGCCGACACTGCCGCGCTGTTCCAGGCCATGGGCGGGGGCTGGTGGAACGAGGGCAAGGCGGCCAGGTAAGGATATTGACCGTAGGGCGCAATAACCGAAGGGCATTGCGCCATGGGGCTAGATAGGGGACCGCGCTTCAAATGGCCCCCGTTGCCAATTTGGACGCTCGGTCCCTCACCCCTCTCCCGGAGGGAGAGGGGACGGCTCAACTTGATGATGGCACTGCACCATCCAAGGCCGGATACGGCGCAATGGCCTTCGGTTATTGCACCCTGCACCGGCACTACCACGTATTGATTCCCTGCCACCCTTGTGGCGGGCAGCTGTTTTGAAGGAGATGTCCATGTTAGGCAAACGAATGATCATCATGTTGATCGCTGTGGCCCTGTTGCTGGGCGGCGTGGTCGGCTTCAATGTGTTCAAGGGCATCATGATCAAGAAGTTCATGGCCAGCATGGGCTCGCCCCCTGCCGACGTGTCCACCAGCGTGGCCAGCGCCCAGGACTGGCAGCCGCAGATTGCCGCCGTGGGCAGCCTGCGTGCTGTGCGGGGTGTTGATGTCACCACCGAAATTGCCGGTCTGGTGCACAGCGTCAATTTCAGCTCCGGCCAGAACGTGCCGGCCGGGCAACTGCTGGTGCAGCTGAACGCCGACTCCGATGTGGCCCAGTTGCACGCCCTGCAAGCCAATGCCGACCTTGCCGAGACCGTCTACAAGCGCGACAAGATCCAGCTACAGGCGCAGGCCATCGCGCAAGCCCAGCTCGACAGTGACCTTGGCGACCTGCGCAGCAAGCAGGCCCAGGTGGCCAGCCAGCAGGCGCTGGTAGAGAAGAAGACCATACGCGCGCCCTTTGCCGGGCGGCTGGGCATCACTACCGTCAATCCGGGCCAATACCTCAATCCTGGCGACGCCATCGTCACCTTGCAGGCCATTGACCCGATTTATGTCGATTTCAACGTGCCCCAGCAGCAACTGCCCCAGCTGGCCGTCGGCCAGAGCGTGGACGTAAGCAACGACAGCTATGGCACTACGCACTTCAGCGGCCATATCACCGCCATCAACCCCAAGGTCGATACCAGCACACGCAATGTGCAAATCGAGGCCAGCGTGGACAACCACGCCGGCAAGCTGTTGCCGGGCATGTACGCCAATGTGCAGGTCAACGCCGGCAGCAAGCAGCACTACCTGACGCTGCCGCAGACGGCCATCGCCTACAACCCCTATGGCGCCACCATCTTCGTGGTCAAGCCCGGCGAAAAACCGGGTGCCGACGGCAAGACCCTGCCGCAGGCGCAGCAGGCCTTCGTCACCACCGGCCCCACCCGTGGTGACCAGGTGGCGATCCTGAAGGGCCTCGATGCCGGCACCCAGGTGGTCACCAGTGGCCAGCTGAAGCTGAAGAATGGCACGCCCCTGATTATCGACAACAAGGTGCAGCCGGCGAACGACGCCAACCCCACGCCGCAGGAACACTGAGATCATGAATTTTACCGATCTGTTTATCCGCCGACCGGTGCTGGCAACGGTGGTGAGCCTGCTGATCCTGGTGCTGGGCTTGCGCGCCGTGTCCAGCCTGCCGGTGCGCCAGTACCCGAAAACCGAAAATGCGGTGGTGACGATCTCCACCGCGTACTACGGCGCCGACGCGGCCACGGTGGCGGGCTTTATCACGCAGCCGCTGGAGGCCTCCATCGCGCAGGCGCAGGGCATCGACTACCTGTCGTCCAGCAGCACCACGGGCGTCTCCACCATTACCGCCACGCTGCGCCTTAACTACGACGCCAACCGTGCGCTCACCGAAATCACCACCCAGGTCAACGCCGTGCGCAACCAGCTGCCGCCGCAGGCGCAGCAGCCGGTGCTGACGGTACAGGTGGGGCAGACCATCGACGCCATGTACATGGGCTTTTACAGCGATACCTTGCCCGGCAATAACGTGACCGACTACCTGCTGCGCGAGGTCAAGCCCAAGCTCGACTCCATCGACGGCGTGCAGACCGCCGAGTTGCTCGGCTCCCGCCAGTTTGCCCTGCGCGCCTGGCTCGATACCAAGCGCATGGCCGCCCACGGCGTGACCGCCGCCGATGTGTACAGCGCGCTCGGCAATAATAATTACCTGACTGCACTGGGCCAGACCAAGGGCCAGATGGTCAGCATCAACCTGACCGCCGGCACCGACCTGCACAGTGTCGATGACTTCAAGCAGCTGGTGGTGAAGCAGAAAAACGGCGTGGTCGTGCGCCTGGACGACGTCGCCAACGTGGTGCTGGGCGCCGACAACTACGACCTGAACGTGGCCTTCAGTGGCAAGCAGTCGGTGTTTATCGGCATCAAGGTGGCGCCTGACGCGAATATCCTCGATGTCGCTGCGCGTGTGCGCAATGCCTTTCCGGCCCTGCAAAAACAATTGCCGGTGGGCCTGACCGGCGCAATTGTTTATGACTCCACCGACTTCATCAATACGTCCATCACCGAAGTGGTCAAGACGCTGGGCGAAGCCCTGCTGATTGTCACCGCCGTGATCTTCATTTTCCTCGGCAGCTTCCGCGCCGTGCTGGTGCCCGTGATCGCCATGCCGCTGTCGCTGATCGGCACCTTCTTCGTCATGCTGATCCTGGGCTACTCGGTCAACCTGCTGACCCTGCTGGCGCTGGTGCTGGCCATCGGGCTGGTGGTGGACGACGCCATCATCGTGGTGGAAAACGTGGACCGCCATATGAAGGAGGGCAAGTCACCCTTTGACTCCGCCATACTTGCCGCGCGCGAGCTGGGTGGGCCGATCATCGCCATGACCGTGGTGCTGGTGGCCGTCTATGTGCCCGTCGGCTTCCAGAGCGGCCTCACGGGCGCCCTCTTCACCGAATTTGCCTTTACGCTGGCAGGCGCGGTTACGATCAGCGGCATTATCGCCCTCACCCTCTCGCCCATGATGTGCTCGCGCTATTTCCGCGCCGAGCAGGACAGCGGCAAGCTGGTGCAGTTCATCGACCGCCAATTTGAAAAAGTGCACCACCGCTACCAGCGTATGCTCCACAGCTCGATCAACACCTGGCCGGTGCTGGTGGTCATGGGCGCGCTGCTGCTGGGCGGCGTGGTCTACCTGTACATGACCGCCAAGGCCGAGCTGGCGCCGCCGGAAGACCAGGGCCTGGTTGTGGCCCACCTGCAGGGCCCGCCCGACGCCACTATCCAGCAGATGCAGACCTATGCCGACCAGACCTTCCAGATGTCGAGCAAGCTGCCGGAATATTCGCAGATGTTTCAGATCACCGGCGTGCCCACGCTGAACCAGGGCATAGGCGGCGTGCTGCTCAAGCCCTGGGACCAGCGCAAGCGCAGCGCCGACCAGATCCAGCAGGATCTGCAAAAGCAGTGGGGCGGCATCGCCGGCGCGCAGGTGGCGGCCTTCCAGTTCCCGCCCCTGCCAGGCTCCTCGGGCCTGCCGGTGCAGTTCGTGATCGACACCACCGAGTCGGTGAGCAACCTCAATGACGTGGCCCACGCGGTGCTCGACAAGGCCCGCTCCAGCGGCATGTTCTTCTTTGTCGACAGCGACCTGAAGCTGGACGAGCCGCAGGAAACCCTGGTGGTTGACCACGACAAGGTGGCCTCGCTGGGCCTCAGCGAAAGCGACGTGGGTAATACCCTCGGCGCCGCCCTGGGCGGCGGCTATGTGAATTACTTCTCCATCGCCGGGCGCTCCTACAAGGTCATTCCCCAGGTCTTGCAGACCGACCGCCTGAACCCCTCGCAGGTGCTGGATTATTACATCCACACGCCCGACGGCGGCGTGATACCCGCCTCTACCGTGGCTCATCTTGAGTCCAGCGTGGTCCCGGAATCCATCAACCACTTCCAGCAGCAGAACTCCGCCACCATCTCCGGCGTCAGCGTGCCGGGGGTGTCGCAGGCCGAAGTGCTGGCCAGCCTGAAAACCATGCTGGAGCAAGTGGCGCCTACCGGCTACTCGGTGGACTACTCCGGCGTGTCGCGCCAGTTCATGCAGGAGTCCGGCGGCTTTGCACTGACCCTGCTGCTGGCCACCATCATCATTTTCCTCGCACTGGCCGCCCTGTTTGAAAGCTTCCGCGACCCGATTGTCATCCTGTTCTCGGTGCCACTGGCACTGTTCGGGGCGCTGTTCTTTATCAATATCGGGCTGGCGTCGGTGAATATCTACACGCAGGTAGGGCTGGTGACGCTGATGGGCCTGATCAGCAAGCACGGCATTCTCATCGTGCAGTTTGCCAACGACCTGCAACGCGCCGGCCACAGCAAGCGCATGGCGCTGGAAGAAGCCGCCGCCGTGCGCCTGCGTCCCATCCTGATGACTACCGGCGCCATGGTGCTGGGCGTGGTCCCGCTGGTCGTCGCCTCCGGTGCCGGCGCTGGCGGCCGCCACGCCATGGGTCTGGTGATTTTCACCGGCCTGTCCATTGGCACCCTGTTTACGCTGTTTGTGGTGCCGGCGATGTATATGTTCCTGGCGACTGACCGGCACGGGGAGTTGCAGGAGCCTGCTGCGGTGCAGGAGCAGCCGGAGGCCTGGCCGGGGACCTGAAAAACGTTTGCTGATAAAGGCTGCTCACCTATGTTGGTATGGTGGGCAGGCTTTACAGACGGCAAAAAATCGACGCCATCACCGCCAAGACTCTGCCAAAAATCACCCCGCCCCTCCGCAATTCCTTGTATAAGTAGCGTTTGCCGAAGCCCGCTCCGCCGAACGCCACACCATGACCCGACTCTTCATTCACACCGCCCTGCCCTCGCCGCTGCGCCGCCAGTTTGACTACATCCTGCCCGCGCGCTTTGGCAATGCCGTCGTGCCCGGTGCGCGGGTGCAGGTGCCGTTTGGCTCGCGCGAGGTCATCGGCATCATTACGGGTGTCAGCGACCACAGCGATGTTCCCCCCGAAAAACTGAAGGCCGCCAGCGAGTTGCTGGACCACGAGCCGGTGCTGCCCAATACCCTGTTCACGCTCTGCACCTGGGCCAGCGAGTATTACCAGCACCCGCTGGGCGAGGTGTTCAGCACCGCCCTGCCGGTGTTGCTGCGCCAGGGCGAGGCCCTGCACGCCGACCCGCAGCGCGCCTGGCGCCTGACCGCGCTGGGCGCCGCGCTGGCCCCCAACTCCCTGACTCGGGCACCCAGGCAGGCCGCCGCCTGGCAGGCCCTGACCGAGCACCCGACCGGGCTCGGGCCGCTGGCGCAAAAAGCCTTGGGCATAGATCGCAATGCCCTGCTGCAACTGGCGAAGAAAGCACTGGCCGAGGAGTTTGCGCAGGACGTGGGCCATGCCCCGGGCCTTGGCGCCGGCCTGCGCGAAGCACCGCACGTGCTGAACGCCGAGCAGCAGGAGGCCGTCAGCACGGTGCTGACGGCGCAAAGCCGCTTCCAGGCCTTTTTGCTGGCGGGGGTGACCGGCAGCGGCAAGACCGAGGTGTATTTGCAGCTGATACAGGCGGAGCTGGTGGCGGGCCGGCAGTGCCTCGTGCTGGTGCCGGAAATCGGCCTGACGCCGCAGACCGTGGCGCGCTTCCGTGCCCGTTTCCAGACCGATGTGGTCGTGCTGCACTCAGGCCTGACGGAGCTGGAGCGGCTCAAGGCCTGGCGCGCCGCGCGCGAGGGGCGTGCCGGCATCGTCATTGGCACGCGCTCGGCCGTGTTCACGCCGCTGCGCCACCCAGGCCTCATCATCGTCGATGAAGAGCACGATATTTCCTTCAAGCAGCAGGACGGCTTCCGCTACCACGCCCGCGATCTGGCCGTGCGCCGGGCTCAGCTGGAACATATTCCGGTGCTGCTGGGCTCGGCCACGCCCTGCCTGGAAACCCTGAGCAATGCCGAGCAGGGCCGCTACCAGCTGCTGCGCCTGAGCCAGCGCGCCGCCGGCAACCCGGCGCCACTGTTCCGCCTGCTCGATGTGCGGGCGCGACCCTTGCAGGAAGGCTTGTCGAAGGAGCTGCTGGAACAGATCAGGGCGACCCTGAATCGTGGCGATCAGGTGCTGGTCTTCGTCAATCGCCGGGGTTTTGCGCCGGTCGTGCTCTGCCATAACTGCGGCTGGCAGGCGCACTGCAAGCGTTGCGATGCCCGCCCCACCCTGCACCGCGATCCCCTGCGCCTGCACTGCCACCACTGCGGGCAGGAAACACCACCGCCCGCCAAGTGCCCCGACTGCGGCAGCAGCGAGCTGCGCCCGGTCGGCGTGGGCACCGAGCGCATGGAGGCCGCGCTGCACGCGCACTTCCCCAAGACCCCGCTCTACCGCATCGACCGCGACAGCACCCGCCGCAAGCAGGCCATGAGCGAGGTTTACGAGGCCCTGCAAAGCGGCCAGCCGGCGCTGTTGGTTGGCACGCAGATGCTGGCCAAGGGCCACCACTTTCCGGCGGTGACGCTGGTCGCCATTCTCGATGTGGACGGCGGTCTTTTTGGCGCCGACTTCCGCGCCGCCGAACGCACGGCCCAGCTGATCGTGCAGGTCTCGGGCCGCGCCGGGCGGGCCGAGCGGCCGGGGCAGGTGATCCTGCAAACCCACCAGCCCGACCACCCGCTGCTGCAACTGCTCATCACCCAGGGCTTCAACGCCTACGCCGCCAGCGCCCTCGCCGAGCGCCGGCTCATGGGCCTGCCGCCCTATGGCTACCTCGCCCTGATCCGCGCCGAGGCCACCCGCCCCGAGCTGCCCCAGCAGGTGCTGGAAGCCGCCGCCCGCAGCGCCCGGCTGGCCGCCGGGCCCATCGAAGTCTGGGGGCCGATACCCGCGCCCATGGAAAAGAAAGCCGGCCGCTTCCGCGCCCACCTGCTGCTCAAGAGCAGCCAGCGCGCCGCCCTGCACCAGTTGCTGCCGCAGCTGGTGGCGACGCTGGAGGCCCTGCCGGAAGCGCGCAAGGTGCGCTGGTCGCTGGATGTTGATGCGCAGGAGCTGAATTGAGACAGCACCGACGTGAATCTGCCAGGAACGGATGGGTGGAGCGCAGCGATACCCATCGCGCAGGTTCTGATTTCGGCTCAGTACTCAAACCCTGGCAGCATGGGTATCGCTGCGCTCCACCCATCCTAGAGTCCATACGCCGCATACTGTCCGACACGACATATGAATCTGCCCGACATTTTGAGTACAATCAGCGACATTTTTCCGCTTTTGCTCACGAGACTTCATGAAGACGCAACTTGAATCCCTGCTCCAGGCCGCCCTTGCCACCCTGCACGCGCAGGGGGTGCTGCCGGCTGACTTCCAGCCCGCCGTGCAGCTGGAGCGCACGCGGGACAAGGCGCACGGCGACTGGGCCAGCAATATTGCCATGGCCTCGGCCAAGGCAGCGGGCGTGAAGCCGCGCGAGCTGGCCGAAAAGCTGCTGGCGGCGTTGCCGGCCAACGAGCTGATCGTCAAAACGGACATCGCCGGCCCCGGCTTCATCAATTTTTTCCTGCGCGCCGACAGCCGTTTTGAAGTCGTGCGCCAGCTGCTGACCAATAGCGCCGAATACACCCGCCCCAACGTTGGCCAGGGCCAGAAGGTGCTGCTGGAATACGTGTCGGCCAACCCCACCGGCCCCCTGCACGTGGGCCATGGCCGTGGCGCGGCCTATGGCTCGGCGCTGGCCAATATCCTCGCCGCCACCGGCTACCGGGTGCACCGTGAGTACTACATCAATGACGCCGGCCGCCAGGCCGATGTGCTGGCCGTGTCGGTCTACCTGCGCTACCTCGAAGCCTGCGGCGAAACTGTGAGCATTCCCTCGCGCGCCTACCCCGCCGACTATGTGCGGGTTTGCGCCCAGGCCCTGTTCGCCGCCGAAGGCCGCGAGTTTTTCCACCCCTATGCCGCCGTGATCGAGGGCTTGCCCGCCGACACCCTGGAAGACGGCGACGAGGCCAAGGCGCAGAAAGAAACCCATATCGACGCCGTGATCGAACGCGTGCAGTTGCTGCTGGGCATGGACTACCGCACGGTGCAGGACTTCGGCCTCAACGCCCAGCTCGCCTCCATCAAGGCCACGCTGGCCAATTTCAATGTCGAGTTTGACCAGTGGTTTTCCGAGCGCACCCTGGCCGACAGCGGCGCGATTGACCTGGCCGTCGCCCGCCTGCTGGAGCGCGGCCATGTGTACGAGAAAGACGGCGCCATCTGGCTGGCCACCTCAAAGCTGGGCGACGAAAAAGACCGCGTGCTGATCCGCGACAACGGCCTGCACACCTATTTTGCCGCCGACGTAGCCTACCACCTGAACAAGCTGGACCGCGGCTTTGACCTGTTGGTGGACGTGTGGGGCGCCGATCACCACGGCTATATCGCCCGCGTGCGCGCCGCCATCGAGGCGCTGACCGGCCATGGCGACCGCTTCCAGGTAGCGCTTATCCAGTTCGTGACGCTCGCCTCCGGCAAGATGGGCAAGCGCAGCGGCAATTTCGTGACCCTGCAAGACCTCATCAGCGAAGCCGGCGTCGATGCCACGCGCTTTTTCTACCTCACGCGCAACCCGGAGCAGCACCTGGAGTTCGACATCGACCTCGCCGTGTCGCAATCGGCCGACAACCCGGTGTACTACATACAAATGGCGCACGCCCGTATCTGCTCCATGCTGGCCAAGCTGAGCGGGCTGGGCTGGAGCTACAGCACCGGGGCCGGCCTCGCCAGCCTTGAGCGGCTGAGCCTTGAAGCGGAAGCCGACCTCGCCAGGAAGCTCGGCCAGTATCCCGAGCTGCTGCAAAAGGCCGCGCGCAACCAGGCGCCGCAGCAGCTGAGTAATTACCTCAAGGAACTGGCAGCGGACTTCCACGCTTATTACAACGACAATAAAATGCTCATCGACGACGAGGGTCTGCGCAACGCCCGCCTGACCCTGAGCGTTGCCGTGCGGCAGGTGCTGGCCGACGGCCTGCAATTACTGGGTGTGAGTGCACCGGAGCGTATGTAAGCCATGGCCAAGCCAGCCGCAAAGAAAAAAGCCCAGGGCGCCAGCCGCAACACGCCGCCCGCCAGCTCCGGCCGCAAGGGCGCGCCGGGCTGGGTGTGGCTGCTAACGGGCTTTGTGCTTGCCTGCTTCGTTCTGTTCCTGGTCCACATCAAGCAGAGCGGCGGCGGCATCGGCAAGGTATTGCCCGCCCTGCCCGGTAGCACCGTAGCCGGTGCTGCCAGCAGCGGCGCCCCGGCCAATGACACTGGCGACGACACCGCCACCAGCGGCCAGGAACAGCGTTATGACTTCTACAGCCTGCTGTCCAACCAGAAGGTAACCCCCAACCAGGCCGCCGCCGACGCCGCCACCAAGGCTGCTGCTGCCGCCGCCCTTGCCACCAAAAAACAGGCCGCCATGGCCGCTGCCGATCAGGCGGCCGCCAGCGGTATAACACCGCCAGCTACCCAGCAGACCGTAGACAATCCCGTACCGGTGACCGAGCCGACACCCACCCCCACCGTCGCCGAGGAACCGCCTGCGACGCCTGCCGAACCAAAAACTACCGAGCCGAAAGCCGCAGCAAAGGGCAGCTACTTCCTGCAAGCCGGCTCCTTCAAGAGCGAAAGCGAAGCCGACCGCCGCCGCGCCAGCATCATCCTGCTTGGCCTGCCGGTGAAAACTCAAATGGTGGTGAAAGACGACCAGAACTGGTACCGGGTAATCGTCGGGCCCATGGACAGCAAGGACAGCCTGGATTCGGCACGTAGTTCCTTGCAGGGCAGCGGGATTGCTACGGTAGTGGCAAAGAAGGGGTGATATTTGGTGAGTGATTCGTAGGTTAGCGTGAAACACTTACAAAAAACCACAAAGTAGGATGGGTGGAGCATAGCGACAAAACCGGCGCCAGCACATATTTCATCATCCCGGGCGTGGGCTCGATGCTGGACTACGGGGTCAGCCTCGGGACTGGAAAGCCGAACAGCCCATGACTATAGTGGCAGCACGGCCGCTGACCTGTGGAAGACGCATTTCAGGGGAAAGCTCAAGCGCAGGCGCCCTCGGGGGTAGCCGGAAACAAGGAGCAAGGCAGGATGGCGGCAAATCCTCGGCGTTCTGTCTGCCATATCGCCCTCCTGCTGGGCCTGATGGCGTTCAGCACGGCAGCGACTGCCTCCGAAGTCGTGCTGCTGACGCTGGAATGGCCTCCCTATACGGGCGTTGCACTGCCCGACGGGGGCCTGACCACGCATATTGTCAAAGCCGCCTATGCCGAGGCCGGCATTGACGTCAATATCGGATTCTTCAGCTGGCGCCGCGCCATCCACCTGCCCTACGACGATCATCGCTTTGCCGGCTTCTTTCCCGAGTATCCTGGCCCGGAGCGACAAGGCATCTGTGACTTTTCAGACCCGATCGGCAGCAGCCCGGTCGGCATGGCAGAGCGAAAGGCATCACCGCTGAAATGGAATAATACGGATGACCTGAAGAAATACCGCATAGGCGTTGTCAGTGGCTACGTCAACGAGGACCACTTTGACGCCATGGTTGCCAGGAAGGAAGTGCAGGTGGTGGTGGCCGACAACGACACCGGGAACCTGATCAATCTGCTGGAGGGAAAGGTAGACGGCGCCATCATCGACAACAATGTCTTTGACTGGCTGGCGCGCAGCGAGCCCCGACTCAAACAGGCCCATCCCCTGTTGCAGATGAATGCCCGTCAACTGGCCAACTATCCCCTGGTGGTCTGTTTCCGCAAGGGCCCTGATGGTGCCGTCATGCGGGACCAGTTTAATGCAGCGCTCAGGAAGCTGACGAATTCACACCCTGACAATAAAGCGCCAGGCCATCCTTAGTGGCGACAGCAACAGTGCTCCGGCAACAACAGACCAAGACCACTACCGGCAGATTGGCCAGAAAATAAAACGACCCACCAGATTTTCCCTCACCCCGGCGACCGGAACTGGTACCGTATAATTGTCAGCCCCTTGGACAGCAAGGACAGCCTTGATTCGGCACGTAATTCCTTGCAGGTTAGTGGGATTGCTAGGGTCTGTTGACGTTTCACATAGGTAGCCAGAGGAGTACGCAGGCCATGGCTACCACGCTTTCATAGTTTCTTTTCAACGTGTCGAATCGCGAAGCGATGCCTAATGACCGTTTACACAAACTTCAGGACACCCCCTTCAGGCGAGCAAAGGCGTTTTCCACCAAATGCCGATAGCGATACAAGCCCCGGTCCAGATCAGCGTTTCCTTTAATCGAGTTCCGCTTTCCCGGAATGACCACTTGGCTTCCCTGGGATTCGATCCGCTCCCGCAGGCGCTCGCTGTCGTAGCCTTTGTCTGCAATAATTGCACCCGCCCCCGGTAGTTTAGCGATAAGGGCGGGCGCCGCTGTGCAGTCATTGATCTCGCCGCCAGTGATGGCAA